>Ga0210394_10000632_pt1 | contig 69852 bp, 66 predicted proteins | sample IncBWC12MmetaG_FD_160121 | JGI IMG/M metagenome (GOLD analysis project Ga0210394, IMG submission 160121) | Forest soil microbial communities from Barre Woods Harvard Forest LTER site, Petersham, Massachusetts, United States - Inc-BW-C-12-M | ecosystem: Environmental > Terrestrial > Soil >... | reverse complement strand
GCGTGAACTCGACCACCGGATCCACCCCCTGAAGCTTGAGCGCTTCACTGTAGAGTTCCGCTTTCCCGCTGGCCGTACGAAAACCCCCTCGCGCAAAGGGCAGAAAGAAATCTGAGTCCTGAGAACCTGGGAACTGTTTTTCGAAATTCAGCCGCACGTGTCCTTCTTGCTCCAGACGCTTCCGGTCAATCCCTTGTAGCCAGGGATTCGGAGATTCCAACGCGACGTCGATCATTTGCTCGACCGATTCGCCGAAGCAATCGTCGTCGAATCCCATTCTTTGCGCTAGAGAGCGAAAGACCTCTACGTTGGGACGGCATTCTCCCAGCGGCGCAATCGTTTGGTGCGACATCTGGAGATAGTAGTGTCCGTAGGCCTTCTGCAGATCCTTCTGCTCGAAAAACGTGGTCGCAGGAAGAACAATATCCGCGTAGTCCGTGGTGTCGGTGAAGAATTGCTCGTGCACTACGGTAAACAGGTCCGGGCGGCGCAACCCTTTGATCACTTCATTGTGATTGGGGCAAACCGCCGCGGGGTTGGAGTTGTAAACAAACAGCGCCTTAATCGGCGGGCTCTCTAGGCTATTCAGCGCCCTCCCCAGTTCCACCATGTTGACGCTGCGCGCAGGCCGGCCAAGAGCTTTTAGCATGAGATCGGGACGCTCCAACGCATCGCCATTCAACCCGTAAGCCTCACTGGTTGAGAGTTGAAGGCCCCCACCAACTTCCTTCCACGATCCGGTGATGCAAGGCAACATGGTGACGGCGCGCGTGGCCATGCCGCCGCGTTCGGAGCGCTGCACGCCGTAGTTCAGCCGGATGACAGACGGTCGGGTCGAAGCGTATTCACGCGCCAGCTTGAGGATGTCTGCCGCGGCGATCCCAGTCCACTGCGCTACCCGCTCCGGCGGATAGTCCGTTGCTTTCTTCCGAAGCTCGTCGAAGCCAATGGTGTAGCGCTCGACATAATCTGCGTCGTGCAGGTTCTCATTGATGATCACATGCATCATCCCCAGAGCCAGCGCCGCGTCGGTTCCGGGATTGATGGGTAAGTACCAGTCGGCGCACGCCGCCGTCCGCGTGCGGTAAGGATCAATGACGACCAACTTTGCTCCCTTGCGCCGCGCCTCTTCGATGAAGGGCCAGAGATGAACATTGTTGCCGTGAATATTCGCGGCCCAGGCGATGATGTAGCGCGATTGCGCGAATTGCTCGGGCTCGGTGCCCAGCTTCACGCCGATTACACTCTTGAGACCAGCTTCGCCCGCGGCAGAGCAAATATTGCGTTCGAGTTGAGATGCTCCTAGGCGATGGAAAAAGCGGCGATCCATAGAAGCGCCGTTCAGGGTCCCTATGTTTCCGCCGTACGAATAAGGCAAAATGGCTTCGCTGCCGAATTCGTTGATGATTTTCCGGAAACGATCGGTGATTTCGTCCAGAGCCTCGTCCCAGGTGATGCGCTGAAACCCGGCAATTCCTTTTGGGGCGACTCTTCGCATGGGATACAGCACCCGATCCGGTGAGTACACCCGGTCAAGGTACTTGGCGACTTTTGCACACAGGAAGCCGCGCGTGACGGGATGGGCCGGGTCACCCTGGATCTTGGTCGCCCGCCCGTCCTCGACCGTGATCAACACACCGCAGGCATCCGGACAGTCGTGGGAACAGGCGGCATGGATGACTTTCTTCATGATCCTCAATTATAGTGTGCGGGTGAACCGCGCGCTGCCGCGAGCTAGCTACACCGACCGCCCTGCAGCCGCGCCCGACGACCAAGCCCATTGAAAATTGAAGCCGCCAAGATGCCCCGTCACGTCCACCGCCTCTCCGATGAAAAATAAGCCGGGCACTTTTCTGCTTTCCATGGTCTGCGGGGACAACTCGTCGGTATCCACTCCTCCCGCCGTGACCTCCGCCTTGCCGTAGCCCTCCGTAGCGGCGGGCATAACCGCCCACTGATGCAGCTGACGTTCCCAGCCCAACAAGCCAGCATCGGTCCACCTGCTTGGCGCATGAACTCCAACCACCGGTTAGCGAAACGATTCGGAAGAAATTCTTGTAAGGCTGATTTGGCAACAGCCAGAGTTCTAGGCTTCCCCGGTTCACGAAGCGCTGCCGCCACCTCGCGCTCCGGGGCCAAATCAATCACAATCGGCTGCCCCTTTTTCCAATAGGACGAAATCTGCAGAATCGCCGGGCCACTTAGCCCACGATGCGTGATTAGCATTTTCTCGCGAAACTCTGCCCCGTCGAAAGATGCGGTCACGTCGGCTGATACGCCGGCCAGATCGCAGTAGCGGCCGCGATCTTCCGCGCCGAATTCCAGCGGGACCAGCGCGGGCCGGGTTTCTTGAATCGTCAGCCCAAATTGTCGAGCCAGATCGTAACCCAGACCTGTAGCGCCCATCTTCGGAATGGACAGTCCGCCGGTCGCAACCACCAGGACTGGGGCCCGAAACTCGGATTCGCCCGCGCGCGCCGCGAACTCAGTGGTCTTCGACACCTCTTGAATCGCGGTGTTCACGAAAATACGCACGTGGCATTCCAGGCACTCGGTTTCGAGCATTTGCAGGATCTCGTGAGCAGACCCATCGCAGAAAAGCTGTCCGAGCGTTTTCTCGTGATAGAGGATGCGATGCTTCTGGACCAGCGCAATGAAGTCCGACGGCGTGTAACGCGCCAGCGCCGATTTCGCGAAGTGCGGATTGGCTGAGAGAAAGTTCTCAGGAGCGCAGTGAATGTTGGTGAAGTTGCAACGGCCACCGCCGGAGATAAGGATCTTCTTTCCAGGCCGCTCGGAGCGCTCGACCACAGCCACACGCCGTCCGCGCTTGCCCGCTTCTATAGCGCACAGCAAGCCTGCGGCGCCGCCACCAAGTATCAAAACGTCAAATTTGTGGATTAGCATGTCGCAAAAAAGGCATCCGATTCGAGCCGGATGCCCAGGAAATTATCCTACCTCTCGTTTCAAGACTTTGCCTAAATCTCCATCACTTCCTTCTCTTTGCCTTTGCTCATTTCTTCCATCTTCTTGATCTCGTCGTCGGTGAGCTTCTGGATTTCGTCAATCGCCCGCTTTTCGTCATCCTCGGTAATCTTCTTGTCCTTCATCGCTTTTTTGATGGCGTCGTTGCCATCGCGGCGGATGTTGCGCACTGCGGTGCGATGCTCTTCGAGCACTTTGTGCAGGTGCTTGACCATATCTTTACGGCGTTCTTCGGTCAGCGGAGGCACCGGCACGCGAATGATCTTGCCGTCGTTCATGGGGTTCAATCCGAGGTCAGCGGTGCGGATGGATTTTTCAATCGCACCCAAGGACGTAGGATCAAATGGTTGCACGGTGATGAGCTGTGCTTCGGGCGCGTGCACCTGCGCGATCTGGTTCAGCGGCATCTGCGACCCGTAATAGTCCACGCTGACGGAATCTAGCATGTGGACCGAGGCGCGCCCAGTGCGGGTGGCAGCCATGGCTTTGCGGAAGTCTTCCACCGCTTTGTCCATCCGCGTCTTGAGTTGAATGTAGGTGTTTTTCAGGCCGGGAATTGCGGCCATTGTGGCTTGAGCCATGCTCAGCTCCAGAAATAGGTATCAAAAGGGTGAATTATAAACCCTTGGGAAGCATACATCGGGCTTTTACGCGCTGACCAGCGATCCGATCTTTTCCCCGGTCACAACCTTGCGGATGTTGCCACGATGATTGAGGTTGAAAATAATAATCGGCAGATTGTTGTCTTTGCACAGGGAGATCGCTGTGGAGTCCATCACTTTGAGGCCCTTTTTCAGGACATCCATATAGGTGATTTCGGCGAACTTCTTGGCGTCTTTTACCAGCATGGGATCGGCGTCGTAGATGCCGTCCACTTTGGTGGCTTTCAAGATGGCGTCGGCCTTAATTTCCATGGCGCGGAGCGACGCGGCGGTATCCGTTGAAAAGTACGGATTGCCAGTGCCGCCGGCAAAAATCACCACGCGGCCTTTCTCCAGATGGCGGATGGCGCGGCGGCGGATGAAAGGCTCGGCGACCTGGTTCATCTCAATGGCCGACTGCACGCGGGTGTGCACGCTCTGCTTCTCCAGCGCATCCTGCAAAGCCAGCCCGTTAATTACGGTGGCCAGCATGCCCATGTGGTCGGCAGAAACCCGGTCCATTTCTTTAGCCTGGGTGGCGACACCACGGAAGAAGTTGCCTCCGCCCACCACGATTGCGATCTCGATGCCAAGCGAGTGAACGTCGGCCAGTTCGGCGGCGATTTCGTGGATGCGCAGCGGGTCAACGCCGAACCCCTGGTTGGCGGCCAGGGCCTCGCCGGAAAGCTTGAGCAGAATGCGTTTGAAGGCGGGTGTTGTCATTTCGCAGTTCAGTCTTGCGCATTTCAGTCTAGCATCCCGGCGTGATGCTTCTCCATTTGTCCTTTTGGCTGCCGTCCCTCATAATGCCCGCATCGAGAAAACACCCACAATTCGCAGTGGCCAAAAACTGGCAACCGGAGAGGCCGCACCAAAGCAGCTCGCGGCGGCGCAAACGGATGCCCGTCTCGGCAGAATCGTGCGTCTGCTGGTGGACAATGCCACAGTCGTAGTCAGCGGAACCAAAATCGCAGACGAGATCGGCGCTACGCGTTCCGTAGTCTGGCGCCTGGTACAGCAACTGCGCAAACTGGGCGTGGACATTGGCGGCCATCCGGCTACCGGATACGCCCTGAACGCCGTCCCCGATCTGCTGCTGCCGGAGATTCTCGCGCCCCTGGTGCAGGGCACAATCTTTGCCAGGAACATTCATCATTATTACAAGATCGGCTCGACCAACACGGCCGCCATGGAAGCAGCCAGCGCGGGCGCTCCCGAGGGCACGGTGTTTCTGGCCGAGCAACAGAGTGCAGGCCGCGGACGCGGCGCTAACCAGTGGTACTCGGCGCAATCCTATGGGATTTATTGCTCAGTGATTTTGCGGCCGGCGCTGCCTCCGTCCGAAGTGCTGATCCTTGCTCTCGGTGCCGGGCTGGCAGTTCATGCGGCGGTACAGGAGATCAACCCGCAAGTCAACCCTGATTTAAAGTGGCCGAACGATCTGCTGATTGATGGCAAGAAATTCTGCGGGATTTTGACCGAGATGAACGCCGAAGTGACTCGCGTGAAGCACGTCGTCGTGGGAATTGGAATCAATGTTAATCAAACCAGTTTTCCGGAGGGACTGCATCCGATCGCAACCTCGCTGCATTTGGCCAGTCGTACCGAGTGGTCGCGAGTGGAATTGTGCGCAGCTTTGCTAAAATCGCTCGACCGGGAATATCGCGAATTGGTGCAAGATCCAAGGGCGCGGGAGTCGATCCTGCGGCGTTTTGAGGAGCGGTCGTCGTCTGTGCGCGGGCAGTGCGTGTGGGTCGACGAAAGCGGCGGTTTTGAAGGCGTGACAGAAGGCTTGGATAGCCGCGGGTTCTTGCAAGTGCGAACCAAAGAAGGCCTGCGCCTGGTCCTGAGCGGAGTTGTGCAATTGAAGTGAATCTGACCTATGCTGCTAGTCCTCGACGTCGGCAATACGAACACGGTGCTGGGAGTCTTCTCACGGCAGGTGAAGATCTCCGCATCCCAAGCCACCGACCCTGCCGCCGCAGGCCGTTATGAACTGCTGGTGGCGAACTGGCGGGTCGCCACCATTGCCACCCAGACGGTGGATGAATACGGGGTTCTCTTCCGTAATCTTTTTGCCATGGGCAATCTGGAAGCGAAAGACATTCATGGCATCATCATTTCATCGGTGGTGCCGCCGCTCGACTCCACGCTGCGCCAGGTGTGCGAGCGATATTTCAACACCAAGCCGCTGTTTGTCGAACCCGGAGTGAAGACCGGGATGCCGGTGCACTACGACAATCCCGCGGAAGTCGGAGCCGACCGCGTGGTCAATTCTGTTGCGGCGTTTGAAAAGCATGGCGGGCCGTGCGTCGTGGTGGACTTCGGCACCGCGACGACCTTCGATTGCGTTTCGGCAAAAGGAGAATATCTGGGTGGGGTGATTTGTCCTGGAATCGGAATTTCCGCGGATGCGTTGTTCGAGCGCACCGCCCGTTTGCCTCGCGTGGATATCCGCAAGCCGGCCCAGATTATCGGCAGCAACACTGTCGGCAGTCTTCAATCTGGGCTCTACTACGGCTATCTGGGGTTGGTGGATGGCATCCTGGAACTGTTGCTGGGAGAACTCGGAAAAGAAACGCGCGTGATTGCGACCGGTGGTCTGGCTTCACTGATCGGAGAGGGATCGAAATACATCAAGCATGTGGATGAATTCCTCACGCTGGAGGGCTTGCGCATCATTTGGGAGCGGAATGCGAAGCCGGTGACGCCGGCAGGACCGGGTACCCCGGCTGCCCGCGGGGTCAAGTCCCCTGCCGCCAACAAGTCTCATTCCCGCTGAGCCGTCGTGGAAAACTACTTCAACTACTTCACCGAGATAGAGGAGCATTATCAGCAACGGCGGGGACGAACTCTGCTGCTCTCAACCTTCGATTGGGCGCTTATCGAGACCTGGAAGGATGCCGGCATCCCGCTGGAAGCGGTGCTGCGCGGAATTGACGCGGCATTTGACCGCTATGACCAGCGGCCCTCAAAGACACGCAAAGTGAACAGCCTCGCCTACTGCTCACAAGAGGTCCTGGCTACGGCCGAAGAGATGAAGGAAGCAGCGGTGGGCGCAGCTCCGTCAAAAATGAAGCAACCTCCGCCGGGATTCCAGGCCGCCGACATCGCTGTCTTCCTGCGGCGTAATGCGGAAAAGTTACGAGCTGCGAAATTTCCGGAAGCGAAAGGTGTTTCTGCTGAACCGCTCGTTGAGGAGACTGTCAACACGCTTGACGAACTGGCCGCACAGTTGGAAACGGCAAAAATCTTGCCTCGGCTGGAAGACCTGGAGCGGCGTCTCACGGTACTGGAAGAGAAACTATTCGCGGTGCTGCTGGCGGCCACGCCGGACGATGACATGGTTGCAGTGCGTGCTGAAGCCGACCGGGAATTGGCTCCCTATCGCCGCAAAATGAGCGCCACTCAAATCGAGCAACTGCAAAAACAGTTTGCGCACAAACGAATGTTGGAGAAATACGCGCTGCCGAGGCTGAGCTTGTTCTACATGTAGATGCAGTCAGCCAAGCTCGATTCTGTGTCCGGAGCCTGCCCTGAGCAAAGCCGAAGGGTGCCTCTGTGGTTAGAATCATATTTGCAGCTCACCATCGAAAAACTCGTGTATGGCGGTGACGGGCTGGCCCGCTTGCCCGCCGCTGAGCACGGTCGGGGAAAAGCTGTGTTTGCACCGTTCGTGCTGGAAGGCGAAATCATCGAAGCCTCAACGCTTGAAGAGAAGCGAGGCTTTGCACGCGCGCAAGCGGAGATGATTGTGCGCCCCTCGCCGCAGCGTGTCGAGCCGCAGTGTCCCTATTTCCAGCGCTGCGGGGGATGCCACTATCAACACGCAAGTTACGACCAGCAGCTCGAGATCAAAGCTTCCATTCTGAAAGAAAATTTGCGCCGTATTGCCAAGCTGGAGATGGAAACAGAACTGATGGTTCATCCTTCGCCGCCGTGGAACTATCGCAATCGCGCGCGGTTGCAAGTCAGGAATTCGCCGGATTTCGCGCTCGGGTATTACCGATTTAATTCGCATGAACTGCTTCCGGTCGAACAATGTCCCATTAGCTCTCCTTTAATCAATCGCTCAATCGGCCGCCTGTGGGAGGCTGGGCGCGCGGGCAGTGCGCCGGAGGAAATTTCGGAGATCGAGTTCTTTGCCGATGCCGACGACACGAGGCTTCTCGCCGCATGTTACTGCAAGCGGGAAACCTCGGGCGAACGGGCACAAGAAATTGCCGAACAATTGAAGCTGGCTCTGCCGGAGGCTGTAGGCGTTGGGATGTTCCTCGCCTTGCGACACGGTGCCATTCGGACTGAAGCCAACCCGCTTGCGCTGGCGGGAGCCGGAGAACTTATCTACAAGACACAGTCCGCTTCTTACCGAGTGAGTGCGGGAGCATTTTTCCAGGTGAACCGGCATCTGACCGACACATTGGTCAGGCTGGTTACAGGAGGGCGCTCCGGCCAGGTGGCGCTCGATCTCTATGCCGGCGTGGGGCTTTTCGCCACCGTGCTTGCCCGGAGTTTTGCACAGGTGGTTGCAGTTGAAGCGTCACCGACTTCTTTTGCCGACCTGAAATACAATTTGCCTCGGAATGTAAAAACGGTCCAGGCAACGACCGAACAGTATCTGCGGAAAGAGGCCGGGAGGTGGAAGCCCGAGTTAGTAGTGATAGATCCTCCGCGCAGCGGACTGGGCGAAAGTGTGGTTGGCGGGCTGATAGCGTTGGGAGCGCCACAAGTCGTTTACGTCTCCTGCGATCCGGCAACGCTGGCCCGTGACCTGAAGGCTTTGCTCGGCTCGAGATATCGCGTGGAGCGGGCCCACCTGGTGGATTTGTTCCCCCAGACCTACCACCTGGAAAGCGTTTTTCATCTGGTTCGCTAGCCGACCGGTTTCATTTCCCAACGATGTGAATCCTGAATTTGCCATGCTCGGCCGCAATCGTCCGCAGCCTGCCCCGCGGCAGCCGCTCCTGTGGGCTGCCCTGGGCTTCTCCGCCGGAATCTGCGCCGGAGTTTATCTGTGGCGGCCGCCGCTCTGGTGGCTCATCGCCGCCTGCGCCTTCGCGGTATTTGCAGCCTATCTCCGACAGAGCTGTCCCCGGGCCGCTTACGCGCTTAGCTTGTCAGCGCTTTTTATTGCGGGCGCGTTCGCCAGCGAGGCGAGACCCCAGAATCCCGCTAACTTCGATGTGCTCCAATTCGCCGACGGGCGCCAGGTCGTCATCACCGCCCATGTCACCAAAGAGAATACGCCACGCGATCTTGGCAAAAGTGGCTCATCGCAACGCCTGGACATGGAGACCGAGACAATCACCAGCGGAGGCGGCAACCACGAAATCCATTCCGGCCTCCGGGTCACCTTCTATGACAAGGAGGTTGCTAACGAGGAAGAAGTCCAGCCCAGCGCACACAGTTTCCACTACGGGGAACGGCTGCGTTTCTCCGCCAAACTTTCTCCGCCCAGCAATTTCCGCAACCCCGGCGCATTCGACTATCGCAGCTTGCTTGCGGAAAATGGAATCGCCGCGCTGGCTTCTGCCAAAGCCGCGAGTGTCGAAGTGCTTCCGGGTTTTGCCGGTAATCGCGTCGAACTCTGGCGCACTCGCGTCCATCGCAGCATCGAGGGCAGGATTCATGCGTTGTGGCCTCCGGATCAAGCCGCGCTGGTTGACGCCATGCTCATGGGCGAAGAGTCCTTCATGGGACGCGACATGCAAACCGATTTTCAGCGCACCGGCACTTACCATGTACTGGTGGTTTCCGGGCTGAAAGTCGGCATCCTCTCGCTGGTCACATTCTGGTTGCTGCGGCGGATGCGCGTGGCGGAATCTTGGGCCGGAGTGATTACCGTCCTGCTGATCCTCGCCTATGCGGTCCTCACCGACGTCGGTGCTCCGGTGTGGCGCGCCGCGCTGATGCTGGCACTCTATTTGTGCGCAAGAATGCTTTTTCGCCAGCGTGCCACGCTCAATACGATTGGCGCGGCAGCGCTGGCATTGCTGATCATTGATCCAGCGGCCTTGTTCGGCGCCAGCTTCCAGCTCAGTTTCTTGTGCGTGCTGATTATTGCCGGGACCGGGACCCCCATTCTCGAACGCAGCACGCAGCCGATCTCGCGGGCACTGCGTAACTTGAATGCGCCGGCTTATGATTTCGCTCTGCCGCCCCGTTTGGTGCAGCTCCGGCTGGATTTGCGCATGATTGCCGTCCGGCTGGAGCGCTTCGTCGGCAACCGCGTTCCTCTCAATATCCTGGCTGTCACGGGGCGTCTGCTACTTCTCGGGGGCGAGTTTCTCTTAATCTCTGCCGTCCTGCAGGCGGGATTTGCATTGCCCATGGCGTACTACTTTCATCGCGCCACGTTTGTGTCATTGCCGGCGAACATTCTGGTGGTGCCGCTCACGGAAATCATCATGATCGCCGCCGGGCTCGCGGTGGCCCTCGCGTATGTGTGGCTGGCCGCGGCAAAAATTCCGGCCATCCTCGCGGGCGTGGCGCTCGAAGCGACTTACAGCACGGTTCGCTGGTGGGGCGCTTTGCGTGTTGCCGACGCCCGGGTAGCCACGCCGGAATCCGTGGTCATGGTGTTCGGGACAATCGCGCTCGTAATAGCGATCGTTTTTGCCCGGAAACGCCTACTGCTGGTTGGAGCAGGCGTGGCCCTGCTGACCGCAAGCGCGGTGTGGATTTCTGTGGTCCCGCCGCGGCCTGTGGTCAAGCCCGGAGTGCTGGAGGTCACAGCGATTGACGTCGGCCAGGGAGATTCCATCCTGGTGGTCTCACCCCAAGGACGCACGCTGCTGGTAGATGCCGGAGGCCTGCCGCGTTGGATGCACTCAGAACTCGATCTCGGCGAAGACGTTGTTTCGCCGTATCTGTGGTCTCGCGAGTTCTCGCGTCTGGACGTGGTGGCGCTCACCCATGCCCATGCCGACCACATGGGAGGGATGGCGGCGGTGCTGGCGAATTTTCATCCCCGGGAATTGTGGCTGGGAGTAAACTCGCCTGCGGCAGAGTTGCAAGTTCTGCTGCGCACCGCCCGCGCCCTGGGCATTCCGGTGATCGAGCACAAAGCCGGAGACGCTCTCGAAATCGGCGGAGCAGAAATTCGCGTACTGGCGCCTGCATCTGATCTCGATGCCGCAACCACGCGGCCGAACGACGAATCTCTGGTGATGAAAATTTCCTACGGTCAAACTTCAGCGCTGCTGGAAGGCGATGCGGAAAAGCGAACGGAAAAGCAGGTGGCCGAAGAAGAGCCGCAAGCCGGACTGCTCAAGATCGCCCACCATGGTAGCGCAACCTCAACCATCCCGGAATTGCTGGCCGCAGTGCATCCTCAATTTGCGGTGATTTCGGTGGGCGCGCGCAATGTTTACGGGCATCCGCGGATCGAGGTGCTCAAGCGGCTAGCCGAGTCCAAGGTTCCAACCTACCGGACCGATCTTGACGGCGCGGTGACGTTCTATCTTGACGGCCAGCGGGTCACGCCTGAGTTGGCGGCTCTCCACTGAAGTCGAACTCGGCGGTCTCAAGCTGGTCTGGAGTCTGCCGGTATTCCTCAATCAGATTGCGCGCCCTTTTCGCGTCCTCCTCGCGCACCAAAATGACGGTGCCACCCACGCCGGGAAGAATGTCCTGAGGTGCATCGAGCGAGGTCACGTCCGAGTCGATGCCGGCGGACTCAAGCAAGCCGCGCACTACCATGGCTTCCGATTCCTGCTCGGTGTCAAATACTCGAACCAGTTTTTCGTCGGGATTGGGCCGCGCCTTCGCTGCGGGATTTGCCATTGGTACCTCCGCTGGGACTGCCGGAAAGTAGCTGTCCTTTTTGATTGTAACTCTATTGCCGGCCGATGGAGCGATGGGCGTCCCCCTCCGACTTCCCCCTCGGCTTCGCTGGGGGCTTCGGCAAAAACAGGGCAAGCTCTCGCCCGTCATCGTTGAGCATGATTTAATGGAGGCGTCTAACGCTGGAGGCAGCAAATGGCGGAAGTCATAATCGGTGCCCACGCGACAACCCAACCAGAGGCGCTCAGAACCGGATCGTCGAAACTTCTTTCCCCGCACAAACCAAAGCATCGCAGGACATCAATCGTTTGGATCGGTGCTTTGGCTTCTGCGCTGCTTGCCATTTTCCCGGTGATGGTTTCGGCTCAAGAGCTGCCGAAGCCTGCCGAGGGCGACTACGTCGTCCACAATTTTCATTTTCGCTCGGGAGAGATGCTGCCTGAACTACGGCTTCACTATGCGACTTACGGAAAGCCGGTCACCGATGCCGCCGGTCACGTCGCCAATGCCGTGATGATTCTGCATGGCACCACCGGCTCCGGACAGCAATTCACCACTCCGCAATTCGCGGGGGTGCTGTTCGGTCCCGGCCAGCTACTGGATGCCAGCCGCTACTTCATTATTCTTCCCGACGCAATCGGGAACGGGCGCTCCAGCAAGCCCAGCGATGGCCTCCACGCTCGCTTTCCGCATTACGATTACGACGACATGGTCGAAGCCCAACACCTGCTCCTCACCGAGGGGTTAAAGGTTGATCACGTGCGGTTGCTGATGGGCACGTCCATGGGATGCATGCATTCGTGGATCTGGCTTGAAACCTATCCCGACTTTGCGAGTGCCGCCATGCCGCTGGCTTGTCAGCCGGTGCAGATCGCCGGACGAAACCGCATGATGCGCAAAATGATTATGGACGCCATCCGCAGCGATCCCGAGTGGATGAACGGAGACTACAAACAGCAGCCCTCCGGGTTGAAGACCGCCCTCGACGTTTTCCTGATTATGGCCAGCAGTCCGTTGCAGTTGCAGAAGAGCTATCCCACTCGCGATCAAGCTGACGCTTACCTGGATCAGTTTCTCCAGACGCGGATGGCGGCCATGGACGCGAACGACACGCTATACGCCTTTGACGCTTCGCGAAATTACGATCCTTCGGCAAAGCTCGATCAGATTGAAGCGCCGGTGATGTTTGTCAACTCCGCCGATGATGTGATAAACCCGCCTGAACTGGCTATTGCAGAGGAGCAAATCAAGAAAGTAAAGCGCGGACACTTTGTGCTGCTGCCCATCACCGACCAGACACGCGGTCACGGCACCCACAGCTTGCCCGCAGTTTGGAAGCAATATCTGGCATTGCTGGTGGAGAGCCAGCACTGACGGGAAGCGCCTGATGACTAAATCAAAATCCAAGACGAAAAAAGAATCCCAACCCGAGTTCCTCAACGTCGGCTTGCCACACGTCCCCGCGTTATACGGTCTGAAGCCTCGCAAAGAGTATTTGCCGTGGAGCCACGCTGAGGAACGGCTCACGCGCTCGCGCAACTACTGGATTTGCACCGCCCGGCCCGATGGCCGTCCGCACTCAATTCCGGTATGGGGTTTCTGGGCCGATGGTGCTTTTTACTTCGGCACAGGACGGTCATCGCGCAAAGGAAAGAATCTGGCGCACAACTCGGCTGTTTCCGTTCATCTCGAGTCCGGGGACGACGTGGTCATCCTCGAAGGCAATGCGGTCGAGGTCAGCGATAAAGCGACATTCAAGAAGCTCGATCCGTTCTCCCGGAAGAAATACAAGATGCCGGTAACCACCATCCCGGGCGAAACTGTACTTTACTGCGTGCGCCCGCGCGTGGTGCTGGCCTGGACCGAGAAGGACTTCCCAAACAATGCCACGCGCTGGGAGTTCGCCTTATAAGCCAGGCCCTGGCGGAATCCTCCCCAGTCTAGACGCTGCCGTTCACGGCCGCGCGCGAGCTTCTGTGGCCCTTCCGGGTGCCTTGGCCGGCTTCAACCAGTTCGCCGTCTTCTTGGCTCGCCGCGCACCCGGCACCTTCCCGATTCGAGGATCGCCTGCCAGGACGAGCTCACAGGCGTGTAGCGCCGCCTGCTCGAAATCCTGCGCATCCGCCGGAAGAACCTGCCAGCCCGTCACCTTTTTCCCCAGCAGGCGAATGGATCGCATGTTCGGGAACTCCCGCCGCAAACTTGAGTGGTGGTCCTCGGTGGTGGCCAGCCAGACCCCGTTATCTTCCGTCTCGCCGCTCTTGTCGCGGAGAATGAGGACAATTTTATCCTCAACGTAAACCGCCAGGCAGCCGAACATGGGGTGGGTACGGGGCGATAGCGGGGCGATGGCGTCGAGCACGAATTCGTGAGGGACACGCTTGCGTTGCTTGACGGCGAAGGTGTCGTCCAGCGGGAGCGGAGCAGAATTTCGACGCGACTTCGGCATGGAGCAAAGAATCGGGTTTTCTCCGGTGCTCCTTCTTGAAACAAGCAGATTATAGCCCCCATGAGAGTGCAGTCGGTGACTGAAGGTCCACGCCTTGGGGTGGTTGCACTTCCTGCGAATTGCCGCCAGAATTACCCTAGAACGCTGGCGCAACGTCCTAAGACACCGCCACGTCGAATATGCTGTGGCTGTTCTGCCGTTTGTTCATATCGGTGGACACGCGGTTCGGGAGATTTGATGAACAGTTCGGACCGGGCTGTAAAGCTGAGCGAGAAAGAGCAGGAGGCGCGCCTGATCCGTCGCTTGCAAGTCATGATCAGCATGGTCATGTCGGTGATTGGCCAGGACCCCAGCCTCACCGTGGAAGAAGCCTCCGAACTGGTTGCCAATGCCCGCCGCGCCGCGCTGGCCATGTTCCCCGGCAAAGAATTCGCCTTCGACATCCTCTACAAACCCCGCCTGCAACGTCTGATGAACGAGAGATTCCGGCTGCAATAGCAATAACGGAGGTTGTAGAGTCGCTCATTGACTCCCGGGCCGAAGGGGGTCATACTTGCTGGCGTTTCCGGGCAGCCCCCTGTCTGGCAAGCCAGTGGCCGAGTTCTATCCGACGAGGTGTGTCCATGAAGGAGGTTTCCGCGGTTTCGCGTTGCGGCTTCTGTTCTCTTCCTGCTGTGTACGGCGAGTTGCGGGATTCTCGCATCGCGGAGGTTTGTGCCATGAAGACAAGCAAACTGACACTTGCGTCCCTTTTGCTGATTGCATCCGCATCGCTGGCACTGGCGCAAGGTGGAACCTACGCGCAGATCGATGTGCCGGGGGCAACATACACTGAGTGCCTTGGTATTAATAACGCGGGAGACCTCGCAGGAGAGTACGGGGACATTAACGGCGCACATGGGTTCCTCCTCAGCCAAGGCACTTACACCACCATCAACTATCCCGGAAGTAGCGTCACAGGGCTTACGGGGATAAACGATGTGGGCCAGATCGTGGGGTTCGCCGGCGGTGGCTTTTTGTATGACATTGCTACTCAGACTTTCACAGACGTCGTTTATCCCGGCGCTAATCTCACAGCTCCTTATGGGATTAACGATGCGGGAACGATCGTCGGTTATATCCAGATCGGTGGCATCGGCTCTCATGGCTTCGAGCTGGTTGGTTCGACTTACCGGGAGATTCAACCTCCAGGCGAGGGCAACTCCGACTCCCAAGTTTTCGGGATCAGCGGGGCGGGAGAAATCATCGGTGTAGCATCCGCTGATTTCTCCCTTATCCGTGGCAAGTACCAGCGAATCCCAATACCCCTTCCGAAAGCTGGGGTCGCTGGCATCAACGCCTCCGGCGCGGCAATGGCAGGGGTATACTTCCCTAATTTTGGGTCTGTGGCGTCAGGATTCGTGCTCCAGGGCAAGACTCTTACCCTATTAAATTTCCCAGGCGCAACTGACACCTTCGCTTCTTCCATTAACGATGTTGGAGTGGTGACGGGCACCTTTTACGACGGAAGCGCCACGCATGGCTTCACCTGGACGCCTCCCACTGACGTGGCGCAGAAATAGCAACTGTTCGGCGACCGCCGCCGTCGGAGGAGATTTCAGTCGCCACCAATTCGCCCTCCCAACATTGACCCTGCCGTCCTCACCGTCATAGACTCGCTTCTCAGCGGGGATTTCCATGAAACGACGTGTCATTTTGCTCGTAATCGTCATTAGCATCATTGCGTTTGCAGCGGGGCGAGTTGCCGCACAGCCAGTTCCGGCCCAAGATGCCCAACATAACGACCAGCATCATGAAGACCTGACCACGAACCAGCTCGGGACGGTGCACTTCCCCGCCTCCTGCACGGTACGCGTACAAATGTGGTTCGAGCGCGGGGTGGCGTTGCTGCACTCGTTCTGGTACGAGGAAGCGCAGAAGCAATTCGAGCAGATCGCGACCGACGATCCGCAGTGCGCCATGGCGCATTGGGGCGTCGCGATGAGCATCTGGCACCAGCTCTGGAATCATCCCGACGATGCCACGATCAAGAAAGGCGCTGCCGAGGTCAAGCAGGCGGAGTCGCTGCATGCCAGGACCGCGCGAGAGCGTGACTACATCGCTGCCATGGCTGCGTTCTACTCCGGCGACAAGGCCGAGTATCACACGCGGGCGGACGCTTACGCCAAGGCGATGGAGATTATCTACAAGCGTTATCCCGACGACCGCGAGGGGGCGGCGTTTTATGCGCTGTCGTTGCTGGCCTCAGAGCCAGATGACGACACTACGTTCACCAATCGCAAGCAGGCGGCGGCAGTTCTGGAAAAGCTGTTCGCGGTTGAGCCCAACCATCCGGGCGTGGCGCATTACCTGATTCACAGCTACGACAAGCCGCAGTTGGCGGAGCTGGGATTGCCCGCAGCGCGCCGCTATGCGCAGATCGCTCCTGACGCTCCTCATGCATTGCACATGCCTTCGCACATTTTTGCGCGGCTGGGCTTGTGGCAGGACGATATTGATTCCAACCTCGCCTCCATCGCGGCGACCCGCAAGACTGCGGCCATGCACATGGGAGGTGCGGGCCATCAATTCCACGCCATGGATTTTCTGGTTTATGCGTATTTGCAGTCGGGGCGCGAAGCGGACGCGCAAAAGGTGATTGACGAAGTGCGGGCGATGCCCGCCATGCACGACATGTACGGCATGGGTTTTGATCCGCGGATTTCTGCTCTGGTTTCGCTTCCCGCGAAGTATGACATCGAGTTGCATCACTGGGCGGATGCCGCCGCGCTGGCGCCGGTGCCGGGAGCCGATCTGGGCGACAGTTCGATCACCTACTGGGCGCGGGCGATTGGCGCAGCACGCAGTGGCAATCCGGCGGAGGCACGCAAAGATGCGGCCGAGATTCTGAGCATTCATGAACAGTTGGTAAAGGACAAGAAAAAAATGTTCGCCGAAGCTGTGCAGCAAGATTATGAAGAAGCGAGCGCCTGGGCGGATCACGCCGAAGGCAAGAATGACGCAGCTTTGGCGGCTCTGCGGAAAATCGCGGAGAAGGAAGAAGCTGAGGGCGAGGAACCCGAAGGCATTCCTGCGCGGGAGATGCTGGCCGACATGCTCATGGAGATGAACCGTCCGGAGCAGGCGCTGGTGGAATATGAGGCGGATTTGAAGTTCAATCCCAAGCGCTTTGATGGATTGTATGGCGCGGCCCAAGCCGCCGAAACCGCCGGCAAGAACGACAAGGCAAACAATTATTACGCGGAGTTGGTGAAGGTTTGCGCCGGTTCGAATTCAGATCGGCCGGAGTTGAGCCGAGCGAAGGCGCTGCTGGCGAAGAAGTAGGGCAGAGACTCTCTGCGTGGTAGGGTTCTCCTAGATGCACGCCAGATCCCTCGCCCCGCTGGTGAAAGCGCGGGGATTTGGGGTGACGCCGTCAAGCGTGTAGTTATTGTTTTTCCACCTGCTGCAAGCGGAACAACAGCGTTCCGAAGCCGAGCTTTGAGCGCATCTGCACCGGAGTGTGATTGGCGTCATCGGTGTACCACGCCCAGATCGTGCCTTTGCCCTTCAGCGCACCAGAGACCGGTTCGGCCCGCACCCGTACAGTTTGAAATATGCCGGCCGGTACCTTCACTTGCTCGCGTCCTTCCACATGGACGATGACTTCGGTGGTTTTTCCGCCATCATTGATTTGGAATGAATTCACCCCGCCGGGTTGCAAGCTCAGAGAAGCGAGGTAGTAGAAACCGCTGATCATGTCGGTCACGCATTCTGGAATGTCGTTTTCGGCATGCTTCAGTTCGCCCGTCTTCAGGTTCTTTTCATCCAGAACGCTCTTGCGGCGCAGGTAGTCAAAATGCACTTCCGTTTGGCGGGAGTGCGAGCCTTCCTCGGTGTGCTTGTTCACCTGCACCGAGCAGAACGTGTGCGGAGCAAACAGTGCCTCAAAATTATCGTGCACTTTATACAGTGTGTTGACCACCCCCGCCGAAGCTGCTACTGCGGTGACGTGTTGCTGCCCATCCACCACGTCCAGCGTCACCCGCGCACTGCCGGCGTTGAAGAAATGCCATTCCGCGCTGAACACAAACGTCTGGCCATCCGGGAATTTGTAATTCGGCGGAGGTGGGATAATCCGTGCCTCAGAGGCGCTGATGGTGGAAAGCGAATCGTGCGCGACCCTCGCGGCAGAGCCGTCCTGTCCGCGAGAAAGGGAAGGGAGAAGTAACGCCGACAAGCAACATCCGAGGATGAGTCTCGAAAACGTGTTCATGAATTATTGACGGCAAAAAACCAGCCGTTCATAAGACGCTTGATGCGGGCAACAGGATGTATGACTTGCTGGACCGGTTACTTGCGGATCGTCAACAGGACATCGTCATTTGGAGATCCAAAGCAACTTCGCCAGCAATGCCGCCATCATCGCGGCCGCACCCACAGTGGCATTGTACTCGCGATGTTTCCAATACAAATCCCAGGAAAACTTGCCGCTGTTACCAAAGGAACCCAATCGCGGCCACAGTCGCGGGACTTCGTGGGCATATCTTTCGAACTCCGGGAAACGCTGGCGGAGGAACGTCTCTTCCGCAGAAATCACAGGGATATAAATCGCAATGAAGATCGCGACAATGGCTGCGGCGATCCACCAGCTTCGTGAGGTCAGGGCGAAACCCAGCGCGAGGATCAGCGAACCCAGGTAAAGCGGATTACGAGTATGGGCATAGGGGCCGCTGGTTGTGAGCTGCTCATTCTTCGAAACATACCCCGAGGCCAGCGTGCGGATGATGAGGCCAGGAATGATCACCACCGCGCCCAGAGCGAGAGACCTGGCGGACGGTCTTGCGAAATAAAGATACAGCGCGGCAAACGCAAAGCCGGATGGAACCCGAATGCGCCGCGCAATGGCTGACCAGCTATCCACTGGATTCCCTCAGCAACTGCCGGGCCGCGTCAAGAACCTGCTCGGAGGTGATCTCGAGCAGTCCCGGATCAGGTCGCGCTCGGCGGGTGTGAGTGGTGGGGCTGGATGCACTACGCAACACGATGCTGCGAGTGGCAAAAGGCCCATTGCGCACCGGATTTGTGGGACCAAAAATCGCCACCACCGGGACGCGCAACGCGGCGGCGAGATGCATGGGGCCGGTATCGCCTCCGATGAACAGCCGGGCACGGCGAGTAAGCGCAATCAGTTGGGTGAGCGAACAGGCAAGTCTAGTGGCTGCGCCTCCGCTGGTTGCTTCCACAGCTTTCGCCAGTTCCTCCTCGCCTGGTCCGTAGTTGACGATTGATCTCACGCCGTCCTGGGCGAGCCCTTGGGCAACTTCTCCGTAGCGCTCTGGCGGCCACTGCTTAGCTCTCCATCCGGCGCCGGGATTGAGAATTGCGAAGCCGTTCATGCCACGCTGCTTTAACCAGGCTTCGCATTCTCGCTCGGCATCTTCTGATCGGGGAAATTCAATTGCCGGCAACTGGAGCGGCCTTTGCGCGACCACCTGGGCGAGCGACAAGTTCTGCTGCACGATGTGCTCGCCGTGGGCGACGATTCTTCTTGAGTACAAGATGCTGGCGGGGTTTTCCCGGGGCTGTGCGAAACCATACGTTACCGGCGCGCCCGAGCATCGTGCGATTAGCGCAGAGCGTATCGCGCCCTGGAAGTCCACGGCGACCTCATAGCCCGGAGCGCGCAAATCGCTCAGGCCAGCCGCAATCTGCTCCCAAGTTTGCGTCGAGAACGGCGATTTTCGCCACGCTCTGGTGTTCACTGTGTGCAACTTGTCAAGCAAGGGCCGCTGCGGCGAACGCGGGCCGGAGCGCGGCGTGGGCAAGGTGCAGAGCAACTCGGCCCAGCGCTCTTCTACCACCCAGCCAATCATGGCCTCGGGTAATGCTTTTCGCAGCGCCGCAGCCGCGGGCAGGGTGTGAATAATGTCGCCCATGGAACCGAGCCGCACGATCACCAATCTTTCCCAGTTTGCCGCGCTATCGTTGGAAATGGTCATGCGTCAGGAACGGCGAGGCTGAAGCCGTGTCCGGATGATTTCACTCGCCGAGTGATTCTTGGGATCGCCGACGATCTCGACCCGCCCCCCGTAGGCAAGCACGGCATCGCGTTCCGGAACCGTGTCAGCGGTGTAGTCTGTCCCCTTGGCATGCACATCGGGATGGATTTCCCTAATGAGGGCGTGCACATCTTTCTCGGGAAAAATCACAACCGCATCCACCGCCGCGAGCGCAGCCAGGATTTCCGCGCGCTCTTCGGCGGGCATAAGCGGACGTCCTTCGCCTTTTAAGACCCGCACCGATTCGTCGGAGTTAACCGCCACAATCAGGCGTCCGCCGAGTCTTTTCGCGTTCTGCAAATAGCGGATGTGGCCGACGTGCAGCAGGTCGAAACAGCCATTCGCGAGCGTGATGGAGTGGCCCGCGCTACGCCACTCTGCAACCCGCCGCTGTAATTCATCGCGAGTGAGAAGTTTTCGGTCTGCCATGGGCGCCTTCCGTGAAAAAGATCAGTGAGGCCGCGTCGTCGGGGGAGCTTGATCGAGAGCCTCCAGCAATTCTTCCTGCGACACTGTGGCCGTGCCGCGCTTCATGACGACGATTCCCCCGGCGTAGTTTGCCAACTGTGCGGCTTCTTCCGTGCTGGCTCCCGCGGCAAATGCTGCGGTGAAAGCCGCGATCACGGTATCGCCCGCGCCGGTGACGTCGGCGATCTGGTCGGAACCAAAAATCGGGATATCCACCGGCCTATGTTTGGCGGCGAAGGCCGTCATGCCATCGCGGCCGCGGGTGATGAGGAGCGACTGCAATTTCAGCCGCGACATGAGCTGCTCGCCGGCAGAACCAAGCCGCTCCCAGGCGTTGCCAATCTTCATCCCCAGCGCTTCTTCGACTTCTGGTTCGTTCGGGGTCGCGGCCGTCACTCCGGAGTATTCCAACAGGCGATAACGCGAATCCAAAATCACCGGCACGCCATCCAGTCGCCCGCGTTCGCGAATTGCGTTCAGAATCGCAGGGGTTGCCGCGCCATAGCCGTAATCGGAAATGAGCAGCGCGTCAGCGGCGCGGGCATATTGACGTGCCGCCAGCACTAACTCGCGCTTGAGGTGGGCGCTCGGTTCGGCCGACGGCTCCCGATCCACACGCACAACCTGTTGCCGCGCGGTGTGCTCCATGCCAGCGAGGATGCGGGTCTTGGTCACAGTGACATAGCTCTTATCTTTCAGAATTCCACTCAAAGGAATGCGCTTATGGCGGAACGCCCTGAGTAGCAAGCGTCCCGGCTCGTCATCTCCCACAATGCCGACAGGCAGCACATTGACGCCGAGGTCGGCCAGATTGTTGATGGCATTGGCGCCGCCTCCGGGCACCACGGTGCGTTCGCGATAGCTCAGAATCAGAACTGGCGCCTCCCGCGAAACCCGCGAGATTCGCCCAAAGATAAATTCATCGGCCACCAGATCGCCGACCACCGCGACCGTGACCTTGGGGAACGAGCCGACGATCTGCTTTAGCCGTTCGGTTTCTTTGGGGTGCCTGCTCATGAACGTAAGTGGAATTCTCTCATGCGGAGCCTCTGCGCCGGTGAATTGTACGTAACATGGAATCCACCGCGTCAGCTGCGTCCGGCAGTTCCATCTTGACCGGCACGACCGCCAAAGGCTGCAAGGCGGAAAGAAAGCCGCCGAGATTGACTGCGTCTTTTTCCGTGGTGACGAAGCCTTCCGCCTCGCTCTGCTGGCGCAGCTTCAAAAGCTCCCGAATATCCCGTTCGGTGTAGGCATGGTGGTCTCGATAAAACGCCTCGGCGACCGGCTCGATTCCGGCCGTGCGAAGTTGCAGCACAAAGTTTTGCGGCCGCGCAATTCCGCAGAAAACGATGGGCCGGTTGGGAACATCCTTAGGGAGAATTCCTCGCCGCACCCGCCAGACCAGTTTCCCTGCCACGGGAAACGACTCCGGAGAGGCGCCGCTGGAAAGTACGATGGCATCAGCGCGGCGCAATGCGCTCAACGGCTCACGTAGGCGGCCGACAGGCAGCAAGCTGCCACGAGAGTCTTCCGGTGTGACTAGAACGATATCAAAATCACGAGCCAGCGAACGATGCTGAAAGCCATCGTCGAGTAGATGAAGCTGCGTGCCGAATTTGCTTTCGGCGAAAACGCCGGCCTGGTGGCGATCTTCGCCGACGATGACTGGAACTCCCAAACGGCGGGCGATGAGCAAGGGCTCGTCGCCAAAATCAAGCGCCGACCCGCCGGGATCCACCAATGCCACGCCGCGAGACTTCCTCCCATAGCCACGAGACAGAATGTCAAACTTCAATCCTTTTTCTTTGAGCAATTCTCCCAGCAGCAGAACGAACGGAGTCTTGCCCGAGCCGCCGACTGACAAATTACCCACACTGACGATCGCTCCTTGCAGGCGACGTGCGGGCAATGTGCCACGATCGTAGAGCGCGTTGCGCGCCTGTACTCCGAGGCCGTAGATGGCGGAGAGTAGATTCACGTTGACGGTGTGGCGCAGGTACCTTCGCCCGCGGGCGAGGAAGGCCTGTCTGCAGCCGGAGTCTCAGCGCCCAGCAGTTCGACGAGCGCGTCCACGGTGAGTTGGGTAGCTCCGATCTGAGAGCGCAAGGTTTCGGCGGCGCGACAGCCGAGAGCGGCGCGCTCTTCCGGATGCGAGAGAAGCTGCATCAACACTGGAAGAAATTCATCCGGGCCGACTACACGGACAGCACTACGGTTCTGAAATAGTGTCACAATATCGCGGAAATTCTCAGTGTGAGTTCCCACAATGATAGGGACACCGTATTGTGCCGGTTCGAGAATGTTATGCCCGCCTCGCGGAACCAGGCTGCCTCCGACGAAAGCTATGTCAGCCAGCGCATAGAGCGAGGATAACTCGCCGATTGTATCCAGCAGCAAAACCGCGCCCGCTAACGGCTCCCCTTGCCATCCTGAGCGCTTGCAAAACGGAATTCCCGAACGCTCGAGAGTCTGGGCAACGGCTCCGAACCGCTCGGGATGGCGCGGCGCGAGGATCATTGCGGCTTTCGGGTGAATAGCCAGCACATTCTTGAACGCTGCCAGCAATATCGGCTCTTCGCCTTCAACGGTGCTCCCGCAGACGATCACCGGCCCGGCGTCGGCTTGCGCCACAGCGGATCGAAGGCTGGCCACGACTGGCAGAGCAGTGGGCGAAGGGATGTCGTACTTCAAGTTTCCGACTGCGTGGACGCTCCCGCGCGGCGCGCCGATACTTTCCAGCCGGCGGCCATCTTCCGCGGTTTGGGCCAGAAAAAGGTCCACGTTTTTCAGAATGCGCGCGAGCAGCCAGCGAAAACGGCGATATCCCGGCCATGATCGGTCAGAGATTCGGGCATTGACCACGGCCACGCGAGCGCCGCTCGCGTGAGCGAGCCGCAGAAAAGTTGGCCAGAATTCGGTTTCCGCCAGCACGACCAGCTCTGGGCGCAGCCCCTGCAAATACGGCTGAATGGCGAATTTGAAATCCAACGGAAAATAAAACACATCCTTCTCGCCGAAGCGCTCTCGCGCCAATTTCTGTCCTGTGTCGGTGGTGGTTGAAAACACCAGCCGATGGTTTGGCAGGCGCTTCTTGAGTTCCGCCGCCAGACCAGTGATCGCCAGCACTTCCCCTACTGAGACCGCGTGAATCCAGATTGCGGGCTGCCGGGAGCGCAGTCGCACCCGCTCCGGAACTCCTCCCAGACGCTCGCGCAGACTTGCCCGATGTTTGCTCTGACGGAGCATTTGGGCGAGCCAGTAGGGAAAACTGACCAGCAGGCCAGCCGCCAGCAGCGCACTGTAAAGCAGATACATGCGGGAAGGGACATTCTACCTGCACTCAGACCGCGCAGGCACACCCAGGCGATCAGCTTGCATCCTATAATCAGACTCATGTCAGACAAGTTTCTTTATGCTGCTCGACGGCGGGTGCCGTCGGTGCTGTCTGCGCTGGCATTCTGTTGTGTGCTTTCATTTGCGGCAAAGCAGTTCGTCATGCCCACGCCGCAGCCGGCCAAAAGCTACCCCGCGCACGAGGAGCACTCCGACGAAGGGGTCACCGTCGCCTTCGACCCCTATGACATGGCCGATAAGGCGAGCATCTTTTCAGTCCACTATGGCGAGGTCGGGATCCTGCCGGTTTTTGTGGTCATTACCAATGATGGCGACCAGCCGGTTTCACTGGCAGAAATGAAAGCAGAGTTCGTCACCGTGGACCGGACAAAGATCTCTCCGGCCACGACGGAAGACATCTACCGCCGGCTGGCCCGTCCCTCGGCAAGCACCGCTCCCACCCCGCTGCCCTGGCCAAAGAAGGTTAAAGGCGCGGTGAGCAAACAGGCGCAGGAGGAGATCGAGAACGCACGGTTCGTCGCGCGCGCGGTCGAGCCACACGGCACTCAGGCAGGATTCATGTTCTTTGATGTGGTGGGAGTTTCGACTCCGCTCGCGGGAGGGCACATTTATCTCACCGGCCTGCGCGACGCCAAAGGACACGAACTGTTCTATTTCGACGTGCCTATGGAGAAGTATTTGAGCGCGCCCAGCAAACCGAATTAGAACCAGCGTAACTTCGTGCAGCGGCATTCCGTGGTCATTTTAAAAGGGGTGCCAGTGTCTTCAGACTTAACCACATACGCTTCGTAAACGATACCGTCCAACTCCGTGCTCACGCCCTTGAACCAGCCTCCAGCGTCTTTCGGCAGCTCTACGGACAGCGAGAATGGGAGGCACTCACGGTACTTGTCGTGCCGCAATCCCCGGAGCAAGGTTCCTGTTGTTTTCCGTCCTTGGTTCTCTCGGCAAGCGTTCGCACAAACTTGCGTATGGCTTTTCCTTTGGCTTCAGGGTCATCACTCTCAAACCAATCGGTGCTGAAAATATACGATCCTCCTACTCCGGGATCTGCCCACTCCAGTTTCTTGCGGCCTTCGCACTTTGGCATGATTTCCTCCTCTGTGAAGATCGGCCTCCCAGGTTCTACCGTTCACTCAAATTTTGTCCAGGCAATCGCATTTTGTTGAACCTGTTATTTCAGATTCAACTTTCAGCTTAAGCAGATAACACTCGAGAACCCCGCCACCCGGATCTTCGGTGGTGGCCTTCTTGAACGCGCCAGCCCCCTCGGGAACTGTGACGGAGAGCGAGATAGCTCCGCAACCCGGAAACTTTTCGCCCTTTTTCTGCTTCCCGCAGTCTCCTTCCGTGCAGGCCTGCTTGTCGAAATACTTTAAGACAAACCCACGGATTACCTCTGCTTTTGTGTCTCCTAAGGGTTGGTCTGAGTCAAAATGAGCATCATCTGCAAAGAACCATCCCGAGCTGTAGAGGCCAGGTTTCATCTTGATCTTGAATTCCACACCGTCGCATTTTGCCATAACCTCCTCCGCTCGAATGCTCGGTGAGGATTCTAGCACGGCGGTCAAGTCTCCAAGTATTGTGGAAGCGGAAATGGGTCTATCCCGCAAGCAAACAGGTTTCCTCGTACAGTTGTGCCAGATCAGCCCTTTATAATCAACCCACATGTCACCTTCCGCAGACAGCGTCGCGGCCGCCCGCGCGAAATACGAGCCGGTCATCGGTCTCGAAGTTCACGTCCAGCTCCTTACCGTGACCAAGATTTTCTGCTCGTGCTCCACGCGTTTCGGCGATCCGCCCAACACAAACACTTGTCCGGTCTGCCTGGGGCTGCCGGGAGCTCTACCCGTTTTGAATCGCAAGGCTGTGGAGTTCGCCGCGCTGGCGGCGATGGCTTTGAATTGCCGGATCAATGAAACTTCCATCTTCGCGCGCAAGAATTATTTTTATTCCGACCTGCCCAAGGGCTACCAGATTTCGCAGTATGACAAGCCGCTGGCCGAGCATGGCTGGATTGAAATCTGCGGCAAGCCGGCGAAGCGAATCAGCATTACGCGGGTTCACCTGGAAGAAGACGCGGGCAAGAGCCTGCACGAAGGCTTTGCCGGATCGGCCGAGACCACGGCCATAGACCTGAACCGCAGCGGCGTGCCGTTGATTGAAATCGTCAGCGAGCCGGACATCGCGTCGCCCAATGAGGCTTACGATTACCTGACGCGGCTGAAGGAGATCATTCTTTACACCGGCGTAAGCGACTGCAACATGGAAGAAGGATCGCTGCGCTGCGATGCCAACGTCAGTGTGCGCCCGCTTGGCGAACGGGAGTTCGGAACGAAAACCGAAATCAAGAACGTCAATTCATTCCGATTTATTCGCGAGGCGCTGGAGTATGAGATTGATCGCCAGATTGCAGTGATCGAATCCGGCGGCAGGATTACCCAGGAAACCCGCCTCTACAACCCCACCGAAGGCAAAACCTACAGCATGCGCTCGAAAGAGCAGGCGCATGACTATCGCTACTTCCCCGAGCCCGATTTGCCGCCGCTGATCGTCAATGAAAAATGGCAAACAGAAATTCGCCGTACTTTGCCCGAGCCCCCCGAAGAGCGGCGTACGCGCCTGGTCGCCGAATATGACATTACGGAGCAGGATGCGGTGGTGCTCACCGTAACCAAGTCTTTAGCGGACCAGTTCGAAGCCGCGGCAAAAGCCGCCAAGAATCCCAAACGCGTAGCCAACCTGGTACAGAGTGAATTGGCGGGGCGGCTGAAAGCCAAAGGTCTGGAGATTGAGCAGTCGCCAATTTCCATGAAGGGCGTGGCGCTTTCGGCTGATCTCGTTGAGACCGGCGTCATCTCGGGCAAAATGCTCAAAGATCTTTACGATCTCAGTTTCGAGCGCAATCAGGATTTTGCGGAGGTGTACGAGAAAGAAAAACCGCGGCAGATTACCGATTCCGCAGCCATTGAAGTGATCATTGACCAGGTGGTCGCAGCTAATCCGAAGCAGGTTGAACAATACCGCGCTGGAAAGAAGACCGTTCTCGGATTTTTCGTCGGCCAGGTCATGAAGGCATCGAAAGGGCAGAGCAATCCGCAGATGGTGAACGAGATGCTGGCGAAAAAGCTGGAATAAGGGTCCGCAACTCAACCAACCGGCCAACAGCTTCCGTGACATGAGAGCTGGCTTATCTTGCCGCTAACATTGTTAAATCGGGGCGAAAGCCAGGCGCCGGACGCTTGTGCTTTCCGGGAGACAAGTCCATGAAGTCCAGCCGAGTTTTCAGCATACTGATGTTGGGGGTTTCGCTGGTTGTGTTGTACCTCGCATTGAGAAAGCCCGAGCCGGTCGGGCATCCGTTGCCGGCGAAGCTGGTAGCCGTCAACGCGGAGGTTTTCGAGCACAAGCTGGCGCAGCTGGAGACCCCCAGGACGCCGGGCCACGCTCCCGAAGAGATTCACTTCAGTGGGGAAGAAGTCAGCGCGGCCCTGATGCAGGCCGCAGGAGAGCTTCCTCCCCCACCAGCCCCACACCCAGCCGCAACTACTACGCCGGTTCGGGCGCCGCAGGCGTCGTCTCCCGCCTCCGCTGCCAATGAGCCGTTCGCTCCGGGACAGCCTGAAATCAAGGATTACCAGATCAGCTTCGAGGGAGAGATTACGCGGGGGCAGTTCTTGACGCAGATCGCAGGGAAAGACGTCTATATAACGCTGGCGGGACGGCTGGGGTCGCGGGACGGCTACATCACCTTTGATCCCACAGAATTCAAAGTCGGTGACCTCAATGTTCCGATCCAACTCATTGAAGGCGAGCTGCAGAAGAAACTCACTGAACAGCGTGAGCAGTTGAAACTGCCCGATGATGTGGGCAGTGTCAGGGTCGAAGACGGCCAACTGGTGATGACCCAGAAATGGTAAGTCACATGTAGGGCAGATGTCCTCCCCTGCCCAGTCGAGCGCAACTCGACCGCACGTGCTTACCGCTTGGCTGCCGCCTGTTTTTCCCCTACCCGCTTGCTAACCTCGAATTTCATCTTTCCCGCCTTCTTATCGGCGCCCACGATGATGTGATCGCCATGCAGCACTTCGCCATCCAGAATCTTCAGCGCCAGCGGATCCTGCACCAGCTTCTGGATCGCACGTTTCAACGGACGCGCGCCGAAGTTCGGATCGAAGCCTTCGGTAAAGAGCAGTTCTTTGGCAGCATCGGTCAGTTCGAGCGAGATCTTGCGCTCGGCCAAAAGCCGCCGCACGTCTTCGAGGCGCAACTCGATAATCTTGACCAACTGGTCCTTGCCCAGCGGGCGGAAAATGATGATGTCATCCACCCGGTTCAGGAACTCAGGCTTGAAATAGCCGTGCAGCGCGTTCATCACCTGCTTGGAAGCTTCGTCGAAGTCTTGCTCTGAGCGGAGACCATCTGCTTGTAAGAAAGACGACCCGAGATTTGAGGTCATAATTATCACTGTGTTGCGAAAATCCACGGTGCGGCCCTTGCCGTCGGTAAGACGGCCGTCGTCCATCATTTGCAGCAGGACGTTGAAGACATCGGGATGCGCTTTTTCGATTTCGTCGAAGAGAATGACGGCGTAGGGATGACGCCGGACCTGCTCGGTGAGCTGTCCGCCCTCTTCATAGCCGACATAGCCCGGAGGCGCGCCAATCAATCGCGAGACTGCGTGCTTCTCCATGTACTCCGACATGTCAATGCGAATCATGGAGTGCTCGTCGTCGAAGAGAAATTCAGCCAGGGCGCGGGCTAGTTCTGTCTTGCCTACGCCGGTCGGGCCCAGAAAGATGAACGACCCGATCGGGCGCTTGGGATCACTCAAGCCGGCACGGGAGCGGCGGATCGCATTAGACACGCGCTCCAAAGCGGCATCCTGGCCGACCACACGCTGACGCAGCCGTTCTTCCATGTTGACCAGTTTCTTCACTTCGCCTTCGAGCATCTTGGAAACGGGAATACCAGTCCATTTGGAAACGATGCGGGCCACGTCTTCCTCATCTACTTCTTCCTTCAACATGCGTGGTTTGCCCTTGCCATCCATCTGGGCCGTCAGCTTGTTGATCTCATCCTCCGCCTGCCGCAGCAAGCCATAACGAATTTCCGCAACGCGCTGCAGGTTGCCTTTGCGTTCTTCCGCTTGTTCTTCAATCTTCAACTGCTCGATCTTCTCTTTGATCTGGCGGGAGCGGGCGATCAGGTCCTTTTCTTTTTTCCAGTTGGCTTTGAGCGCGTTGGATTTTTCGCGAATCTCGGCGAGTTCTTTGTCAATAATCGCCAACCGCTCTTTGGAGTTTGGGTCGCTTTCCTTTTTCAGCGCCTGCTTCTCGATTTCCAATTGCGTGGCGCGGCGTTCGAGCTGATCAATGTCAGTGGGTAGAGAATCAATCTGGATGCGTAGTGAGGCCGCAGCTTCGTCAATCAGATCAATGGCTTTATCCGGCAAGAAACGGTCCGAGATGTAGCGATGCGACAAGGTGGCCGCAGCCACAATCGCTGAATCTTTGATGCGCACGCCGTGATGTACTTCGTAGCGCTCTTTCAATCCGCGCAAAATCGCAATGGTGTCTTCGACATTAGGCTCGCCGACGAAAACGATCTGGAAGCGGCGCTCGAGCGCGGCATCTTTTTCGATGTACTTGCGATACTCGTTCAGGGTGGTGGCGCCGATGGCGCGGAGCTCTCCGCGGGCCAGCGCCGGCTTGAGCATGTTGGAGGCGTCAATCGCACCTTCCGCCGCGCCCGCGCCTACCAGCGTGTGCAGTTCGTCAATAAAGAGGATGATTTGTCCCTGCGAATCTTCAATCTCTTTGAGCACCGCCTTCAAACGATCTTCAAACTCGCCGCGATACTTTGCGCCGGCGAGCATCGAGCCCAGATCAAGTGAGATTACGCGCTTGTTTTTTAAGTTTTCGGGCACGTCGCCGGAGATGATGCGTTGCGCCAGGCCTTCAACGATGGCAGTCTTGCCTACACCGGGCTCGCCGATCAGCACGGGGTTGTTCTTGGTGCGCCGGGAAAGCACCTGTACGACGCGACGGATTTCTTCATCGCGTCCGATGACCGGGTCGAGCTTGCCGCGGCGGGCCTGCTCGGTCAGGTTGCGGGCATAACGTTCGAGCGCTTGATACTTGGCCTCCGGATTTTGATCGGTGATACGCTGCGAGCCCCGTACCGTGATCAGGGCTTTCAAGACGGCATCGTAGGTTGCGCCTAGACGAGCTAGAATCTGCTGCGCAGGGTCGCGCTTGAGCTGCGTCACCGCGAGCAGCAGGTGCTCAGTGGAGACGTATTCATCCTTGAAATTGCTGGCCTCTTTGAAAGCCTGCTCCAGAAGCTGGTTGGCGGCTCGGGAAATAGAAGCCTGGGTCGCTCCACTGCCGGAAACTTTAGGCAAGGCCTCAATCGCGCGGTAGAGCTCGCTTAGAACGGCTTGCGGACCGACTCCGATTTTCTCCAGCACCGGCGGGACAATGCCTTCTTTGTCCTCGATCAGCGCGGCGAGCAGGTGCAGCGGCAGCAGCTCCGGATTGCCGTGCTCCGAGGCGAGATCGTTGGCGCGCTGGACAGCTTCCTGCGCTTTGAGAGTAAATTTGTCGAAACGGACGGCCATGATTGACTCCTGCCCTTAGCAATTGCCCCTTAGCATTTGGCCCTTGCGACTCGAATAAATGCTAAGTGCTAATAGGTAGATGCTGCAAATAAAACGGGAGACGGCTGCTTCTTCCGTCTCCCGTTGATCTTACAACTGTCGAGCTTCGCTCGACCGGACAGTCGAGGGCGGCTGTCCCACGCGAACAATTACGCGGCTTGAGCAGCGCTCTTGGGCTGTTTGCCTTCGAGCGTCTTCTCGCTGCCGGCGTTGACTTTGATCTGCTTGGGCTTGGCTTCCGCCTTCTTGGCCAGCTGGATCTTCAGCACGCCCTTGTCATAGTTGGCCTGGACCTGATCGGCGTCAACCGTGGTGGGCAGACTGAAAGAGCGGGTGAAGCTGCCGTACTGGCGCTCCAAGCGGCGGAAGTTCTCTTCTTTCTCTTCCTTCTCGAACTTGCGTTCGCCGTGCACGGTCAGGGTGTTGTTCTCGATGCGGACATCAATGTCCTTCTCGTCGATTCCCGGGACTTCGATCTTCAGGGTGATGTTGTGCTCGTCCTCGTAAACGTCCACGAGAGGCGCGAAGGTGCTGGTGGTCAAAGCTTCCTGGCCCTCCGGCCCATACGAGTCGCGGAACAGCCGGTTCATGCGGTCTTGCAGGGTGGCGAACTCACGGAAAGGCTGCCAACGGGTAATTACTGTCATGGTCAAATTCCTCCTTCAGATTTCTCAGAGATTAGGCTTTGTAGGCTCCATCTCAGTTGATTGGATGCCAAATTAGCATAATCAAAGCATAAAATATGAGTGTATTATTGTCAAGTATTAAATTTCTTTATATATCAATCACTTACAGATAGAATGAGGCATTTGAGGTAGGCAGTTTCTGGGATTCCGAGCAGGATCGGGTGGTCTTTTGCCTGCGCACGGGTTTCGAGGATACGAAGATTGCGGTGCGCATCCCGAGCTGCATCTGCGACTACTTTGAGGAACTCGACCGGGGCAACGTGGTAGGAGCAGGAGCAGGTGACGAGAATCCCGCCCGGGCGAAGCATCTTCAGAGCGCGTAGATTCAGTTCCTTATAGCCGCGCAATGCCGTATCCAGATTGCGCCTGCTCTTGGCGAAGGCTGGCGGATCGAGAATGATCGCATCATATTGCTGGCCAGCGGCAGCATAATCGCGAAGCAGATCGAACGCGTTGGCCTCAATCCATTCAATCTCTCGTCCGTTCAGGCCCGCGTTGCGGTCGGCGACTTCCAGAGCCGGCCGGGAACTGTCCACTCCCGTGACCTTCGAGCAGCGCTCTGCCAAGTGGAGCGCAAAGCCGCCGTGATAGCAGAAGACGTCGAGGGCCTCGCCGCGAGCGTACTCCGCCGCAGCGGCATAGTTTTCGCGCTGGTCTAGAAAAGCACCGGTTTTCTGCCCTTTCATCGCCTCGAAGCCGAAGCGGATACCATTCATGGAAAAGACTGTCGAAGTTTTGTCGCCCTGGATCAGCCCTGAAGCTCGGGGCGCAAGCTGCTCCAGTTCACGAACTCTGGCGTCCACGCGCTCGGCAATCGAAGAGGGTTTCAGCCGTTCGACGAGTTCCGCAACAATCGTTTGGCGAATAGCTTCCGCGTCCATGGCCTGGGTGAGAATCTGCAACGAGCAAATGTCGTTATAGCGATCCACTATCAGGCCGGGCAGAAAGTCCCCTTCGCTGAAGATCACGCGGTAGGCATCGGTGTTGTGGACGTCGGCCTGATTGATCAGGCGTTCCCGGTAGCTGACGGCCTCGGCGATCCGCTGGCGTAGAAGTTGTTCAACATTTTCCACGGGATCGCGGGAAATCAGGCGAATGGCGATCTGCGAGGCGCTGCTGTAAAGAGCCGTGCCCAGGAACTTTCCTCGTTCATTGGTCACCCGCACCATGGCGCCGGGCATCATCATCCCATTTGCCGAAACCACGTCGGAACGATAGACCCAGACGTGCCCTTGCCAAAGGCGGTCCGCCCCCCGGCGGGAAACTTTGACGGTCGGGAGTAAGGACGGCGGGGCGTTTCCTGCGGGCATGTACCGATCTTACCGCTCTCGCCCTATGCGTGCGTCTGCGGAAGTCTCCCAATTCGTAGTCCATGGCGATGTAGGATTAGCTAGACGCGAGACACTCCGTTCGGCCGAAGCACGGTCGCATCGAACGCGTAGAATAGTCCGACGGGAAATGCGGAAGAAAATTCAATTTGCGCTCTCGATTGTGCTGGTGGGCTGCGCGATTCTGGCAACCCGGTTCTACCTGGTTGACCTGCCTCTATGGCACTTTGTAGCGGGCGGCAACGGATTGGATCCGGCGACGCTCCATCTGCAAGGCGAGTTCGTGGAGAGCAATCTCGGCACCGCCGAGGAGCGGGACAACTCATTCACGGTGCGAATGATTGCGCAGCAATATCTGTTCGTGCCGCAATGTATCGTGGTGCCGGTTGGGGTGCCCGTGCGCTTTCGCATCACCAGCGCCGATGCCGCGCACATGGTGAGTTTTGGAGGCACCACCTACAACCTGAAAGCGATGCCGGGCGTAGTCAACCAGGCTTCGTTTATCTTCCGGGAGGCAGGCCGATTTCCCCTGCCCTGCCACGAGTTCTGCGGGCCGGGGCACTATACCATGCGGGCGGAGTTGAAAGTTGTTCCCCGCGGCGAGTTCGCGTCACTTCGTCCGGATGAAAGGCGGAATTGTGGGACGCGCTGAACGATCTTCGCGTCTTCGCGCGCACGGCTGGACCATGGTTACGCTGCTGTGCCTTGGACTTCCGCTAGTTCTGCGGGGAGATTCTGGCTCGCCTGGCAGTCTGCCCGCGGTTCGCATCCCGTCCTACGTTGCCTGGACGGAGGACACCCTCGCGCAGGCTTCCAACGGCGACGCTTTTCGGGGGCTGCTCATTTCGCGCCGGTGCGGTCATTGCCACGGAAGTGAAGGCTTCAGCTCCGACCCGATCATCCCCAATCTGGCAGGCCTCGATCGTCTTTCGACCTGGAAGCAGATCGAAGACTTCCGCGCTGGCAAGCGGATTTCGCGGGCGATGCAGCCGATAGCCGCGGCGCTTTCAGCGCAGGACTCGGCGGACGTGGCTGCCTATTACTCCATGTTGCCTACATCGCCTGACCCACAGGATAATCGCGCCTTCCCTCAGGCTGTCACTAACTCTTCTCACGGCGAAATTGGCCTGCGGCTCATTGCCTTTGGAGACGGCCAGCGAGGCGTACCGCCTTGCCAGGCCTGCCACGGCCCGATTGGTTACGTTAAGGGAGCGCCCACCCTCGCAAATCAGAATGGCGCCTACCTGCTTAACCAGCTCAAAGCGTTTTCTGACGGCAGCCGGGCCAACGACATCAACATGCCAATGCGCAGCATTGCCGCGCAGTTAACTGATGAAGAGAAGATGGCTGTATCGGAATATTATGGCGCTGGCTTGGGCCCCTCGACAGCGAGCCCAAGCGGCCACTAAACGAAGCGCAGTCAGCTCGCGGCGGGATGCCCGGCCACAGCGTGAACCGCGGGGTGAAGCGAGGATTTGGACTCGCTTCGCGCCAGTTCCAAGTCGCGTTGTAGCACGTCGAGGATGTTCATCGGGAGTTCCGATGCCCATTCCTCCACCTCGGACATTTCCCAGCTTCCATTCAAACGGATTGCATCCGTGGAGTTGGAAATATCTTCAGGGAAGGCCAGACGGTACTCACCTTCGCGCGAAAGAATATCGCCGAGTTGGCGGCCGGTGGCGGCATCGTACACGCGGCGGCTAGCCATGCCGTGGTCGTTGAAGAACGCCAGAAATACCTCGCCCAGATCGCCGTATTCGGCGCGGTAATACCAGGCTTGCGGAGCGTCAAACTTCGGATGATGGCGGCGTTTCTTCGCCGCCAGCACAGCCGGCTCGACCGGAGCATCCTGAGACGCGTCGTAGTAGAGAATGCGCTGGCAGGAGTCGCAAGCGACTGGCGCAGTTGCGCCCAGCACTTCATTGTAGGTCTGCGGCCGCAGCATCACCTGGCAAGCCATGCACTTATGATCGCGCACCTCGGATAGTCCGCTGCCACGGTACTTGGCGACCCGGTCGTACTGACGAAGTAGGTCGGGATTCACTGCCGCTCGCGCCTTCTCGCGTTTTTCGTCCCACTCCGCCAGTTGCTTCTCGTCTTCCGCCGTGCGCTGCCGGGCTTCGGCTTTTTCCTTTTCGATCTCCGCAGTCTCCGCCTTCAACTCTGCCTCGGCGGCCTTGACTTCTTTTTCTCGCGTCTCGGCGTTGACCATGAGCTCGAGAATCTTGTCCTCGTTTGCGCGGATATCCCGCTCCGCGAACTGGATCTCGTGCAACAGCGCCTTATACTGCTCGTTGGTCTTCACCTCGAGCGATTGGTCGCGGTACTTGGAGATTTTCTGCTGCAAGTCGTTGATGGCGCTCTCGTATTTGCGCCGGGCAGCTTCGTCGGTTTTCACCGCTGCCTTGGCGTTATCGAGGACGGCTTTGGTTCCCGCCAGCCGGGCCTCAATCGCAGCCTGGCGCTTGGGAAGTGTGGCAATTTCATCCTTCAGGCGCTGGATCTCGCGGTCGGCGCGCTGCAACTGGATCAGGTTTTCGATGTCAGGAAGCATGGGCGGAACAGCACTCATGTGATTTTAACACGCGGAAGAAGGCCGGTTTGCGACGGGCCGACGGCGGGGCTTGATCGAAGATGGCACCCCGACAGCAGATATGGAAACAGCAGATTCCTCCCCCGCCGTCAGCGAGCGGGGAAGGAACCGCGAGTCGGTTTCGTCCAAGTGCCTGCTACCGCGGCGGCAAGCCCGCGTTCAGGCTGAATACCGTGCCGTCGCCGAAATGGTTCTTCGGAGCCTTACCGAAAGAGTAGGTCGATCCCCACAATATCCCGTTTGAGGCTTGGATCAGTTCGGCTGGATAAGCACCAACCGCGGCCGTCTGGGAGAAGGGAGCAAGAGTCTGAATCAGGCTCCCATCGGAAGGTGAAAGCGTGATGATGTCTCCCACGCCTTCACCGTTGCTGCCGTTGTAATTGGCAATCCAGAGGTTGCCATCGCTGGCGGACAGCATCGTTTGTGGGCTGCCAGCCCCATCAAGGGTAGTGTAGAACGGGAAAAGCTGCAGATTGCTGCCATCCGCTTGAACCTCAAAAAGACCGGCGCCAGACATCCCGTAAATGCCGTACACACCGTAAAGGTTTCCGTTCGGGCCGAGGGTCAGTAAGAATCCGGAGGACGGCAGGCTGTTAAACAATGGGAAATTCAGCGCAACCGCTGTCAAATCTCCAGTGGCTTCCGTGTAGTGGAACAACATCTCGCCGAGTGATCCAAAGGAGAGACCGTAGAAAGTGCCGTCAGAGGCCACAACGAGGCCGGAGGGGTCTTCGCCAGTGGTTGAAAAATTGAAGTTGTAAACAACTTGGTATGCCCCGGAGGACGGAGTAATTTTGAAAATAGCGCCGTAGTTCCCGGTTCCGCCGGCAAAAGTCGTGCCGTACAGATTACCGTCGGTTCCGACCTTCAGGCCGCTGACGGACTCGCCGCCGTCGGCGCAGTTCGCCTCAGAGCAGAATTTGTGGAGCACTTGAAAACCGGATCCATCCGTGTTCACTCGATACAGCACGCCATAGCCACAGTAGCCATTGCAGCCATTGATCCCGCCGTAGAGCGTCGTACCGTAGACCTTGCCGTCAGGGCCCTCCCCAAGCAGGCCCGGGAGGTTGCCGTCGGAGTACGTCTTATTCGTTCCCGCACCGAAAGTGTGCAGAAGTGTAAACTTTCCGGCCGGCGTGAGCGAGAATACTGTTCCGCCGGTGGGGGATGAGCTCCCTTCCATAGAATCCTGGGCGGCGCCGTAAAAATTACCGTCGGACCCCAGGCTGAGCGCACCGGCCCGGCCCCCGTTGGGACAGGTCCCTGTCCTGCGGAGTGGGTTGCCATTGCAGGCGAAGGTATAGACGGCAGCAAATTGCGGGCCAGCTGCATAGGCGGAGCCGGCCAGTAAAGCGAAAAGAACGGCAAGGGGGATATTCCGTTTCATCTGAGTACGCTCCCGTGACCGCGAGATTTGTGCAGGGACGCTGACTCCCGACTTGTATTCCGGAAGCGGGATGCAGTTGTCATAGAAATGTAAAATTTAGGACCGCAGTGGTGGCAGCCGATCGGCATTTAGTCTCTCCGGCTGTTTGAACCCGCGGCGAGCGAAGACGCATGCTTCCGGTGCACGAAGCACCCTCCACGGTGTACACTTTTCAGCCCGCCTCTTTTGCGGCCAGACTTAAAACGGAGATCCCTCGTGAACCGATTTTGCCATATTTATGTTGCCTGCTTCTTGCTGATTAGTTTGGCCTTTGCCCAATCCGCCGCCCCTGACAATTCAGGTAAGCAGGCCCTCACCATCGAGAGCATCTTCGCCGAAGGTGGCCTCACCGGACGCGGCCCGGAAAACATCGAATGGAGTCCGGACAACTCCAGGGTTTCTTTCGTGCAGCGCAACGACGCGGGCGAGCACGGCGAGCTTTGGTATATGGATGCCGCCACCGGCGAGAAAAAGGTCCTGGTCAGCGAGGCGAAACTGGCGTCGCTCGCGCCGCCAACCAGCAAGATCAAAGATGAGCGCGAAAAAGAGCGAGTCACGCGCTACCACGTCGCCGCGTATGTGTGGGCGCCGGATTCCAAGCACCTGCTGTTCGATTCCCAAGGCCAGCTCTGGCTGTACACGTTGGACAACGGCACGGCGGTGCAGATCACTTCCGCGCCTGAGCCCAGCCAGGATCCCAAGTTTTCCTCCGACGGCAGCCGTCTCGCTTATGTGCGTGGCCACAATCTATATGTGCGTCCCGTCTCCGGCGGCAGCGAGAAGCAGCTCACTAAAGATAAAGACGAAAATCTGCTGAATGGCGAGGTGGACTGGGTTTACGCCGAAGAGCTTGCCGTGCGCAGCAATTACTTCTGGTCTCCGGATGGCAAGGACATCGTCTTTTTGCAGATGAACGAAACTCAGGTGCCCACCTACCCGATCACCAACTGGCTGCCGACTCACCCCAGCGTGGATATGGAGAAATATCCCAAGGCAGGCGACCCCAACCCCACGGTTCGCCTGGGTGTGGTTAGCTCTTCAGGAGGCAAACCGAAATGGATCTCTCTCACTGACAACCCGGACACCTATATTCCGCGCTTCGGCTGGGCAGGCAACGGAGTTCTCTGGGCTGAGCTGCTGAATCGCAATCAGGATGAAATGAACCTCTATTTTGTGGATGCCAAGTCCGGCAAGGCTCGCAAAGTGCTCACTGAACCCAGTCCCAATGGATGGGTCAACGTGAATGACGATCTCCACTTTCTGAAGTCCGGCGGCCAGTTTCTCTGGTCGAGTTGGCGCGACGGAACCACTCAACTCTACCTCTACAGCTTCGACAAGCAGAATCCGCTGGGGGCCGACGCCAAGCTCGAGCGCCAGCTTACCCGCGGCGATTTCGAGGTGCTGGGAGTAGAGGGTATCGATGAAACCGCCGGACTCGTCTATTTCTCTTGCAACAAAGATGATGCCCGTCAGGAGCAAGTCTATTCTGTGAAACTCGACGGCTCCGCCATGACCCGGGTTTCGCAGCAGGATGGCAGCCACGCGGCAACTTTCTCCGACGATGCAAAGCATTATGTTGACACGTTCTCGGCCACGCTGACCCCGCCGACGGTGTCAGTTTGTAGTCCCGGCAGGCCGTGCCAAAAGCTCTGGGCTGCGCGCAGCGTGGACGGTTTCGGCTTGCTGCCGCCGAAATTCCTGGAGTTCAAAGCCGATGACGGGACCACCCTCTACGGCGAATTGCTCCTGCCCGCCGCCGGAAGCGGCAACACCAAAGTCCCGCTGATCGTGAACATCTACGGGGGGCCGGCGGCGCAACTCGTTCGCAACGGCTGGGGCGGCTCGACGATGCTGTTCCACCAGATTCTCGCGCAGAAGGGATTTGCCATTTTCTCCGTGGACAACCGCGGAACGCCCGGCCGCGATCGCAAATTCCAGACCGCCATCCGGCATCAGTTCGGAGCGATCGAACTGAAAGATCAGCTCGCAGCGCTCGAACAGCTCTTTGTCGAAGTCCCTCAGCTTGACCGCACGCGGGTGGCGATTTGGGGATGGAGCAACGGCGGTTCCATGACTTTGTACTCGCTCACTCATTGCGATGCGTTCAAGGCGGGAGTCTCGGTTGCGCCGGTTACCGACTGGCACAACTACGACTCCATTTACACCGAGCGATATTTGGGCCTGCCCAAGGACAACGCCAAAGGGTACGACGATTCCATGCCCAAAGCAGCAGGCAAGCTGCACGGCGCGCTGCTGCTGGTGCATGGCACCAGCGATGACAACGTGCACTTCCAGAACACCGTCCAGATGATCGAGGAACTCATCAAAGCCGGCAAGCAGTTTCACCTGATGTTGTATCCCAATAAGACGCACGGAATCAGCGGCCCGGCCGATCGCGACCAGTTATTTCATATGATCGAAGATCACTTCGAGCAGGAGTTGAAGTAGAAGCGGGCGGGACGAGCGACTCGCCCAGGCGGAAGGTACAAACTCGAACGCAAATTTAGCAGTGCTTTAAATTCATCAACCACCAAGGACACGAAGTCACACAAAGTTGAATTCATGAGCTTCCTTCGTGCTCCTTTGTGTCCTTCGTGGTTAATTCAAGACGCTATCTTAGGATTCTCATGCCTCGCCTCACTCTCGGCGATTTCGAACTCATCGCCGTCTCCGACGGCATCTATCACCTCGACGGCGGAGCTTTCTTCGGCGTGGTTCCCAAAGTCTTGTGGGAGCGCAAAGTCAAAGCCGACGACAAGAACCGCGTACCCACCGGATTAGACTCAGTGGTCGTCCGCACCGGCGACCACACCGTGCTGATCGAAACCGGCATCGGCAACAAGCTGCCGGAAAGGATGGCCAAAGTTTACGGCATGCCCGCCCAATTGCTCGACAACCTGGCCGCCGCCGGCATCTCGCCCGAGGACATTGACGTCGTCATCAACTCTCACCTGCACTTCGATCACTGCGGCTGGAATACCGTGCGCCACGGCGGCGGAATCGCTCCCACTTTTCCCAAAGCGAAGTATTACGTCCAGAAAGGCGAATGGCAGCATGCCCATCAGCAGGAACGCGATGCGGTCAGCTATTTCTCCGAGAACTACGATCCCCTGGTCGAAAGCGGCCAAATGACTTTGCTAACCGGAGACCACGAGATTGTGCCCGGCGTTTCCGTGCAAGTCTTTCCCGGGCACACGCACGACATGCAAGCGATCATGGTCAAGAGCGGCGGCCAAACCGCCTGCTACATTTCGGACCTAATTCCGACTTCGGCGCACCTGGAGCTGAACTGGGTGATGGCTTTTGATCTCTATCCACTCGAAACCGTGGAGAGCCGCAAGCGCTACTACGACCGCGCTATTCCCGAGAAATGGCTGACCATGTTCACCCACGACCCGAACCTACCCTGGGCGTACGTGGAAAGAGGAGAGATGGGCAAACTGGTGGCGAAGGAGGCGCTCAAGCCTTCCACTTCCCCATAGACAGCCCCGCCAATTCCGGGGTATAGTGCCAATGCGGCTAGTAACGCGCCATGCCGTGCTGGTAGCCCCGATCTGCTCCCCATCAGGTCACGCCCGCGCGGTGAACGCTCAAATCTCGCTCACAAGGAAAATCGGATGCCCCAGGTTTCCCGTGGTTCGCATGGCAGGGGATTTCTCGCCTCGTTCACTGTTTTGTTGACAATGGTTATCTTCCTGTCGCTGGTAACGCCGGCGCAAGCGCAGTTTACGTTGAAGCAGCTCAGCGTGGATAACTTCACTAACACCGACAGCACACACAAGACCGAAGTTGAGCCGGACATGTTTTCCTGGGGATCGACGATCGTGACGACCTTCCATGTCGCCCGCCGGCCGGGATCGATCGGCTGGGGCAGCGCCGACGTGGGATGGTCCACCTCGACCGATGGCGGCACCACCTGGAAGTTCGGCTATCTGCCGGGGCTGACCAAGAACTACAAGGGAGGGACCTTCGGCGCCGCCGCCGATCCATCGGTGGCCTACGATGCCAAGCATGGCGAGTGGATGATTTCCACCCTCCCGCTGGTTGGATTGAGCGGCAGCTCGGGGAAAATCGGCGATGTTGCCGTTAGCCTTTCCACCGACGGCCTGCACTGGGGCAATCCGATTCTCATTGATAAGACCGCGCTTGACGATAAGAACTGGACGGTGTGTGATAACACCTCCACCAGTCCGTTCTATGGCAATTGCTACACCGAGTGGGACCAGGCCTATGGCAGCGGCGATGTCCTGATGAGCGTCTCCAGTGACGGCGGGCAGACGTGGAGCGCAGGCCAGGCTTCGGCGGACCATGCCGTCGGACTTGGCGGCGAACCGCTGGTCCAACCCAACGGCACGGTGGTGGTGCCATTCGAAGGCGGCGGCGTTGATGCTTTCGTCTCCACCAACGGTGGCAGCACCTGGGGCAAGAGCGTGGTCGTTTCCAGCATTAACAGCCATTTTGACGCGGGCGGAATTCGCAACCCCAATCTGCCTGGCGCGGCCATTGACGGCGGCGGGACGGTGTACGTGGTCTGGTCCGACTGCCGCTTCCGTACCGGCTGCAAAGAGAACGACATTGTGATGAGCACCTCCACTAACGGAACCACCTGGTCCGCGCCTGTCCGCATTCCCATTGACGCGACCACCAGCACGGTGGACCACTTCCTTCCCGGGATCGGCGCCGACCCCAACACTTCCGGCATCACCGCTCACCTCACCGTCGTTTATTACTACTACCCCAACACCAACTGCACCACGACTACTTGCCGGTTGGATGTAGGCTTCGTGACTTCGCAGGATGGCGGCAACACCTGGACCTCGGGGGTGCAACTGGCGGGACCGATGACCTTGACCTGGCTGCCGGTTTCCGACAATGGATACATGGTGGCCGACTACATCGGCGTTTCCTACAACAACGGAAATCCTTTTGGAGTGTTCGCCGTTGCCAAGGCTCCTTCCGGCAGCGTGCTGAATGAAGCCATGTACACCACCAAGCAACCGCTGCTCGCGGCGGGCGATGCGCCTCGCTTCAGTTCGAAACTTGATAAACCCGTGCCCGGAGCAAAGTCGGACCACCCGATGAAGTTCTATCTGGATGATGAGGGTACCATCCCGATTCCCCCGGAGAAGCTGGTTACGCCGCAGAAGTAGGAAGGGTTCGTTGGCAACCGCCGGCGCTTCGGCGCCGGGGATTTCCTGTGGGGGCGCCCTCTGGGGAGGCTACGTCAGCCGTCGCGGTTTTCGACGGGTGGGATCCTCGGCTGGGAGGACAGAATTTCTTGTCCGGCGAGTTGATAAACCCTTTAACACGTCTGTGCCACTTAGCAGCGCAACCAGAACCATTTTCACCATTGCGGTCTAAACACCGGGGATCTGGCCTATAAAGCCCGAATTTACCCACCAGGCTCAAAATGCCAAGAAGATTGGACATTTCGCTATACAGCGCCTGGAAATTGTGATAATTTCGTGCCGTTTTCCTTGAAGGAGGCATGTCATGAAGATTGCAAACCCGCGTTTCGCGCTCGCGGTCTGTATGTTGGTCGGTGTTTTAAGTTTGTCGGCGCAGGCGTCTTACACCGCCGCCAACGTCAAGGGCAGTTACAGCTTCTTGCTCGATGAGTGGATCGCTTCCGCGAACAGCAACTCGGGTGTTATGGGCGTTCTGACTTTCGACGGCGTCAGCGCGGTGACGGGCTCATTCACCTACGTCACCGGTACAGGCCTGGAGTCCGGAACCTTCGAGGCCGGCAGCACCTACACCGTCAAACCGACAGGCTCCGGCACCATAACTCTGCTGACTGCCGGCGGGACCATCACCCTGGACTTCGTGCTGACCTCGGTCACGGGCGGCGTTGCTCAGGGGCTGCAAATACTCGAAATCGAAGCCGCCGACCTCATCACCGCCGGCTCCGCCATCGCCATGAATCTCTCTGGGTCGGCCAGCGCAGCCAATCTGAAGGGCAGTTACAGCTTCTTGACCGTTTACTGGTCGGCCGATCCCGCCCAGACCCAGCAAGCCAACGTGGGAACAGCGTCATTTGACGGGGTAAGCAAGGTCACTCTGAGCGATGTTCAGGAACAGGGCGGAGTCGAAAAAAATGTGGCTTTGAGCGGGACCTATTCAGTGAATGCCAACGGCACCGGAACTATGAATTTTACGGTCAAAGGTGTTCCCCTGGCCGTGGACTTCGCGATGAATACGATCACTGGCTCGCTTGCGAAAGGGTTACAGTTCATTACCGGTGATAGCACCACCGACAAGGTTGGCACGGGCACCGGGGTCTTTCAATAGAGCGGCGTCGCCTGCACGAACAGCCTTAGGCGGGTAGTGTCTCAATTCGCTATTGGGACACCACCTGCCTGACAATTGCCGGAACTAATTCTTGTTGATGTCTTGCTTTGCCTCCAGCTTCTTCACCAGAGGTGGCCCGGCCCATCGGCCCTAATCAGCTCTCGAGGGTGAGATGGAACTCACTCCGCCCGCAGCTTCCAGAGAATTTGCCGTAGGATGCCTTGCCAGATCACTGCGTCTGGCGCTTGCAGGTTCAGGCGGCGAACCAGGCGCCGCACTTTTTCTTCGGTCGCGCCGCCGGCGCCAGGCTTGGTGTAGCCGCTGGAGCGGAGAGCATCGAGCAGCATAATGGTGATGCGTTCGATTTCGCCCGCTGTGGCCGGTTCTTTCTTCAACTTCTGCGGCGCGGCTTTTCCGTCGCGAACCAGTTCATACAGACAGACCGCGACTGCCTGCCCGAGGTTCATCGAGATACTTGCTTCGCTGGTACGGATGCGCATCAGCCAGTGGCAGTGACTGAGATCAGCCGTGGAGAGGCCGACCTTTTCTGAACCGAAAAGCAGCGCGACCCGTCCCGATACCAGTTGCCTGCGGATAAGCCTCGCGCCCAGTTCCAGCCTGCGCACCGGGTGCTGCAACTGGCGATGGCGGACAGCGGTGGTCCCAACTACGAGCGCACAGTCCGCGACAGCTTCCGCTACACTGTTGTATTCCTTCGCGCCGGCCAGCAGCTTTGAGGCGCCTACCGCGGAGCGCGCTTCGCGAAAGGCAACTTCATAAGGATTTACGACGCACAGGTGGGAGAATCCGAAATTGCTCATGGCGCGGGCGGCCGCGCCGAGGTTGAGAGGATTGCGCGTCGCCACCAGCACCACGCGAAGATTGCCGAAATCAGCCGGAGCAGCCAAGCCTCACGATTCTACCCCGCCGGGCTGGCGAGCCAGCACTTACGCCCATGCATCATGGCCCGCGGGTGGCCCTCGATAAGAACGAAGGCGTTGTCAAGGGCATAGTTGTCCTGGTCAGTGCCAGGCGGGTAGCCGCTCATTGCCGATCCCGCAGTCCCACCGCCGGCACATACGCTCCCTTCAACTCCCTGCTCCACCAATCGCCCGTTGCCTTCTTTTCTGCGGCCGTGCTGAACCTATATTCGTAGAGAACGGCACGCACATACCGCGGCGGCGCAACCGGAAAGGGATTGTCGGCGAGCAGCCGCAAAACTTCCGGCGAGCCTTCCAGCAGGCGGCCCATAAAACGCACAATCCACGGATTGCTCTGATAGTCTCCCAGCGCCGCAAACCACATTTGCCAGTCCAGCCGGGGCTGGTGCGGCTGCACCCACGCCGGACGCCGCCGCAATTCCCCCGGCTTGTACTTGAATTCATAAGCCAGCCAGGTGCTGCCGTCGTTCGATCCTTCAACCACGATCTCGGGACGCGTCGTGGTCATCACCGCAAACAATCCATAACTATTCACGATTTCAAGCGGTGCAATCGCCTGCGTAACGAACTCTGCCGGAGCCCACCGCACCCCGAACGTTCCCACTACCTGGAAGAGTCCCACGAACAACGTCAGCGTAGCTACGGGCCGGCACAGAATCTGCGAGAAATATCCTGGTGCCTTGCTGCCCTTCGCAAGCGCCTCACGAATTTTCCCCGGCAAAATCCGTTCCAGCAGCGCATCATCTAACAAGAACAGACACAACGAAACCGTCAGCAAGTTGAAGAACGCGTAGTTCCCGGTCAGAAAAATCAGCACCTGCAAAAAGACAATCGCGCCCGCCGCGAACAACCGCGCCCGCCGCGGCGCAAAAATCAAGAACGGAACCAGCAGCTCTACCAAGAACACCACTCCTACCGACATCCGCTGGAACCACCCCGGCAATTGATACATGTACCACGCCAGCGGCATCGGCAAAGGCTGAGTCTGGTAATGCACAGGCAGCGCAGTTAGATTGCGCCACGATTGGTCTCCGCTCGCCAGCTTCACCGCTCCTGAGAGGAACATCAACTTAAACAGCAGCCAGCGGTAGAGCCAGACAACGATGGGAGCCAGCCCAAGAAAAATCGCCAGAAAGCCCGCTTCGAGCAGCAGCGCATCCCACTGAAAGCCCATGAACTCCTGCCCGGCCGACACCAGCGATAGATACAGGATAAACAAAGCAATGCGAATCACCCGCCAGCGAACCCCCAGCGTGAGAGGCACCGCCAGGCAGAGGCCGGTTATCCAAATCGCCTTGATGGCCGCATCGCTCGCGTTGAACCACAAAAGCGTGGGCAGATTCCAATACGCGGCTGCGCCGTAATATCGGTGGACCGGCTCCAGCAGATCCGCTATCGGCGAGATTCCCCGCGACCCGATCAATCCCGCGGCCTGCACACCGAAAGACGCAAAGGCGATCGCATATACAACGCCCAGCGCCCGTAGAAAAATCCAGCTTGCCGCTTGAAATGTTTGCGGCTCAAGCGGAATGCCCCACAGCACACGGGTTACCCAATAGGCGAACGACCGGTGCCGTGCCACCAGCCGGTACAGCGCTTCCGCCAACAGCGCAAAAAACGGGAATTGCAGGTACACCCAAAGCAGCCACCGCTTGGTAGGAACCAGGTCGAGGAGCTTGAAGACCGCATGCGCGCCGCTGCGCACTTCGCCATCCGGCGTGATCAGCTTGACGGCAGCGACAAACTCTTCGCGCTTAACCCCGAAGTGTTCGCCAATTTCCTGATAGGGCACGTAACCGACTTTGCCGCCGGTGCGCTGTTTCCAGTAATCCACCCACGCCCGGCAGAACGAACAATCCCCGTCAAACACCAGAAGCGGCCATTCGAGCGAAACATTATCCATGCAGCATCCTGCTTGGGTAAGAAATTAAGCAGCCAGATTAAACCACCAGATTAAGCTAAAAGGCAGGTCCTGTCAGGGCCACGCATCGCTGCAACCACCGTTGCAGAGCGCTAAACTCGCACTGTTCCCTTCGGAACGAACTGCAGGCCGTCGCCATCGGTTTCAATTCGAGAAATGTTATAACGGAATCATGAAGAACCGATCTCGTGCCGGAACTGTGGTTATCACAGCTATCTGCCTATCACTTGGACTTGCCTCTTCGGCACATGCACAAACCCTGACTCCAGCTCCAAACACAGTCCAGAAAGAGGCAGCTATGGCGACACATGCCAGTGGAACATTTGAAGTCAAGTTGAACCCCCAGGCGCCGGACGGCAAGTTCGAGGACGCGATCCTCGGCAGAATGACCATCGACAAGCAGTTCCACGGTGATCTCGAAGCCACCAGCAAGGGCCAGATGTTGACCGCGGCTACCGACGTCAAAGACTCGGCCGGTTACGTCGCCATCGAGCGGGTCACCGGAACACTCCGTGGTCGCAGCGGCAGCTTCGTGTTGCTGCACACTGGCACCTTGACACGTGGCGCCCCGCAACTGAGCGTCACCGTGGTACCAGATTCCGGCACCGGCCAACTGGTTGGTCTAACCGGCAAGATGAACATCATAATCATTGCCGGAAAGCACTCCTACGACTTTGAATACACGCTGCCTTAGGCCCCGGACCAGCCAAATTCCGCATGATCTTCCTGAGGATGATGTTTCCGAAGATGGCTTTCCCGATTCGAAGCGCGTTCCTGCGTTCACTCTCTGATTTCTGGTCCCGCCCTGCGCAATCCGCCCCCGAAACGACTAAACTAATAAGTTGAGCGCGCGTCGCCGCTCCGGTCTGGTTCTCACTGACCAGGCACCGCATCTACTGCTTCAGGAAGGCCGTCATGATGAACAGCTTCAACTCCCGCTCCACCCTCAAAGTGGGCAACAAAGAATACGAAATCTACCGCCTCGACGCCCTCGACAAGCAGGGCATTTCGACCAAACATCTTCCTTATTCGCTGCGCATTCTCCTGGAGAACTTGCTGCGCACCGAAGACGGCCGCAATGTCACCAAAGATGACATTCGCGCGCTCGCGAGCTGGAACAGCAAATCGAAATCCGACAAGGAAATCGCTTTCACTCCTAGCCGCGTCCTGATGCAGGATTTCACCGGCGTTCCCGCAGTCGTAGATCTTGCCGCCATGCGCGACGCTATGCAGCGCCTGTCCGGCGACCCATCGCTCATCAACCCGCTCCAGCCCGCCGAACTGGTCATTGACCACTCAGTTCAGGTGGATGAATTCGGCACGCCGCAGGCATTCCAGCTCAACGCCGAACTCGAATTCGTGCGCAACAAGGAGCGTTACGCTTTTCTCCGCTGGGGACAGAGCGCGTTTCGCAATATGGCCATCGTTCCGCCCGACACCGGAATCGTTCATCAGGTGAACCTCGAATTTCTGGCTCGCGTGGTTTTTGTCCACGAAGCGAATGGCAAGCACACCGCTTACCCGGACACGCTGGTCGGCACCGACTCGCACACCACCATGATCAACGGCCTCGGTGTGCTGGGCTGGGGCGTCGGCGGAATCGAAGCCGAAGCCGCCATGCTCGGCCAGCCGGTTTCCATGCTGATCCCGCAAGTCGTCGGCGTAAAGCTCACCGGCAAGCTGCGCGAGGGTGCTACCGCGACCGACCTGGTGCTGACCATCACCGAAATGCTGCGCAAACACGGCGTGGTCGGGAAGTTCGTCGAGTACTTCGGCCCCGGCCTGCAGGAGCTTCCCTTGGCCGACCGCGCCACGATCGGCAACATGTCGCCCGAATACGGCGCCACCTGCGGTATTTTCCCGGTGGATAAAGAAAGTCTCACCTACCTGCATCTGACCGGGCGTTCCGAAGGACAGATTGCCTTGGTCGAGGCCTACTGCCGCGAGCAGGGACTTTTCCACGACGAGAAAACACCGGAAGCCGAATATTCCGAGCTTCTGTCTCTCGATCTCGCGACCGTAGAACCGAGCCTTGCCGGGCCAAAACGCCCTCAGGATCGCGTCGCGCTCTCCGGTGCCGGAGAATCGTTTCGCACCTCTCTGCCTTCGCTCATTAAGCCAAAGTCTCCCGCCGCTTCATCCGCACAGGCCAATGCTCCAACCAATGCGCTCAAGCAAGTCGCGCGTTGGGAGCAGGAGGGCGGCAGTCCGGGCGGCAACGGCGATCATCGGGCCGAAGAGCACGTTCCTCCCGACGTAAAGAAATCCCTGCGCCACGGCAGCGTGGTCATCGCTGCCATTACAAGCTGCACCAACACGTCGAATCCATCGGTCATGCTGGCCGCCGGCCTGCTCGCCAAGAAAGCCGTGGAACGCGGCCTGCAGGTGCCGGCGTGGGTGAAAACATCTCTGGCTCCGGGATCAAAGGTCGTTCGTGACTATCTCGAACGCGCCGGCCTCACCCCGTATCTAGAAAAATTGAAATTCCATATTGTCGGCTATGGCTGCACCACCTGCATTGGAAACTCCGGCCCTCTGCCCGAGGAAGTTTCCAGCACGATTGACGAAAAGAACCTGGTAGTCGCCTCCGTCCTCTCCGGCAATCGCAACTTCGAGGGCCGCATCAACTCTGAAGTGCGCGCCAATTACCTGATGTCCCCGCCGCTGGTCGTGGCTTTCGCCCTCGCCGGGCGAATCGATCTCGACATGCGCAAAGATTCCATCGCCAACGATAAAGAAGGCAAGCCCGTCTATCTCGCCGACATCTGGCCTTCCCGCGGCGAGGTCCAAAAGGCCATGCAGGAGTCGATTACCTCTGACATGTTCCGCAAAAGCTACGGTGAGGTTTATGAGGGCGACGCCCACTGGCGCTCGCTGCCCTTGCCGAAAGGCAACACCTACGCCTGGGAAGAAAATTCAACCTATATCCGCCGCGCGCCTTATTTCGATGGCATGACGGTAAGGCCCGCGCCGGTTGCCGACATTAAGAATGCCCGCGTGCTGGCTGTGCTCGGCGACAGCGTGACCACTGACCACATCTCGCCTGCCGGCTCCATTAAAAAAGACAGCCCTGCGGGAAAATACCTGATCGAGCATGGCGTGAAGCCTACCGATTTTAATTCCTACGGCTCGCGGCGCGGCAATCATGAAGTCATGGTGCGCGGCACTTTTGCCAACACTCGCCTGCGCAACAAAATGGTCCTCAACCTCGAGGGCGGCTTCACTCGTCATTTGCCTGACGGCGAGGAGATGACGATTTTTGACGCGTCAGAAAAATACATCGCCGAACGTGTGCCGCTGGTCATCCTCGCCGGAAAAGAATACGGCTCCGGTTCCTCGCGCGATTGGGCCGCCAAAGGTCCCCGCCTTCTTGGCGTTCGCGCCGTAATCGCCGAAAGCTACGAGCGCATTCATCGCTCGAACCTGGTCGGCATGGGCATTCTTCCCCTGCAATTCGTGGAAGATGAGACCGCGCAATCGCTCAACCTGACCGGCGAAGAAGTTTTCGAGATCACTGGCATTCGAGAATTGGTCGAGAAGTTCACCTCGGGCCGCCGCGTGAAAGTTCGGGCCACGGCGAAAGGCAGGACCAGAGAATTCGACGCGTTGGTTCGCATTGACACACCCCAGGAAGCGCAGTACTACGCCAACGGCGGAATTTTGCAGTTTGTCTTGCGCCAACTGCTATTGACAAAAGGCTCGCCGGTTCACGCCTAAGAGTCCAATGTCACCTCAGGGCGGAGGCGCAGGACCTCCTTGTGACTCCGCGCCCAGTCCTGTACGCGTCCCCTAGAACGCCTTCCCCGAATCCAGCAGAATCGTCATCGGCCCGTCATTCACCAGTTCCACCTGCATCATTTCCTGGAAGCGGCCAGTCTCGCAGGGAAGGCCGGCGGCTCGAATGCGTGCCACAAAATACTCATAGAGCTTGCGGGCATGCTCGGGCGCTGCGGCAGCGTCGAACGATGGCCGCTTTCCGCGCCGGACATCTCCATACAACGTAAATTGCGAGACCACCAGAATCCCTCCGCCTACGGAAGCTGTATCAAGATTCATCTTCCCATTCTCATCTTCGAAAACTCGCAGGCCGGCGATCTTATCGGCAAGGTAATCCGCGTCCGCTGCGGTATCCGCACGGGCCACGCCCAGCAGAACCAGCAGCCCGCACCCAATCTTGCCTGTGATCTCGCCCTTCACCGTGACTTGCGCCCGGCTCACCCGCTGCACCACCGCACGCATGTATCCTCCATCTATTTCGGCGCTTCTTCACTCTGCAAACTGGCTAGGCTGTAGGAGTCTAAGATGGCAGCCCCAGAAGCTACCTGACCTGATGAGAAAAGAATAACGAAGAAAACAAGAAGGGGCGGGATCATCCCCGGGACCAGGACCTAGAACCTGAAAGCCCAGAGCCTGCCCTACTCCAGACTCGACCCCATCGGCTGGTAGCGGTACTTCTTTCCATCCCAGAAGACCACCGAGACCGTGTCATCCCCGCCGGTCTCCTCTACATAAATTCCCATCACCTGTCTCTTCCGCAGCGCGAACTTTTTCACCGTAATACTTTTGAACGGCAAATTCACAATTAGGAATTTGGCTTTGGGAGTGGGAGACCGCCACGCCTGCGCCCCTGCTCCATGAATAATCAGCAACACAAACCCGCGCCGCTCCGGCACCTCCGTCGAGAATGCCGTGGTGACCTTGGGATTGCCGTAACCGAAGAAGCTGAAATACGGGTCCACCACCTGAAAGTTGTTTTCCGCCTGGTCCATCATCGGATTGGTGCAGCGTGCCGGAATGACAATGTCTTCCACGCCGTCCCCATCCATGTCGGCCGCGACCGGTGGCATGCCCATGAGCGAACAGGTAGATCCGAATTGCTTCTGCACAAAATCGTTGTCAACCGGTGTTTGTCCGGACATGACTTGGGCCGCAGCTGCCAGGGTCAGACAGAAGCAACCGAAGAAAAGCAAAAGGGTGAATCGAAGACTGCGCATGAAGATACTCTAGTCCGATAGCAGACGCCCGAATAGAGAAACACAAGGTTCCCGCAGCACGAAAGTCACATGCTCTGCCGGAAGTGTTCCCACCCCTGCGGCTGAAGTTCCGACCGCCCACCGCCCTTGTTCACCAACATGATCCTCTTGCCGCGAACAATGCGTCCAAACTCCGTCACCGCCACTCCTGCGATCCGCGCCGGAACCCGCCTGCCCGCCCGCGCCGTGAAGATCAATTCATACTCATCCCCACCATGCAGCGCAAACTCAAGGCTCACTGCGCGCCTGCCAACACGCGCCAGCGGAATCGCTTCAGCCTCGATCTCCGCCCCCACTCCGCTTTCCTCGCAAATATGTGCCAGGTCAGTTGAAAGCCCGTCGCTGATGTCAATCATCGCCGACGCCAAATTTTTCTTTCGCAGAAACCTTCCGACTTCAATCCGCGGCTCCGGCCAAAAATGCTTGGGAAAATTTTCCGCCCGAACCCTCTTGCCCGCGCGCAACAGTTCCAGCGCCGCCACCGCGCCGCCCAACTCACCCGTCACGTAAATGCGGTCCCCGGGACGCGCTCCCGAACGCCGAATCGCTTTCCCCTTCGGCGCCGACCCCAACACCACAATGTCCGCCAGCACCCCTGCGGTTGACTGCGCCGTGTCTCCTCCTGCCAGAGTCACCTTGTAACGCCGAGCCAACCGAAGCAATCCGTGCAGAAAACCGTCCACCCACTTCTGCGGCAGATCGCCGGGCAGCGCCAGCGACAGAAACGCCGCCACCGGCTCTCCTCCCATCGCCGCAATATCGCTCAACCCACGCGCCAGGCAGCGATTCCCAACCACTTCCGCCGCATGCCATTCCCGCCGGAAGTGAACTCCCTCCAGGCTGAAGTCGGTCGTCACCAGCGCCTCGTGCCCCCATGCCAGCCGAAGCACAGCGCAGTCGTCCCCAATGCCGGCAAGAACGTCCGGCCGTTTCCCCGCCTGACGGCGAACGCGGGCAATCAGCGCTTTTTCCGCAAGTGGCATGACGGGTCAATCATATCCCCGGCTTGGAGATTTAGTAGCGCCCTAAATTCGCCAACCACAAAGCTACGAAGTTACACGAAGGTGTGAATCCTGAGTCCTGAGGACTTCCTTCGTGTCCCTTTGTGTCTTTCGTGGTTGATAGCACACTGCCGCCTCGCTCCCATTCGGCCCTGCCGCTTTTCCTGTCCCCGAACGGTAACGCACCAAGGTACAGCGCCTCTCAAGTACCGCCCGATTACCTGCCCTTCGTAATCGTCCAAGGTCTCGGACCGTATTGACACCGGCAACCGACTTTGTTACCGTTGCCCTGCAGTCTCCTGACACCTTTGGCCGAACTAAGTGCTGCATCCCAAACGGATTGCAAGCACAGATGTTTTGAGCCTTACCTGGTTCCGGTAGGAAAACCGGCGCGTTTCCGCCTCATGCCAAATGGAAACGCAGCCTGGAATCGGGATTTTGGGCTGTTGGCCCTCGTAACCGCGAGCCGCCCCAGCCCTTGGTTGCTGATTACGATCGTACTCATCTCGTAACGGAAGGACTATATTGCGTAAGCGTTTTTACATTCTTTTCGTGGCTCGCGGCGAAGATGGCCAGCTGCGCAAGATTCCCATTCCAATTCATTATTTATATGTCTTTGTCATTGCGGCAGGCATCGGCTTCCTGAGCCTGACCGGAATCGCCAGTTCCTACCTGCGCATGCTGTTCAAGGTTTCGCACTTCAACGAACTGCGCGCCCAGAAGGATGAGCTCAAGAACCGTTACTCCAAGCTTGAAGAAGTCGCCAAAGAGCGCGACATTCAAGTCGCCTCCCTCGGCTCGCTGGCCAGCGAAGTTTCATCGCTTTACGGTCTGAAGTCCGATCCCATCCTGGTCAACGCTTCATCCGCCAGCATCGAGGATTCCCAGGTGACTTCCTCCCTGGATCGCCTTTACACTCTCAGAGCCACTGCCCTCAACGGCGCAGCCGCCACCGGAATTTCTCTCGGCCTTACCCGCAACGTCACTCCGGCAGACTGGCAGCGCGCCAACTCCGCCCCTAATCTCTGGCCTGTCGAAGGCCCCATCACTGGATCCTTCGGCGAGCGCATCGATCCCTTCAACGGTGAAGGCGCTTTCCACTCGGGAGTGGACATTTCCGCTTCCTTTGGACAGCCGGTCGTCGCCCCCGCCGACGGCATCGTGCAGTTCGCCGACTTCATGGGCGGCTACGGACGCGCCATCGTCCTCGATCACGGCCACGGCATCACCACCCGCTACGGTCACCTGGCAAACTTCGCCGTCGTCCCTGGCCAGCACGTACAGCGCGGCGATACCATCGGATACGTCGGCCTCAGCGGCCGCAGCACCGGCCCCCATCTCCATTACGAAGTCCGCATCAACGACACTCCTGTGAACCCTCACAAATATCTCCGCCTCACCGTCGCCCACGCCGGCGGCTTCGCGGCGGGAAGTTAGTGCGCGCACGGTAGGAAGCCCCTAACCGACCATCCCCTGACTTTCCCGCCCGCTGAAACGTTCATCACGCAACTTCAGATTGGCGAGCTGTCAAAGGCGTCGAAGGCCTCCGACTCTTTCTCCTCCACGAAGCCGGGATGGCTCTGCAGCAGCCGTGCGCAACGGTTCCAGCGAAGAATCGCGTCGTCGTTCCCCGTGGGACGAATCATTTCCGCTTCCGCGAAGCAGCGCATCGCCTCCGCGAAAAGTGGGGCAAGAGTGTGCGGCGTGCGCCCCACGCGCATTTGGGCTTTCGCCCGCCGTTCATGCAGCAGACCGGTGTAATACAGGCGTTCGTACCGCTCGGTGAGTCTCTGGAAAAGTTCTGCTACTTCCCCAACGCGATCCGATGCGTCTCCACAGAACTGGTCGGTGATCGCCAGGCCCAACAGGCGCAGCGCCAGTTGGTGTTCGGGCTCGGCTGCCAGGATGTCCCGGCAGATCGATTCGGCCTCTTCCGGCTCATTCAGCGAGCGGTAGAGCTCGACTTTCGAAATGGCTTCCGGAACACCGGCCTTCGAGATGGTCTTCAGCTTGAACTCCATGAGAACCTCCTTTACCGTCAGCCCGACGCTGGTTCCGCTCCGCGAATCTTCCGCACCAGCATGAGCACGGGATCATAAAATTCGTCCACCACGCGCTCTTTCAACGGAATGATCGCATTATCCGTGATGTGAATCTCCTCGGGACACACTTCGGTGCAGCACTTCGTAATGTTGCACAGGCCGATGCCGAGTTCTTCCTTGAGCATGCGGGTGCGCGATTTCGCATCGAGAGGATGCATCTCGAGCCCCGCCACGCGAACGAAGAACCGCGGTCCGCCGAAATGCTCCATCTCCTCGTGCTCGCGGAGAACGTGACACACATTCTGGCACAAGAAGCATTCGATGCACTTGCGAAACTCCTGCACTCGATCCACATCTTCCTGGTACATTTTCCAGCCGGTGCCCGGGCGAGGCTCGAATGGCGGAATTTTCTTGTTCACGCGATAATTCCAGGAAACGTCAGTGACCAGGTCTTTGATCACAGGGAACGCTTTCATGGGGTGAACCGTGATGGGCTTGTCGAGTGGAAGCGCGTCCATGCGAGTTTTGCAGGTGAGCCGCGGCCGGCCATTGACCTCCGCCGAGCACGAGCCGCACTTTCCTGCTTTGCAATTCCAGCGCACCGCCAGATCGGGTGCCTGGTGCGCCTGGATATGGTGCAGCGCGTCCAGCACGACCATCCCCGGCGCAATCGGGACGCGGTACGTGGCGGGCTGTCCACCTTCGCGGTCTCCCCGGAACACCTCAAAGATTGCTTCCGCCATCGCGCCTCCGATGTTTGTATTATTTCTCTTCCGCAACCAGTTGCTTCAAGTCGCCGGGCAATTCCGGCACGGCTGATTGGCGCAGCGTCATTGCACTTCCCTCACGGACGATTACATTATTTTTCGTTCCCCAGGTTGCGTCCAGGCCAGGATAATCAATCCGGCTGTGAGCTCCGCGGCTCTCTTCTCGTGCCAGCGCGCTGCGGGTAACCGCCTCGGAAACGGTCAGCATCGCTTTCAGGTCCTGCGCCAGATGCCAGCCGGGATTGAACAATCGCGAGCCTTCCACGCTCAACCGTCCGGCGCGCTCTTTCAATTTCTCCAGCTCGTCCAATGCGCGAACCAAATCTTCCTTATTACGAAAGATGCCAACCAGATTCTGCATGGTTTCCTGCAAATCCCGATGAATCGCATACGGACTCTCACCAGCCTTGCGCTCGAAGGGAACCAGCATCTCGCGCGCGGCGTCTTCGATCTGCCCAAAATCGATGGGCCCATCTTGGACTGTTTTCGCGTGCTCGGCAGCAGCCAATCCCGCGCGGCGGCCGAAGACCAGCAAGTCCGAAAGCGAATTGCCGCCCAGCCGGTTCGCGCCATGCAGCCCCGCCGCCGCCTCACCAGCGGCAAACAGCCCCGCCACGGATGACTTCGCCGTCTCCGCATCCACGCGAATGCCTCCCATCATGTAGTGGCAGGTCGGTCCCACCTCCATCGGCCCCTTGGTGATGTCAACATCCGCGAGTTCCTTGAACTGGTGATACATGCTGGGCAGCTTTTTCTTCACGTAGTCGGCGGGCTTTTGCGAGATATCGAGATATGCTCCGCCGTGTTCCGTTCCCCGGCCCTCGCGTACTTCCGTATAGATCGCGCGCGCCACCACGTCCCGCGTCGAAAGCTCCATCTTTTTCGGATCGTATTTCTCCATGAAGCGCTGGCCCAGTTTGTTGCGGAGAACTCCTCCCTCGCCGCGAACCGCCTCGGTGACCAGAATCCCCTGCACTCCGGGAGGCCACACCATACCGGTGGGATGAAATTGCACAAATTCCATATCCATCAGCTCAGCCCCGGCGTCGTAGGCGAGCGCCATCCCGTCGCCGGTGTACTCCCATGAATTAGAGGTAATCTTCCACGCCTTACCAATGCCACCGGTAGCCATGACCACCGACTTCGCTCGAAACACCACGAACCGCCCCTGCTCACGCCAGTATCCGAAGGCCCCGGCGATGCGGTCGCCATCCTTCAGCAAGCGGGTGATGGTGCATTCCATGTAAACGTCAATGCCCAACTGCACGCCGCGGTCTTGCAGAGTCCGGATCATTTCGAGGCCGGTACGGTCGCCCACGTGGCACAGCCGGCGGAAGGTGTGACCGCCGAAGGCGCGCTGCAGGATCTGACCGTCTTGCGTCCGATCAAAAAGCGCGCCCCATTGCTCCAGCTCTCGCACCCGGTCGGGAGATTCCTGGGCATGAATTTGTGCCATCCGCCAGTTGTTGAGCAGCTTGCCGCCGCGCATGGTGTCGCGAAAATGAGTGCGCCAGTCGTCGGCCGAGTCCACGTTGGCCATCGCCGCCGCGATTCCACCCTCCGCCATGACGGTATGAGCTTTGCCGAGAAGCGACTTGCAAACCACTCCCACGCTCGCCCCTTGAGACAGGGCTCCCAGAGCGGCTCGCAAGCCCGCGCCGCCGGCGCCGATGATCAACACATCGTGTTCGTGAGTTTCGTATTCTGTTGTCACAAGAGTCTCAAGTCGGTGATTGCGCCGCTGGCCACCAGCCGGACGTAAAGGTCCGTCAGGCCCACCGTGATCAGGCTGATCCACGCGTAAAGCATGTGGCGCTCATTCAGAACGCTCAACCATCGCCAAGCCGTATGGCGCGGGCCTCCGAAGGCCGCGCAGGAAAAGCAGTCCAGCTTTCCTCCGACAAGATGTCGAAGCGAATGGCACGACAAGGCGTACGTCGTCAGGAGGATTACATTGAAAAGCAGCACCAGGGTGCCGATTCCCACTCCGATGTGTCCATCAAAGAAAAAAGCGCGGAATGCGTCACGCCAAAGAAAGATGAGGAAGATGAACCCTACATACAGAAAGTAGCGATGGAGATTTTGCAGAACAAACGGAAACGCAGTCTCGCCGCGATAACGATGCTTCCTGTGCTCGCTAACGGCGCACGCCGGTGGATCGAGAAAAAAAGCCCGATAGTAGGCCTTGCGGTAGTAGTAGCACGTGACCCGGAATCCCAAAGGCCAAATCAAAATCAGCAGCGCCGGAGAGAACGGCCACCACCGATGGTGGGGGTCAACGAGCGGCGAATAAAAGGGAGAAAGATACGGCCCCCATTCGTAATAGGTCCCTTCAAAAGCCCGCAGGGTGGCATAAATTCCGAATGCCCCGAGCAGAACAATGGCGGGCGCTAACTCCAGCCACCACGCATCCTGCCGCATCGTGGCGCCGAGATGGCGTTGTCCACCCGTGGTTGAACCTGCCGGCATAGAAGCACCGCCTTAGCTAAGGGTACATAGAGTAAACAGAAAAATGGCTTTTCAAGTCAACCACGTCAAATCAACGATGACGGGTCTTTTTAACTAGTCATAAATACCCGTCACCCAATCAATCGGTCCGGACTGATGACCTGAAACACGTGCGGCAACGTGCGCGAAGCCCGAACCGGTTTATGGCTGGGACTAGCGTCCGGCGGCGAAGCCGCCAACGTGGCCCACGGTGAGACGGAGATATTTGTGGGGTTGACGGGAGTGTCGCTGGACGAACACGCAGGGTTCGTCATCGTTGGGTTCGTCGGAACCGAGTTCAGATCGGACCACCGCCGTCTCATATCGGGTCGGTGACCCACAACAGGATGTTTGCGAGACGGTGGCTCTCAAGATCGCTAAGGCAACAGCACAAAACACGCCAGGGCTTTAGAGCGGGCCACCAGGACGGGAAGAATTCTTACGCGCCGCCCTTTTTCGCCGCCGCGGCCATCACCCCAGCCTTTTCCCACGGACGCTTCGGCCTGTCCGCTTGCGGCTTGTCGCGATCTTGCACCCGGTCGTAGTGATAGGCTTCGCTGACCGTTCCCAGCGCTTCGTTATAAAGACTGGGTAGCCCCAGCCCTTCTTTCAATTCTTCGGTGAACTGCTGCAAGGCCTTTAAATGATCCGCCGTGGCCGGAACCTCGGTTTTCGCCGTCTTCAGAAACTGCTGATAGCCACGGTTCACCAGCTTGGAAATCTCGCTGCCGATCAGGTACCCCGGAAACGCAAAAATCTTTACTCCGTCGTCGCCATTCTTCTGGATGGCCGCCGAGCAATTGTATTTCTTCAGGAACACTCGCCCCTGCATCCCTGGCGCTTCAATCAAGTCAAATCCGTGGTCGCGCAACCAAGTCAGCGCTTCTTCATAGCTCCGTTGCTCTACCTGAGTGGCCATTTCTTCCTTCGTCCTTTTAGGTTAGATGCGAGCCGCCGCATAAAGTGCTCACTCTTGCTCACTCTTCGCATCTTCGCTGGAACCAATCAGTCCTTCTTATAATCCAATCAGCAGGTTCCATTGGCAGCTTTTGTCGCTCCTCCACATTACGTTGGTCATGGCTTTTCAGGATTCGTTACCATTCACGGAATCGGATTTCGATGCCGCATGCTTCCACAAAACGAGCGCAAGTATTTAATTCCACGCCACATGCCCGCCCCAGCCAGCCCGACGCCGGCCTGGCTCAGTACACGCTCGCTCACATCGGCAACACTCCGCTGCTCCGTTTCGCGCGCTTCACCCACGATGTTCCCGCGGTGGAAATCCTCGGCAAAGCCGAATGGTTCAATCCTGGAGGCTCGGTTAAAGACCGCGCCGCCGTCAACATCGTCGCCCAGGCTCGTGCCGCGGGTAAGTTAACATCCGGTAAAATCCTGCTCGACTCCACCAGCGGAAACACCGGCATCGCCTACGCCATGATCGGCGCCGCCGAACATTTTCCCGTCACCCTCTGCATGCCCGAAAATGTCTCCGTCGAGCGCAAACGCATCCTGCAAGCCTACGGCGCCAATATTATTTATACCGACTCCGCCAACGGCTCCGATGGAGCCATTCGCGCCGCCCGCGAACTCGCCGCGGCGCATCCCGATCTCTATTACTACGCCGACCAGTATTCCAACCCCGCCAACTGGCAGGCTCACTACCATGGCACTGCAAATGAGATCTGGCAACAAACGGAGGGACGTATCACCCATTTCGTTTCCATGCTGGGAACCAGCGGAACTTTTATGGGAACGGCGCGCCGTCTCAAGGAACTGAATCCGCAAGTCCGTTGCATCTCCTTGCAACCCGACTCGTCCTTCCACGGCATCGAAGGCGCAAAACATATGGCCAGTGCCATCGTGCCGGCGATCTATGATCGAACTCTGGCGGACGGGGATCTGGGCATCTCCACCGAGGCCGCTCATGCCATGTGCCGACGGCTAGCCCGTGAAGAAGGCCTGCTGGTCGGGATCTCCGCAGCAGCCGCCGTAGTCGGCAGTCTGCAAGTCGCGCGGGCGCTCAAGAAAGAACAACATGCCGTGATCGTTGCGGTCCTGCCCGACTCCGGCGATAAATATCTAAGCGAAAGATTCTGGGAAGAAGAATAAGACATTTACCACAGAGTCACAGAGACACAGAGAAGTTCTTTGTCGTTGATTCGATTTGTTCATTTCGTTCTTACTTTTTGTTTTTCTCTGTGTCTCTGTGACTCTGTGGTGAAGGTTTTGTGTTTATGCTGAGGATCAGAAAAACTGAATGGAACGCCCTCCGCGGCCACGGCGAAGGAACCTATCCCCACGAGTGCTGCGGCATCCTTCTCGGCCAAATGGATGGCGACACCCGCGTGGTCACCTCCATCGCCCGCGCCGATAACACGCGCAGCGATTCCCCGCACAATCGCTACAGCATCGATCCCAAAGACCTAATCCGCATACAGCGCGAAGCCCGCGCCAAAGACGAAGAAATCATCGGCTTCTACCACTCCCACCCCGACCACCCCGCCCGCTGGTCCCCCACCGATCTGGCCGAAGCCCACTGGATCGGCTGCTCCTACGTCATCACCACCGTGGAAAAGGGCCACGCTGCCATCACCAACTCCTTCGCCCTAACCGGCACCGACGAGAACGATAAGAAGTTTGTGGACGAAAACATAGAGGTCGTCTGATCCGGTGTGGGGCGGGCGCCCTCGCCCGTCGCGTCTGACTCTGCCAGCTCCCTCGCCCGCGACAGGCCCATCAGGTCTGCTAGAATCCCGCTCATGCCGACAGTATTCCGGTCCGGCCCTCACCGCTTTTATTTCTTCAGTCACGAGCCGAATGAACCGCCCCACATCCACGTGGACCGCGACGACCTGTCCGCAAAGTTCTGGCTTCGTCCAGTGCAATTGGCCCGCAATTTTGGGTTTCGCGCCCACGAGTTGCGCGAGATACAATCAATTGTGACAGACCATCAGGAACGATTTCTGGAGGCATGGGATGAGTTTTTCGGCGTCGAGCGCGGATGAGCGGGTGCTGGACGTGCAGTTCACCGACGACTCTCTGAGCGTCACCTTGCGAGATGGCCGTACCATCGCCGTGCCGCTGGCCTGGTATCCGCGCCTGTTGAGCGCCACCCCTGCGCAACGCTCGAATTGGAAAGTCTCCAGCGGCGGCTACGGCCTCCATTGGCCTGATATTGATGAAGACTTGAACACTGCTGGCCTCTTGCGCGGCGCACCTGCACCGAAATCATCGGTTCCCGCCCATTAGAATCATGTGGGGCGGACACTCCTGTCTGCCGCCTTTGACTTTACCTGTTAACCCCCGGCGGACGCCCCCACCTGCATCCTCCGCCCTCACCACCGCATCTCCTACCTATGCCCAAGATCACCATCCCGACTCCTCTCCGCCAATACTCCGGCAAGCAGCCTACCGTGGAAGTCAAGGCTGGCACGGTCGGCAAAGCGCTTTCCGGCCTGGTTTCCACCCATCCCAGCCTGCGCCGCCATCTCTTCCTCGACGACGGCAAGCTCCGCTCTTTCGTCAACGTGTACCTCAACGACGAAGACATCCGCTACCTCCAGAAAGAAGCCACCGCCGTCCACGAGAGTGATACCATTTCCATAGTGCCGTCCATCGCCGGAGGCCGATGAAAATGCCCCGCACACTCCGCCCAATGCCCCGAGCCTATCGCGGTTGTTGTTAATCGTCCGCCGAAATTCGTAGATCAAGAGATTCCAATGCCCATCACACTTCAACCCAAACCCGGTGCCGGAACCCCATCAGCTCTCTCGAACGACGAGATTCTGCGCTACTCGCGCCACCTCATCATGCCCGAGGTCGGCATGGACGGCCAGCAAAAGCTCAAAGCCGCCCGCGTGCTCTGCATCGGCGCCGGAGGCCTCGGCTCGCCGCTCGCGCTTTATCTCGGCGCCGCCGGGGTCGGCACTCTCGGCCTCGTGGATTTCGATGTGGTGGACTACACCAACCTCCAGCGCCAGATCATTCATACCACCGCCGACGTAGGCCGAAAAAAACTCGACTCCGCCGCCGAAAAGCTGAAGGCCATCAACCCGTTTCTCAACATCCGAACGTTTGAAACCCGTCTCACCAGCGAAAACGCGCTCGAGCTTTTCCGTGATTTCGACATCATCGCCGACGGCACCGATAACTTTCCCACGCGCTATCTCGTCAACGACGCCTGCGTCCTCACCGGCAAGCCCAACGTGTATGGTTCGATTTTCCGCTTCGAAGGCCAGGCCAGCGTTTTCGCCACCGAGCAAGGCCCCTGCTACCGCTGCCTCTATCCCGAGCCGCCGCCGCCCGGATTAGTCCCCTCCTGCGCCGAAGGCGGAGTGCTCGGCATTCTCCCCGGCCTCATCGGCGTAATCCAGGCTACCGAAGTCATCAAGCTGATCCTAGGCCTCGGCGATCCGCTCATCGGGCGCCTGCTTCTGGTGGATGCCCTCGGCATGAAGTTCCGCGAACTGAAGCTGCGCAAGAATCCTGATTGCCCCGTCTGCGGCACTCACCGTACCATCACAAAACTGATAGACTACAACGAGTTTTGCGGAATAAGGGGCGAAGAGAAACGGGAGGAGAAAGTGGACGCAGCCATCCCTGAAATGCAGGTCGAAGAACTCAAGCGCCGTCTCGATGCCGGCGAAGACCTCTTCATCCTCGACGTGCGCGAGCCTCACGAATACCAGATCTGCAATCTCGGCGGCCACCTGATCCCGCTCAACGATCTGCCCAAGCGCGTCAACGAACTCGACTCCAGCCGCGAGATCGTCGCCCACTGCAAGATGGGAGGCCGTAGCGCCAAAGCCGTCCAGTTCCTACGCCAGGCCGGTTTCACCAAAGTCCACAACCTCGCCGGCGGAATCACCGCTTGGGCCGACCGCGTGGACCGCAAAGTCCCCAAGTACTGAGCTCCTCAAACTCTATCTCAACTGGTCATCCCGAAGTCCCCGCGCTTTCACCAGCGGGGCGAGAGCCTGCCCTGAGCGAAGCCGAAGGGGATCTCGCGTGGAGCAAAGCTGCTCCTTCCCAAGCTCTGCGACAAGACTCCGCTAACAGACCAAACCAATAAAGAAAAGGGGAGCGCACGCTCCCCGCATCCCGGCAAGAAACCAGAAGCTTTACTTGCTGCCGTTGTCCGCGCTCATCGTCTCCTCGCCGATCGCCAGCGCGAACTTCTTGCCGCCGAAGCGCACTTCCGTCAGCGATCTGCTGCCGTCGGCATTGCTTCGCAGTACCGCAGCATCGCTGTCTGCGGACTGGCTGAGATCCACCACCCGCGCCGCAGTCGTGACCACAACGTTCTTGCCCTGCATAATGCTCAACTGGACGTTGCTGCCGCTGCCTTCCCACTTCACTGAGTAGTCACCCGCCGGCAACTGTTTCCCGCTGACTACCGCCGCATCTGTCAGTTGCAACGTTCCCTTGTTCGAGGCTAACGCGCTCGTCGCCAGCAGCACCGCCAGCCCCAGTACCAGTCCCTTAAGAGTATTTGCGATCTTCATAGTTCTCCTTTTTCTTTCCCGACACGTCGGGAACCGGTTGCGCGGCCCGGACTTCGACTTCGCAAAAAAACTTGCGTTTTTCCGCAAAAGTCCTACAATACCGCCTCGGGGTTAAAAACGAAAAGCGCCGGGCCGCAAGACCGCGGACTTCTTCTCTGGGGATTGCGCTCACCTGGGCCGCCAAACCGAGCGTGAGCCAGTCCCTTTTAACCCCTGAACTTTTTTCCCGCCTGCCTCGAGTGAGCTGGTTCGAACACTCGATTCCCAAGCTTCAATCCAGATACGTTTCATTCCCGCGAGAAGTTCCCGCCACAAATCTGTGCGAAAAATTCAGCGCGCAGTCTGCCGTAATCACAGCGTTGGACGTGCCTCTCCTTCCATCGTTAGCAGCTTGTAACTTCCTGTTACAACTGCGCATTTACCGTATGAACGATGCAGAGGATGGCGTCTTGCACGCGCGATTGAATCAACGATATGAGTGCACCGTAAATCCCCAGCACACTCGTGGTTTGTTTTGTTATTGCCCTTCTAGAAATTCTTGTTTTGAATTGGGGGCCGTTTTTGCGAGACCTGGGAGCCTCGCGCACAGACTTACAGGAACTATCTTCGCGCCGGCCGCGCCGCCGCCTTGTAATCCTTGGGATACACCACTAGGCATCTCCGCGCGCCCTCGCCCTGGCTTTCCGTATGAAGATCGGCGTGGTCGCGCAACGCCAGATGCACAATCCGCCGCTCGCGCGACGACATGGGAGCAAACTCATACGGCGCACCCGTCTTGCGTACCCGCTCCGCCGCCACGCTCGCCGCCATGCGCAATTCCTCCAGACGCAACTTCCGCTGGTTCATGCAATCGAAGCTGATTTTCTCGTGCTCGTTTCCCGGTAGGCGCAGCATCTCAATCGCCAGCAGCTCAATCGATCGCAATAATTCGCCGCCCCGCTCCAGCAGCAACGCCGAATCCGGTCCCGCCAGCTCCACCAGTATTTCCGGACGCTCCCAGTCGCGCTCCTCCGGCAGCGGCGGATCAACCGTGATCCGGTATTTCAAGCGCAGTCCACCATGCGCCAGCACCAGGCGGAGATATTCATCAATTTTCTTCGCCGCCGCGATCTTGTCAGGTATCGGCATAAAGACAGCAATTCGCCGTTAGCTCTTAGCCCTTAGCTAAAATCCCTTGTTCCAAAACCTAAGCAGAGCGAAAGACCGGAAGCCAAAAGCCAAGAGCTAACAGCTGATAGCTACTTATCTTTCTTCTCTTTCTTTCTCGCTCTCTTCTCCGCCATCTCGCGCATCTCGCGGCCCAGGCTGGTGCGGTTCATGATGTACTGCTGCGCAATCGCAATCAGGTTACCTTCAGACCAGTAGAGGCACAAGCCCGCCGCCAGATTGAAGCTGATAATCCCCATCATCAGCGGCATCACGAACGTCATCATCTTCTGCTGCGATGGATCCATGCCCGCCTGCGGCGTCATGCGCTGCGTGAACAGCATGGTAATAATGATGCCAATGGGCAAAATATAATACGGATCGTGCGACGACAAGTCGCGGATCCACAACCAGTGCGCGTGCCGCAGATCGAGCGCCGACCGCAGCATGCTGTAATACGCAAACAGAAACGGCATCTGGATGACCATCGGCAAGCAACCCCCCACCGGGCTCACCCCCTCCTGCTTCATCAGCGCGCCAATTTCCGTGTTCATCTCCTGCCGCCGCGGATCGCGCATGCTGTACTTCTTGTACTTTTCTTTGACCGCGTTCATCTGCGGCTGGATTTTCTGCATCTTCAGCGCTGATTTCATGCTCGAAATGCGTAGCGGCAGCAGCGCCAGGTTGATGATCAAGGTCTGGACGCAAATCGCCCAACCCCAGTTGCCGATATAGCCATAAGTCCACCTCAGCCAGATGAAAAGCGGTCGCGCGATGATGCCGAAGAAGCCGAAGTTCACCAGCGCCCGCAAATCCGGGTCCGTGCCCGTGATGCCGGGAACAGGAATGCTCTCCAGCGTGCGAAGTTCTTTGGGGCCAACATAAATTCGCTCCACCGTCACGCCCTTGGGATTCCCCACCGCCGCGCCCAGCACATCCACCGGGGTCAGCTCCTGCGATTTCGGATCCTTGACAATATTGATCGAGTTGCGCAGCGTGACCACCGCTGCGTTCTGCGGGTCGTCGGGAATGAACGCCGCCGCAAAGTAGCCATCGGTCACCCCCACCCAATTGAACGGCACATGCAGCGTGTTGCCGCCGCTTACTTTCTTGATGTCCACTCGTTCGGTGTTGCCGTTGTACTGGTATTCAAAATCGGCCGCGTGATAGTCCGCGAGGCTGATCTCGTCACCCAGCCCCGCCGGCCACACCGGGTACGCCGCCACCTGGCCGCCCTTCCACACCACCGACGACTCCACCCGAACCACATACGTGTGATCGAAGCGAAATGTCTTGTGAACGGCGACATCTGCGTCGGCGTATTCAAAAGTAATATCAGCCAAAGTTTGCTGATCGCCCGCAGCCTGGGTCACATAAAGGACCGTATTTAATTTGTTGCGTAGAGTCTCGTCGTAGGTCCACAACGCCAGCGGATAGCCATAAAGATTGGCCGCGCTGTGATTGACCAGATCAAGCGGCTGGCCCTTGTCGTCGTCATATTTCTTGAGAACCCATGACTTTACCTGCCCGCCGCGGTTGCTGAAAATCAGCTTGTAAAGATCGTTCTCAATGACCGTTAGCTTCTCTTCGCTGGCCTGCTTGATCTCAACCGCCGGAGCCTCCGCCCCATTCGCACTCTTGCTGGATTTACGAACTTGAGCCGTTTGAGCCGGCGCTGGCTCCGTCGCGGCTGCAGCCGGTTGCGTTGCCGCTGAAGCTTGAGTTTGTGTGGAAGCCGGCGCCGGAGGGTTCGCCGGTTGGGGCATGTACTTCTTCAGAATCGGCTGGAAAAGCACGATGACCAGGAAGGTCAAGGCAAACACCAGCAGCAACCGCCGCTCCATGCCCGGATCTTGCTGAGGATTTTGAAAGTCTGGCAAATTACTTACTCATTAAAGCTGTCGATTCGCAACCACAGTTCGGCAGTGTCCCACTTCGATTTCTTTGCGCCCTTAGCGCTAGTCCTTCGCGCTCTTTGCGGTCAAAGTCTTTCGCCATCACCGGATCCACCCCACCCTTAGCGAAGGGATGGCACCGCAGCACCCGCCACGCCGCCTTCATGCCTCCACGCAAAACGCCATAGCGCTCGATTGCCTCCATCGCATATTCCGAGCAGGAAGGCACATACCGGCACGCCGGCAAAAACATCGGCGAGACCGCCCACTTATATGCTCGCAGCAAGGCCAGTGCGGGTTGTTTCAGGATTTGTCTCATTCAGCCCTTATCCCTCCCGGCTTCGTCTTCGATCCATGTCACTTCACCGGGTCTTTCTGATCACCTCAAACGCCCGCCCAACCTCCTTCTCCAACTCCGCAAAATCCGCCGCCAGCAACGACTTCTTCGGATTCATCACCACATCCACCGACGCCAGCGTCCTCGGATCACTCCGCCGCACCGCCTCGCGCAGCCGCCGCCGCATCCGATTGCGCTCGACCGCCCCACCCAACGCCCGCGGCACCGTAAACCCAATCCGAGGCCCACCCTCAGCCCGCCGCAAATAAAACACCGTCAGATGCGTCGCAAAATGCCGCCGTCCCTGTTTGTACACCTGCTCGAAGTCCGCGTGCCGCAACAAGTGCAGGCTGCGTGGAAACTCTTCCCCCTCGCCGCGACCGGGCACTTCACCACTGCCACTTGCAGCGACATCGCTCACCATGCACGATCCAAACTCGGGATGCGGAACTCCCGCCAAATCCGGAAGGACAATCACAAGGGCAAACTCTATTCGCGAAAGCCGGGCTTCACCGATACCCGCTTGCGGCCCTTCGCGCGCCGGCGTGAGAGCACCGCCTGCCCGCCTTTGGTCTTCATGCGGGTTCGGAATCCGTGCGTCTTCGACCGGTGACGCCGGTTAGGTTGGAACGTGCGCTTGGGCATGAAAAATGGCTGCTCCTGATTCGATTAAGTCTCTAAGGGCAAACAAAAAGTATAAATGACTGGAAGCAAAGCGGGCAAACGGGCACGTCGCTCTTGGAAGCATAGCGTGGCTCTATGGGATGTCAATGATTCAGCCGAGCCAACCCCGCCGAGGGGAGTGGTGGAGGAACCCGGCGGAAAACCAACGTCAAGGGCCGCGGGCGAGGCGCCTGCACACGAGCCGCCGCACACTTTAATTCTTTTTGGAATTGCTGTTGTTACTTGCGGTCTTTGCGGCGCGGTCCTCGATCTCTCTTGCTACCACGCGCAGCATTTCATCCCAGGGAGCGGGTTTGCCGGTCCAGATTTCGAACTGCCGGGCTGCCTGATGCACGAACATCTCAATGCCGGAGATCACTTCCGCGCCCGCGGCTCGCGCCATCTTCAGCAGACGCGTTTCCGCGGGATCGTAGATCATGTCGAAGACATAGCGTGCTTTGATCTCGTCCTGATTCAGGGGCGAGTCTCGGGTGTTTCCCATGCCTACGGGTGTGGCGTTGATGATCACGTCGAACGAGAGCTTTTTCAGGTCGGGGCGTTTGATGGTTCGTGCCCGCACTGAGTGCGCCAGCTTCCGTGCCTGCGCCAGCGTACGATTCAGAATGTAGATTTCCGCTCCACGTTCTTTGAGCCCGTACACCGCAGCCCGCGCCGCGCCGCCGGCTCCAAGGACCAGAATCTTTGCCTCCGGGATGGTAATGCGCTGCTCCAGCGGACGAACCACCCCGGCCGTATCGGTATTGAACCCGTAGAGCTTGCCATCCTGCGCTCGCACCACGGTGTTGCATGCGCCGATCTTCGTCGTATGGGAATCGGTGTTGTCCAGGTGCCGGAGGATGGCCTCTTTGTACGGCATGGTGATCGAGAGCCCATGAATGGGAATGTCGCGAATGCAGGCCAGGAGATCTTTCAGCGTCTGGGCATGAAGCGCCAAATAAACTCCGTTCACGGTCTCGCGCCGCAGCGCCGCATTCATAATGGCAGGAGAAAGCGAATGCGTCACCGGGTCTCCTGCAACCCCATATACACGCGTGGCCGCATCCACTTGCTCAATGCGGTAAGTGCTGCGCAACTCCTGCGCCGTCGCCTGGCCGGGCGCTGTCTTCTCGTCTTCGCTGATAGCGCCGAAGGTGAAAATGCTGCCGGCCCGCACCCCCAGCACGCGACTGATGATCCCCTGCTCGCCCATGCACAGCCCGATCAGGGAGTACTTGTCGCTGTGTTTCTCCAGGAACTTCATCATCACGACGTTGTCGGACAGGGTGGTAGCAGTGCTGACGATCTTGTAGAAGTCCGCCGGGATGGCGACCATCTTCTCCAGCGTATGATCCAGATTCTTGGTGGCGCGAAAGTTGTGAGAGGAAAGAATCAGAGCCGCGCGGCTGCGCAGACGCTCCAACTGCGAGGCTTTGCATTGAATCGCGCTCTGCAGCTCGAGGTCGAGCAACTGGCATCCCGCGGCGGATGCTTTAGCTAGAATATCCAACTGCGACGCCACTGATCCCCGGAACTTGCCGCCGCTGGTTGCCCTCCGGCAGGTGGCCACTGACACGATGTGAGGATGGTATTCCGAAAACTGTTTGAGTTTGTTGAAAGCAAGAGCTGGCTTGGCCAGGTAATCCAGTCGGAACTCCAGAAAGGTGTTGTCGCGCGCCAGGGACTCGGCCTTTTCAATCATGGCCTCCGGATCGGAACCGGTGACGACAACGCACACTCGTGGCAGCCGTAGTGGGCGGAGCCGGGGCACGTAATTATTGGAGGTAGCGCTCATCTCAAATTTGGAAAAACCCACCTAAAATTGAATGAAGGAATCGGCGCGATATTACAGGCGCGTAATTGCAGATGCAACAAGGATTTACATTTTCTTGCCCAGGCAAACTTTTTAACCTACTCCAGATGACACCAGCGTAACCTTGACCGGCCCCATCCGGCTTGTTACTGTCCGGGCTGGAAGCCCTTTGTTTACTGCACTTAGCCGTCTTAGCGCCGGTAGCTCCCGGCCTCGACTTGGAGGTAACATGAAGAAAATAGGAGTGTTGCTGCTTTTGGCCCTGGCTGTCACTGCCTACGCGCAGCAACCAGATAGTCCGCCGGATCAAGCGGCGCCTCAGGGAACCCAGCCGACCAACGCGAGCTTCCCTATGGAGCGGGTCCAGATGCCCACCAGTTCGGACTTGAATTGCGCGGGTTTCATCACCAAACAAGCCGTGCCCAACAACCATTTCGTCGCCGGCGGCCTGGAATCCCCTTCCACCACCAAGTATGAGAACGGAGACGTGGTGTATCTGACAGGAGGAGGCTACCAGACCGGCCAGGAATATACCATTATTCGCGAATTGCGGGACCCCAACCGCTACGAACTGTTCGCCGGCCAGCACGCCATGCTGCAGGCGATGGGCCGGCCCTATTCTGAGCTGGCGAAAGTTCGGGTTATAGACACTCGCAGCAAATTGGCCATCGCCCAGGTCGAAATAAGTTGCGATCCCGTGAACCCCGGCGATGTGGCGGTTCCCTATGTGGCAAAAGAACACATCGCCTTCCATCCGCCAACCCACTTTGACCGCTTCCTTCCGCCCAACGGCAAAGCCAGCGGTCGCATAGTCATGGCTCGGGATTTCGACTCCGAACTGGGCACAGGCATGAAGGTTTACATCAACGTCGGCGAGAATCAGGGAGTCAAGGTGGGAGACTACTTCCGCGCAGTGCGCTCCTACAGCAACGATCTCCATGACCCGGTGGATTCGCTCTCTTTCAAGGCTTCGACGGTCGAAGACACCCAGATGCGGCCGCCGTCAATCGATCCCAATTGGTTTACCAAGACTAAGGGACCAACAATCCGTGTCGAGGATATGCCGCGCCGCGCGGTAGGAGAACTCGTGATCATCGCCACTACGCCGACCACTGCTACTGGAATGATTGTCTTCGCCATGGAAGACGTCCATGCGGGCGATGGAGTGGAACTGGACCCGCAATAGGTTTGCGCAAGACAATTCTGATCCGGGGCGAGGAAACTTTCCCCGGATTTTCATTTTGGACGGAAGAACGCGCAGAGAAGGGCACACGGATCGGACCCACAAAAACACTAACGGACACCGCGCTACGGGATGGGCGCTCGATTCAGCGAAGGATAATGTGGGAATTACCGCGAATCTGCGAACCAATGACCAGCAAGCCCACAATCAGAACAGCTAATTCCATTCTGTACTCCCCTCCGGGGATATTGCCAAGATATACCAGATTCTACCGGGAGCCTATGTCACTTTCGTGCCATGTCGGTAGCACATGATATGTCCGGTTGAGATAGCACATGATATGTCCGCTTTGCTAGCGGTGAGGATAGGAGACCATGCGGAGCATGGAAGCTTATCCGAGGGCCGCGATGG
>Ga0210394_10000631_pt1 | contig 69854 bp, 45 predicted proteins | sample IncBWC12MmetaG_FD_160121 | JGI IMG/M metagenome (GOLD analysis project Ga0210394, IMG submission 160121) | Forest soil microbial communities from Barre Woods Harvard Forest LTER site, Petersham, Massachusetts, United States - Inc-BW-C-12-M | ecosystem: Environmental > Terrestrial > Soil >... | reverse complement strand
AGTTCAACGGAACGACTGAGCAAAATATGAACTGGAAGGGTCGGATGGCATGGAGCTGTCTGAATTCTCTCTGGGCGTTGCGACTTCACGAAACTACTAGATCCGTTGCCGCCCTACTCGGATTCGATCCGGAGATGGCGGGCAGGACATGGCACGGCGTAGCGATAAGCCCCGAAAGTGTCGTTGAAACAGTCGAGAAAAATGGGGGGGTTATTCTAGAACAGTCTGGCCAAGACACACCGATGGCGTGGTGCTGCGCGCAAAAGATGTCTCCAGGCGGTGCGCAGAGAGAATGAGTTCAGAGATAAATGATACACGCAGATGTACACCTGCAGCTATTGTCTGCCTACCATGTAGAGTCGCCGGAAAGGTTAAATCGGCTGAGCGCTAAGAGAAGGGACTCGGCATTACCAGACGTGTCTAGGCTCGCGCGGACCAGAAAATCCGCGCAGATCGTCTCCTAGCAATAGCCCCGGGACCTTTGAGAGCTCACTCGCTCTTCCGCAATTCTGGCATTTTCAGCTCACGTCGCGGGCGATGCGCCCGTTCCTCGTTCTATTGCCCGAAACGACAGCACTCTCCGCGCCCAAGACTCAGCCGAAGTAGAATGCTAGTATCGCTGTACTGAGTTCTGGGCGGGGGAACCATGTTTATCCTAAGACGGATTTTGATCATGGCGGCACTCATTTCAACTCTGCAGGGAAATGTCACCAGGGCCCAGCAACCTGGCGTAGATCAGGTAGTCGACCGGATCGTGCAACGGGAGAACGAGGAAGTTAGAACCTTGCAACAGTACCATCCGATCATAGAGACGTATGTGCAGGATATGCGTGCAGGCCAAGAAATCGGCTCGCCGCCGATCACGGATCACTACTTTCTGGGTAGAACGATGCTTAGTGAAGGTTCGCTGCAACGTCCTTCGGAAGCCGATAAAAAAGAAAGGTCTAAGTCGGTGAAACAGGAAGGTCTCAGCAGGCTCTTCAATAAGGAGACTATTGCAGATGGTTTTCTGAGTTTGATCTACGTCGATTCAAACGGCTTCGACCGCCAACATTATCGCTTTGATTATGTACGACGTGAGTTCCTCGGCGAAGTTCGCTGCTTCGTCTTTGATGTGTCGCCTCTTGAAGAAAAAGGCGGCGACCATTTCCTGGGTAGAATCTGGGTCGAAGACCAAGACTATACAATCGTGCGTTTTAACGGCACGAACTCTTCTGCCGAACATTCCAAGGCCTATCGATTGCATTGTGACAGTTGGCGTATGAATGTGGTACCCCGTGTCTGGGTGCCGGCGTACATCTACAGCGCCGAATCGGATGTGAGCAATAAGCTTTCCAATAACATTCTTTTCCAAGCCCAAACTCTGTTCTGGGGATATGGCCCAAACAACTCAACTGCAGAATCCGGCTCCACGGCGGAGAGCGAAGCGGCCCCGGGACACGAGAACGAAGAAGTCGGACTCGACCGTCTCCAAGCGGCTGGCCTGTTAGCTCCGACCGGACCTGTTGACAAAGTTCTCTACACGATCGCGAACAATCTTGCGGTTAGCAATAACCTGGACATCGAGCCGGACATCACCTGTCGGGTGCTACTGACTACATCGCTTGAATCCTTCACCATCGGCCACACGATTTTAGTCAGTCGCGGATTGCTCGACGTGTTGCCCGATGAGGCCAGTTTGGCAATGATCCTCGCGCATGAGCTAGCGCATATCTTGTCGGGACATACGCTTTCGGACCAGTGGGCCGTGAGGGATTGGAGCGTATTTATGGTGAAGGATCGCTTCAATCATTTCGGCTTTCCGATCAATGCCGGTGTCGAAGAAACAGCAAACGCGAAAGCAGTGCAACTCTTGCAAGGGTCACCCTACAAGGACAAGCTGGGGAATTCTGCCCTGTTCATGCAGATGATTGGTTCGCAAGCCCAATCACTGCCGAGCTTGATCAGCCCGCATGTCGGAAGTCAGGCACCAATCGCAAATCGCCTGTCGGCGTTCGCACCATCTGCCGCGAGCAAAGAACAGTCAATTACCGCACTTCCTATGGGTTCCCGCATCGACCTGATTCCTTGGACGAGCCAGATCAACCTGGTGAAAGGTAAACCAAACGCGCTCGTTTCGACTCGAAAACGCCAAGACCTTCTCATCAATCCCTCCCTGCTTCATCTGGTTCGCCAAACAACGGGAGGGCCGGCACAACAGGGAAAATCCGTTTCAGACGATCCGAGCAAGCCAAGGCAGTAACGAAGACGAACTGATTCCGTGGGGCGGGAATGAAATTCATGTCGACGCGGATTTCGGCCTCCGCCAGCATGAGCTGTTGTTTCATTCGGTTTCCCTCAAGACAGAACTCTCTAGGCGCCAAGCACAGGACGGGAGGCCTGGGGTCAAGGCCGCCACGCTTTTGCGCTCATCGTAGCCAAGCTTCGGTCAGAAGGGCATGGAAGAAAGCAGTGTTGCTGCGAAAATGAAGCCTACAGACGCGATTCGGCTAAGGTCGGGTGGTTCTGCGCTGCGACGGTCGCCAAACTGGATAATTCAAGCCGGAATCGTTTCCCACTGCCAATCCCGCAGGGTTCGCCAACATGGTACCCTGCAAGACAATGTGGTGTAGCGTGTAGGTGGAGGAAGCCATGCGTCCAGACCGTGTGGAAGTCTTGTGGGATGCGGCCAAGTCGAAGTGGGTGATCCGTATCGAAACCGGCGAAGAAGTCATTCGTCGTCATTGCGACGTGCCGAAGAATGCAGACGATCAGACTCTTCGCTCGGCGGTTCAGAAAACCGTAGCGGACGAAGGCTACGAACTGGACCCCACATCCGTTAGCATTCGTCGTTAGCCGGCCTTCGATTTGACAACGCTGAAATGTTTCGATTCGAACCGCGTCGTTTGGTGCGGGCAACTCTCTCTGTTTGATTCTAGTACGACGAAGATCACCTCGCGCCTGAGAACCGTCGCTGATCGCAACTCTCGCAGCTAGTCTGGGAGCCGGAATACGAGCCTGATATCGTCTTGGACTTCAGTGCGATGTCCATCAAGAAGAGTTGGACCATAGCGCCACTGACGAACAGCCAATACGGCGGCTTCGACAAGCAAAGGTGGCCCACTCACCGGCTCGAGGTTCAGAACTCTGCCGTCCTCGGCGATCACAGCGTGCAGTTGCACGGTGCCTCCAATCCGTTGCTGCATGGCGTCCTGAGGGTAAGAAGGATCGACGCGTTTCAGGAGTCGACCGGCTCGTAAATTCTCTGAACTTTGTGCGTGCGGGTCGAATCCGGAAGGCATCGGGACCGAACGGCGGGAGCTGATGGCGATTGAGGAAGAACTGCTCAGCGCCTCTTCCGGTAAAGTTAGAAAGGAAGGCGTGGGTGCTTCAGGTGCGGGGCCGCCCGACGGCTCACTTTGGGGCTGGTGCAAAGCCTCGGTCCCTGCGGACGTTCGAGGATCTGGAGTCGGTGCAGGCACTTTGCTAACAGGCTCTTGGACCGAAGTTGGTTGCTGTGCACCGGGTGCAATAGCGTCGGCGGTTGCTGGAGGAGTCGTTGCGTTTTTGGCCGGTTCGCTATCTTGTTTCATCTCATCGGTGTTCGCGGCGGGCTTCGGATGAGGTGTCGATTCTGCGATGCTCCGGACGCGAATGGTGCCAGTGAGCCCATCGAAGGAGCCGGTGACCACGACTTCTTTCCCAACGAGCTTTCCGGCTTTCTCTTGGTCGTCTAAGTGATACCAGGCATTATTGTCGTCGTCTCTCAACACAAACCGCACGCCGTTCTGGGAGACGATTTTCCCACTGAAAGTCGCTAACTTGGACTGCTGCTGCGTTGACGAGTCTTGCGCGGTGTTGGATTGTCTGGCATGGGGAGTCAACAGGGCCCCGCAGATCAGAAGCGACATCGCCGCTTCGATGGTAGCCGTCCTTCTCATGTATCACCTCGAAATCAAACAGGACCTGGAACATCCCGCGCGGCACGGCTCTTTGCGCCCCCTCAAAGCCGCATTTCCTCTGATGAATGGCTGGAAATAAAACGGTAACGAAGAAAACTGGAAAAGTAAATGGCCCATGTTCCTCAGCTCAAACACAACACCCCAAGTCCTCCGAATGCCGAGTTACAAGGCTTGAAACGGAGCGACCGACGTTCCCAACAATCGCCAGACATAACAGGCCATTGACTTCTGGCTTAGGCGGACCGACTCTCGGGCTTTGCAGGCGTCGGCGTAGAGCCTGTTCGACTGTCGTAGTTGCCGTATTCTCCGAGGTCGATACCTGCAGTACTGTGTCGCTTGAATTGCCGCTCGAGGAATCCACGCGTCCCGACCACGGGGAACTCTTATGGGATTCGGCTAAGTCGAAGTGGCTGGTTCAAATCGAAACCGGCGAAGACGTGATTAGGCGTCAATGGGACGCGCCAAGGAATACAGACGAGCCAACTCTTCGCTCGCTGCCCAAAAACCGTGGAAGATGAAGGCTCCGAATTCGACCTCACGTCCATCAGCATTCGCCGTTAACCCGCCTCAAACGCGAAGTTTGACGCGAGCTGCTGGGCGTCGGTCATCCGACTCGCTTTGGCCGAAGACATGAAATAGATGGAACTCTTGTGTCGATGCACGCTTTTCGGACCACGAAGAATCAGATCTTGCTATTTCCGCTCGAACTCAGTGGCTCGCGGCTGCTACAAATTGGAAAGCGTCCTCAATCGTCTTGAGGCTTCCTTTCGATCCGAGCGAGTTTGTTTCCATCTTCGAAAACTGATACTTGCGGCGCGGGGAAAAACTGGCAGGATCGAAAGTGCCTTTCGCGAATTGGAATATCCAGACATATTGACGGTGCGCTTTGTCTGCATCGGATTCAGACATCAGCGCCGCGTCGATCATGGTCATGGGTGTGAAATCCGAAAACCCGTTGAACTTGTGGACCGGTTCGGGCATCGTCGCGCTAAAAAAATCGACGTCATGCGTGAAGATAATCACGAAATCCACTTTCGAAGGATCGGGGGCTGGACAGACATTCGCGAATAGCCTTTTCCGGTTCTGGACGATCCATTTCGTTTGGTTGGGCGTCAGGCCGTATGCAGAAAAGTAGTTCTGGCAGGCGAAGTCCGCGCTTAGATTCTCCGGCCGTGAATCGGGAATTTCGTCGGAATCGCTGGTTGGTGCCGTCGAATCAGCAGCGACTACCCTTGATGAGGTGTCGTCGGCCGGCGGAGCGGCCCGTGGAGCAATCATTTCGCCGTACGATGCGACGGGCAGCATCGAGCCGCCTGCAGGTAGCTTTTTGTCGTCGGCGCCTTTCGCTGGAGCCTCGTTGGCCGAACCGGAAGCCGGCGGACCTGAGAATCGCTCCGAATCAGGTGGAACGACAGCGGCCCTATCCGCGGCCGCTTTGGCAGTTGCGTTCGCGATCTCCTTTGCCTGAGCCTGCTTCGCGACTGTACCGACGTCAACAGTTGGATCTTGGCGAACTTCGAGCCGTGGAAGATCGGCGACGGATGTCTCGGGGATGTAGCCTTCTACCCCATTTTGAGCACGAATCCTGACGTAGTCCTTAAGGCGCTCAATAATTTCGACATTTTCGCCGCAATTCAGTTTCGCCGCGACGTCGAAGCTATTAAGAGAGTCATAGACCCAGATCTGGTCCCGGTGCGAATTACACCGCAGGGCCGCGGGATTAGCCGACGCAGACCCCGTCAGGAGCGAAACACCCGCCACGCTGACCAGAAACAAGAAGAATCGAGCTCTGAGGTCCATTTTTCCCTCCAAATTGCTCTCGTTCGATAACCTTCCCGATAGTCTAGTACTTTGGGTCAAGCGAACAACTGTACGAGAGTACAGATCAAGGACAGGTAGCCGCGAAGCGGTCGTCGTTGCGAAACCGTGACAAATGCTGACCGTTCCGAGACCGACGTCTGGGATCTTACGATGACCACATACGAATCTTAGTCTTATCGTTCGATAACGGAAGGCGTCTCAGGGCCGACGGCCAGAACGAAGGAGTAGGACTTCATGTTGCACTTGGGCTCACAGATCGTTGCGATGTCGATCCCATAAATTCGTAACGCATCTCGAAGGGCTTCGGCGCTCGGAGGAAGGCCCTCGTTTCCGCACACCACAAACGCCAGGCCCGTGCATTGGCCGTTGGAGGTCTCTCGCGGCGCACCTTCAGTCACTTTCCACCCGATCACCTTAAAAACCGTCAGGAAATCCTCTGCGTAACTGAGCGCGTCGCTTGCTGAAGGATCGTATCGGACGCCGACCTGTTGGTCAGGAAAAGTAAGGAGCACCTGAATCAGAACCGCCTTCTGATGGGTAGTCAATTTCCGCGGAGTCAGGTGCATTAATCTGCCCCAAGGTGCTGTTCCCGTCCCATGCCAACCGCCCTGAGAACTGGGGAGAGCGGAAGTTCGGTTACGAGGTGCTCGCGGCCTTGGAATTCCCTTGTTCCGAGTGTCGGCATTGTTCAAGCCGGAAAATTCTGTCCGGATGTTCTCGAGACGCAGTCGTAACAAAACGTTCCGCAACAACTCTGCTTTCGAAACATCCGTGACAATGCTTTGCCCGATCGCCTATTCGTGCATCCCAACTTGAGACGTCCCATTTTTCGCCCATCTCATCACCTCTACGCTGGGCGCTTTCCCCGTCTGCCTACTTGTTCGGCTTCACTCGGTCGGAAACGCCACGAGGATAGATCGGCATGCTGATCGCTTCAAAGATTTCCGCGTCTGGAAGGCCAGTCTTTCGAGCGGCGTTGAAGGCGAGACGTACAACGTTCAGTGCCTGCGCTTGTATTCTCGTCACGTTTATCTTCCGTGGTTAGGCAATATCAGTATCGGCCGCCCCCGCTAGCCCATCGAGCGTTCTTATCTTCGTCAAACGAATGGACGCGGGTTACTTCCTCCGGACGCCGTATCCTCGCTGATGCACCCCGTCGGCCGTATAACCCGGCTGATCTCCGACGCAAATCACCTCTACCGGAACTCCCACCAGACCTGCCCTGTCTGCGGCCATAAATGTCCGTATGACAGCGGCATAAAGGATTTCGTCAGCGAGTCCGTGAACCGGCCCTCCGATCGGGGAAACGAATCGAACTGTCCCGAGTACGGAAGATTTTCAGTACTTGCCGGAACCTTGACCAAGCCTGCATAACGTCGCGGCCGAGGTATCGTCGTTGAGAATCTCCGGCCGAATCCGGAATGGAATTCCCACACCGAATTGCATCCATTTTCGCAGTACGCCGCTCCGCGGCCGCTTCACGCGGACTTTTTCACGTCCGCCTGCAGTGCGTATATCCGCGTGTCGCAGTTGTTGCAGCGAAAAGGACGAACCGGAGTGACTCGACAAGCAACCTGCTCCGCGACACCTTTGCGTTTCGAGCGATGAATGTTGGTGCTGCCGCAGATGGGACACCGATGAGACCGCATTATGTACAGTAATCTCATAAATACGACAAACCCGAGTAATCAAGGGCTAGGGCTGGAGAAAAAAGAGTAGTCCTTGGACTATTGCAAAGTCAAGCGAACATGGCGTTTCTAGAGGAACGAAAACTCTGCGTTTCGGAATCTAGCGTACATCCCTTGAGCGCACGACCGACGCCGTGCCTTCGCAGGCGTTGAAATTAGATCGTTTCGTTCCCCGGACCGTAACGGGCCGCAAGCGCACTGGTAAGGAACCATTAGATACGTCAAGTATCCTTCCCGGGCCACTCAAAAGAATATACCCGCAAGCGCAGGGGTACAAATATTCCCCCGGTACCTATTTTGCTAGATCATGGGGCTCGATCAATTCAGATTTCGAGTGACTTCAGGCTATACTGTGACTTCTCAGCCTCGATTGTTCTGTGTCTTTGTCGACTAAATACTTCTCAAATCGACCGAACTCAAACCGGGCGGGTGAACGGATTCGATGTGTGGAATTTGCGGAGCGATCGGATTTGATTCTATAGGAGCCGGCGAGGTTGTGGTTCGCCGCATGCTCAGTGCGATCGTCCATCGCGGCCCCGATGAAGAAGGATTTCTGGCCACGCCGCCCGTCGTCGTTGGCTCGCGGCGCCTCAGCATCATTGATCTTCCCGGCGGCTCTCAGCCGATCTGGAACGAAACCGGCACGCTCGCCGTCATCTTCAACGGAGAAATTTATAACTTCCGCGAGCTGCGCAAGGAACTCGAAGCCAAGGGCCACACTTTCCTTACTCGCTCCGATACCGAAGTAATCGTCCACGCCTACGAACAATGGGGCGAACAATCCGTCGCCAGACTGCGCGGCATGTTCGCGCTCGCCATCGTCGAAATGCCCCAGGGTCGCGGCGGCCCAGCGGCCGCAGTGTTCCTCGCGCGTGACCCATTGGGCATCAAGCCGCTCTACTACGCGATGGGTGGCGGCGGACTGTTATTCGCTTCCGAAGTGCGCGCGCTTCTCGCGAGCGGCTGCATTTCTCCGCAACTTTCTGCCGCAGCGGTTCCCGCGTACTTGCTGTTCGGCTCCGTCTGCGAACCGATGACCATGGTCGAAGGCGTTCTCTCGCTTCCCCCAGGCCACTCTGTCAAAATTCGCGTCCACGACCCGCGCCGCCAGCCCGAGCCAAAACTCTACTGGGATTTCGCGAAAGAATTTTATCAGGACGAGGACGCCGAAACCGGAACCGCTTACCAGGAGGATTTTTCCTCCGCCGCCACCACCGTTCGTTCGCTGCTGGAAGATGCCGTGCGCAGTCATCTGGTCGCGGACGTCCCGGTCGGCGTATTTCTCAGCAGCGGCCTGGACTCCACCGCCATCGCCGCGCTCGCCAGCCACGTTCAAAGGGGCATTCACACTTTCACCGTCGCGTTCCCCGATGCGGAATTCAGCGAAGCCGAAATCGCGCGCAAGACCGCGCAACGCCTGGGCACCGAACATCGCGAGATGACCATCTCCAGCGCCGAAATGGAAGCGCGCCTCAACGAAGCCGTCTCGGCCCTCGACCAGCCCAGCATGGATGGCATCAACACCTATTTTGTTTCCTGGGCAGCGCGTCAGGCGGGATTGAAAGTGGCACTCTCGGGCTTAGGCAGCGACGAGCTTTTCGGCGGCTACACTTCTTTTCGCGCCACCGCGCAAGTCACGCGGCTCACCACCATGGCTCGCTTCTTCCCCAAGCTCGCCCGCGAGCTCGCCACCTCCGGCATCAAACGCTCGAAAGTCTATCGCGGCTCCCCCGACGCATTTCGCAAAGCCTTTTCCGCATGGCTCGATCCCAGTTTTCTCCCGTCGCCGTATTTCTACACTCGCGCGCTTTTCACTCCGCAAACTGTCGTCTCGCGCCTGGGTGACGACGCCGCTGTGTGGGACGCCGCGCCCTGGTCGCGCTGGCTTTTCGAAGCCACGCGCCAATCGCGCCGCATGGACCGTTTTACGCGCGTCTCTTGGCTCGAGCTGCGTTCCTACCTGGTAAACACGCTGCTGCGCGACACCGACTCCATGAGCATGCATCATTCCCTGGAAGTGCGCGTGCCCTTCCTCGATGCCCCGCTTGTCGAATATGTTCTGGAACTTCCCGAAGCGCTCAAGCGCAACCCCGCACGCCCGAAGGCCTTGCTCGTCGAAGCGCTGAAGGATTTGCTGCCCGAAGAAATCGTCAATCAAACCAAACGCACTTTCACTTTTCCGTGGGAAACCTGGCTGCACGGCAAATTGGGCGAACGCGTCGCCGTCCAGCTAGGTGATTGGTCACCTGCGCTCGAATCCCGCCTCGATGGGCGATTCGCGCAAGCCGTCTGGAAGGATTTCCTGCGCGGCCGCACCACCTGGTCCCGCCCCTGGAGCCTCTACGTCTTAAACGAATGGTCCAAGCGCAATCTCCGCGTCCCAGAATCCTCCACCGCACCCACCCCAAACGCCGCAACAGCCCACGTCGCGTGATCCCAAGCACGGTGCGGTGGCATAGGCAATCTTGCCTGTGCTGCTACTTTCGTTGTTGCTGTGGCCTGGTAGCGCCGGCGTCCCGCCGGCTCAGTTGACTTGATGCCGCCCGCTGCTATGCCATCACTCGGTAGTGACGTTGCTAAACTAGAGATGCGCCCCCCAAATCCAACCGCACGCTGCTTTCAACTTTGATACTCTTCCTTCGGTCATCGATCGTTCATCTTTTCGTATCGTGCACAGCAGTTAATCCATCGAGGTGCCGCGCTTGCCCGACAATCTCAATACGCCGGTCGCCACCGCGCAATCGGCACACACTGTCAAGCGCGACGAATTGCTGCTCCTCATCAATTCGCTGAATCCCGTCATCACCGTCGAGACCACCGAAGAGGAACGCCTCGAAGGCCTCCTGCGCTCGATCGCCGTCCAGCTCGTCGTGCCCCTCTACCGCTGGAGCGTCACCACCGGACTCGCCAAGTCCACTGGCGCGCCGCTCTACGGCACGGACCAGCCGGAACAAGCGCTCGCAAATATCGCGCTCATCGAAGATGACGCTATCTTTCTGCTCCGCGATTTTGCGCGCTATTGCGACAACGACCGCATCAGCCGCCGCCTGCGCGATCTCGCCGACAAGTTCCGCACCGCGCGCCGCTCCATCGTGATTTCCGCAGCCGCGATCGAGCTGCCGCCGGAACTAAAAGGCGATTCGGTTTCCTTCCAATTGGGTTTGCCCGACGCAAGCGAACTAGCCCAGTGTGTGAATCAGGTTTTGACCGAAAGCAGCCGCGATCGTCGCGTCCTGATGACTCTGGACGCTCCGGCCATCGCGCAGCTCGCGCAAAATCTAGTTGGCTTGACGAAAGACGAAGCCACGCGAACTCTGCGCAGATGCTTGCTCGCGCGCGGCCAAGCCGATGCCGCTCTTCTCGATGCGGTGCTCGACGCCAAGCGCGCCGCGCTCCAGGCGGACGGTGTCCTCGAACCGGTTCGCCGTGACACTACGTTCCTCGATGTCGCGGGACTCAAGCGTCTGCGCGAGTGGGTTGATAAACGCCGCAGCGCGTTGACTCCCGAGGGCCAGCGCTTCGGCCTGGTGCCTCCGAAAGGTGTCCTGATTACCGGCGTGCAAGGTTGCGGCAAAAGTATGGCGGCGCGCGCTATTGCCGGAGAGTGGGGCGTCGAACTCGTGCGCCTCGACGCTGGCTCGCTTTACGACAAGTACGTCGGCGAAAGCGAAAAGCGCCTGCACAAAGCGCTCGAACTCGCTCAGAAACTCGCTCCGGTCGTGATCTGGATTGACGAAATCGAAAAAGCCTTCGCCTCGGCGGGTTCCAGCGGTGACGCGGACGCCGGCCTATCCCAGCGCCTGCTGGCCACTCTTCTCACCTGGATGCAAGACCATCAGAGCAACGTCTTCCTCGCCGCGACCTCCAACAATATCTCCAGCCTGCCGCCCGAGATGCTCCGCAAAGGCCGCTTCGATGAAATCTTTTTCGTGGATTTGCCGGACGCAGACGTGCGCGCCGCTCTGTTCGCCATTCACATCAAAAAACGCGGCCGCGATCCCGGCTCCTTCGACCTGAAAAAACTGGCGGCCGCCACCGATGGTTTCTCCGGCGCCGAAATCGAGCAAGCCATCGCCGCCGGCCTCTACACCGCCTTCAACCAAAAACAACAACTCTCAACCGACATCCTCCTGGTCGAAGTTCACAGCACCCAGCCCCTAAGCGTCACCCGCGCCGAAGACATCCAATCCATAAGAGAGTGGGCCAAATCCCGCGCCGTCCCCGCCGACTGAATCGCGCTACAACGCGATTCACCGCGAGATTCGACAGCATCGAATCCAAGGGTTGGCCCTGCCGCGTCAGATCCCTTTGAATTCGCCGCCGTCCATTCGCAGCGAAGCTCCGGTCATCCATTTTGCCGAGCATGACACCAGGTAAGCGAGAAGATCCACAATCTCTTCCGGTTCGCCAAAACGAGCGATACCGGATTCCTCTGGGTACTTTTTAATCGCTTCCTCGACGGTGAGGTGGTGGGCAGGAGCCCACTTTTCAAAAAATGATTGCCGCCGGCCCGTCATGACTACTCCCGGCGAAACACTGTTGACCTGCACGCCATCCTTGATTCCTTGCTCTGCGAAGGCTTTTGCGAGAGCGATAATCGCCGCATTGGTTGCAGCGACCGCGGCAAATCCCGGCTTGGGATCCCAAGCGGCAACGCCCGAGAGCAGCACAACAGAACCCTGAGAAGCCTTCAACGCATCCCAGGCCCTGATCGTGAGGCGACGAGCGCCGTGAAACTTCAGCGCCATACCGTCGTCCCACTGAGCGTCTGTCATCTCGAACAGATCGACTTGGGGCACCGCCCCGGCAATATTCAAGACCGCGTCGATTCGGCCGAAGCGATTGAGCGTGTCATTCACGGCTTTTTCAGCGGATGCTGGCTCACGGAGATCCAGCGGAAGCACGAGACTTTCAGCTCCGAAGGACTTGGCCTTTTGGGCTGTCTCTTGCAGCTCGGTCTCGTTCCGTGCGATCAAAACGAGGGATGAGAAATCCCGCACCAGTCGCAGCGCGGTGGCCCTTCCGATTCCTTGGCTGGCCCCAGTAACGATGGCTACAGAGTTCAGCGGGGCTTCCGGTCCCTGAAGCTGGGCCGCACACGGCGTGCTTGTCCCTTTTACACTCGGCAAGAACGCTGCGCGAGAATATTCGCTCGCTGGTCGAGAAACGAAAGGTTGGGCGGCGGGGAGATCCCGCGGTCCTCAACCGTTTTCTTTCTGCCGCGCAGAGTCACCCCCGCCTTGTTTGGAACAAGCCGCGCTCGCCGCGGATCGAAAAAGTCAGGCGAAAAGACAGCGCCGAGGCGATTCTTGCACCCGTAGCGGAAGCCGCTGCGGATCTACTGGCGACGGCCGACTTTAAGCTGGTGAAACGTTGTGAAGACGACACCTGCGTGCTGTGGTTCTCTGACCAAACTAAATCCCACCATCGCCGCTGGTGCAGCATGAAAATTTGTGGAAACCGCCAGAAGGTCGCAGCCTACAGACGCCGACTTCGCGATCGCACTAGATTCAAGTCCAGCCGACATCGCCGGTCGATAGCCAGAAACGCGAGGAGCGACCCGCGTAACTCCTGATGAGCGGCGAGTGGCCGACCCTTCCACACCGCCTGAACGCACCGGGCTTTCCCGGTGCCAGCTAGCGAGCTTGCGCTCGCAGGGGTTGTCGACTACTGGTGAGCAGCGCCCCTAAATTTCACGCCTTTGGCTTTTCCGGCCACATCGACTATTTCAGCGGGCAATTCCCCATCGCCGTTCGCACCTGCTCCCTCGCCCGCAACTCGCCCAGAGCAAGCGTCCAGGTATGCGCAGGCCAGAGCGATCAATTCGTGACGAAATCCGTCCACAAGTTTCTCGGGGGCACTCGATTCCAGCAATCGCCGGCTGATCCCCGCCATCGCACCCTGCAACATTTCAGCCACCAGCTGCGGGTCTTTCGCCAGCGGCTCCCTCGCCGTCTCCAGCATTGCCACAATCGCCCTGTGGGACCGTATTCCCATCTGCTTCACGACCGTCGCGCCGTCTACATCCGAGCTTACAAAATACAGAGCCACGCTCGACTTCACCTTCCGCATCTTGGCCGCAAGGAAGACGGTAATCAGAGCTGTTGCCATCTGCCTCAGAGGAGCGCCCTTTTGCTCGCGGCAGACGCGCTCGATTTCTTCCGTGACCTCGTCGAGGTGGCGTTTCAAGGCAGCTTTCAGAAGCGCGCTCTTATTTGGAAAGTATTGATACAGGGTTCCGACGGAAACACCCGCGCGCAACGCCACCCTGGTCGTCGTGAGCCGCTCCTTTCCCGCGCTTAGTAAAACCTGAATCGTAGCCTCGAGAATTGCCTCGACGCTCGCCGCCGAACGGGCTTGTACGGGCGTTTTACGGGGCTCTAAGAGCGCTGGTGGACGCTGGGCCAAATGCGAACTCCTAACCTGAAGCTTTCTTCATCTAATCATAGGTGAGCGTACTACGACAAGCCACCAGTGATAAAAGGAGAAAGGCATGGCGACACAGATAGACCTTAGCGGGAGCTTCACGCTTCCGGGCACTTCGATGACTTTGCGCCGCATGGGCTACGGCGCGATGCAATTGGCCGGACCGCAGGTGTGGGGCCCGCCGCGGGATTTGCGCGAGGCAATTGCTGTTCTGCGCGAGGCGGTTGCTTCGGGCGTAAACCTCATTGATACCAGCGACTACTACGGACCGCATGTAACCAATCAGATCATCAAGCAGGCGCTTCATCCCTATCCGGACGGCCTGGTGATCGTCACCAAGGTGGGCGCGAAACGCGGTGAAGATAAGTCCTGGAATCACGCTCTTTCGCGTCAGGAATTGATCGCTGCCGTTCAAGACAATCTTCGAAACCTCGGCTTGGAAACGCTGGACGTCGTGAACCTACGCGTCGGAGGAATCATGGAGCCAGCGGAGGGATCGATCGAAGAGCCGCTGACCGCGCTGGCCGAACTCCAGCGTCAGGGGCTGGTTCGTCACATCGGCGTGAGCAACGTCAGTCCCGAGCAGTTCGCGGAGGCCCAGAGAATTACAGAAATCGTCTGCGTGCAGAACTTCTACAACGTGGCGCACCGCAAGGACGACGGCTTCATTGATGACCTCGCGCAGCAAGGCATAGCGTACGTGCCATTCTTCCCGCTGGGAGGCTTCACTCCTCTGCAGTCGTCCACACTCGATTCGGCAGCAGCTTCCCTAAACGCCACGCCGATGCAGCTCGCGCTCGCGTGGCTCCTGCAGCGCTCACCCAACATCCTGCTGATTCCCGGCACCTCTTCGCGCGCTCATCTTCGCGAAAATCTGAGCGCCGCAACGCTGCAGCTTCCCTCGAGCGTGCTCGCCGCTCTCAACTCCATCGCCGGAGCGCCGGAGCGGAGATAACGCCGAAAACGTTCCGTGGTCGGCCGGGTGGCGCACCCGGCCGCAGGAGGCCCCGCTAACCTGATGACTTAGCGAAGGGATTTCGAATCGTGAGTTGCCCATCGATCGTCTGGCCATCGTGCAGGTCTTCTGAATACAAAGTTGCGCATCCGGCTTTCAACGCAGCGGCAATGACCAGCGCCTCGTAGATGTTGTAGCCAAGCGTCGCGGCAATTCTAACTGCGGCATCCTGTGTTTCAACGGTGATGGGAAGCGGGGAAGGACACAGAATGCGAAAAGCATCGAGTGCCTGACTCACATCGCTCCATGACAGCAAGATTTTCCGCCGAGCGACGGAGACAAATTCATTCAGAACCTGCAGGCTAAGTACGCCTCCGGACGCGAGCAGTTCCTCAGCTTGCACACTGCGTCGATCGTCTTCCGCCAGCGCATAGATCAGAACATTCGTGTCAAAGAAGACCCTAGATGGACCTTGACAATCGCCCAAGGAAATCTTCTTATTGGTCGCCGGGCGAGACCGGAGACGACTGGCAGTTTGCGCCGCACGATAGACTGCACCTCGGCCTCCCATACTTCCGCATACTTTTCCAATTTATTCGTGAGACAGCGCGGCAAATTTCCGCCACAATATTCCAGATGGTCATCCTGGGCATCAACGCCTATCACGCCAACGCCTCCGCCGCGATTATCGCCGACGGCCGCCTGCTCGCCGCCGTCGAAGAAGAGCGCCTCAACCGCGTGAAATACGCGGCCGGGCTTCCCGTGCGCGCGATCCAATATTGCCTGGACCAGGCCAATGTAAAACTTTCCGAGGTGGACCACATCGCCATCCCGCGCAATCCCTGGGCGCGCCTGGGCACCAAACTGCGTTTCGCGATGCGCATGCCCAAATTCGCCCTTGATCGCGCGCGCGTGATGAAACGCTTCGCCGGAATCCACCAGGATCTCGCCGCGGCCTTCGAAACTCCGGCTGGGAAAATCCGCGCGCGATTTCATCGCATCGAACATCACACCGCGCATCTCGCCAGCGCCTATTTCGTCTCGCCCTTCGAACGCTCCGCCGTTCTTTCCGCCGACGGCCTCGGCGATTTCGCAAGTTCCATGTGGGCGCAAGGCGAAGGTCCGCGCATGACCCCCCTGGGCGAAATCACTTTTCCGCATTCGCTCGGCATGTACTACACCGCGCTCACGCAATACATCGGATTCTGGAAATTCGGCGACGAATACAAGGTCATGGGCCTCGCCGCCTACGGCCAGCCGGAATTCCTCGATGAATTTCGCCGCATCGTGTACGTGGACGCGCCGCTCTCCTTCCGCCTGGGCCTGGAATATTTCACGCACCAAAGCCAGGGCGCGGACATGACCTGGCGCGACGCCGATCGCACCCCCGTTCTCGGCCGCCTTTTTTCAACCTATCTCGAAAAACGCCTCGGCCCCGCGCGCCAGCCCGACCAGCCGCTCGAGCAGCGCCACCACAATCTCGCGGCCAGCATGCAAGCCGCGCTCGAAGAAGTCCTCGCCGCCCACTGGAGCGCCCTCGCCGAAAAAACCGGCGAAAAATCGCTGTGTCTGGCAGGCGGCGTTGCGTTCAATTGCGTCGCCAACGGAAAAATATTCGATCACTCCCCATTCGAACGCGTTTACGTCCAACCGGCCGCGGGTGATGCCGGACTTTCCGTCGGCGCTGCTTTCGCCGTGAATCACCAATTTCTCGGCGGCCCTCGCGAATTCGTGATGGACCACGCCGGATGGGGTCCGCAATTCTCGCCGCAGCAAATCCGCGAAGCCGTGGACAAGTTCGCTGGAAACGGTGACCATCTGCAAATCGCCGAGCATCTCGACGAACCGACGTTGCTCCGCATCACCGCGCGCCACATCGCCGAAGGAAAAGTCCTCGGCTGGTTTCAAGGCCGCGTCGAATGGGGCCCGCGCGCGCTCGGCCAACGCAGCATTCTCGCCGACCCGCGCCGCCCCGAAATGAAGGACGTCCTGAATCGGCGCATCAAGCACCGCGAAACTTTTCGCCCGTTCGCGCCTTCCATTCTGGAGGAAGCCACCAGTGAATTTTTCGAAAAATCTCATCCGTCGCCGTTCATGACTTTCGCCTACAACGTGCGCCCCGAAAAACGCGCTGTGATTCCCGCTCCCACGCACGTCGACGGCACCGCGCGCCTGCAAACCGTCAGCCGCACGGCAAACCCGCTCTACTGGAAATTAATTCGCGCCTTCGGAGATCTCACCGGCGTGCCGGTCGTCTTGAACACTTCGTTCAATGACAACGAGCCCATCGTTTGCCGCCCCGAAGAAGCGCTCGATTGCTTTCAACGCACGCAGATGGACGTTCTGGTGATGGGCAATTTTGTTCTGGAGAAAAAATCCGTCGCCGCAGGCAATGGAGAATCCGCCGCTCGCGGCGTTACGCGTGCAAAATAGCGCCACTAAAAGATTTCTGCCGCGCGCACGCCGACGCCGCGTTCTGCAACCCCTCGGCGAAATCGAAAGCGCAGCCGAAATCACAACCCGAGCCCGAAATGCATATCCTGCTCCTCAACGAATACTATCCGCCCGACACCTCGGCCACCGCGAAAATGGCCGCGCAGGTCGCCGAAACATTGGCGCAGCGCCATCACGTCACCGTCGTGGCCGGCCGCCCCTCCTACGATCCCGAAGCGCGCTACCCGTACGCCCTGCTCCGCCGCGCAGTCCAAAAGAAAGTCACGGTCGAGTGCGTAGGTTCGACCGCATTCCCGCGCCACCAAATGTCGCGCCGCGTTGCGAATTATCTTTCCTATCTCGCGCTCGCCGTGCCCCGCGCGCTCGCGCTCCGTCCAGCCGTAATACTCGCGATGACCGATCCTCCCGTCGCGGGCATCGCCGGCGCCTTCATCGCGCGCATCTCCGCGCGGCCGTTCGTCTACAACATTCGTGACCTGTACCCGGATATGGCTGTTGGCGGCGACATCGTGCGCGCCAGCAACTGGGTCACGCGCTGGGAAAATCTGCATCGCCGCGCGCTCAAACGAGCCGCTCGCGTAATCGTTCTGGGCGATGACATGCGCGATCGCATCCTGGCCAAAGGCGTCGCGCCCGAGCGCGTCGTCGTCGTTCGCGACGGCACGGCGACTCCGCCCGCGCATATGCCCGACCGCAGCGATCCCATCGTGCAGGAAATCCGCCACGGATTCCCGTTCGTCGTGCTGCACGCGGGAAATCTCGGCTTCTACGGCGCCTGGGACACGCTGCTGGAAGCCGCGAAAATCCTGCGCAACGAAAACATCGGCTTCGTGTTCATAGGAGATGGCGCGAATCGTGCGGCGCTGGAGTCTGCAGCGCGCGACGCAATAAACGTAAAATTCGCGCCGTTTCGCCCAGTCGATGAAGTCGCGCACGTCATGATGGCCGGCGACTTGCACATCGTCACAGTAAAACGCGGCCTGGAGGGTGTCGTCGTGCCCAGCAAGCTGTACTCAACCCTCGCGGCGGGACGTCCAATCCTAGCTGTCGCGCCGCCGGAATCCGACGCAGCGCGCATCGTCGTCGAATCCGGCTGCGGCGTCGCCGCTGATCCCGACGATCCCGTCGCCGTCGCCGCGGCGATCCGCGAACTCCGCGCACAGCCCGCGCGCCTTGCCGAAATGGGCCGCCGCGCGCGGGAAACCGCGGCCAAATATGCTAGAGTTGATGAGCTAAATCGCTTCGTCGCAATCGTCGAAGATGCCGCGCGTGACAGCCGGGCCTAACAAACGCCAATGTTCAATCACGCCGAACTGATCGCCTTCGCCGTCGCGCTGCTCGCGTCGCTCGGCCTCACCGTGCCCATCCGCCACCTCGCTTTGCGCTATGGCATGGTGGATAAACCCGGCCCGCGCAAAGTTCATCTGGATCCCATCCCGCTGCTCGGCGGCATTGCCATTTATCTCGGTTTCGTTCTCGCGGTGCTGCTCACGCGCCATGACGCGCCGCAGCAGCAAATCATCGGCATCCTCGCCGGCGCCACTCTGCTCGCCATTGTCGGCTTCCTCGACGACGGCGGCCTGCTCCATCACCAGGTAAAACTTTTCGTCGGCATGCCACTGGCTGCCGTTTTCCTGATCGCTTCCGGCATTCGCGCACAACTCTTTTCGCAGTACATTCCCGGCCTCGCCGGCTTAATTCTCGACTGGTGCCTCACCGTCCTCTGGGTCGTCGGCATCACCGCCTCCTTCAGCATCCTCGATCACATGGACGGCCTCTGCGCCGGCATCGCCGCGGTCGCCGCCGGCTTCTTCACCATTTCCGCCTACACCAACGGCCAGACCATGGTCTCCACTCTCGCCGCGGCCACTCTGGGCGCCGCGCTCGGTTTCCTGCGCTGGAATTTCAATCCCGCGAAAATTTTTATGGGTGACGGCGGCGCCATGCTTCTCGGTTTCCTGATGGCCACGCTCGGCCTGAAAATCCGTCCCGACGATGCGCTCTTCCCGCACACCTGGCTGGTTCCCGTGCTCATTCTTGGCGTCCCGATTTTTGACACCACGCTGGTGTCCATTTCCCGCGCCCGCCGCGGCCTGTTGCCTTTCACCTCTCCCGGCAAGGACCACACCGCGCACCGCCTCGCGAATCTCGGCCTGGGACATCGCGGCGCCGTCCTGGTGCTCTACGCACTCGCCATGATTCTCGGCGTCCTCGCCCTGGCCGTCCCCAATCTTTCCGCGACCAAGGTTTACACCCTCGCCGCCCTCCTCGTGGTTGGCGCGCTTGCCGCCGTCTTCATCCTCGAAGCGTTGCCTTACGAACGCCAAGTCAAGTTGCATAAGCCAACTTCGGCGTCGTGACGTTGTCGACGAATTCGTGATCAGTGATTCGTCGCGAGCCATCCATCGCGGGCATGCAAACATTCCTCAGTGTTACAGCCGCTTTGGGTCGGGCAAGCGCCCCGCTCCGCCGTAACCTCACGCGCCCGTTCGGAGCTGTAGGCTTACGGCCTGCGTTGACTTGCTGCGCTGGGCAAAATAGTATGCACCCCTTGAGTTATCTCCTCTCCTGAATATGGCGCTTATAACCATGATGTTCACGGACGTCGTCGAGTCCAGCGCTACCAAGCGGGACACCTCGTTCGGCCGGGACACCCGCGAGCGCGATCACGCCTATCTGACACAGGTGCAGACGCCACACTTCGAGGTGGTGCGCGCTTGCTGCAACGCCCATGGCGGACGAGAAGTGAGCACCATGGGAGACGCATTCTTCCTGGCATTTGACAATCCGGCCGAAGCGGTCCGCTGCGCGGCGAGCATTCAACTACGACTGGCGCAGAATCCAATCGAGACCCCAGCGGGTCCACTGCGGTTGCGTATCGGGATCCACTCGGGATTCCCGGAATTTTTCGAAGGCAGCTGGCATGGGACGGACGTGGACACGGCGGCGCGAGTGGCGTCCACGGCGACGGACCGGCAAATACTGGTTTCATCGCGGACCTACGAATTAGTCCGCCAAATGACGGACGTGAAATTTCACGCCCGCGGCGAATTCGCAATGAAGGGCGTGGAGCGCATGGTGCTGTGGGAGGCCGATTGGGATGGAAAAGGCCCGCGTCCCACGGCCGTCGCTCCCCTCGACGTGGCCCGGCGAAGAAAACGCAATCTAACCATCGCTGGAGCGGTGGCCGGGACGATGCTCGCCGTTGCGGCGGGTCTTTATTTCTACCGAAGTTACAAATCCGGCCGGGTGATCGTGCCGACGAACAACAGGCCCACCGTGGCCGTGGTGGGTTTCAAGAATCTCGGCAAACCGGATGTCGAGTGGCTCTCGAACGCCCTCTCGGAAATGCTGAGCACGGAATTGGGTTCCACCGATGCTGTGCGCACGATGTCTCCGGAGGATGTTTCCACCGCGAAGATCGATCTGGCGCTCGCGATCGTTCCGACTTTCAACACCGCCACGCTATTGAAAATCCGCCGCATTCTGCATTCGGAATACGTGATTTCGGGCGCTTACGTCGCGATGGGAAGCGCAGGAAGCGATTCCATCCACATTGATGTGCACCTGCAGGATGCCGATAGCGGGGAAGCCATTTTTTCGCAGGGAGAGGACGGCACGATTGCGAATCTGCCCGAGGTTCTGAGGAAGGTGGCGACAGATCTGCGGAGCCGGCTGGGAGTGCAAAACCAGTCGCGGTCTGCGGGCGAACAATCCCAGGCAACCGCAGCATTGCCATCGGATCCTGAGGCTTTGCGAACGTACACAGAAGGCGTCGCAAAACTGCGGGTGTTCGATGCGCTCGGCGCGCGAGAATTGCTGGAGAGGTCCACCGCGCTTGAGCCCAATCTCGCGCTGCCACACGTTGGGTTGGCGCGAGCATGGGAATTGCTCGGATACGACGAGAAGGCGCGCGGCGAGGCAAAACTGGCGGTCCAACTTTCGGGCGGTTTGCCTCCGCGAGAGCAACGTTCAATCGAAGCCGAATACCACGAAATGAATTCCCAATGGGATCAAGCCATCTCCATTTACCAGGCTTTGTGGGTTTTGTATCCGGACGAGCCAGACTACGCGCTGGCGCTCGCGAACGCTCAGACCTCCGCAGGCAAAGGGCAGGATGCCCTGGGCACACTGGAGAAGCTGGGCAGCCAGCCGGAGATGAAGGATGATCCGCGCGTGGATCTTTCGGTGACATTGGCGGCGGAGTCGTTGGCGGACGCCCACAAACAGCGCGACGCGGCGCAAGCTTCGGCGGAAAAGGCCACGCGGGAAGGTTCGCGTCTCTTGGCGGCTCAAGCGTACTGGCAATTGTGCAGCGCTTATTACACGTTGGGCGAATTCCAGAAGGGCGAAGAAGCGTGCAATTCGTCGAACAGCTCGGCACCGTTTGACGACGAAATCAAAGCGCGCTCACAAACCGTGCTGGCAAATATGATGTTTGCGGAAGGCCATGTCGCGGAAGCGCTGGAAATGAGGCGGCAGGCATTGGAAACGGCGCGCAAAATCGGCTCGCGAAAAGATATTGTTGGGGCACTAATTAATCTGGCGAATCTACAGTCGTCCCAAGGGGAAGAGGCTGCGTCCAGGAAGGAGTATACCGAGGCGATAGAGATTGCGCGTGAAATCAACGATAAGCAACAGCTGCTGAAAGCCGAGAACGACCTGGCCGATGATCTGAGCAGCGAAGCGGACTATGGAGGGGCGAATCAAATGTACGGACAATCCCTCGCGACCGCTCGCGCCATCAACGACAAGGATGGAATTTCGAGAGCTTTGGAAAACCTGGGCGTGCTGAGCTTGCAGCTCGGTGATGTAGCCCAGGCCACCAGACTGATTCAAGAGGCTATGAGCGTCGCTCAGCAGGCGGATTTGCAGAGCAACACCGCGTCGGGCCTTATGGCCTTGGGCGATATTCAAATGACCGAGGACTCTCTTCCGGATGCACGCAAAAGCTACGAGAGTGGATTAGCGCTTTTCAAACAGCAAGACGATCAAGCGCAAATTGCGAACAGTCGTCTCTCCCTCGCAAACCTTGAACTCGAAGAGGGAGCCCCGCAGGCTTCCGAGGCCTTGGCCCGGCAGGCAATGGCTGAATTTCAGTCAGAAAAACTTGTGGATAATGAGGCAAGTGCCCACGAAACGCTGTCGCGGGCGCTGCTTCAGGAAGGCAGGCTAGCAGAAGCCCAGACAGAAATTGACAGCGCTTCCGGTATTTCCGTTCAGGATCACGCGATCCGAATTTCGCTGGCGATTACCGCGGCTCGTCTTCAGGCTCGCAAAGGCAAGACTCAAGAAGCCCTTCGGGCCGCCGAAAGCGTTTTAGCCGAAACCAGAAACCTCAAAATCAAGAGCCTCGAATTGCAGGCAAGACTAGCGACAGAAGAGATCCGGCTTACGGTCGATGGCAAGTCAGCACGTAATAACCTGATTGCGTTAGAGAAGGAAGCAAAAGATATGCGCTTCGGTCTTGTCGCGCGCAATGCAAAGCGACTCTACCAGGGGACCTGATGCACTAGAAGCCATCTCATAAATATCCGAACCGGAAGGGAGGAATTCAGCCCCGCCGTCAAGCCCAGCAAGGAGATGGGCTTTAGCCCCTGAAGCCGTACGCCCGGATCGCGGCCGAGAATTCTTGGGATAAGCTCTAGAGAGGGTATCTACAGACCGCTAGCCAATTGATTCGACCAACGACGAAGTCCACCCAGCATACAAACGCCTATCGCCAGTAGCAGAAGGGAGCCCGGCTCCGGCGTCGTCGCGATGGAGGCGGTCACCTCAGGAGCCACCGCCTCGTCCAAATCCAAGTAGAAGGTTAATCCGCCTTGACCGTTCGTTCCCGCAGGATAAGTGGGGAGGGCGCCCGAAATAGCAAACGAAACACCGCCGATGTTATCTGAAGAGATGTCGGGGAAGAGCGTCGCCGTCGTATTGGTGCAGAGGGCGATTGTGTTGTTACCGTCTGGATCGCAGGTCAGTATCCCGAAGTCTGAAGCCGACAAGGGCAGTCCGGCACCCGAAAAAGTAAGAGTCAGATTCGCCGGCGCGGAGGAGATTTGGTAAAGAAAGGCGTAATCGCCGGACGTACAAGTGCTACCGCTGACATCCTGGCCCGGGCAGACAACCTCTTGTGAGCCAGTGAGTGCTATGCTGGATGGAGAGTAAACCAACGGGCTCGAGGGGTCCAGGTTCCAAAAGTCAGCGCTCGAGTCCACGCCATACGAACTGCTACTCTTCACCGAGGTGGGGCCGGCCCCAACTGCGGAGGCGAAAACCATTACAACAGCAAACGCGGAGACAAGCCTGAGCGTTCTCATGGGCACCCCTCGTTCTTCACTTCTGAGGCAAGGTTGCGAAACTGAGAGATTGCGTGCAATTTTGTGGCCATGTATTTACGGAGTGTTCCCACGTTAGTTTGCCGTCCTAACCTTTTTGCATTCTTGCGATTATCACCTAACAGAGGTTTGCGAGGAACTGATTCGTCCAGCACACTTCGTGCAACAGTTTGCATAGAAAGGACGAGGCGCGACAACCGATTGCACATCGGCAAGTTGATGTTCTCGCTCGATCGGCGCGCCTCGAATAACGAGATCGCGTCAGACTCGTTCTCTGTTTCTGGCCAGCCTTTTCGCAACGCCACATCATGACCTTGAAAACACGAGTCAAACGAAAGACGCCTCAAGCCGTCACCCACTCACCGACAGACTCTTCTTTGTCGCGCCGGGCCCGCGGCGGAAGGCGGCCGAGGGCAATGTCACGGCTTAGAGGTGCGGAACGCCAAGCGCAAAGCGATGCACAATTAGTGAACGCAAGTGCGGGATTATGGAGATTGATGGCGGGAGGCGGCTTCGATGGCTTTTTCGAGATCGCTGCCGATGCGGGATTTTGCGATGTAGGCGCGGACGCCGGTTTGGGCGGCGTAGCGGGCCAGGTCCAGCGATTCGAAGTGAGTGACGATGAGGATCTCGGCGTCGGGAGCGTCGCGGCGAATCAGTTCCGCGGCGGATAAGCCATCCATCGCGGGCATGGAGATATCGAGCAGGATTACGTCCGGCTTTAACTCGGCCGCTTTCTTTACCGCATCCTCGCCGTCCTCGGCCTCGCCGCACACCGTCCAATCCGCGTGAAGCTGCAGCAGCATTCTCAGGCCGGTCCTAACAGTGACGCTGTCGTCTGCAATCAGGATTCGGATCGGTGCCATGGGTCTGTGAGCTCCGTTTGGGCGGCGAAGTACCATCGGTACTATATAAATCGCTCGGGGAAATGCAAATCAGGTGTTCTGTGTAGTACTTGCGGCGAGAGCGCGCCCAAATAAGTAGCGATCCCTGCGAGCAGGCTTCGCTCCGCTTCCTTCCCGACGGATGTCAGGGCAAGCAGGATGAGGGCGACGTGGACGGGATGGGCGCGGCTTTCGCCGCTGCGCGCGAAAGTTGGGCGCCTCCGGGCCTGTTACGCTTTGGCGCGGGCGAAATGCTAGGATATACTGCTAGGCCGGTCGGCGGCTTGGTGCGTCTGACGAGTGGCGTGTGGCATGCGCTGCGCGCCAGACGGGCGCGGGGCCGTAGAGTATTTGCGTTCATATATTTGGCAATCGTATTCGCTCACAAGGCAGACTGCACACGGACAAGATGGCGCTCGATTCACGCGATTCGAAAAATACATTCACGCCCAAAACTCAGGCGGCAACTGGAACCTCATCACGAGGCTCGGCCCAGAACGTGAGCAGGACCGTTGCAGTAGTCGGCGGATCAGCCGCCGGACTGCTGACGGCTTCGGTGCTGGCGCGGCAGGGCGTGGGCGTGCGCGTGTACGAGCGCATCGAAACGCTGGAACCGGCCGAGCGCACGTTGATTGTGACGAACCGCATGCGCACGCTGCTGGGGCGCGCGGCCGAAGGCAGCATCGTCAACGAAATTCGGCGCTTCGAACTTTTTACCGACGGGCGCTCGGCTACCTTCGAACTGAAGCAGCCGGACCTGATCATCGAACGGCGCGCGTTGATTCAAGGACTGGCGGAAGAAGCGCGGCGCGCGGGCTCGGGGCTGGAGCTGGGGCGGCGATTCCACGCGCTGCATTCCAATGGACGCGGGCTGGTGCTGGAAGTGGAGCGCTGCAGCGACGGCAGCCGCGAGGAAATTCACGCGGACACGATTATCGGCGGCGATGGAGCGGCAAGCCGCGTGGCGCGCGCGGCGGGATGGTCGCCGCTGGAAACCGCACCGCTCGTGCAGGCGATCGTCCCGCTGCCGAAAGATATGGCGCCCGATACCGCGCGGGTGTGGTTCGTGCCGCAGGACACGCCGTATTTTTATTGGCTGATTCCGGAATCGCCGACGCGTGGCGCGTTGGGATTGATTGGCGAGACGGGACCGGAAACGCGCAAGCATCTGGAAAATTTTCTGGAGAAGCGCGGGTTGACGCCTGTGGAATTTCAGGGCGCGCGCATTCCAGTGTACAAGGGTTGGGTGCCGGTGCGGCGGCAGGTGGGGCATGGTTCGGTTTATTTGGTGGGCGACGCGGCGGCGCAGGTGAAAGTGACGACCGTGGGCGGGATTGTCACTGGATTCCGCGGGGCGTTGGGCGTGGCGGAGGCGATACTGAATGGCGGTTCGAGCAGCGCTCTGCGAAAATTGCGGCGCGAGCTGGATTTGCATTTGCTGCTGCGGCGTTCGCTGCACGATTTTCAGCAGGATGATTACAGCAAGCTGGTGGATCTGCTGAATGATCCGGCAAAGCAATCGTTGAGCGAATATTCGCGCGATGAGGCGTGGAAAATTCTGTGGCGTGTGTGCCTGAGCCAGCCGCGGCTGATTTTGCTGGGCCTGCGCGGGTTGCTGACACATAGCCGATCGTTGAGCGCCTCGCGCCGGACGCGCCCGTAGGGTCGTGTGCCGGCGCCTGGTGCTTCCGTGATTTTCTCGCTGCAATTCCTTCCCGGTGTTTTACTTCTGTGTATTCCCGACAAATCCGCGTTCTTTTTGCCTGCAGGCGTCTAGCATGTGGATTCTGGGATTGTCCGCGATGGGACACGATTCGGCAGCGGCGCTGCTGAGCGATTCCGGGATTGTTGCGGCGATCGAAGAAAGCAAGCTCGCGCGCTCGCGCGCGATCGAAGGAATTCCGCGCGAGGCGATTCGCTATTGTCTGGAGCGCGCGGGCATCGGTTGGCGCGACGTTGCGCATGTGGCGATCGCGAGCCGTCCGTGGCGTGCGTGGCAGCGGCAGGCTTCCTTCCGCGCGCGCTTGGCGCCGCTCGCGCTGGTTTCCAGCGGCTATTTCGTGAACAAGGCCTCGGGCGAGCTGGGACGCGAACTGAACAATGTGCGCATCGTGCGGCAGATGGCCGGTGCGCCGGAGAGGCGTGTCGAATCGCTCGATCACCATCTGTGCCACGCCGCCAGCGCCTTCTACGCCTCGCCGTTCGAGCGGGCGCTGCTGGTGTCGCTGGATGAGAAGGGCGACGGGCGCGCGGGTTTCGTGGGCGTTGGCGAAGGCACGAGGTTGCGCGAGGTTTCGTCGCTGGCATTGCCGCATTCGCTCGCTTGGGTGTATTCGCAGGTGACGAAGCTTTTGGGTTTTCGTCCGCACGCGGATGAACACAAGACGCAATGGTTGAGCATTTATGGTGATAACAACGGTGAGTCGGGTGGCGCGGCGGGTGCTGCTGAGTTCACCGAGTTGTTTCTGGAGATGCTGCGGCGCGAGGCGCGAGGACCTGCGCATCTGAACGCGAAATATTTCCGGCACGGCTTTGCGGGCGAGCTTTCCCTCACGCACGAGTTTTATCGTCGCGCGGGGATTGCGCAGGAGCCGGCCGAGAACGCGCCGGACACGCGCGTGCCGGAGCCGTTGCGCGCAAAGATCGCCGCCGGGCTGCAGCGAGCCTGCGAGATTATCTTGTGCGACTGGCTGGCGGCGTTACGCGAAGAATTCAAGGAGCGCTCTTTGTGTCTTGCGGGCGGGCTATTCTTGAATCCGTTGCTGGTGGCGGCAATTGAAGCGCGCGCGGGATTTGAAAATGTTTTCGTACAGCCTGCTGCGGGGAATGAGGGTACGGCTTTGGGGGCGGCGTGGCTGGTTTGGCATCAGCAGCTCGGGCGCGCGCGAATGCCGGCGATGCCCGGGCCTTATTGGGGACCCGCGTATAGCAACGAAGAAACCAAGAAGGTGCTGGAGAATTGCAAGGCCGCTTATCATTGGTGCGATTCAGACGAGCGCAAACTTGGCGAAGCGGTGCGCTTGCTGCAGGCCGGGAAAATCGTGGCGTGGTTCCAGGGCGCGGCCGAATTCGGGCCGCGCGCGCTCGGCAATCGCAGTTTGCTGGCGTCGCCGTGGGCGCCGTATGCGAAGGAAAATCTGAACGATTACGTGAAGCATCGCGAATCGTTCCGGCCGTTCGCGCTGGCGATTCCTGAAGAGCGTTGCGCAGAATATTTCCACTGCTCGCCGAATGGACGATTTCTTACCACGATGGCGAAGGCCACTGAGGCTGGGCGCGCTTTGTTGGCGGGTTTGCCGCCGGGATTTTTGCTGCCTGGCAATTTGGTGCGCTTGCACGTGGTGCGCGCGGCGGACAATCCGCTTTTCTGGAAATTGCTGAATCGTGCGGGAGAGAATGCTCCGGCGCCGCTGCTGGTGAACACCTCGTTCAATTTATTCGGCGAACCATTGGTGGTTACGCCGCGCGATGCGGTGCGCAGTTATTTCTGCTCGGGAGCCGATGCTTTGCTGGCTGGGAATTTTCTTTTGGAGAAGCGTTAGAAGCGATGCCGAACATTGATAATTCCTCGCTGCGCGTTTCGAGGCGCCGTCACCGGCCGGGAATTCCTTTTCTGGCGATTTTGTTGCTGCTGGTGGTGCTGGGCCTAGTGGTGTTTCGCCATGTGGGCCACTGGCTAGTGCACGAAGATCCGCTTGGCCAGGCTGACGTCATTGTGGTTCTCAGCGGCAACTTGCCGTTTCGCGCGGAAAGCGCCGCGGGCGTTTTTAAATCCGGGTACGCGCCGGCCGTGTGGGTGAGCCGGCCAGCAGGTCCGCAGGAAGCGCTGGCCGCGCTGGGAATCCATTTTGTGGGCGAAGAAGAGTACAACCGCGAGATCCTGGTGCAGCAGGGTGTGCCGGATGCCGCCATACGAGTATTTCCGGACACCATTGCCAATACCCAGCAAGAGGTGGAGGAAATTTCGCGCGACATGCGGCGGAACGGAAAGCACACGGTTATTATTGTTACCTCGCCGCAGCATACCCGCCGCGTGAAAGCGCTGTGGAAGAAACTGGTGGGCGATGATCCGCGCGTGATCGTGCGGGCGGCGTGGGGCGATCCTTTTGATGCGGACCACTGGTGGCGAACTACGGCGGACGTGCTGTCGGTGGTGCGGGAATCCATGGGCTTGCTGAATGTGTGGGCGGGATTGCCGGTGCGGCCGCATTTGCAATGACGGTTCGGGATGCGCAACAGGGGTCGAGATTCTCATAAACCCGCCCGATTCTGCGTATAACATTGCTTGTTTGCGTCTGTGTCGAGCAAGAGTTCTTCTGGAGGGAGCGGACATTGAAGATTGCGGTGATTGGCGCGGGTTATGTGGGCCTGGTGACGGGCGGATGTCTGGCGGGACTGGGTCACGAAGTTGTGTGCACCGATAGCGATGCGGAAAAATTGAAGACACTCGAATCCGGACGATTGCCGATTTACGAACCGGGCCTCGATGTGGTGATCGCGCAGGCGCGCAAAGATGGGCGGCTGAGTTTTCGCGCCAATGCCGCGGAAACAGTGCAGTCCGGCGATGCCATTTTCATTTGCGTGGGCACGCCGCCGCTTCCGAACGGCAGCGCGGACCTGAGCGCGATTGACCATGTGGCGCGGCTGGTGGCGACGGAAGCGCGCACGCCAAAACTGGTGATCGAGAAGAGCACGGTGCCGGCGCAAACCGGGCAGGAATTGAAACGCGCGCTGGCCGTTTATGGCCGCAAGTCCGGCGTGGCGTTTCGCGTGGCGTCCAATCCGGAATTTCTGCGTGAAGGGACCGCCGTGGGGGATTTTCTGCATCCCGACCGGATCGTGGTGGGCGTCGAAGACGAAGTGGCCGAGCGACAATTGAAAGAAATTTACCGGCCGGTACTGGAGCGGACTTTCACTTGCCCCGTGCATTCCGGGAAATGCCCGGATGTGCCGCTGCCGGCGTGGCTGGTGACGACGATCAATAGCGCGGAGCTGATCAAGCACGCATCGAATTCGTTTCTCGCGGTAAAGATTTCCTACGCGAATATGGTGGCCGATCTGGCGGAAAAGCTGGGCGCGGATATTGAAGAAGTGGTGCGCGCTGTGGGCATGGACCCGCGTATCGGACGGAGTTTCTTTCACGCGGGAATCGGCTTCGGCGGATTTTGCTTGCCGAAGGACCTGCAGGCGTTCGTGCACCTGGCGGAAAAGTCAGGCGTCGATTTTTCGATGCTGAAGGAAGCGGAAAAAATCAACAAGAGGCGCATTGACCGGTTTATGGAGAAGATTCGCCGGGCGCTTTGGGTGGTTAAAGGCAAACAGCTTGGCGTGCTGGGACTCGCGTTCAAGCCGAATACGGACGATATTCGGTTTGCGCCGGCTATTGACCTGATCCACGAGCTGCTGAAGGAGGGGGCGATCGTCCGCGCCTACGATCCGGAGGCGATGGAAAAAGCCCAGCCGGTGCTGCCGCAGATTCAGTATGGGAAATCGGCTTATGAAACGGCAGAGGGTGCGGAGGCGCTTTTGATCGCCACCGAGTGGGAACAATTTCGCAAGCTGGATTGGGGGCGCGTGCGCGATTCGATGGTGCGGCCGTTGATTCTGGATGGGCGGAATTTGCTTTCAGCGCGGGAGATGAAGGGGCACGGATTTGAGTATTATTCGATGGGAAGGCCGGATTGATTGAATCGGCTCGGAAGTGACGGATACTTCCTGCGCGGGCGAGGCGAGCCTTGCCTAGCTCGTTTTTTCGCTATACATTGCGCCTCGACGAAAGCGGCGGCAAGTCGCCGCGCTCCGATTTAACCTCACCTGCGGATCGACGGGCACGGCATGCCATGCCCCTCCGGATGCTCGTAAGCTTCTAGATTATTTTGCTGGGGTGGATTGGGCTAGTTTTTCGCGGAAATACTCGTAGGTGCGTTGCAGGCCTTCTTCCAGCGAAACTTTGGGCTCCCAGTTTAGGATGCGCTTGGCTTTGGTGATATCGGGGCAGCGCTGCTTGGGATCGTCTTGCGGGAGCGGATGGAAGACGATGGGAGTTGTGGCGCCGACGAGCTTGCGGACGCGTTCGGCAAATTCCAGGATGGTGATTTCCTGGGGATTGCCGATGTTGGTGGGCTCGTGCTCGCTCGATTCAAGGAGCTTGTAGATTCCGGCGAGCAGGTCGGAGACGTAGCAGAAGCTGCGCGTTTGCTTGCCGTCGCCGTAAACGGTGATGGGTTCGCCCACCAGGGCCTGGTAGAGAAAATTGGGGAGAGCGCGGCCATCGTTCAGGCGCATGCGCGGGCCGTACGTATTAAAGATGCGCACGATGCGGGTATCGAGGCCGTGATAGCGGTGATAGGCCATGGTCATGGCTTCGGCGTAGCGCTTGGATTCGTCGTAAACGCCGCGCGGGCCGACCGGATTCACGTGGCCCCAGTAACTTTCCGGCTGCGGGCTGACTTGCGGGTCGCCGTAACATTCCGAAGTGGAGGCGAGGAGGTAGCGGGCGTTTTTGGCCATGGCGAGGCCGAGGGAATTGTGGGTGCCGAGAGCGCCGACTTTCAGGGTTTGGATGGGATATTTCAGATAATCGGGCGGGCTGGCGGGCGAAGCGAAATGCAGGACGACGTCCAGCGGACCGGGGACTTCAATGTAACGCGAGACATCCTGGCGCGCGAAACGAAATTTAGGATGCGGCAACAGATGCGCGACGTTCGAGTCGCTGCCGGTTACCAGATTATCGAGGCAGAGAACTTCCCAGCCTTTTTCCAGCAGCAGCTCGCATAGGTGCGAGCCGAGAAATCCCGCTCCGCCAGTGATTACCGCGCGCACTTGGTGGCTCCCCGACCGCGACGCTGATTGGTCGCGATTCTGTGGGTTTCATTATGTATGAAATGGAGGCGTTGGGGAATACGGCAGGACCAATTCAATCTACCGCGGAGGCGCCCCGACTCCGTCGGCGTAAACGCCGGCCGCAGAGAAGGGCAACGGCGAGTCGGCGACGCGGCTGACAACGTGGCAAGCTGGGGCGCAGCTCGCAGCGCCCCCACCACCTAGTGTTGGAATTGCGGCTGTGATCGATGGCGGTCGGAAGACGGCCGCGACGAAAGCGGAATGCCCCGAGCATTCACTCAGTGGGATGCGGCTGGGACGACGGCGGCGGCGGGGAATGCGGTGGTGTGATCCAGGACGATGCGCCAGCCTTCTGGGAATTTTCTGAAGTCCAGGGAGAAGACGCCGGAGGGTTGGTCGGCTTCGCGCACCAGGTGGAATTTTCCGACCACGTAGGCGGCATCGGCGCAGGTGAGATGAATTTCCAGATCGGAGAATGAAACGGTGCCCATGGATTTGCGATCGGGATAGGAGCGGTGGTAGCGATCGAGTACTGCTTGCCAGCCATGCGCGATGCCGTTGGCACCCAGAAATTCGGTTTGCTCCGAGTTCCAGTAGCTGGTCATGAAGGTGTCGATATCGCCGCGATTCCAGGCCGCTGTCTGCATGCCGAGAACGGCGCGGATTTGAGATTCCTCGGATAAATCCGCAGGAGCGGCGACGGAAGAGCGCGAGACGACGGCAAGACAGATTATTGCGGCTACCGCGGCAAACAGCGCGATGCGAAATTTTGCGGGCATTCTGTGTTCCTCCTGAATTGGACGAAAGTGCAGGTGCTAGTGCCAAGAGCCGCAAGACGCCGGCAGGCGCTACACAATCGAAAACAACGGCAACGGCGCTCCTCCCGCAAAGGCCGGATGGCCGCTACCCTTCGATCCCGCACTGCGGAATCTCAGAATGACTCCCGCTGCAGCGCGATTCACAAATTCGAACCCAAAATCACCGACGAATTGTCGAGCAACTCCAACTACGACCGCCTAAAAGGCCCGCGGCCGCTACAAATCTAGCGGCGACTCGAGCGGCACAGAGCCGGCGAGACGCCGGCGCTAGGAAATTTCTGCGGGCACAGGCTATCAATGAATGCGGCGCGGGACAAGTTGGGAGATGCGGCTCGAGCGCGCTGTGCCGACTTACACAGGGAGGTTACATCGATTGGTACCGACGTTCTATTGCCGCCGACGGTGGGGAAAGGCAAACTGTGTGAGGTCGAACATGATGATATCAGCCTTCATTCTCGTGATCTGCTTCGCAGCCATGGTTCAGTTCGCCGTCTTCAGCTGGCGCGCTGGGCTGCTGCGAACCATCGCCACCGAGCCGATCGGTGACCAGGCTGAGGTGACGGCCGCGATATCTCGTAACCTGCTGAATGGAAAAGACTTCGCTGACATGTCGAGTTTACAGGGGCTTTGCCCGGACTTGAAGAACGGGCGAGTCAAATTGCGGTCGGTGCGGGTGTACTACAGTTTCCTGAAGACGATGAACCGGTTGGGCGATCTGATCGTCGCGCCGGGTGCGGATGGCTTCGGGGGCTGGACGAGTCGCGAAATGGCTCTGTGCACGCGTTATACCGCCGCGGTGCTGTCGCAACGCCTGCACAGTAACCAGGAGCTGGCGGCGGAAGTTCGGTCTTACTAGTCCTCGCAGGATTCTCCCTTTTCTGCAGACGATCGCATCGGCGCCCAGCTACTTCCCACCCTTTCTGTCCAACTAGCCAGTTACCTGATACGCCATGCGGGGCGGGTATTTCCCATCGGCCGCGTGGCTTTTCATGCCTAAATATTGTGGGTGATTCCTACAGCCATGACGTGTGTGCCGACCGAAGGAGGCGCCATGAAGAGCCGCGCCAGAGTTTCCTGTTTGCTTGCGTTCATATTGTTGGCACTATTCCAGTTCTCTGCCTGCTCCGGCACACCGTCGACGTTCAACCAGGTGAGCATCTCTCCCAGCGGTACGATATTCCTCGGGCAGGGCGGGACGATTCCGCTCATCACCGCGAGTGTGTTGAATGATACGAAGCTGAACGGCGGGGTGACGTTTACGCTCTCGCCGGTGGCAGTGGGATCGGGGACGCTGACGCAACTCACCTCTACGACGGCCAGCTACGCGGCGCCGGGAGCTGTGACGGTCGAGACGACCGTGACGATCTTCGCCACGTCGGTCGATTTTCCGAAGCAGTCGGCGAAGCTGACGCTGATGATCGAGCCGCCGCCGGCGATTACGACGACTTCGCTGCCCGATGCAACTTTGAATCAGCCTTATAGTGCGTCGGTCACAGCGACTGGCGGGGTCCCGCCGCTGGCCTGGACTTTGTCGTCTGGGACACTGCCGAAGGGATTGACCTTGGGTTCCAGCACAACCGATACCGTGAACATCACCGGCAAGGCTACCGTAGCGGGGGCATCCACGGTCACTGTGACGGTGACGGATGCTACCGGGGCTTTCAGCACGTCCGTGCCATTTCAGATTGTGGTCAGCAGCTTGGCGTTCACGACGACTTCGCCGCTGCCGGCTGGAACGGTGAACCTGCCTTATGTCGGCGTGCAATTCGCAGCGACCGGCGGCACATCACCCTATACATTTTCATTGGCGGCTGGTTCCAGTTTGCCGCCTGGACTGACGCTTGCAAATGGAGACTTGACGGGTACTCCAGGCACGCTGGGCAACTACAGCTTCGGCATCAGCGTGACAGACAGCGAAACTCCGGCGGCGGTGATTACCGACACGTTCACGCTGGTGGTGAATCCGGTGCAGGACCTGACGCTGCTTACCGGGCCTTATGCATTCAGCTTCAGCGGAAACAATGCGAGCGGATTCGTTGCGGCTGCCGGGACAATCACCACTGACGGTGCCGGCAATATCACGACGGGTGAAGCGGACATCACGACATTACAAAGGAACACGCTATACAAAAGCATCACCGGCACCTACACGGCGGGACAGGATGGGCGCGGGACGATCACGTTGACGAGCGTCGCAGGCTCGCCCACTTTTGCATTTGCGATTGATACCGGTGGGTCGGGGCATGGGCGGCTGATCGAGTTTGACGCTGCGCCGATTGTCACGCGCGGATCGGGGCGGCTGGAGGCGCAGAGCGTTTCGACTTGCGTGGTCACCGGCACGGGCACGAACACCTATGCTGGGACATTCGCGTTTGGCGGCGCTGGCTTTGCCAGCGCCTTCGCCGCAGGCGGTACGGGACCTGTTGCGTTTGCGGGAACATTTACCGCGAGTCCTCCAATTTCACCGGCGACACAGGGAAGCCTGGGGAATGGTGAAATGGATTCGAACGCGCCGAACAATGTGTTATTCGGAGACGGGGGGAACACGATATCGGGCATCTATCAATCGGGGCCGGATTCCACGCACTGCACGCTCGGTCTTTCGGCCGCGGGATTGTCGAATCCCAATTACGATGTGTATCCGATTTCTTCCAGCGACGCATTCCTGATTGAGACGGATACAGTGAATGGGAATACGCCGGACGTGACCATCGCGGAGATGAAGCTGCAATTTGGGCAGCCGTTCTCCACGGGGTCGATGAGCGGAGCGATGGCTGGCGGAGTGAGCGGCCAGGTTCTATCGGGCAGCTATTTGCCTTATGTGTCGGTGATACAGATGGTGCCGACTTCGGGTGTGGGCAGCTTCGAGATTTCACTGACCGACAACGAGGCGGGAACCATCACAGGTAGCAACGGCACGCCCTTCGCAGTGACGTACACCGCCGATCAGTTCGGGCGCGTGGACACGGGCGGGTTCACGGTGAATGGCGTGTTTCAGCCGGTTTTTTATCTGGTGAGCTCCGATGAAGCGTTTGTCGTAAGCATGCTGAGCGGCGGGCCGATCTCTGGGCATCTGGATCCGCAGACGCTCAGCTCCTTCACCAAGGCGAGCATCAATGGCACGCTGGTGGAGGGAACCTCGGCGCCGGCAGTGAGTGCGGACCGAAATTTTTCGGGCTACCTTACGTTTGATGGCTCCGTGACACCTGCGACGATTAACGGAGTGCAGGACGAAAGCACGGCAGCGGCAAACACGTCGGCGGAGGCGGTGACGGGCACGTACGTGCTTTCGAGCACCGGCGCGACCGACGGGAGCGGCACGGTTACCTTGACGTCGCCGGCTGCTTTCACCGGGGCGTTTTACATTGTGTCGCCGACGAAGATGGTGATGATCACGACTACCACCGGCGATGCGAATCCCGTGCTGGTGATCGTCGGGCACTGATTTTTTTGGGCGCGCGGCGAGCTGCAGCTGCAGCCTCGTCACGGGGCTGACGCTGTGGGAAGCTCGGGCGCAGCGCTCACCCACGTCGGGCGCGCGCGTTTTAGCGTGGATGCTTCTGAGACACCGGGCGACGCTGGCTAGCGACCGAAAGGTGCCCCGCCCTATGAATTCGAGCCGCATACTTCGAATCGGACTCATAGGTCTGGGCCTCTGCGCGCTGCTCGCGGAAACGTCAGACGCCTTTTATTACCCGCTGCAGCAGGCGCAAATTCGCGAGGCGTATCTGCTGGGGCGTGCGGCAGACTCGAAAAAAATGTCAGAACTTCTGGGCACGTACATTCGACACTTTCCATCTCCGCCCAGCGACGCCCGCGTCGAGTCCATAGAGTTCCAGACGCCATACGAACAGATCCTGCATCGCTCGTGGGAACACTCGAACGGTTACGACCTGGATCAGGCGGAAAAGGATTACGCGTCTCGGCCGGACCTGGTTACGGTCAGTGTGGTCATCTATTCCCCGGGTGCCAATCCAGAATCCACCGCGAACGCTCTCGACAAGCCGAGCCAGGTTGGCTCGCCGGATGATTCTTGGCTGGGTTTTCGCTTCCTGGTGTCGCAGGAGCATCCCATCAAACCGAGAAAAATGGCCGGCAAATCCCTTTCCGCAGGACGTTTCGATAAGGGAGCGCGGAAACAGGTACTGATGGAATTCGACGCGGACCAGTTCGCGTCTGGCACCGCCAGAGTGCAAGTCACAACGTCCGGTGGACGGACTGTTGATGCTGAATTTGATCTGGATGATCTCAAGTAGCAATCAGTTTCGTTTGGACAGAATCCTAGCGGCAACCTCCAAAGCTGGGTCGCGCCTCCCATTCGGCCCTGCTACAGGCAGGACCTCAGGGTAAAACCGCGCTGGTGTGGAGCAACGGGAAGCTAGCCGGCAAGACAGCTCAATACGCCCAGCGCATCAGGACCGCGCCGGTGGTGTAGCCGGCGCCAACGGCGATTAGCAGGACGAGGTCGCCTTTGCGCAGGCGCTTTTGTTCGACGGCGTCCATCATGCCGAGCGGGATGGTGCCCGCCGTGGTGTTTCCGAAACGGTCAATATTCACGAGAACTTTCGAGTCGTCCACTCCGAGACGTTCCTGCATGCCGCGAATGATGCGCAGATTCGCCTGATGCGGCACTACCAGGGCGAGATCCTTGCTGGTTAGGCCGTTGCGTTCCAGGATTTCCACCGCCAGCTCGCTCATGCGGCGCACGGCGTATTTGAAAACCTGCGCGCCTTCCTGATGGACGAAGTGCATGCGGTTGTCGATGGTCTGCTGCGATGCGGGATGCAGTGAGCCGCCGCCGGGCATGTAGAGGTTGCAGCCGCCGGAACCGTCCACGTCATGCACGAAATCGAGGATGCCTTCTGAATCCGTGGCGGTGGGTTCGAGCAGGACCGCCCCGGCGCCGTCGCCAAACAGGACGCAGGTGGCGCGGTCCGTGTAATCGAGAATCGAGGTCATCACGTCACTGCCGATGACCAACACTTTTTTGTGCGCGCCACTGGCGACAAATTGCGCGCCTACGGTGAGGGCATAGAGAAAGCCGGAGCAGGCGGCCGAGAGATCGAATCCCCAGGCATTTTTGGCGCCGAGGCGATCCTGGATCAGGCAGGCGGTCGCTGGGAAAAGCATATCGGGCGTCACGGTGGCGACGACGATCAGGCCGATTTCGTCGGCGTTAATGCCGCGGGCGGCAAGAAGTCTGCGGGCTGCTTCCGCGCCCAGATGCGAAGTTGCCACACCGGGGTCGGCGTAATGCCGCTCGCGAATTCCGGTGCGGGTGCGAATCCATTCGTCGCTGGTGTCCACTCGTTTTTCCAGATCGAGATTGGTGACCACGCGCGGCGGAACGTATCCAGCCACTCCGGTGATTTTTGCGGTGATGCGTCGGCCCATTCATTTCCCCCAGGAAGAACAGAAAAGAGTGAATTATAAAGAACAGCACGCGATTGTATGCAATTGGACGCAGGTGTGACAAGGGAATGTAGCACCTAGCGGTCTCGCCAAAACAAGCTGGATCCGTTCAGATCGTCCAAGAGAATGCAAGCCTGTGCTATCCTGCAGCCAAAATATGACGAAGATTTCATCGGAAGACGTTCGCAAGGAAGTCCGTCGCTTCTGGGCCATCTTGTCGGGGAACCTGGCGGACAAGCTTGAGGAGATGTACTCGCCTACCGCCATCGTTTTCACGGGTAAAGCGAAACGTAGCGAGTCAGCGAAATTGATGGCGGTGCGGAGATCTCGCCATCTGCCCGGGACCGCTCTCTCTTCCAGAGCAGAAGTAGGCTCAATCGATGTCCAGATTGTGGGCCCTGACGTCGCCATTGCCGCCTACACGTACAGCTTCAACACACAAAAAATTCTGGCCAACGGTAGCAAGGTGCAAATCAACACGACCTTCGGACGAGCGACGCAGATTTTCGAGCGCGGCGAGGATCGCGCACTTCGAATCGTTCATGAGCATCTGAGTGCTGCGGCGCCTCCCGCTATGGAGAAGGCGGGCGAATGACAGAACCCCGGGCACTGGCAGACGGAGCCTTGCGCGTCTGGAGGTGAGCAAGGACTTGGATGGTTCCAAAGCTTATGCCGTGCTGGGGCAATTATGAGCAACATTTCATCTGACGATGTCCGGGCTGAAGTGAAAAAGTTCTGGGATTTCCTTTCCCGAAAACTGAAATCTCAATTCGCGGAGATGTATCTTTCCTCGGCAACCGTTTTTGCGGCCGACGCGCGGCGCATGGAACCGGCACGCCTGATGCTGGTGCGGCGTGAGCGCGAGCTATTGGGTCCCGCATCGTTCGTGGCTGCGAAGCTCGGCTCGATTGACGTGCAGCCGCTCGGAGCGGACCTGGCCATAGCTTCTTACCCATTCCATTTGTCGATTACTCGGACGCGCGCGAGTGGCAAGCGCTATCAGTCGGAAGTTCCCCGCGGGCGCGCCACGCAAGTCTTCCAGCGTGATGAAAAGGGCGTCCTGCGAATTATTCACGAACACATGAGCTCGGCCGAGCCAGTTTCCTCGAAACAGTTGCCTCCAACGGATCCGCCCGCGCAGGTCTGATCAACATCCGAACCGCGCTCACACCGGTGGCCAGCTACGCGGAACTTATCGTCGGACGATTCGGTTAAGTCCCGATTCGATCGCGTAACCGGAAATCCAGCGCACGGCAGCCCCTTTACTTTGCGGCTGTGATTTCGTTGGTGACTTTGCCGTTGCCATCGAGGAATTGAACAACCGCTACGCCATCGGCGTTGACGCGCAGTACCAGGCGATCGCGGCCGTCGGAATCCTTGAGGCGTAACGATGCGGATTTATCAGTCGAACGGCCAAGGTAAATACGATTCGCGTCGCCGCTATGTGTAGCGTAGAACTTCTTCCATTCCCCTTCCTGCTGCTCTTTCGGCAATTTGTCGATGCGCAGGCTTTCGTCGTACGTTTGCTGAATTGGGTAATCGCCGCGTTCGCCGATGCGAATCGCTGAGAATTTTTCCTGATCTTCACGGCCGGAATCAACGGCGAAAATCTGATCCTGCTCGTATTGGTCGAAACTCAAATGACCGTGATTCTGAATCGTGCCGTCCTTCTCTCGCAGGCCACCAAAAATCAGGCCACCCATTTCCGAGCCTTCGTCGTTGACGAAAAGCATTCCGGCGGCATCACGGCGATCCGGACGCGGGTATTCCTTTTTGCGCATGTAGGCACCGGGAAAGCTTTCGCGATTCGAAATGATCAGGCGCGGCGTGCCATCAGGCTCGACGAAATCGATCCGATGCACGGTAAGGATGTCAAACTTTGCGTTACGCGTCGTTGCGAAACCGCAGAGCAAGGTCACGGCGAACGCGATTGTGACAACGGCGGAGTAAATTACAAGAAATCGCGGATCAGAGAATGTTTTCATCGCAGCCTCCCGGAACGGCAGAACGCTGAGATGAGTATCACAATAACGGGAGTAGCGATACGGATCGCATCGGGTGCGCCCCTGCGAAAGATCGACGGAGTCGCGGCGCGGTTCGCCAATCGCAAGATTGGCGTTCTCAGGCAGTGGCGCTACGGGCAGCGGCGCGGAGAAAGGCAGAGGCGATTGCCGCAGAGACGCGCAAGCTGTGAAAAAACCTGTTTGCCTTGTTTTTCGCACATTTTTTGGACAAGGAAAATGTCTAGCGCTGCCCGAATAATCGCTCACACCACTTCTAATGGAGAAAGGTTTGCAAAGCCATTTTGCTGGTCGGTTTTTTTCACGGCTTCCCGGACAGCGCAGAGAAAGGCATCGGCACGTCCGCGCCGAGGGTAGCGTTGTGGCAAGCTGGGGCGCAGCCCTTCGATTCGGCACCGCCGAATCTCAGGATGAATCGCCCTGCAGGGCGATCGACAAGCAGCGCCCCTGCCAACCATTGCGCGCGGCGAGGTTCGCTGATCGGGAGATCGGCGATCGCGGGAACTTCTACACGATCTTCACGCAGACACGGATGTACTCCTGGACTTCTCCCAGAACTTCGTAATTCACGCGGAAGGATTTCACCCAGTCTTCGAAGGCGCGAAATTCATCGAGCGAGCAAATGAAGTTGTCGAAGAAGACGATGTCGCCGGGCTTGAAATGGCGCGCGAGCGTTGTGAGCACGTAGAGCGTGGAGCTGAACAGGTCCGCGTCGAGATGGATCACCAGGCGGCGGGAGAAATCGTGGCGGTTGATGAAAGGCAGCAGCGTGTCTTGAAACAGACCAGCCTGGAAGGAACAACGCGTGTCGCTGCTTTCCGGAATCCGGCCGTACACGTTGAACGCGCCTTTGGGTTCGGTGGCGCGCCAGCGTTCGGGAAGGCCGGTAAAGGTATCGAATCCGACGAAGCGCGATTCAGGATTGGAGAGGCGGTCGACCCACCAGAAAAGCGATTCACCCTTGAAGACGCCGAATTCCCAGAAATCGATGGGCGCGGAATTCAGATTCTCTTTGGCGATGACATTTTCATAGAGCCAGGAGCGGTCGCGCCGCTTGCCGTCGGCCGGGCGCGCGGTGGGATGCATCCGGCGCCAACGCGAGAAGCGGAACCAGCCGGCGATAGCGGTAAGGCCCAGGGCGGGCCGATCGAGATTCACGAGCCCGAGGGTATTGGCGAAGAAAATGGACGCCGCCGGACGAAACATCTGCGGAATCTGGAAGATGCGGTTCAGCGAGACGCGGCGTTTTTTGGGGTTATATTCGACTTGTATGGGGACACGTTGAGATAGTTCGGCCATTCGGAGCACTCCATTCGAAAAATTCCGGTTCTTCGCCAGGAAGGAACCGGTTCGGGTAAATCGGGGACGGTTGCGATTGGTGGGCGACTATACAAACATCGCGTGTAAAAAGCAAGCTGCGCGGCACGCAGATCGATGGTTTAAAGCGTTGATCGTTCACGTGGGGCGACTTCGATCTGTCTCAGGCCAATCTTTCTACATTGAGGCGGTTTGCGGCCGCGACGCGCCCCAGGTATAACTCGAGAATCCTTCACGACGCGCTTCTGATCTCGGAGGTCCACGCGGGTAAGTCGATAGCGCTGGGGCCGAGGCCATCCGCCTGCACCGCTTGGCGCCTCGTCCAGTCGGTCCTTGACAAAACTACCGGCGGTAGTATCTTCCTCGCAATGACTGGCGCAAATTTCCCTGAAGCAAGCTGAACCAGGCGGATTCGCTCAGTCACCTGATTGAAATTCACGACTTCTCAACATGTACGCAAGCTGTCAAGACTCGACACCCAAGGGTGCATGCCACGTTTCTGTCCCGATACCACAGCTGGACTAACCGGGCGGAAATAGTATCCACCGTGCGAGGAGGACAAGACGAAATGAAGACATTTAATGCACTACTCCTGAGCTTTTTTCTCATGGCCGCGGGCGCTTTCGCACAGCAACAACCAAATAGCAGCGCACAGGATTCTCAATCAGCTAGCACGCACAAGGCGGTGAAGAAAGCGAAGTCTAAGAAGAAGAGCAAGAAGGAACAGAAAGAGGTGGCGGGAGAAACAGAGCAGGAGTCATTGCCACCTCTGCTTTCCGAGCGCCTCAAGAAATTCTCGCAAACGGTTCCAGAAGATGGCGGGCTCAGCAGCCCCGGAGGACTGGCGCACCAGGAGTTTATGCACCGCGCCTATCCGGGTACAACGATCCCGGCGGACCGAATCGAGGGAGCACGGTCCGGCCATGCGGCCATGGCGGGGAAAAATTTCAGCAACGATACGCTCGGGCCGTGGCAAACCTTCGGGCCCAGCTATGCGCTCTACCCGTTCACTCCGCTCCGCAGCTTCGAATCTTATATTCCGAACGCCTACCCGGCGGCCAGCCGGACGACAGCCATGGCGCTCTCCTCGCATTGCCAGACGGACAAGTGCACGTTGTGGGTGGGACCGGCAGGCGGCGGTATTTGGCGGACTCGGAATGCAATGGACGACCAGCCACAGTGGACCTATCTTTCGGGGGTTTTCGCAATTAACGCGATCGGCTCCATTGAAATGGATCCAAACGATCCCGACGGCGACACGCTGTGGGTCGGCACGGGCGAGGCGAACGCCTGCGGAAGCGGATGCGAAGCAGGCGTAGGCCTCTACAAGAGCAGGGACGGCGGGGATAGCTGGGAAGGACCGATGGGCCAATCGGCGTTCAATGAGCGTGCCATCGGCTCGATCGTGGTGAAACCGGGAGACCCGAACACGATTTATGCCGCAACGACGCAGGGTCTTCGCGGCCAGTCGTCGGTCTGCTGCAATGGCACAATCGATTTGATTCCGGGGGCGCCAAAGTGGGGCTTGTATAAGTCGACAGACGGCGGTCACACGTGGACCTTCATCCACAACGGGTCAAGCGATGTGTCGGTATGCACTGGGGACCTGAACGAAGCTTTGGATAATGATCCATGCTCACCGTTTGGTGTGCGGCGCGTGGCGCTTGATCCTTCGAATCCGGACATCGTTTATGCCAGCTCTTATTCCCGCGGTGTCTGGCGCTCGACGGACGCAGGGAAGACGTGGACACAAATCAATCCGTCGTTGAATCCGTTGGATACCGCGATGCGGCCGGATATTTCGGTTACGACACTGCCGAACGGGAAGACACGCATGTATCTCTACGAGGGGTCCTCCGGCACGCCGCCTGCGCAGCTGTCGCGGAGCGACGATGTGACAACGCCCACTCCGGTGTTCAAGGTACTGTCCAGTCCGAATCCGGCCAACCCCGGCTATGGCGCCTTCAACGACTGCGGAGGCCAGTGCTGGTACGACAACCGGGTCGCGACTCCTCCCGGGGCCCCGGACATGGTTTACGTGGGAGGGTCGTATTCCTACGGTGAGACCGGAGGCATTTCCAATGGCCGCGCCTGGGTGCTTTCCTTTGATGCGGGAGTATCTTTCACGGATATGACCATGGACGCTACCGACCCGGTGCAACCCAATGGGATGCACCCGGACGAGCATTGGATCGTGTTTCATCCGAACAATCCTCTGCTGTTTTGGGCTTCGTCCGACGGCGGCATAATCCGTTCGAGCGGAGCCTTGACGGATATATCCGCAAACTGCAGCACGCGCGGATTGTCGGGAGCATTCCTCGCTCGTTGCCAGCAACTGCTCTCGCTGGTTCCCACGCGGCTCCGGGGCATAAACAAGGGGCTGACAACTCTGCAATTCCAGAGCCTGTCAGTGAATCCATTCGACCCCAATGATGTCCAGGGCGGAACGCAGGACAACGGCACTTGGGAAACGATTTCGGATACAGATCATTCCCAGTGGGACCAGACGATATTCGGCGATGGCGGCCAGTCTGGTTTCGACGTGCTGAATCCGCAATACCGATTCCACACCTACGCAGGCCCGGAACCCGACTCGAATTTCAGCGGCGGACTGACGTCGGACTGGAATTTCATTGGGGACACTTTTTTCATCTTCCGGGAGCCGGCCGAGTTTTACTTTTCGATCATCTCCGACCCCAACCCCAAGGCTCACACAACGCTGTATGCCGGCACGGGTCACGTGTGGCGGACCAAGACCCAGGGTGTAGGAAATCGAACTCTGGCTGCGTTCCGTGCAAACTGCAACGAATTCACCGGCGTTGATCCTGAGGGTACTTGCGGCGATTGGGTGCCGCTGGGCGATCCCTCAGCCAATGGACAATTGATCGGGTCCGATTACGGCACCGACCGAGCGGGTATTGATGTTGCGGCAGTCGCTCGGACCGCGCAGGACACCTCCACGCTTTGGGCGGCCACGGCGGCCGGACGCGTCCTCATTAGCAAGAACGCGGACGCGGAACCGGAGACGTCGGTGACGTTCACCCGGCTCGATTCTCTGGTTACGAACAGCCCCGGAAGGTTCATCAGCGGGATATTTATCGATCCACACGACAGCAACCGCGCTTGGTTAGCATACAGCGGATACAACGCCTCAACACCGTCAACACCTGGCCATGTATTTGAGGTGCGGTACAACCCAGCTGCCGGCACGGCAACCTGGAAAGACCTCAGCTACGACCTGATCGATACGCCGATCACGGGTATCGCGCGGGACGAGGTGACGCACGATATATTTGCGTCCAGCGACTTCGGGGTTTACAAGCTCGTGCCGAAGGAAAAGCGCTGGAGACTGGCGGCACCTGGAATGCCGAATATCGAGGTCGCTGGGCTCACCATCGTGCCGAGTGCACACAGACTTTATGCCGCCTCGCATGGTCAGGGAGCGTGGCTACTGACTCTGCCCGCAAGCTCGGATGACGATGACGGCGGCAATTAATCCTCGCTAACTCACAGCTGGCGAAGGGGAGTCCCATCGGGGGCTTCCCTTTTGTCCCAGCCGAGCGCTTCACGCGTTCCCTTGAGTCCTCGCCTCACCCAACTGGGCTCATTCGGTGAGGTGCGTTCGATACATGCCTGTGTCAGGGCATCCCGATTGATTCTTACGCTTAGATTCTGATCGCGGAAACCAAACCGGTCCCGTCGGTGTGCAGCGTTCGAGGGATGTGGTTTTGGCCTGCTTCAAAGCGTCCGGGCCGCGCAGACTCTCCACCTCGCTCTTCTCGGCGACACAGTCGATTACCTTGAAAGCCTTCGCCGGGCGCACGGTCAACGGAACTTTTGCAACCTCCGATTTCCTGCCGACGAGGAACCGCGGGCTGAAAATGGCCGAACACAAAACCTTCGCGGTGGCGACGAACGTGAACGATTATTTCTGTGATCCGCACAGCCCCTGGCATCTAGGAATGAACGAAAACACCAACCGCTTGCGGCGAGGATACTTCCCCAAGCGAACCGACCTGTCCGGATATGCGCAATCCGAGCTGGACGGGGTCGCACTGCGCCCAAAGCAACGTCCGCGAAAGACCCTAGGTTTTCACAGCGCTTCGAGTTAACTTCGCGCTCGTGTTGCGCCGACCCGTTGAGCCCGCAGCGTTAATCAGGTGGAACCGAAATTGTTGAAGAAAACCGCGGTTTTGAGATATTTACTTGCGGAGATCGGCTGGAAAGGAACGAGACGATGCGCACCCTGACATATGGTGGAGCTGTGAGTCTGGACGGATTTCTGGCGGGTGTCGATGGCTCACTTGACTGGCTGCACTTCAGCAAGGACGTGCAGCAGGTAATGGCGGACTACTGGAAGGATATCGACACCATACTGATGGGGCGAAAAACCTACGCTGTCTCGGTCGCAAACAATCCAAAGAAATCCAAGCGCGCCAAGCGCACGGAGTCGAGCATGCGCACCTTTGTATTCTCGCGCACGCTCAAAGAGATCGACGATCCCGCTGTGCAACTGGTAGCAAGCGACGCGGTCGAGTTCGTGCGAGGTCTCAAACAAGAACCAGGGAAGGACATCTGCCTCATGGGTGGTGGCGAATTGGCGCAGTCACTTTTGGCTGCAGGACTGGTGGACAAAATCGGCCTGAACATCCACCCGATTCTTCTCGGTTCCGGCATACCCACGTTCCGCGATTTCGGCCATCGAATCAAGCTGACACTCACAGAATGCCGTACGCTCGAAGGTGGCTGCATCCTCGCAAACTATAACGTCTTGCAAGCACAGTGACTCCTGATAAATCGGAAAATGAGACGCTAGCCGGTGGTCATGCTTAGAGACGGAACCAGAGTGTGTGATGGCTGCTTCGTCGCAGAAATTCCGCGTCGGATGCTGCTCAAGAATGATCGGTCGAACTCAGATTGTTCGCGCCTGTTCGCGGATGCCGAGAACTTTCAGCGCGCAGCCGCTTTCCTGTCGTCGAGTGGGCGAAATACGATGGTGATGTCCTCCTGCATTTCGATGGGTTGCTGCTCGAGCAAAGTCGGTTGGTATCGCCACTGCCGAACGGCGTCGATCGCCGAGGGAATCAGCGATGTCGGTCCGTTAATTGGCCTTACGCTCTTAACCGTTCCATCCTTGCCGATAGTGGCGCGCAGATGCACCGTTCCTCCCATTTGTTTTTGCGCGGCTTGAGCAGGATAGGCAGGCGCGACTTTCGCAATTCGGTCACCGATTTGCACTCTCTCTGGCTTGTGAGCCGATTCTGGCCCGGGCTGCGCCGGCACGAAAACAAATTGACGCGACTGGATCAGGACCGCGGCCGTTTCGATCACCTGCTCAAGCGGCAATTCCAGTAACCGCGGCACGTTGCCAGCGCCTGGCGCGACGACGGGGAAAAAGGACGGCGGCGGATTCGCTGGACGTGGCGCAGGTTCGGCAGCTCGAACCGGAGGCGTGGCTGGCGCCGGATGGACCAGTGGCGCTGTCAGCGGAACATCGCTCGGAGCAGCATGGTGTGTGGGAGCGTCTGTCGCAGTCGTTGCGCTGTTTGTTGCGCTGTTCTCTGCAGTTAGCGAAGTGTCCGGTGTCTCAGTTGCTGTCGGCGTTTTCGGCGATGCAGGCACGTTCGTTGCAGCATTCGCGGCAGGAGCTGCAGATGAAGCAGGCTCTTCGGCGGACGGCAGCGGCGTCATTTCACGAGGCTCTGAAGTCGTCTGTTTTGAATCGTGCGCCGTCTCGATCGGCGCAAGTGTGCTGCCAGCTGGCTGGGGAGGTGCGTCTGTTGCGTTGAATATCTCATCGGCGTTCGTTGACAAGTTTGCGGAAGAAGTCGATTTTTTAGGGAATCGGAGTTTTGGCTTGTCCTGGGGTGCGAAGGGTTCCGACTTCGACGTGGATCTTCCATCGGGAGTCTTAACTTCTGAAGCGCCGTTGTTGAGTCCTTCTGCCAACTGTGACTTCGCGCCATCGCCTGGCTCGCTTTCCTGCGGCGCAGCACTTCCGGATTTGTTCTCGTCAACTCGTCGTGCGGGCAGCTCCGGAGCAGCACCTTGGTTGCCGGCCGGCACGTTCAAACGCGGCGCTGCCGCATTCGCTGCATTTTGATTGCTGAGGTCGGCGTTCTTTGCCGGAGGCTTAGATCTGCTTAACTCTTCGAGAATCAACTGGCGGGGATGTTGCGCTTTCATCCAGTTTTGCAAAAACGCAGGGCCGGCCGCGAATCCCAGCGCAAAGCAAATTACAACGAGCACGATAGCCAGCGCCGCGATGGGCCAGATTCTCCTCGGGCGAGTTTCGCCGGCAAGATCCGTTGATTCCGTTCGGAATGCAGCCCGGAGGCTGCGATCGTCGATAGGCTCAAGTACCGCCGGGGGACGCCGAAGCGTTTGCAGGGGCGCTCGCGGGGTCGGCGCCGCGCGCACGAACGGGTCGTCCATGTTTCGGTCCGGCTCCGTTTGCAGTGCGGATTCTTCTTCGAGTGAATGCGCGAGGCCGGGCTCCGGCGCGATCACACCAATTGCCGAAGCCGCGCCTTGCGCGGCTTCCCCGACGGGCTCAGGCGGCACAGCGAACTGAGATGGTGATACATCGCGCGATTTGGTGGCGCGGTTTTCAGATGGAAACATCCGCTCGAACTCCGCCCTGCGCACTTCCGTCAGCGGCCAAGATTGGGGAACGGATTCGCTGGACGCTGGGCGGGATGGCATCGCCGCCACCATCGGCACGGTTGCGAAGTCATGCTCGAGGTGGCGCGGACGTTCTTCCCTCGCTTGAGATTCGCGATTCTCCGGCGCAAGAGAGACCCACATTCTGATCTGTTCGCGAACTTCTCTCGGCAGATCCACAAACCGGACCCCCGCCTCCTTTTTCGATGCCGTCATCCACACAATCTCAGCGCGTGTCTGGACGGCTCCGTACAATTGCGGGAGGCGGATGGAGAGGTGGGAGAAGCAATTCTCGCGCAGCGGCTCGGCGGAAGTCAGCCGCATTCCGCTTATCGAGATGTTCGCGACGATTCCGACATCACTTTCGCCGAGAGTCACACAGGTGAGAGCCAAGGGGCTGCGGCGAACGCGCAGTCGTCGCTCGACGGAAGAAGTTTCGTGGACCCTTGTCGATTGCTGTTGATCAGATTGCATCTCCATTTCCCCCTCCCGCGCTTAACGCTGAGGCCTCAATCTCGGTATGCAAGGCGCCGAGATCCCCCGCAAGCTGTGATGGCTCGCGTGGATCGTTCTACATTCGGAATTGAGTCCAGTACCGGGTCCGCATATCCATCACCACTTCGCTCGGACGCTGGTGGCTGCGGGCGCCGGTACCGCCGTTTGCAACGGGAATTCCCGTTCTTGCTGGGCTAAATTCCGCGCCCTAAATTCGGCCGATTTGCTGAGGGCTGGGTGTAGTCAACAAAACCCGCGCAGCGGGAAAAAGTTCTGCTCTACAGCAAAGTCCGAGGGCGGCCTACAGCCTGGGGAACCCATGTCGCGGGTACGATTCCGAGGCTTTCAAATATCACTCAGTCGTGGTGCGAGGCTGCTGGCCTGCCCGCCGCAGGCGGGCTGCGAGCGCTTGTGAGGTCAGAGGATTCAGGATAAATTCCTCCCAGGAAACGGAATGTGCAGCTGTCTTGCAGTCGGTTCGCGCTTGGCTCAAGGATAGTGGAGGTTACGCCATGAGACCTCTGGCGGGAGTTGCACTGGGGCTGTCGCTCAGCGTGTGGACGCTGCTCGTACAGGGCGCGTTCCGCACACACATTATTCTTCCCGAGGAATCTGCTACAAAACCCCAACTGGACGCCGCGCCATCGCCAGCCGGCCCGGAACTGCGCTACGTGCCCGGCTCGACCGTTAAAATCGAGCAGCTCCTCGGTGAAGAGGACAAACAATTGCATCAACCGACGCGCAGCCGGACCTTCACACGCTACGGAATCGAAGGCACGGACCTGGGCAATTCCTTCGAGCACCAAGGTCGAGTGTATTTTCTCTTCGGTGACACCGTGGGGCGGTTGCGCCACGCGCTCGATACGATCGCGACCACTGATGCGGCCGAGCCTGAAAGCGGCGTTCGATTGGATTTTCTCAAGTCCGGCAACGATTATTTGACCATTCAGCCGCCCGGCATCAGCATGGCAGCGTTCGAAGTCCCGGTGGCAGGCATCAGCCTCGGCGCTCAAATGTATGTAGCTGTTTCGACGAACCATTCCGAGGATCGTTCGACGGATCGTTCGGTACTGACGAAATTCACGCCTCCTGCAAATTTCCAACCCTTGCGCACGATCTCTCAGCTTCCGGCCGGGCACTTCGTAAAGTTTTCGATGCACATCGAGCCCGGGACAATCGCCGGACTGCCGCCCGGCGGGCCGTTCATCTTCATTTGGGGCACTGGCGCATATCGCAGGAGCGACGCATATCTTTCCATCGTGCCAGCGGCACAATTCGAAAATGGCAAGGGGACGCGCTATTTAGCGGGTTTGGACGCGCGGAGTGCTCCGCTCTGGAGCGAGCGGGAATCGGACGCCGCAGCCATCGTCCGGAACGGCACGATGGGCGATCTTTCCGTAACGTGGTGCAGGGATCTTGGCTTGTGGCTGATGACATACGACAGTCGAGACCCGGCGCCGCGCGGAATCCTGTTCTCGTATTCGCGCACGCCGTGGGGGCCGTGGAGCGAGCCGCAAATCATCTTCAACGCGGCGCGCGATGGCGCCGTCGGCACATTCATCCACAATCCCGAATCAAATCCAGACGATGGGCTCGCGGGACCCGTGATCGGAAAGGGTCAGGCGAATCCGCAGGCCGTTCATGGCGGCGCCTACGCGCCGTACGTCGTGGAGCGCTGGACGAAGGTACAAGGCGCCGAGCTGAACATCTACTACGTGCTGTCCACTTGGAATCCCTACGTAGTCGTGCTGATGAAATCGCGACTGCGCGTTGCTTGACGCCGGGAACATGACACTGTGCGTGCCCTGCAGCTATGATTGCTCGGGAAGGATTTCGAAACGATAGCTGATCTCGGCGGTTTTGCGCAGCATGGCGGCTACCGAGCAATATTTGTTTTGGCTGAGTTCGATGGCGTCGCGGACTGCTTTTTCTTCGAGGCGGCCGGAGAGGCGGTAGACCATTTCGATTTTGGTCCACACCGACGGCGGGTCTTTGGCGCGCTCGCCGGAGATTTCGACTTCCAGGGTGGCGAGTTTCTGGCGTTTTTTTTCCAGGATCATGACGACATCCACGGAAGTGCAGGCTCCCAGCGCGCCTAGGAGCATCTCCATGGGCCCGGCGGCGGAATTGTGTTTGGAGTCGGCGTCGAAGGGAACGGCGTGGCCGGATGGCAAGGTGGCGAGGAATTCCTCGCGACCCACCCACTTTACGATTGCTTTCTGCATGGTGTGCTCCCGACGAAATCAGCTGAAACGACGTGCGAAATAAACTTTAACGGGGATTGTGTGGCGCGTCCAGTGTTCGAGGGACGGCGCGAGGTGATCGAAGTTTGGCAAAAGATTTGACAAAGAGGACACAGAGAAAAGGCGAAGGGCACAGATCGAGGTAATGATCACCGCAGAGGCGCGACGTCGCCGACATCGTGGCAAGGGGGGCAGCCCTTCGATCCCGCACGGCGGGATCTCAGGATGAATTGCGCTGCAACGCAAGTCACAGCCCGCCGCACTCCAAAATTACCTCGCCTAGGTTGACGGCGTGGTTTTGGGCTGTGTTACGCTCGCAGCGCTGGGCGGGAGGATGGCGCGCGATGCGGAGTGATTGGAAGCGGGTCGCATTTTTTGCAATTTGCGTGAGCGCGCTTTGCGGTGCGCGCCCGAATCGGGCGCAAAGCAGCGCGGGCCGCGCCGGCGATGCGGTGGCCTTGAACAATCAGGGGCTGGAACGCTACAAAAAGGGGAAAGTGGACGAAGCCATTGCGCTGTTCCGCCAGGCATTGGCGCTGAATCCGAATTTTCCGGAGGCGTTGAGCAATCTGGGCCTGGCGCTCGACAGCAAAGGCAAGGACGACGAAGCGATTTCGGATTTCGATAAAGCGCTGGCGATCAAACCTAGCGACGCGGTAACGGAAAGCAATCTGGGGCTGGCGCTGTATCACGAGAAAAAATATTACGATTCCATTTCCGCCTATCGGAAGGCGCTCGGGCTGAATCCGAAATTTGCGCAAGCGTACAACGGCATGGGCGCTGCGCTCTTTGCTTCTGGCAATGCCACCGACGCGATCGCGGCCTACCGCCGGGCGCTCGAGCTCGCGCCGCGTTACGTGGACGCACTGAATAACCTGGCAGCGGCGCTGGATTCCACGCAGCAGTGGAATGAAGCGATTCAGATTTACCAGCAGGCCATGGCGCTGGAGCCGCACTCGCTGGACCTGCAAACGAATTATGCGACGGCGCTGGGGAATGCCGGACGCGATGCGGAAGCCATCGCGCAATACCGGGAGATCGTGGCGGAACATGCGGACGACGCGCACGCCTGGTTCTCGCTGGGGCATCTGCTTTACAAACAGGGCCAGTTCGCCGAGGCCGTTACCAGCCTGGAAAAAACTCTGGCGCTGAAACCGGAGCAGGCCGACGCGGATTTTAATCTGGCGCTCGCGTATCAGGGCCAGGGCCAGCTGGAACTGGCCATTGCCACGTATCGGAAAGGCCTAGCGCTGAAGCCGGAAGAGGCGCACGCGCTATACAATCTGGGCAACGCGTATCTGCAGGCGAACGATCCGGGCAAGGCCGCGGAATATTTCCAGAAGGCGCTCGACCAGCAGGGGAATTTTCCCGAGGCCGAGGTTGGGTTGGGCGCGGCGAAAATGCAGTTGGGCGATTTGGACGGAGCGCAGACTGCATTTGTGAAAGTGATCGCGGAGCATCCCGAGAATGCCGATGCGCGATTCAATCTGGGGAACGCGCTTTTCAACAAGGGACAATATCAAGATGCCGCGGACAGTTACCGCGAGGCCAATCGCTTGAATCCGAATCTGGCGCACGCGCATTACAATCTGGGGATGGCGCTGCTGCGCTTGAAAGATCGCGATGCGGCGCAAGCGGAGTTTAAAGAGGCCGCGCGGCTGGATCCGAAACTCACCCCGCCGCAGTAGTCTTCCGGTGTTGGCATGCATCGCGGGAAGCCCCGGTACCGCGAGCGGGATCAAGGCTGCGCAGGAGATCAACATGGCGAATCAGACCGCAAAGATTGTGCGTTTTCATTCATTGGGCGGCCCGGATGTATTGAAAATCCAGGAAGAGCCGATTCCCGTGCCGGGCCAGGGCGAAGCGCTGCTGAATGTGAAGGCGATTGGGCTCAATCGCGCGGAGGTGATGTTCCGCACCGGGCACTATCTGGAGGCACCCGTGTTGCCGTCGAAGCTGGGATATGAAGCGGCGGGAACCGTGACCGCCGTGGGACCCGACGTGGACAAAAGCTGGATCGGCAAAAAAGCCAGCACCGTTCCGGGATTTTTGATGACGAATTACGGCGTGTACGGAGAAGTGGCGCTGGTTCCCGCGAGCGCGCTGGCGGTTTATCCGGAGAAGCTGACGCCGGAACAAGGTACGTCCATCTGGATGCAATATCTGACGGCCTATGGAGCGCTGATTGCCGATGCGCGGATCGGCAAGGGCGATTTTGTAATCATCACGGCGGCGAGCAGCAGCGTGGGAATTGCCGCGATCGAAATGGTGCAGGCCGAGGGCGCGATCAGCATTGCGACCACGCGAACGTCGCAGAAGAAAGCCGTGCTGGTGGAGGTCGGTGCAACGCACGTAATTGCAACCGAAGAGGAGCCGTTTCTCGCGCGCGTGAAGCAAATCACGGGCGGCAAGGGGGCGCGTGTGATCTTTGACCCGATTGGAGGCAAGGGCATCCATGCACTCGCCGAGGCCGCGGCGTATCGAGGAACCATCTTCGAATATGGAGCGCTGGCGCCGGAACCGACGCCGTTTCCTTTGTTCTCCGCGCTGAGCAAGGGTCTGACTGTGCGCGGGTACACGGTGCGCGAAATACTTTCGGTCCCGCAACGGAAGGCCGAGGCGGTGAAGTATGTCTTCGAGCATGTTGCCGCGGGCCGCTTCAAGCCGCGCGTAGACCGCGTATTTCCATTCGCGCAAATTGTGGAGGCGCATCGTTATATGGAGTCGAACCAGCAGATCGGGAAGATTGTCGTGACGGTTTGACCGTTGCGTTGCCTGAATTTCATATTGGAACGATAGAAACTTTGAATCGGAGTTAACGAACTCCTTATGGCGGCTTTATGACTCCCTTATGGCCGCTTCGCTAGCGTCGTCGCAGTTAGTTCGGGGGTGCTGCGATGAAGCGATTCGGCCGTGTTCCACGATTTGCGTTCCCTGCCGTAGTGTTCCTGCTTTTCCTGTCTGTGGTTTTAATGCCCTGCGCCGGACGCATGGAAGCGCAATCCACTTTTGGAAGCTTGCGAGGGTTGACGGTGGATGCTACCGGCTCGGCGGTGCCGCAGGCGGAAATTACCGTGCACGGACTGGACGACAACAGCGACCATCAAGCGATGAGCGGCGACGACGGCGTTTTTGAGATTGAAAATTTGAAGCCCGGGCACTATCGCGTGACGGGCCATAAACCGGGCTTTGCCGATGCGCTGGTGCCGCAGCTGGCCCTGGAAGCGCGGCAGGAACTTCGCGTGACGCTGACTTTCGCGGTCGCGAGCCAGAGCCAGACGGTGGAAGTGAGCGCGGTCGCCGAGCAAATCAACACGGAGAACGGCACGATCGCGGGGAGTTTGGAAAATCTGCAACTCACTCAGCTCCCGCTGAACTCCCGCGCGGTTTCGACCAGTCCGCTGGCGGCGCTGCAGCTTTCTCCGGAGGTGCAGTACGACGCGCAGGGGAATATTTCCATTGGCGGAGCGACCTCCGCGATGGTGGGGTATTCCGTGGACGGAATTTCGACGGCGAACGTGCGGCAGAACGGCGCGCTGCAGGATGCTTATCCCTCGTCCGAGGGGATTGAGGAGCTGAAGGTGACGGCGTTCAACAACAACGCCGAGTTTGCGCAGGTGGGCGATGTGACGTTCACGACCAAGAGCGGCACGAACCAGTTTCACGGAAGCCTTTTTGAATATTTGCAGAATGATGCGTTCGATGCCAAACCGCTGAATTTCAGCGAGAAAGCGCCGAAGCGCTTCAACACGTTTGGCGGAAGCCTGGGCGGCCCGTTCTCCATTCCCAAGCTGTTCCACGGCAGCGACAAGACATTTTTCTTTTTCGACTACGAAGGAAACCGGCGGAGCATTTCCACGACCGAGCAGTACCTGGTGCCGACGCTGGCGGAAAGAAATGGCAATCTGAATGGATTCATCACGGCGAGCAATCCCACGCCCTTTACGAATCCGGCGACGGGGCAACCCAGCGCCATTTTGATCGATCCCGTTACGCATCAGCAATTCATGGGCTGCGGCGGCGGGCAAGCAAATGTGATTTGCAGTTCGGGCGCGGGCAATCGCATCAGCGGGGTGACGCAGACCTTGCTGCATTATTACCCGCTGCCGAACGCGAACCTGAGCGTGGCGAATCCATCGTTCAATTACGAGACGCTGGTGCCCACTCCGGCAGATACCAATGGCTGGGACGTGCGGCTGGATCGCACCATCACCTCGAAGCAGCAGGTTTTCGCGCGATTCAGCTGGAAGAATCTGCTGACGGATGCCGCCAACCCGCTGCTGCCGAATGATACAGACACCGAGCACAACCGCAGTCTGCTGGTTTCCTACAACTACGCGATCAGTCCTAAGTGGATCAACGAATTCCGCTTTGGTTTCACGGATGCGCTGACCAGCGTGAATTTTCCGATTCTCGGGAGCTCCGCAATTTCGCAGCTGGGGCTGCAAGGAATTGACATCAGCCAGCATCCCGACGGCGAAGCTTTCCCGACCTTCAATTTCAGCGACGGCAGCGGATTTACGCCGATCGGAAGGGATCGCGCAGGCATCACGCAATCGAAAACGCTGGAGTTCACGGACAATCTGACGCGGCAAATGGGCAAGCATACTTTACGGTTCGGCGTGGATATTCGGCGGGTGAACTATCAGGACTTGATGTACTTTCTGCCGTCGGATGACTACGGCCTATTTACGTTCAATCAAGGTGTGTTCACGGGAAGCTCTTTTGGCGATGCTCTTCTCGGACTGCCGAATACTTCTTTTTTCGCGATCACTTCGCCGCAGGTGAATGCGCGCGCGTTGCAATACGGCGTTTATGGCCAGGATGAGTGGCAGGTCAACGATCGGCTCACTGTGAATTTCGGGTTGCGCTGGGAGATGCTGCCGCCTTTCACGGAGGCGGCGGGAGATTTGGGGAGCTTCGATCCTCGCAACAACAGCATTCTGGTTCCCGATGCGCTGCAGAACACGCTGGCAAATTCGCCCGCGTACCAGCAGGTGTACACGGGATTTCTCGAATCGTTCAATGCCTGTTCGCTGGGGCAGGGTGGGGCTTGCACGAACGTGATGACGGCGAGCCAGGATCATTTGCCGCAAGGTCTGCGGCAATTGTACCGGCGCGATTTTGATCCGCGAATCAGCGTGGCCTATCGTCCGTTTCGCGACAACAAGACTGTGATGCGCGCGGGATTCGGCGTCTTCACGATCTCAACGCTTGGTCCGATGTCATTCAATAACGCCGGCAACCCGCTTTCGGTGGTGCATACGTATGCGAACAACGTCGCGGGCCAGCCGCAATTTCAATTTCCGGCGACGGCGCCGCCGACGAGCGTGATCGTCTATGGCGGGGGCACTTTGGATCAGGCCAACGATCCACTATTCCGCGACCCGCAAGCGACGCAATGGAATTTCACGGTCGAGCGCCAAATCACCGAGAGCACTTTGCTGCGCGCGAGCTACGTCGGAATGAATTCATACCGGCTGCCGGTCACCGAGGACTTGAACCAGGTCCACCCCAGCACGACGCCGTATTCGCCCGCGAATACGCCTTATCCGAATTGGTTTACTTTGCTCTCCACCGAAAACGCGGGCTTCGCGAATTACCAGGCGCTGCAATTGGATGCCAGTCACCGCATGGCGAACGGCCTTTTCTTCCAGACCAATTACACACTCGCGAAAAATCTCAGCGACGCGCAAGGCGATGCGCCCAGTGGCTTCACCAGTGAGGTGGCTTACGGGCTCGCGGTTTCGAATCGCTTCGCTCTACGCGCGGATCGCGGCAATGTGGCCGGCACCCCTCGGCAGCGCTTCCAGATGAATGGAATCTACCAGCTTCCCTTGGGCAAGGGACGCAGGTGGCTGAACAGCTCGGGATGGCAGAACCTACTGATCGGCGGCTGGGAAGCCAGCACCGTGACTTTGCTGCAGACCGGCCCGTGGCTCACTCCGACGATCAGTCCGACACTCGATCAATCGAATACGGACATTGTGAATCGCGGCACCTTGCTGCGCCCCGACTGCGTGGGGGATCCGATTCCCGCGCAGCGCAGCGCCGCGCAGTATTTCAGTTTGGGTGCTTTTGCTCCCGCGCCCGCCGATGCGGGACGAATTGGAAACTGCGGCGTGGGGATTTTGCAGGCCCCCGGCACCATCGGAGTTTCGGCTGGTCTGGGAAAGACTTTCCTGCTCGGCGAAAAAGCGAGGCTGCGATTTGAATCCACTTTCACCAACGTGTTGAATCACACCAACTATGCCCCGCCCGCCGTGGACATCAGCAACCCGCAGACTTTTGGCGTGCTGCAATCCAATCAAACTTCGGCCAATGCCGGACCGCGAACGGGGCAGCTGGCGCTGCGTCTGGATTTTTGAGCCGCGACGATTTCCGGCAGTGTGGCTCGACCGCGTTGTGCGAGTGACATCTTCCGGCCGGGCCCCTAGCTCCTGCACGGAAGCAGGCGCCTGGCCGCCGGCCACGCTCCCCTTGACAGTCGAGGAGAGTACTGCTATTTTCTCTCCTAGACACACAAGGAGAGACGGTGGCAAAACCGATCGATCTGCTGCAAGGCACGTTGGACATGCTGATCCTCAAGGCCGTCTCGCTGGGCCCTTTGCACGGCTACGGCGTTCTGCTGCGCATCCAGCAAATTTCCAAAGACCGCCTGGAAATTCAGCAAGGCTCGCTTTATCCCGCGCTGTATCGCCTGGAGCATCAAGGCTGGATCGCGAGCGAATGGGGTGAATCGGAAAACAAGCGCAAGGCGAAATATTACCGGCTCACCGCGGCGGGCAAGCGCCGATTCCAGGCGGAAACCGAAAAATGGAATCGCATGGCGGACGTGATCGCCGGAATCCTGAGCACCACTGCGGAGGAAGTATGACGCTTTCGAGCCGCGTGCGTTGCTGGCTGCGCGCAACGGTGGGGCGCTCTCGCATGGAGAGCGAGATGGACGCGGAGCTGCGCTTCCATGTGGAAACCTACGCCGAGGATTTGATTGGCAGCGGCATGGCGCGGGCAGAAGCGTTGCGGCGCGCGCGGCTGGAATTCGGTGGAATGGAGAGCGCCAAGGAAGAATGCCGCGAAGCGCGCGGCGCGAATCTCATCGAAACTCTGCTGCAGGATGTTCGCTTCGGCTCGCGCATCTTGCGCAAGAGCCCCGGCTTCACGGCGGTCGCGGTGCTCATGCTTGCGGTGGGCATCGGCGCGAGCGCGGCGGTTTTCAGCCTGGTGAACACGATCCTTCTGAAACCTCTTCCCTATCCGGATTCCAGCAGAATCGTATTGCCCGAACTGCTTTCTCCGCCGGGAGTGAATCTTGGTTCCGAATATATTCCCTGGGGGCAACTGCAATTCCGCTTGTTGACGCGCGACGCGCGTCCTTTCGAAACCGTGAGCGCGTTCCAGAACGATTCGTTCAACCTGACGGGAGCCGGTGAACCGATTTTTCTGGATGGCTTTCGCGCGTCCCAGGAATTTTTCTCTTCGTTGGGAATTTCACCCGCTGTGGGACGCGCCTTCACAGCCGAAGAGGATCAGCCGGGCCATGAATACGAAGTGATCCTCGGCAACCGCTTGTGGCGCGAGCGGTTTGCGGCAGAGCAAAACATTTTGGGGCGGACCGTTGAGCTGAACGGGTACGCCTACACCGTGGTGGGCGTGATGCCCGCGGGATTCGCATTCCCGCGCGCGGAAGAGATGCCGAGCAGTTTCAATTTTCCCAGCGAGCCGCAGCTGTGGGTTCCGCTGGCTGTTCCGGCGGAGCCGAAACCGGGGCCATCCGAACTCGCCGTGATCGGCCGGCTGAAACCCGGCGTGACGATAGAGCAGGCGCAAGCCGCGCTGGACTTGATGACAAAACATGCCGAGGAACAGGATCACCGGTGGATCGGCTGGTTCAACACGCGAGTGGTTCCGTTGCAGCGGCAAGTGGTGGGCGACACGCGGCGCCCGTTGCAACTGATGCTGGGGGCCGTCTGCATCGTGCTGCTGATCGCTTGCTCCAACGTGGCAAATTTACTTCTGACGCGCTCGCTGGCACGGCGCCGGGAGTTCACGCTGCGCGCAGCGCTGGGCGCCGGACGCGCGCGATTGATCCGGCAGCTGCTGACGGAGAGCCTGCTGATCGCCGTAGCTGCGGGAGCGGCGGGAATCCTGATCGCTAACGCGGGAATTTATTTCGTGAAAACTCTTGGCCCTGCGAATATTCCGCGCTTGCGCGAAGTCACGTTGGACTTGCCGGTGCTGGCCTTTGCGCTGGGCATTTCGCTGGCCACCGGAATTCTTTTTGGGCTCGTTCCGGCGATGGCAGGCGCGCGCGAGAATCTGGTGGATTCGCTGAAGGAGGGCAGCCAGAGAGCCGGAGGCAGCCGGCTGAGCCCGAGGCTGCGCAATGCGCTGCTGGTTTCGCAGGTGGCGCTGGCTTTGGTGCTGGTCGTATCGGCCGGGCTGCTGACGCGAACTTTTTTCCAGCTGCTGGGCGCCGATGGCGGATTCAATGCGGAGCGGGTTCTGACTTTCCAGTTGCCGCTGCCCGCTTTGAAATATGCGGACCAGAATCAAATCGTCACACTGTTCCAGAATATGCTGGAGCGCTTGCGAGCCGTTCCCGGCGTGCGGGCCGCGGGAATCGGCGAAACGGTGCCGATGGGTGGCGAGGGTGAGAGCACGACGATTCGAGTTCCCGGCCATCCCGCCGCCAGCCAAAAAGAAATGCCCTTCGCCAATTTCACGGTGATCTCGCCCGGATATTTTTCAGCGATTGGAACCCCGCTGCTGCGCGGCCGCGATTTTCAACAGACCGACACGACGGATTCGTTGCCGGTCGCGATTGTGAACGCGGCGATGGAACGGAGATACTGGCCGGGCGAAGGCGCTCTGGGCAAACAGGTGGGGCCGGGGAGCACGCGCTATCCGCTGCTGACGATTGTGGGAGTTGTTCCCGACGTAAAGCATAGCTCCCTGCGCGAAGAGTCGGCTCCGGAAATGTATGTGCTGTACAACCAGAAACCGTGGCCTTCGCTGTTGAACATGCGCGTGGCGCTGCGGACGAAAGCGGATCCGGCGGGTATCACAGAGAGCGTGCGGGAAAATATGCATGCGATCGATCCTGACTTGCCGCTGGCGAAAGTCGCGACGCTCGCGACGCTGGTGGATGATTCGATGTCGCAGCCGCGATTTTCCGTGTTCTTGCTGGGATCGTTCGGAGTGCTCGCATTGCTGCTCGCATCGATCGGAATGTATGGAGTGATTTCGTATTCGGTGCTGCAGCGCACGCAAGAGATTGCCATCCGCATGGCGCTGGGCGCGCAGCGACGCAAGGTGTTTGGCATGGTGCTGGGGCAGGGCGCGCGGCTGGCGGGTTTGGGAATTGCGATTGGACTTATTGCCGCTCTCGGCGTGACGCACTTGATGGCTAGTTTTTTATATGGCGTGCGTCCCGCCGACCCGCTCACTTTTGCCGGCGTGTCGCTGCTGTTGCTGGGGATCGCGCTGCTCGCCTGCTACGTGCCAGCACGGCGCGCCACGCGCGTGGATCCCATGGTGGCGCTGAAGTACGAATGAGCACGGAAATTATTGCCGGAAGCCTGACGTTGCGGTGGGAGGGAGTATGACGCTTGGGAGCCGCGTGCATTCCTGGCTGCGCGCAACGGTGGGGCGCTCTCGCATGGAGAGCGAAATGGACGCGGAGCTGCGCTTCCATGTGGAAACCTACGCCGAGGATTTGATTCGCAGCGGCATCCCGCGGACGGAAGCGTTGCGGCGCGCGCGGCTGGAATTCGGTGGAATGGAGACCGCCAAGGAAGAATGCCGCGAAGCGCGTGGTGTGCACTTCGCCGAAACCGTGTTGCAAGATTTGCGTTACGGCGCGCGCACGATGTTACGCTCGCCGGGATTCACTGTGACTGCAGTGCTCGCACTGGCGCTGGGTATCGGCGCGAACACCGCGATCTTCAGCGTAGTCAACGCGGTGTTGCTGCGGCCTCTGCCGTATGATCAGCCCGACCGCCTGGTGCAGGTGTGGCATACTCCGCCGCAAAAAAGTTTCCCCGGCATAGCGATTTTTACCGTGTCGCCTGCCAATTTCCTCGATTGGCGCAAGCAAAATCATTCCTTCACAGGCATGGCGGCCTATGGATTCGGCCGCTACACGATTACCGGCAGCGGGCATCCGGAAACACTTCGCGTGGTTGCCGCGACGAACGGCTGGTTATCGATCCTGCACGCGCAGCCGATGCTGGGCCGCGGATTTCTTGACGGCGAATATGAAGCGGGCCACGAACACGAAGTTCTGCTGAGCTACGGACTGTGGCGCAGCTACTTTGCGGGAAATCCCGACGTCGTCGGTGAGAATATTCAGCTCAACGCGCAAACATTCACAGTAGTCGGCGTCATGGGACCGGGGTTCGACTTTCCCATTTCCAGCGATCCGGACTCGCGCGCTCAGATGTGGAAGCCTTTGGCCTGGACCGGTTCGGAGCGCGCGGTTCGCGATAATCGCAACTATGCAGTGATTGCTCGCCTGAAAACGGGCGTCACTTTGCAGCAGGCGCAGGCGGAGCTGGATGCCATTTCCAATGGGCTGGCGCAGGATTATCCCAATGACGATGAGGGCTGGGGCGCGATTGCCATCCCCATGCGCGACGATCTTGTGAGCGACGTGCGCCCGGCTTTGCTGATTCTGCTGGGCGCGGTTGTGCTGGTGTTGTTAATTGCGTGCGCGAACGTCGTAAACCTGATGCTGGCGCGGGCGCTTTCGCGGCGCAAGGAAGTCGCGGTGCGCACTGCGTTGGGCGCCACTCGCCGCCGCTTGTTGCAGCAAGCGCTTTCCGAGACGCTCCTGCTGGCGGTCGCGGGAGGCGCACTGGGCTTGGTCTTTGCGCACTACGGCGTGCTCTTGATCGTGAAATTCCTGGCGCAGCGGTTGCCGCGCTCCAATGAGATAGCGCTGGATGGCTGGGTCCTGGCGTTCACATTGGGTATTTCACTGCTGAGCGGATTCGCTGCCGGTCTATTGCCTGCTCTGCGCATGGCCAGAGCAGATTTGCATGAGGCGTTGAAACAAGGACTGGGCCGCACGAGCGTGGATTCAGGCGGCAGCCGCACGCGCAACACGCTGGTGGTTTCGGAAGTGGCGCTCTCGCTGATGCTGCTGATTGGCGCGGGTCTGCTGATTCGCAGCTTGTGGGTGCTGCAGCATGTAAATCCTGGCTTCGACCCCAGGCACGTCGTCACGATGGCGGTCTCGGTTCCGCCGGGCAAGTTCGCCGAACCGCAGCAGCAGATCGCTTACTTCGGCCGGGTTCTCGAGCGCGTGCGCAGCTTGCCTGGTGTGCAATCCGCCGGCCTCGTTGACGATCTGCCGCTGAGCGGTGACGGCTCACACCAGCCAATTTCCGTGGAGGGCCGGCCGCCGGCGCCGATGGCCGAGCTGCCGGAAGTGGATGTACGCCTCATCAGCCCCGGATATATGAGCGCCATGCATATAGCGCTTTTGAGCGGACGCGACCTTGCTGACTCCGACGTTGCGGGGCGCCCCGGCGCAGTGCTGATCAGCGCCTCCTTGGCCAAATCCTTCTGGCCAAATGAGAATGCCATCGGCAAGCATCTCACGCTGTACTTCTTCCCGGATGTGGCGCGCGTGGTTGTGGGCGTGGTGGCAGATGTGAAGATGACTGCCCTGAACGAAACGCAGCCCGTGCCCACCCTTTACTTCCCGTTGGCGCAACTGTCGCCCGTGAGAGGCGCAGCCTGGCGGTCAATCCCGATGAGCCTTGCGGTGCGCACCGAGGCGGCGCCGCTCAGCGTGCTTCCGGCAATCACCGGCGCTATCCGCGAAACCGATGTGGATGTGCCCCTGCTGAATATTCGCACCATGGACGATTCGGTGTCCGCGTCCTTGTCGCCTGCACGATTCACGATGCTGCTGCTGGGCGCATTCGCCGGTTTGGCGCTGCTGCTCGCGGTGGTGGGGATTTACAGCGTGATGAGTTATTCAGTTTCGCGGCGCACGAACGAGATCGGAATTCGCGTGGCGCTGGGGGCGAGCCGCAAAGCTGTGCTGCTGTTGATTGTGCGGCAAGCATTGCTGCTGGCGCTCATCGGCTCGGTCATCGGTATTGTGGGTGCGCTGTCGCTGTCGCGGCTCCTGGCCAGTCAGCTGTACGGCGTCCGGCCCACCGACCCTGTGACTTTCGTTACGGTCGCGGGCTTGCTGATGATTGTCTCGCTTGTCGCGAGTTACCTTCCCGCGCGGCGCGCGATGCGCGTTGACCCCATGATTGCTTTGCGCTACGAATAGAATCTAGCCCCCGCGCGAATCAATTGGAAATCGCGCCTGCCACCCTTGCGAGTCGAACACCGTCACCGGGAGGGACGAGGACGCGCCAAAAATTAGGGAATCCGCGGGCGCGCGCGGCCCATCTAAGCTGGTTATGACTATGAAAAAAGTAAAACTGGGTACGCAGGGCGCGGTTGTTTCCCGCATGGGTCTCGGCTGCATGGGCATGAGCGACTTCTACGGCGAGCGGAACGACGCGGAGTCCGCCGCAACGATTCTGCGCGCTCTGGATCTGGGCATCAGCTTTCTGGATACGGCGGATACCTATGGAATCGGCGACAACGAGGAGCTGATTGGCAAGACGATCCGCGGACGTCGCGACGAAGTGTTTCTGGCGACCAAGTTTGCCAACATCCGCACCAAGGCGGAGCCGAATCGCTGGTCGATCAGCGGGAAGCCGGAGTATGTGCGGTCGGCGTGCGATGCGTCGCTGCAACGGCTGGGTGTGGACCATATTGATTTGTACTACCAACATCGCGTGGACCCGCAGACTCCGATTGAGGAGACCGTGGGCGCGATGGCGGAGTTGGTGAAGGCGGGGAAGGCGAAGTATCTGGGACTGTCGGAAGCGTCACCGGCGACAATTCGCCGCGCGCACCAGGTGCATCCGATCACTGCGCTGCAGACGGAATATTCGCTGTGGGAACGGCACGTGGAGGCAGAGATTCTGCCGACGGTACGCGAGTTGGGAATTGGTTTTGTGCCGTACAGCCCGCTGGGACGCGGGTTCCTTACCGGTACAATCACCAAGAAGAGCGACTTGATGGAGACGGACTCGCGCGTGACGCGCATGCCGCGGTTCGCGGGCGAAAATTTCGACAAGAACCAGGTGCTCGTCGCGCGCGTGCGGGCGATTGCCGCGCGCAAGGGCGTGAAGCCTGGCCAGCTGGCGCTGGCGTGGGTGCTGGCGAAGGGCGAAGATCTGGTCCCGATTCCCGGCACGAAGCGCAGGAAATATCTGGAAGAGAACGCGGCCGCGGTGGACAGCAAGCTGACTCCGGCCGAAGTGGCGGAGTTAGAGGCTGCTGTGCCGCAGAGTGATATCGCAGGCGACCGCTATCCGGCAGCGGCCCTGAACGCGATTGACCGCTGAAGCTGGCCCACTTCGCCTGCGCGCAATTCAAACCCGCCTCTGGTGCTTCTATGGTTGGGGACTCGCTTCCATTTCCGGCGACTCCGGCAGCTGTGCGTCACTCGATGCAACTGCCGCCGCAGTTTCCGCCTGGTCCAGGGCTTGTGTGTCGAAAGTGTAGGCTATTTGATTCGCGGTGAGGATGAGGAGCCGTTTGCCATCGGCACTAAATACACACGCTGAGATGTGATAAGGAAAGCTCAGTTGAGTGCGCTTCTCGAATGACTTCAGATCGTATACGTCAAGCTGTCCGATTTGGTTTTCCACGACCGCGATACCAGCCGCAGTGGAAAGTGCCGAGTTCGCACCGAAGAAGATGGCTTTCTGCTGGCCGCTTGCCAATGAAAACGCGCGCGTGCGATTTTCATCGTCCGCTACGAGAACCCAGTCGCCCTCCGCGAAGGTTCGTGTCACGCTGAAGGAGCCCTTGCCTGTGTCAATGAGGAGTTGTCCGCGCAACTTTCCAGTAGCGGCATCGAGCACCTCAAGTAGATAGGCGCCTTGGTGATCCCGCATGGCCGCAAAGCGAGCTTGCAGCGCGGCAGTGTCCTTGATTTCATCCTTGGCCGCGGCCGCTTCGACCCTCCATTCCAGGACCATCAGAGCAGTCTGTTGCGTGACCGCGATGAACGGCGCTTCCTTGGGAAAAGTCCGCGACCACAGCGTATGTCCATCGCGCACATCCTGGACGTCCAGCGTAATATCGCGCGCCAGGGTATTGTTCTTTCCAGCTGGCTTCCGCAGAATCAAGAACCGTCCGGATTGCCAAGCAGCTGTTTTTTCTTGGATCGGCGTTCCGGCCGCCATCGTTTCGCGCGAGAGGTCGGCACGGGCGATGGTCCGTGGTTGCGGATCCTGCTCGGGAAAATCGGCGTAGAAGGCTTGGTCACCGTCAAAATAAGCGCCGCGGAAACCGCGCGTGTAATAGAGGCGCTTGGCAGAAGAGAGCTCCCACACGGCGCCGCGGCTGGTTCCAGAAACGGCGAGCCAGCGGAGGTCGGGAGACACAGCCCAAGCTCGCAGCGCGCCCAGAGTGCTCTTGGGAAGCTCCGCCTCACCTTTGGGTTCGTGGGTGGAGAGATCGAAGATTCCGACTTCGCCGGAGAGCCGTTGACTGAGAACGTCGCGATCGAAAACGTCAATTGCGGACGATTTCTTGGAGCCGATCACAAAGCTCTGCGACTTCAGGTCCAGGACACCCACTTGCGCGTCCTGGACGGGCTTCAGGATCACGTAGTCCCCTCGAGTGGGAGCTTCCATATCCTGGCGCGGGTTTATGGGAATTCGTTCCAGCAGCTTCCCGGTAGAAAACTGAATTATCGCGGAATTCTTCGGATCCGTACGGTTTTGCACGATCACCCGGTCCGGACCGAGAAATGCGAAGGTGTCCTTGAGCATGTCGCCCAAGGCGCCGTGCAGGGGGATTTGGGTGCGAGTCGTGAGGTCAACTCCGATGGCTTTCTGCGAACCCGTCGCAGCGAAGTAGTGGTCGTCAGAGGAAAACGCCATGTGAATCCATCTTGCATCGCTCGTTTCCGCCAGTATTAGCGTCAGTTGGCGCAAGTAGTCGCCCAGGGCGCCGGGAATATCGGTTTCAAAGTAGGCTTTTTTGGTAACGAGAACGTTTCCACTTTCCACGTCAAGCAGCGAAAAATCGAGTTGGTGGGTGACGCATGCGAGCAGTTTGCCATCGTGAGAAAGGGAACTCTGCGTACAGCCATCGGGCAGCGCCATCTCGTGAACACTCATTCTTTCCTGATCATCAATGCTCCATTCTTCGATCCGAAGGCCACGTGTTAGCAGCAGAATTTTTTGGGAATCCAGCGAGAATTGCGCTTCCTGGGCTTCGGCGCCGCCGATCCGGAAAAGAAAAGTGAAAGGGTCGTTGGCGAATACGAATATGCTGGCGTCGTCCTGGGCCAGCGAATATTCGCCGTTGGGACTGAATTTCAGGTTCCTGATGTCCGTTCGCAAGGGTGGGTCCAGCGGTCTTTTTGACACCACACCAACCAGATGTTCCCGGTGCCCGAGCACAGAATAGGCGATGACCTCCGATTGCCAGGCGAGAAACTGGGCGGAGGGAGCGGCGGGGGCGATTTCCCGACAAGACGGCGGGAGCAAACTTTCGGACTTGTGGAGTTCTCGCAGACGCTTCTCACCGGGTTTTGTCACTTGAAAGACATCGGTCAGGAGGTTGCCCGTCTTTCCTTGCGTCCGTGCCAGGCGGTCGTAAAATTCCACGAAGGCTTGCGGCGAAAATCCGGCGGCGGCCGCAGCATACAGGGCCACGCGGTCCGCCTCGTACTGATGGGGTTCCTCCTCCCGTTGCTGCCTCTCGGCGGTCTTCAGCAGCGCGCCGCGGTCGCGCGCGATGCTGTCCAGCATCCGGTTGAACTTCTCGAAAATATCCCTGCGGTCGCCGACGGAATTGACGTCCAGGATGTCATGAAACGTGCGCGTCATTTCGATAGCGTTTTGGTGAGTCAGGATGTGACCCATCTCATGGCCGAGCATGCCGGCCAGTTCGTCGTCATTGCGAAGGAAGGCGACCATTTTCCGCGTCACATAAATCCGCCCAGCGCCCACGCTAAACGAGTTAACGATTGGGGAATCAATGAGGATGACGCGAAACTTCAATTGGGTTGGCGGGAGTTGGCCGAGGATGCGATGGGCAACGACGTTGAGGTGATCGGCGAGTTCGTCGTCATGGATGACGTGGAAGTTTTTTTCCAGCCATTCGGCTTCGACGTCACCCAAATCCAGCTCCTGCTGTGGGCTGAAAATGTTGGGACCGGCTGAAGCACTGAGCGCCGGAGGAGCCGGACAATTCTGTTGGGCGCGCAGCACGCCGGGAAGAAGGCCGGCAGCAATCGAGAGCAGTGCGATGGAGAGGATTTTCATTCGCGCGGCATTGCATATAGCACAGTGAGCAGAATTACGAAAGCGTGCATTAACGAGGTATGGAGCATTCCGCTCGAGCCGAGATTATTGCAGTTTGGAGTATTCGGATTTGGCGGCGACGAGGATGGGAATGCCTGAGTCGGCGTCTTTCCATAGCGCGAAGAAGTCTTGGTAGGCGACCCGCGCCTTGGATGAGTCACCTTCGAGCGCGTAGGCCCGCGCCAGGCCTAGCTTCGCCAGCGCGCTGCTGATGGAATTGAGCGCCACGCCGGGATGATCCACGATTTTTTGAAATTCGGCGGCGGCTTCGCCGCCTTTGTGCAGCGCCAGATACGCGCGGCCGCGCTGGTAGGTGCTGAGCATGGACCTTTGGGTGGCAAGATCGAACGGGATGACCGGCTGCAGAATCTCGATCGCCTTGGCGGGATTGTTGCTGCCGATCTCAATCGTCGCGCGAATAACGGGGAGATCGAACGAATTCACCATGGTGTTGGAAGGATTGTCCTTGGCAACCTCGGCGACGATGGATTCGGCGCGGGCCAGGTCGCCAGCGCGCGCGAGCGCATACGCGGCCTCTGTGCGCGCGCGCAACGACGCAGAATTATTCGCGAGCGCAGCTGCGGCGTCGCGGCGCGCGCCGGTTTCGTCGCCCACCTCGGCCTCGGTCATGGACAGCGCGGCCAGCCACAGTGCAGCCTGCTCGTTCTGATGCAAAGCTTCGTAGGCACGTCGCGCACGTTCCATCGAGCCACGCGCTTTTTCCATGCGTCCGGCATACGCTTCTGTTTCCGCCGCCATCGCTAACGAGTACGCGGCACTCTCCGCGCCTTTGGAAGCCACGAGCGAAAGTTCGCGCTCCATGGTGGACGAATCGTTCTGCACAAACGCCAGAAAATAGAGAAGGCGGTGAAGGTTCGGGACATCGATCTTGGCCGCCAGTGCTTGAGCAGCCGTTGCTTTGGCCTCGTCGTATCGCCCTAGGCCGAGATACGCCGAGGTGAGAGCGGTGAAGGCGATGCTTTCGTCGGGACTCAGCTGGTGCGCCTGGCGAACGACAGGCAGAGACTTCTCCCACTGGCCCATCAAGGCGTAGGAGACACCCAGATTGTTGAAAGGAACCGAATCGCGGGGGTAGGTTTGCGTCCAGAGCTGATAGACCTGATCGGCCGCCTCCAAATCGCCGGTCACGTTGCCCTGGTAGTGCGAATCAATGTAGAACTTTTCCGCCTCGCTGGCGCGGTCGCGCAGGGCGTAGGCCTTTTTGGTGTACTCGACGCCCAGGCTCCGGTTGCCCAAGTTCGTTTCCACCTGGCCGAGCGTCGCGTAGGCGATCGCGAAATTCGGATCGAGCGCCACGGCCTGTTTGAAGAAAGGCAACGCGGGTTCCTCACCCTGGGTCGCGCGCGCCTGCATGCCCAGGCTGTAGGCTTTCAGAGCTTCCAGCGAAGAGGTCGTGGCTTCTTGGATGGGCGTGTTGAATCTCTGAATGGAGGCGAGCGATTCGCCCAGCTTTCGCCGAATATCTTCGGCCGCGTTGCCGAGCGCGCCGAGAACGTGATCCTTGTCGGGAGCTTCCGCAGAGGCGGTGGCCAGCGTTTCCCCGGATGCACAGTTCAGCGCGCTGAGAATTAGGTTGTAGGTGTTGCCGATTTGCGCGATGGAGCCTTCGAGCACCGCCGCGCTTTGCGTGCGCTGGCAGATTTGCCGCGCGAGATCGTTCGTGACGCGCGCCGTGGGCGGTTGGCCCATGTATTGCATGGTCTGCTGCACTTGCCGGTCCGAGAGAATATGCAGAAAAGGAGATTGCGCGAGCTGTGCGGCAAGGCCCTGGCGCAGCGCGCCATCGAACACCGCATCACCCGTGGTGTTCGCAAAATCGGCGAGAACGATGGAACCTTGGCCGGTGAGCTTTGGGCCGCGATGCGTGAAGAAATATCCTCCTGCAGCGAGCACGATCGCGATCACGGCTGCGACGGCTAGGAGTGGCCAGCGGCCGCCTGACGCGACGTTTGAAGGCTGCGCGGTTGTTACGGCGACGGAAGCGGAAGATAGCGCGCCTGCTATTGCTGCGGCTGAGGGCGCCGAGCCTGCCGCAGGTTGCGCTGTGGTTATAGGCGCGGCGCTGGTTCCGCCGGATGGCGTCATCGCGGCGATCGCCTGGCCGCTCGATGGAGCTGCTTGTGTGGCGGTCTCTGCGAACGCGCCAGAGTTCTGCTGCGCGCTTGCCTGCGCGGACATCACCGCGGCGGAAATGCGGCTCGAACCGGTGTCGCGCTTCAGGCGCGCCAGATCGGTGCGCAGTTCCGCGGCGTGCTGATAACGCATCCGGCGATCTTTTTCGAGCGCCTTGGAAATCGCTTCCTCCAGCCGCGGCGGAATGTCCGGGTTCAAGCGCGCCGCGGGCGCCGGCGCTTTTTCCAGGATGGCGTTGAAGACCACCGCCGTCGTCGCACCGCGGAATGGAACGGCGCCGGTGGCCATTTCATAGAGCACCGCGCCAAAACTGAAAAGATCGCTGCGCACGTCCAGCGATTCTCCGCGCGCCTGCTCCGGCGACATATACGCCACTGTCCCTACTGCCGTCCCAGCGCTGGTCAAGTCCGCTTCCCTCACCGACGGTGTATCCACCGTGAGATCCGAAGGATTCGTGGTGCGCGTGGCGTCGGATGTCGCCAGAATTTGCTTGGCCAGGCCAAAATCCAGTATTTTCGCGTGGCCGCGGTCCGTGATGAATAAATTCGCGGGCTTGATGTCGCGATGGACGATGCCCTTGGAGTGCGCGGCGTCCAGCGCGTCGGCAATCTCGATGCCCAGATCGAGCAGCAGCTCCATTTCCAGCGGACGCCCGGAAATGCGGTGCTTCAGCGTCATGCCTTCCAGAAATTCCATGGCGATGAAGGGATGTCCGTCCTGCTGGCCGATTTCGTAGATAGTGCAGATGTTGGGATGATTCAGCGCGGAAGCGGCACGCGCTTCGCGCCGGAAACGTTCGAGCGATTGCGGGTCGCGCGCGACATCTTCCGGGAGAAATTTCAGAGCGACGAAGCGGCCGAGTTCGGTATCTTCGGCTTTGTAAACGACGCCCATGCCTCCGCCGCCCAACTTTTCCAGGACGCGATAGTGAGAAATCGTGCGACCGATCGGCGACTGAGGTTCGGGCATGAGTGGCGCACA
>Ga0210394_10000630_pt1 | contig 69924 bp, 55 predicted proteins | sample IncBWC12MmetaG_FD_160121 | JGI IMG/M metagenome (GOLD analysis project Ga0210394, IMG submission 160121) | Forest soil microbial communities from Barre Woods Harvard Forest LTER site, Petersham, Massachusetts, United States - Inc-BW-C-12-M | ecosystem: Environmental > Terrestrial > Soil >... | reverse complement strand
CTTCTTGATAGTCGCGGGTAAAATCGAGATTGTGCTGGATCAGCGGAGCACGCGCGAAGGCGTAGTAGCCGACGCCGTCTCCGCGCACCCAGGGATTGAGCATGGGCAGGGAAAGCAGAAAGAGCACGAGAAGAAGGCGCTCTGCTTTGCGCGGACCCGGTTGAGGCGAAGAGGTCAAACCTTACGACTCCGAAAAACACAACACCGTGAGACCTCACTCTGGAAAGCGAGCACCCAAGATACCAGCCGCGCGCAACCGCAAGATTCGCGGCAACACAAAAACCTTCCGGGGGAACAATGGCTTGTTGCTCCCAGCGTGAGCTCCGTCCGAGATGGAAGCATTATCGCTTTTTGAATTAGCTTTGTCTTGCAGACAGTTGGTGTACTGGGACGAGCGAGCCAGTGTCCCTCTGCGTATAATAGGCCCTCTATTTTAGGAGAGCAGACCATGAACTATCGCCGATTTGGCCGCATCGGATGGAACGTCAGCGAAATTGGATATGGGATGTGGGGCATGGCCGGTTGGACCGGGTCGGCCGATACGGAGTCCCTTGAGTCGCTCGAGCGCTCGGTCGATCTCGGCTGCAACTTTTTCGACACTGCGTGGGCTTATGGCGACGGCCACAGCGAGCACCTTCTCGGGAAAATCCTCCGTGCCAACAAAGGAAACGCGGCTGCCGGCGGACCTGACAAAAAACTTTATGCGGCGACAAAAATTCCCCCGAAAAACAGGCGCTGGCCGAGCCGCCGCGAGTTTTCACTCGACCATTGCTATCCGCCCGACTACCTCGTCGAGTACGTCGAGAAAAGCCTTTCGAACGTCGGCGTCGAAACGCTCGACCTCATTCAGTTTCACACCTGGGAAGACCACTGGCTGGACGACGAGCGTTTGCCGCGCGCGATCGAAGCTCTGCGCAGCAGCGGCAAAGTCCGCGCCGTGGGCATCAGCCTCAATCGGTGGGAACCGTGGAACGGGATTCGCGCCGTGCGCGCCGGCCTGGTAGACGCCGTCCAGGTAATCTACAACATCTTCGACCAGAATCCGGAGGACGAACTGTTTCCCGCGTGCCGAGAAAAAGACGTCGCCGTCATTGCGCGCGTGCCGTTCGATGAAGGCTCGCTTTCGGGAACGCTCACGCTACAGAGCACCTGGCAGAAGGGCGATTGGCGGAACAGCTATTTCGTGGCGGAAAATCTCAAGAGCAGCGTGGCGCACGCCGAGGCGCTGAAGCCGCTCCTCCAGGACGGCCTGAGCATGCCGGAAATGGCGTTGCGCTTTATCCTCAACAACCAAGACGTCAGCACGATCATTCCCGGGATGCGCAAGACGCATCACGTCGAGTGCAACCTCTCCGCCAGCGCCAAGGGCCCTCTGTCCCCCGCGCTTCAAGGCGAACTCCGTAAACACCGCTGGATGCGGACTCCTACAGACTGGAGCCAGTAGCAAGGAGTGGCTGCTTTTAGCCTTTTGGATCTTGCGTCAAACCGGGCGGGCGGAGATTTCTAAATCAGGCGGTTTGTTTTAGGGCGCGTTCGACGAGGGTGAGGCAGCGCTCGGCTTGTTCGCGGAGGAGTTCTTCGCGGTCGCCGCGGTCTTTTTGCGTGCTGTGGAGTTCATCGGCGATCGCCAGCGCGGCTAGGACGGCTACTTTTTGCGTGTCTACCGTAGCCGTGCCCGCGACGATGGCGTGCATTTTTTCGTCGACGTACTGGGCTAGCTTGTGGACATAGGCTTCGTCGAGATCGCCGCGAATCGCGTAGGTCTGGCCGAATATCTCAACTTTTACGGGAATGCTCATGTCTCCGGATTGTAGCGCACCGTGGCGTGGACGAGAACAATCAACTGGCGCGGAGCTGCGCGCCGAAAGTGTATTGCAGAACGTGGATGATTTTCTCGGAGATCTCGGAGATGCGCGACTCCGTCAGTGTGCCTTCGTGACTCTGAAGTGTGACGCGGATCATAAGCGAGAAGGTTCCAGGAGGTAGATTCTTGCCTCGATAAAGGTCGCGCGCTTGGACGGAGGCGACTTCAGGGAAATTCAGATGATGAATTGCTCCCGCGACGTGCCGGAATGTCACTCCTTGGTCTTTGAACAGCAGCGAGAAGTCCCGCTCCACCGCGGGATAGCGTGGCAGCGGAGAGTAGCGGCGATCATTTTTCAGCTGAAAGTAACACGCATAGAGCGGATCGAGGTCGAGTTCAGCCAGGAAAACATCCTGGCGCAACTTGAATTTCTCGGCAACGCGTTTCGACAGTTGGCCGGCAACGCCTATAGCAACGGCGTCGCGGGAGTATTCAGGAGAGGCCAAATGCGCGGAGCGGGACACACTCATCCATTTTGGCCCATCGTGCTTCCAATTAAATCCACCAAGCAGTTCTCCAAGAGCATCCAGATCACCTTTGAGATCAGCGAACTGATATTCTCTTGCACTCTCATACAGATTTTTTTCGCGGGCTTCGCCTGTCGCGCCAATGGTCAGGACGGGCGTTTCGACGGAGGCACATCCTTCCAGGCGATAGTGGCGGCCGATTTCGAAGAGGCGGACGTTGCGCTGGCCGTGATTGAGATTCCATTCGAGAGCAGCGGCCATAGTGACTAGACCATTCGAACGGAGGACATTGGCCTCTTCAGAAAGTGGATTCGAGAGTTGCGCGGGAGTGACGCCCTCGGGACGGAAGAGTGCATCGCGTTCTCCGGCGACGTGAGGAATCGTTAGGATTTCGCGGTACCCGAGACCGATGAGGCGTTCGCGCAAGCGCAGTTCGGGTTCGAACTTCGGCATACGCTGGGCGCCTTGGCGGGCGGCCGGCAAGCGCGGGGGAAATTTGTCGAGACCGTAGATGCGCGCGACTTCTTCGATTAGATCAATTTCGCGTTCGACTTCGGCGCGCCAAGAAGGCTGAGTGCATTCCCAAGCGGCCAGCAAAGAACCCTCCGCGCCGCGATTTTCGCCGATGCGCACGGGCGCGAAGCCCAGCGCCGTGAGGATGGCTTCGATTTCCTTGTCGGGGACGTCCGCGCCCATCACGCGAAGAAGTTCCGTGCGGGTCAACTGGATTTTCTTCGGCTGGCGTTTGCCGGGATAGACATCGACGACCCCAGCGAGCAACTCGCCGCCGGTGAGTTGCAGGATAAGTTCAGCGGCGCGGCGCGAGGCTAGCCCGGCAGTTTCTGGGTCAGCGCCGCGACCGAAGCGCGTGGAGGCTTCGGTGTGAAGCTTCAAAAAGCGCGCTGCTTTTCGAACGGCAATTGCTTCGAACCACGCGCATTCGATGAGGATATTTTTTGTGGAGAAAGAGATTTCGGTTTCGGCGCCGCCCATGATGCCGCCGATGCCCACGGGGCGGGAGCCGTCGCCATCGCAGACCACCGAGAAAGCGGAGTCCAGGGTGCGTTCGACGCCGTCGAGCGTGCGGATTTTTTCGCCGGACTTTGCGCGGCGGACGACGATGCGGTGGTCGCGGACTTTGTCGTAATCGAAGGTATGCAGCGGGTGGCCGAGCTCGAGCATGACGTAGTTGCTGATGTCGACGACGTTGCTGATGCTGGCGACGCCGGACGCTTCAAGGCGGTCTTTGAGCCATTTTGGGGATGGCTGGATTTTTGCGTTGCGGATTACGCGTGCGGTGAAGCGGCCGCAGAGGTCGCGGGACTGGATTTCGACACTTACTGCGTCGGAGGCTTTTGTAGCGCTTTCGATCGGTTTCGGAGCCACGGATTTGAGAGGGAGTTTATAGACGGCGCTGAGTTCGCGGGCGATGCCGCAGTGGCTGAGGCAATCGGGGCGGTTGGAGCCGACTTCGGCGTCGATGATGGCGCCGTGGGGACCGCTTTCCACGCTGCCGATGTTGGTGCCGGAAAGGGCCAGGCGCGAGGCGACCTCACTTGGAGGAGCGGTGACGTCGACGAATTCTTTCAGCCAGTTGTAAACGATTTTCATCAGACCTGGAACCTCACAACGTCGTCCGACGAAGGCCAGGGGGAGGCATGGCGGCGAGTTTCCGACAGTCGAGAACCAAGCCCCCGTAGTCCAGAGCGTTAGGCGAACTCCGCGTCCCCCACTGGATACACCGGAAGTTGGGAATATCCGTTCCCCCCATCAGTAATCTCTTCATGCCAGATTCCAGTCGTTGGGCGCCACGGGAGAATTCAACCGGCCGAAGTAGACGTGTGTCGTGTATTCGAGGCGCACGCGGCCATCCTGGTTATGGGCGTCAAAAATTCTTTGCAGTTCGGCCATCATCGGTGCGAAATTCGCATGGTCTCGTGTTGGGACAAAGGAACTGCTGCGCAGGCGGCCGGCGACTCCATCGAAATCAAATTCCTGGAAGTTCGGCAGCGTGTGCGAGGAGTAAGCGCCAGCGCCAAAAAAATCGCGCATGTGTTCTTCGCGGGGATAGCTTTCCTTTACGCTGGCGTAGTCGGTACCGAACTTTCGAAGCAAATCTTCATACTCGCGGACAAAGGGACTTGCGTCCGTGAGGCGCTCGTTCCACACCACGACGACCCAGGCGGCGGGCTTCAGGATGCGAAGGAATTCGCCGCGGGCGGCGTTTTGCTCAAACCAGTGGAAGGCCTGGCCGGCGGTGACAAAATCAACGCTCGCGTCATCGAGCGTGGTGGATTCGGCGGAGCCGTTGATGCTGACGAAGCCGTCATAGGAAGCGAGATATTCTCCGCCGGCTTGGCGCATGGCTTCGTTGGGCTCGATGCCGAAGACGCGATTGCCGTTTTTCAGGAAGAGCTCGCTGAGGAAACCGGTGCCTGAGCCGATGTCGGCGATAACATGGCCGGACTTGAGGCCGCATTCAGCGCGGAGAACGTCCCTAACGGCCGAGGGATAGCCGGGGCGATAGCGGACGTAGTCGGCGACGCGGTTGGAGAAGCGTTGTTTGGCGTCGATAAAGGTCATGACTGTTTCCTGCTCGGCAAAATCGAAGAGAGATTTTTCACTGCGCGGGCCGACCACTTCAGAAGAGCGAAGTGCGAAGAAAGAGCCTCGGCGCGCTCCGTTCGAAATGAAAGTTTTGTGGTGAGGTAGTGAATCATGGGAATTGGCGGAGGAAGCGGACGTCGTTTTGGAAGAAGACCTGGATGTCGTCGATTTGGTATTTCAGCATGGCCAGGCGGTCGATGCCCATGCCGAAGGCGAAGCCGCTCACTTTTTTGGCGTCGTAGTTGACGAAGCCGTAGACGGCGGGGTCGACCATGCCAGCACCGAAGAGTTCGATCCAACCGGCGCCTTTGCACTTGGAGCAAGTGCCGCCACCTGCGGCTGTGCCACTGCCGCCGCAGAAGATGCAGGAGACGTCGAATTCGACGCTCGGCTCGGTGAACGGAAAGTAGCTGGGGCGAAAGCGCGTTTTTACCCCCGGGCCGAAGAATTGTTTGACGAAATATTCGATGGTGCCGGTGAAGTCGCAGAAGGTGATGTCCGAATCGACAGCGAGACCTTCGACTTGATGGAAGACGAATGAGTGCGTGGCGTCAGGGTTGTCGCGGCGATAGACCTTGCCGGGGACGATAACGCGAACAGGCGGCTTTTGTTTTTCCATGGTGCGAATCTGCATTGGCGACGTGTGCGTGCGTAGCAGCAGCGGCGTTGGAGCGCCTTTCGGAAGCTCGAGATAGAAGGTGTCCATGTCGTCGCGGACGGGATGGAATTCGGGGATGTTGAGCGCTTCGAAATTGTAGTAAGGCGTTTCGATTTCCGGGCCTTCGACTACGGAGAAGCCGATGGAGACGAAGATGTCTTCGATTTCTTGAAAAACTTGGCGGATCAGATGATGCGAGCCGATGGGGCGGGTGACGCCGGGGAGAGAGAGGTCGACGTGTTCACGGGCCAGAGCCGATTGCTCGGCGCCGGATTCGATGGCTTGGCGGCGAGACTCGATTTGCGATTCGACGTGCGCGCGAAGTTCATTGAGGCCGGCGCCTACGGCGCGTTTTAGATCGGGTGGGGCGGGTTTCAGCCAGTTGTCGGTGATTTGGGCGAGGATGCCGGATTTGCGCCCTAACCAGGCGTCGCGGAACGTTTTCCAGGCGGGTTCGTCATGGATAGCCGTGGATTCGAGACCGAAGCGCGAACGGATTTCGGCGAAGAGTGGCGCAACCTGGTCCGGTTGCGTGACACCGAGAGCGGCTAGGGTTTCGGCGGCCGTGATTCGGGCGGAGTCCATGATTGTTGAAATCCTGCCTTGTAGTGGCGCAACAGGCCTGCGCCACTACAAGCGAAAATACCACACGCTGGACATAAACCAGTGCGACATCGAAGGCCTGAGCGGGGCAAGCCCCGCCCTCTAAGAGCTCTATCGGGCCTAAGCCTTTTTGGCTTGGGGCGGAGCGGCTGCTTTGGCGCTGGCCACCAGGCTTGTGAAAGCGGCGGCGTCTTTGACCGCGATATCGGCTAGGATCTTGCGATCTAGGGAGACACCGGCGGCTTTTAATCCGTGAATCAGCTGGCCATACGTCAGGCCGTTATTGCGGGCGGCTGCGCCTATGCGTTGGATCCAGAGTTTGCGATATTCGCGCTTTTTTACGCGGCGGTCGCGCTTGGCGTAACGATCGGCGCGATTGGCTGCTTCCTGTGCGGATTGGTAGAGCTTGCTTTTTGTTAGAAAGAAGCCTTTTGTGCGTTTGAGATATTTTTTGCGACGGGCGCGGCGTTTTGTGCCGCGTTTTACGCGTGCCATGGGTTTTCTCCTTCGAATCGGGTCGTAGCATAGGGACGAAAATGACGGCAATGCGTTGGACGGTCGAACGGACCGCCGGAAAAATAGCGGGTCTAGGGAGACCCGCCAGTACAACGGAAAGCCGAAAATTCGAAACCGCGGCTACTTGTTTCGGGAGACAAACACGGTGCGCTCGCGCGGGAAATACGCGTTAGGCAGCGGGTTTGTCTCTGATTTAGCTTGCTGGCCGCTTTTGTTTGCCTTGCGGCAAACAATTTTGGGCGGCTTATCGGCCGGCAGGCACCCGTGAAGCGCTGCCTGGCGCGATATGCAGGACTTGCGTCCTGCTTTTCTGACGGAAGGGTACGGCGTGCCGTGCCCCTACGAAGAAAATCTTTGCGCGTGCGAATGGTGACGGCACGCTTAAAAGCTGCACGGCTTTTAGCCGTAGGGTAGCATTTGTCTGACGGCGGCTACGTCCGCGGGATTGACCAGCGTCAACTTTTTTAGTTTGCGCATGCGGCCGGGAGCTTTGGTGCCCATCAAATGGCGTTTGCCGGAGTGCATGCGTTTGATTTTGCCGTTCGCGGTGATTTTGAAGCGCTTTTTGGCGCCACGATGGGTTTTCAGCTTCAGTTTTGGTTTCGTCGAATTCCTTGGCATGGCCTGAAAGTCTCTCCTTGACGGGCGGGCACGCCCCACGGCAAAGTCCAAAATCAGATGCAAAGGCTACTGCGACTGCTGAGCGTTGGCCGATGACTGCCCTGAGGGCTTGGCCACCGAGACGCCTTTTTTCGGAGCGAGCAGAGCTACCAGGACGTTACCTTCCATTCGTGGCATCGTTTCGATCTGGCAAGAGTCACCGATTTCGACGAGAAGGCGATTCATTTTGGCGCGGCCTACTTCCTGGTGCGCCATTTCGCGGCCGCGATGGAAAATCATGGCACGAACTTTGTGGCCATCGCCGAGGAAGCGGATGATCTGGTTTTTGCGAACCTGATAATCGTGCTCCGCGGTCGCGGGACGAAATTTTACTTCTTTGAGCTGCGAGCCACGGCTGCTCTTGCGCTGTTCGTGCGCTTTTTTGTTGGCCTGATAGAGATACTTGCCGTAGTCGGTGATCTTGCAGACTGGCGGGTCCGCCGTCGGCGAGATTTCCACCAAGTCAAGGCCGCGCTCGCGCGCCAACTTAAGCGCTTCGAACGGCTGCATGACGCCGAGCTGGCCGCCCTCTTCATCAATCACCCGGAGTTCGCGCGCTCGAATACGCTCGTTGACGCGGATGCGATCGCTCTGCCGGAAGCTGCGTTCTGCGATATTCCCCCCTAAGTGCTAAAAGGCGCCTGGCTACCCGCCTCGCCGGGCTGGGCCTCGAATCGGTACAAATCCATCCGCACGGCTGAAACCCAGCATGGGACGGGTTTCAAAGTATAGCACGCAAAATGGGCTGCCCGGCAATACCCAAACTGGCTTGAGGCCGGCGCGGCGCCAAGCCAGCTACAGTCAGCTAGTCAGAACCAGCGCGGCGGTTCGACAGGAGATGGTGGCGCGAAGTTGCGCCTTCTCACTCTTTGCGATTTCCACCCCAAGCCCCATGGCGGCCTCCGCGTTCCGTAGTTCTTCGGGGTCCGGAGTGAGAAGTTCGAAGCGCGCGAGGTGGCAGCCTCTGGGTGCGTCGACGGAGGGGTGCCAGGAGTCGGCGCTCCATTCGATGAAGAAAGGGAGCAGGCCGCCGCGATCGTCCCTTAGGTTGAGAGTTTTCCATTGGAGAAGGCGACCGTCGGGGCGTTTACGCGAACCGGGATTCGGACCATCGAAGGCGATGTCTCGATTGCGGAGACGAGTTGCGAATTGCTGGAGGTCGCCGGGATGGGCGGCCCAGCCGACCAGGCGCGGTTCTGTTAATTTAAGCAACCCGTAACGGTCCGGCGCGCCGGATTGCGCGGGATCGGGGGCGATGATTTCGAGGTAGCGGCGGGGGTTGGGCTCGAGGCGGGTACCTTCGCCGAGCGAAAGAAGGGCGTTACACGTGCCGCGTCCGGGATGGACGCCCCCGAAAGCGGCGCGAACGCCGGTGCGTTTTTCGACGAAGTCGATGCCGCGAGCCAGATCGCTCGAGCCTAGCAGGATATGATCGAGCAAGGCAGGTGCCCCTTCTACTGGCGCGGACGTCGAGAGAAACAACCTCCTGGAAAGTGTGCGCCGCATTAGGTCCTCCGCTACCGGGGGAGCAACCCCTGTCCTGGGATTAGGTACACGATTACGCCAAGACCGATCAGCAGCGAGGCATAGTAAACCGCGACGCCAGGATTGGGAATGGGCGGGGGGTCTTTGGTGAAGAGCCGATAGGTGATTCCGGCAGCGACCAAAAGGAACAAGCCTTGGCCGAGATAGGCCCACAGGACAAGAGTGAGGGCCAGGAGAACGAACCGTTCTGCTTTTGAGAGAGCGTCGGCGGCTTTCGCGCCGTCGAGGATCCAGACCGGGGTGAGATTCAAAATATTTAATACCGCGGAGACTCTCGCCAAAACGGACCACAAACCGTAACCCGTGCGATGCCAAAGATAGGCGCACACGGCGGCACCCAGCAAACCCGCAAGCGGGCCTGCGAGGCTGACGGCGGCGCGTGTTTGGCGAGTGACACCGAGCGCATTCCAGCGTACGTAGGCGCCGAGGCCGGGCAAAAAGACGGGCATGTCGGCGGGGAGTCCGCGGCGGCGGATATCGATGTAGTGGCCGAGTTCGTGGACTAGAATCAGCACGACGAATCCCACGCCGAACTTGAATCCGTACAACGTCCAATATAGGGCTAGGAAGGCGAAAAAACTGAAGAGGAATTTCAGTTTGAAGAGGGCCAGCAGCAGGCCCTTGCTTTTCGCAAGTAAGATGGCAATGGGTGCGAGAGGACCCAGACGCTTGGCCCACGCACTTTTTGGAAGCTGCGCGGGAGCGTGTTTTTCGGTTAGCTCGAGTTTGTAGATTTTGCCGCGAATCCATTCTGCTTGATTCGAATTGTGCGGGAGAAGAGCCAGGGCTTTCCTCCATTCGTCGCGAGCTTGCGGCAGGGAATTCTGTTCTTCGAGTTGGTTTGCTTTAGTCGAGATGCGCACCAACTCCTCGCTGTAAAGCAGCGCGTGGCACTGCGGGCAGTCGAGCGCGCCGAGAGGCACAGACTGGCCGCAGTTGTGGCAGTTGCGGATGGGCTCAACGATTGGAGGAGAGGACACGGATTGAGGTTAGGCGTTCAGGATGCGGGAGTGGGAGCGCGGCTTTGGAATGGGCCGACGATAGCGATTTTCGGCGAGCCGGTCTGTTGCCAGGCGAAGCGCATGCCGACGAACAAAATCACGAGACCGATCGCGCCATGGAAGGGATCTTGTAATTCGAGAAAAGGAGAAGCCAAGCCCAGAACTGCCAGAAGGCCAAGGGCCTTGAAAGGGTTCATTCTGGGTTTCGCGGACGGGGTTGCAGTTGCATCGCCAGATGCGGAGTCATCCACTTCGGAGTCAGCGGCACCTGGATTGGCAGGCGCGGTCTTCACTTGAGGAGGTCTGGTGGCTTTGCTCTTGCTGATTTGCGAGAAATAAACTGGAATGGCGGCCATCGAAACCGCCGCATACGTCAAAGCGGCCGCGGCGATCTGATAGCGGAGTCCGCCAACACCTTTGGATCCCGTACGCATCGCTTTACCGACAAGCCATCCTACGGCGAGAGAAAGGTAGCCGATCGTGATGCCACTAATAATTTCGAAGGCGGCGTAGCCGATGAGCCCAAGGATGGCAGCTCCGATGCCAAAAGTGAGTGCGCGAACGAAAGCGGCGTGCGAATCTTTGGGGAATTGGGTTTGCAGTTGTGTGCTGCAGCGGTCGCAGGCGAGCGAACCGTTGATTCGATAATACGCGCCGGAAATGGCTTGATTGCACGACTTGCAAACGTCACCGCTGCCGGCGTACTCCGCCGTGCCGAATTGCGGAGTGGGATTGGCGGGAGGCATGCCCATCAACGGGAACGTAACACGGCGGCTACTTCCCTCAAAGAGAAATCTGGTAGCGAAGTTCCTGGGACGCGACGCAATTTTATGAGCGTTGCTTAAGCTGGCGCGCCGCGTCGATTAGGCGAGTGCGCGGGAACGGACTTCCTCTTGCAGCGCGGCGACAACTTCGGCAAGGGGCTTGGGGCCGAGGTCGCCTTTGCTACGGTGTCGGACGGAGACGGTGCCGGCTTCGGCTTCCCTGGTGCCCACGACGAGCATGTAGGGGATTTTTTGGAGCTGGGCGTCGCGGATTTTTGCCGGGAGCTTTTCGTTGCGGTCGTCGAGATGGACGCGAATGTTGTGGCGCTTGATGGTTTCCGTCACGTGTTTGGCGTAGTCGGCAACTTTCTCGCTGACCGGGCAGACTTGCACTTGCACGGGCGCGAGCCAGAGCGGGAAGGCGCCGGCGTAATGTTCAATGAGAATGCCGAAGAAGCGTTCAACAGAACCGAGCAGCGCGCGATGGACCATCAGGGGTTGATGCTTGGCGCCGTCTTCGGCGACGTATTCGAGGCCGAAGCGCGCAGGGAGATTGAAATCGAATTGGACCGTGGTGAGCTGCCAGGGGCGGCCGATAGCGTCGATGAGCTTGACGTCGATTTTGGGGCCGTAAAATGCGGCTTCGCCTTCCATTTTCTTGTAAGGGATTTTCATGCGCGTCATCGTGTCGGCCAGAGCAGCGGTGGCGCGATGCCAGTCTTCGGGCTTACCGGCGTAATTTTCCGGATGGGCGGCATCCCAATCGGAAAGTTCAACTTCAAATTTATCGAAGCCGAAATTTTTCATTACGGCGAAAGCGAAATCGACGCAGGCTTCGACTTCACTTTCGATTTGAGAAGGCATGCAGAAAATGTGCGCGTCGTCTTGCGTGAAGCCGCGGACGCGGAGCAGGCCGTGCAGAACGCCGCTGCGCTCGTAGCGATAGACAGTGCCAAGTTCGGCCAGACGCACGGGAAGATCGCGATAACTGTGCAGCTTGGATTTGTAGATGAGGATATGGCCCGGACAGTTCATGGGCTTGAGCTGGTAGTCGGCTTTTTCGACTTCGACCGGGCCGAACATGCTGTCTTTGTAAAAATTCGTGTGGCCGCTGGTTTTCCAGAGGTCCAGGCGCATGATGTGCGGGGTGTAAACGAGGTCGTAGCCGCGCTGCAGCAGTTCATCGCGGAGCCAGTCCTCGACAATCTTGCGGATCAGACCGCCTTTGGGATGCCAGAAGATGAGGCCGGGTCCGGCTTCTTCCTGGATGCTGAAAAGTTCAAGCTCGACACCTAGTTTGCGATGATCGCGGCGCTTGGCCTCTTCGAGGCGGTGGAGATATTCGTCTAATTCTTTCTGGGTGAAGAAGCACGCCGCGTAGATGCGCTGGAGCTGGGGATTGCCTTCTTGGCCTTTCCAGTAGGCGCCGGCGACGGACATGAGCTTGAACGCGGTGATGCGCTTGGTGGAAGGGATGTGCGGGCCGCGGCAGAAGTCGAGGAATTTTCCTGTGCTGTAGAACGAGACCATCAGTTCGTTGGCTTTTTCCGAAACGAGTTCGCACTTGAAGACTTGATTATTCTTTTTGTAGAGTTCGATGGCTTCCGGCTTGGGGATGAGCTTGCGCTCATTCGGCAAGTCTTCGGCGGCGAGCTCGTGCATCTTCTTTTCGATTTTAGCGAGGTCTTCCGGGGTGAAAGGCTCGTCGCGGAGAAATTCGTAGAAGAAGCCCGTGTCGATGGGCGGGCCAATGCCGAGCTTGACGTTTGGATAGAGCTCCATGACCGCGGCGGCAAGCAAGTGCGCCGCCGAATGACGGAAGACGAAGAGCGCGTCGGGATCTCTTTCGGTGAGGATTTGGAGCTTGACGTTTTCCTCGAGCGGTCGGCGCAAATCAATGAGTTCGCCCAGATCGGGAGCGTTGGGCAGAGGAGTTCCGTTAGTCGCGGTAACGCGGGCCACCAGCGCGGCGTCGGCGAGACGAGGCGAAATCTTACGCGCGATATCCGCCGGGGTCGTGCCCTTGGGCACCTCTTGAATCTTGCCATCCGGCAGTGTGACTTGCACTTGCTCCATGACGCGTTCACCTGGAAGGAGAAACACTAAGCTTATCGGCGCGTTCTATCTGGGTCAAGGTAGGGCCGCGATTCGCGTATTCTCGCCTATTGGGGATCGGAGGGCGGCGCGAGGAGGGCGCGGAATTCTGGGGTCTCGCGGAGCTTGGCGAAGGCGGGCTCATCCGTGAGCCAGGCGGAGAAGGCTGAGGGGTCTTTGCTCGTTTCTTTTGCGCGGCGGAGGGCCTCGAGGGCGCCTTGCGGGTCACCGTCCAGCGCCCGGGCTGCGGCGACTTGACGGAGCGCCCAAACCGAGTCCGGGTCGGCGTTGGCGGCCAGCTCGAAACAGATGCGCGCGTCGGAGATGTCTTTGGCATCGAGGCGCTCTTGGCCGGTTTCCATGGCTTCGACGAAAATGCCCGCTAGGGCGCGCCTGGCTACGCGAAGCTTTTGCGGGCTTTTTTGGTGTTCGGCCCGCCTGCGGAGTTCCAGGATCTGGCGCTGGACATCGCTGCGGGTGTCCGCGCGATTCCTAGCGTCCTGGCGAAGTGCGGCTAGCCCCGCGGAGATACTCGCGCTAAGGCGCGATTGTTCTTCGGAGTCTTGCTGCTCGCGTTTCGCGCCGTCGCGAACGGCCTTTTCTTTTTCCATCGCAACGGCGCGCTCTCGAAAAGCGGGAGCTTCTCCCAGCCCGTCGAAAGTCGCCGCAGCCTGGCGATACTCCTTCCAGGAGCCATAGGGATCGGCGGCAAGTTCTAGATTTTTCGCACGCTTCTCTGCTTCGGCGGCTTGGGCCTTTATGAAAGCCACGTCGCGTTCTTCGTGGCCCTCCTTCATGGAGATGAGGCGAAACCAAGCCAAGGCTTCATCCAGGACGTTCGCGGGCGCCCATTGGTGGGGGCCGTCGAAGCGTCGCAAGGAATGAGAGTAGCGGAGCGCTGCAAGTTTGGCGTCGAGATCGAGGACCTCGGAATAGTTGAAGTCGAAGGTCCCCACGGCGGCGAAAACAGAGAACGTTGCGTCCGCCCCAGGCGGGGAGGAAGGTGAAAAGCCGGCGCCGTTCAACAGCACCCCCGCGGCGCAATTGCAGCGTTGCGCGAGCGACGACGCGAGGCGAGCACCTCCGGAAAACCCGGCGAAATAGACACGATTGTTGTCGATCGTTAGGCGGGCATGGGTGTCCTGAAACATCGCTTGGGCGGCGTCAGCCTCCGGTTCCCACGCGCCGTTGTGCGAATTGTTTGAGCCGGCGAGGAGATAGCCGTAGCGTTCCGCGGCGTCCTTGATCAACTCGACGGGGATGTTTCCGCGGGCAGCGGGATCGAAGGCGTAAACAATCGGCCAGCGTTTTTCGCGAGTGTAATGAGCGGGAAGGTAGAGCGCGTAGCTTTGTTCGGGCTGCGTGGCGCAAGAGACTTTGGGAACTACGATGCCGGGTTGTAGATCTCGCTGACTACGGCCCGGCGGAGCGTTCTGCTGTGCCGTACTCTGATCGCAAACCGCCATGGTCAGCAACGCGATAGGGAGAAGAGTCGGCCTGGCCATGGCGGTAGTATAGAGCCCTCAAACCGCCAACGGCGAGCACGCCGCACGCCTCCAATTTGGCGCGCCCGAAACGAGCATTGGTGCCATGGCCTGGTGTGAGATTCTTGCTGGTTCGGGATAGAATTCTTCGATGAACCCATCCTTTCGAGTTGCTCGTACTTTTCAACTTGCCTACTCTGTTGCGAAAACACGGAATGAAAAACCGCGGTCCACGAGGACACCCTCGGCAGGCCAACAAGGCCCGCGCGCAGTGCTGGGCCTGCTGGCCGGGTGTCTGGTGTTTTCGGGAATGCCCTGGGCGCAGACGCCGGCGCCGGCGCGGATTTTCCAGGCCGATGAGCGTTACAAGGTGGACATTCTTGTTGTGGTGGCCCATCCGGATGACGAAGGGGCGGCTACGCCGTACTTGGCGCGGGCCATCGATGCAGGCAAGCGCGTGGCGGTGGTTTATGGCACACGCGGCAGCAGCGGCGCGAATGAAGCCAGTGCGGAGCAAGCTGCGGCGCTTGGCGAGATTCGCGAAATCGAAGCGCGCCGCGCTAGCGCCGTGTTGGGAATCGATAAGGTTTGGTTCTTGGGCGGGAAGGACACGGCGTCGCAGGATGTTTTGCAATCGTTGGCGAACTGGGATCACGGCGTGGTACTAGAAAATCTCGTGCGGCTCGTGCGGCTGACTCGACCGGAAGTGGTACTGACTTTTTTGCCTGGAACGTTTATCGGGGAGGATCACGGAGATCATCAGGCGGCTGGGGTGCTGGCGACCGAGGCTTTCGATTTGGCCGGCGATCCGACAGCGTTTCCCGAGCAAGTCTCGGCCCCTCTGCGAAGACTGGAACCCTACCTCGAGAATTTGCGGCCGTGGCAGACGAAGAAAATTTATTACTTTCCGGATGCGGACAAAGAAGATATTTTCCGCGACAAAGGGCCCAGGTATTCCGTTAAGGAAATCTCGAAATCCGCGAAACAGGCCTACTGGCGCGTTGCTTTGGAGTCCTTCGAGAGACATGAAACACAAGCGAAGAGTTTCATCGATTCGCTTGCCAAAATGGACGAAGCGCAAATCGAAAAGATGGTCACCTCGGAGAGCTTCTGGAGCACGGGGATAAATTTTGTGCTGGGGAAATCACTGGTGGGCGGGAACGTAACGGGTGATATTTTTGAGGGAATTGCCCCGGGTGCGATTTCTTTGGCACGTCCGGAAGTCTCGTCGACGGGTTCAAAGGCGGAAGTCTTGGTGGAGCTCGCCGGACCTTGGAGTTACTACGCCGATTTTCGCCGCGCGCACGGGCTGATGCATTTGCCGCATCCGGACCCGCCGGAAATCGCGCTCGAAGGCGGTACGGACCTGGTGATTCCCTTGTGGCTCGGCAATCAGAGTTCGGCGGCGCAGGAGATAAACCTGACCGTGAATGCGCCAGCGGGCTGGACAGTGCGGAGCGGCGGCGGAAAGTTCAGCATAGCGGCAAAACAGACCGCGGCTACGCGAATCGAAGTAAAGCTGCCCTTGCTTGGCGAAGGCGCCGGATCGAAAACGGATGCGCAAGAAGTCCGTGTGCACGCCGAATGCCATGGCCAGAGTGTTGGGGACGTCAAGCTGCGCGTGGAATTGCGCAAACGCGCGCTGCCGGAATAGCCGCCGTCAGGGTTTTTTGGTGCGAGCCGCCTCCAGCGCTTCCCAGGCGGTTTCCGGCAGCATGAGCAGGTCGTTGAATTCGCCCGCGCCGCGCAGCCACTGGCCGCCGTCGATCACCACGCACTCGCCGTTAATATATTCCGCCATATCGCTCAAGAGAAACGCGGCCAGGTTGGCCAGCTCCTCGTGACGCCCGAAACGCTTCATGGGGTGCTTGTCTTTGGCGTGATCTTCAAATTGTCTCGAGGGCATAAGTCGCGACCAGGCGCCTTCTGTGGGAAACGGCCCCGGGGCGATGGCGTTCAGCCGGATGTGATACTTGGCCCACTCCACGGCCAGCGAAGTGGTCATGGCCAGCACGCCGGCTTTCGCGCACGCCGAGGGAACGATGAACCCGGAACCGCTGTTGGCGGCCGCGTAGGTGGTTACGATGCTCAGGACGTTGCCGCCGAGTTTCTGCGGGATCCAACGCTTGGCGAATGCCTGCGTGCAGTGAAACGAGCCGTTGAGAACGATGCCGACGACGGTGTTGAAGGCGTTGGGCGATAGTTTTTCGGTGCGCGCGATAAAATTTCCGGCGGCGTTGTTGACCACGGTGTCGATGCGGCCAAACTGCTGCTCGGCCTTTTCCGCGGCCGCTTCGACCGCGCCGTAATCACGCACATCGCAGGCGGTGAACGCCGCCGAGCCTCCCGCGCGGTGAATTTCCGAACAAACTTCCTTTAGCGGTTCCTCGCGGCGGCCCACGAGAAACATGCGAGCGCCAAGCTCGGCAAACCGCAAGGCCATGGAACGGCCTAAGCCGGTGCCCCCGCCGGTCAAGAAGATCGCCCGGCCCTTTAATAGGTCCTGTTGAAACACAAGCCACCGCCTTTTGAGGATTTGTGCCGGATCGGGACAGCCCGAAAACGCAATTCTAGTGCATTCGTGCCGCAGAGCGACGAAATTCGCTTAGTCCGTGGGACGAATAGGGAACGAGGTGCTGCCCTCGGACAGAACACGGGCCGCTTGTTCGTTGGGGGGTTAAAAGCGATCGGCACCGGCGAACCTAATCCGGCTTTATCTCGGCTGGAATCGGCCGGCCAATAGCTTTGGCATATTCCGCGGCGAACAGCGGGCTATCTGGAAATTCCACGGTCAACTGATACAAGAGCTTCTTGGCCAAGGGGTCCTGCTTTTCGCGCCGTGCCGCCAGTGCCAAAAGAACTTTCGCAAAGGGCGCGAGGTAGCGTCCTTTCTCGGCCGTTTTTCCGACCAACTCCATGCCAAGCTTTTTGTCGCCATGAATACCGCCAAACCACAGAACCATGCGAACGCCGCCGGAGAGGCACCCGATAATGTAGTTCGCCGAGCCCGGCGCGACCCAAGCATCATTTGCATCGGGGCGCTCGGCCAGCAGCAGCTTGGCGTGCTCGTTGGCTTCTTTCATTCTTTTGAGGCCATCGACGTGTTTTTTTTCAAGGATGCTGTCGGCGTTGGACTCCATTCCGGCGGCCAGAGTCAAAGCAAACAGCGCTGCAGCGTCATGCTTATCCTTCGCAAGACGCTCGGCGGAGAGCTTGCGGGCCTGCTCCAACAGAGCGCGGAAATTCTTCATGCGCTCGGGATCAGGCTTACCCTCGATGCCTCGCAGGAACTTCTTGTCATCTAGAAAGAATTCGCTGGTCATAACGCCTTGCCGGTAGAACTCCTCAAAAAGATAGCTCGCCGCCTTGGCCATAAAGCCAAACGGATCGGCGGGATGCCCGGAAGTCCAAGAGGAAAATTTTTCCCGGGCTTCCGGGTACTTCTGCACATAGAGCAAGCGGAAGCCTTCCTTCAGCTCGGGCACCTCGGTGAACGCGGAATCGCTGCCATCCGTGGTTGTTTGCGCGTGGGACGCGGCGGAGGTGAGCAAGACAAATACAGCAAGCGTGGGAAGCCGGAGGGAAAAAGTTCTTCGTTTTTTCAGAAAACACCGGGAATGAATCTCGGTTTATTGGCCATGCTGGCCTGATACTCCGGATTGGCGAGAAGAACGCGCTCTTCGGTGGACAGGCGCATGGAGAGAACGGCGATGTGCGCGAGCGTGCCGACGACGGCGGTAATCCAAGCCGTATGGATGAGAGGCAGTGCCAGCATCTCAGCAAAGACCGCGGCGTAATTTGGATGGCGAACATAGCGGAACGGTCCTGAGGAAATGACGCCCAGGCTGGTCGAATCCACCACCTGAACGTTCCAATGACTTCCGAGGGTACGGATGACCCACCAGCGCACGACATTGGCCGCCAGGAAAATCACAAACATGACCGCGGCGAGAATGGGGATAAACGGGCGCCGAAGCAGTACCACCTCCAGCGCGGCACCGATGAGTACAGCCGTATGAAGCAAGACCATCCAGCGAAATCGGGGCTCTTCCACCTTTGCGGCGCCCCGCGCGATCATCTCTTGTTGATGACGCCGCGATATTTGCAACTCCACGATGCGGAGCGCAGCCACGGCCACCAGAAGGCCGAGAAACGCGATGACGCTCAGGTCCATTGCAGCAGGAGAAATTCGGCGCTGAAGCCCGGGCCGAAGGCGGCCGCCAGAGCGTATTCGCCCGATTTGAGTGGTCTCTTTTCCAGCCACTCTTGCAAGATGAAGAGAATGGTGGCGCTGGAAAGATTGCCGACGTTGCTGAGAACATCCCAGGAGGGTTGCGTGTCGCATTTGCAGAGCCCCAATTCCTTTTCGACGTTGCCCAGCAGGCGAGCGCCGCCAGGATGCAAAATCCATCCTTTGATGTCTTCCCGTTTCCGTCCGTGACGGTCCAGAAAACCGTCCACCAGGCCGCGAATTTTTGCGCCGATCATTTCGGGTACGTCTTTCGAGAGCAAAATATGAAATCCCGAGTCGCGCAAGTCGAAGCCCATGGCCCCCAGAGAATCGGGGAACGTGTAAGTTTCTGAAACGAGAATTTTGGGTCCCTTCCCGGCTTTTCCGCTCACCAGGACCGCCGCAGCGCCGTCGCCAAACAGAATACAGGAGATCAAATTTGCCTGGGAGATGTCCTTACGCTGAAAAGTGAGCGAAGGCAGCTCGACAGAGATGATTAGCACATTTCCGCCGGGGTTGGCTTTCAAATAATCCGCCGCCCGTCCGAGGGCCATCGCTCCGGCGGCACAGCCCAGTTCCGTGAAGGGCATGCGGCGCACGTTCGACCGGAAGCCCATGAGATTGATGAGGTGCGCGTCCAGCGAGGGGATCATGAATCCTGTGCAGGAGACGGTGATGATGAGATCCACTTCGTCCGGGCGCAAACCGGCACGCTGCAAACATTCTTCCGCCGCCTGGCGGCCGAGCTTTACCGCGTGCTCGATGTACTCATCGTTGGTCTTCGAAAGCGGGCGTGGCTCGACGGTATATTCGATCGGGAAAATCGAGTAGCGCTTGTTCACCTGCGCGTTGTCGGCGATAGACATCAGCGCTTCCAGGCGCCGCTCCGGTATGTCGAACACCCGCCCCATATAGTACTTCACGTCGTCGCGGGTCATCGTGTACGGAGGAAGCGCCGTGGCCGTTGCCGCTATCATGCAGTGCGAGTTTGAGGCCCCATTCGAGGGTCCAATATTCACGTATCCACCTTTAACTCTGTGTGAAAGCTCCGCCCGAGAGCGCTACCAGTTTGCTAAACCCATTTGCTAGATCGGTTCAGCCGCGGATTGCACATGAGCGCTAAACTCTACAACATTCCCTGCGCGGGGAACAGTTTGAATTGGGCTACTGCCCAACTTGGCGACTGCCAACCCGCATGGGTGCGCCCTGTTTGCTTCGCTTCCAATTTATCCTTGTGTGACGACTTTGTAAAATCCTCATCTAGGTTGGAGTATGCTTTTGCACACCATGAAAAACTGTAAAAGAACGCGGATCTTCCGGTGGCCACAGCTCACTCTACTCTTTGGGTTCGCAGCTATTTTCTTTTTGGCGGCCAATGGCCTGACGCAGGAGCAGACGCCACCTCTGCTGGTGATGATTTCTGTGGATGGCATGCGTCCGGACTACATCACGGAGGCGGATGCCCACGGGACCAAGGTTCCGAATCTGCGGCGCTTTCTCAAAGAGGGGACCTACGCCGAAGGAGTGGTGGGAATCGTGCCCACCGTTACCTATCCGAGCCATACGACGCTGGTTACAGGCGTGTGGCCGGCGAAGCATGGGATCTTCGCGAACACGACTTTTGATCCTTTACAGCACAATCAGATGGGGTGGTATTGGTACACGGAAGATATTCGCGTTCCCACGCTTTGGGATGCCGCCGCTCGGGCGGGGCGCACGACCGCGAGCCTTCAATGGCCCGTTACCGTTGGAGCGCACATCACTTGGAACATTCCTGAATTCTGGCGCGCCAGTACCCCGGACGATGCCAAGCTGCTGCGGGCTGTTTCGACGCGCGGGTTGCTTTTGGAGGCCATGGCGGAACTTGGCGAATACCACGGGGGAATCGACACGTCGGCCGAGGCGGACGAGAGCCGAGGGCGATTTACGGAGTGGATCCTGGAGAAGAAACATCCCGGGCTATTGACGCTTCATCTCAGCTCTCTCGATCACATCGAACACGAGACCGGGCCGTTCAGTCCTGAATCGATCGCCGTTCTTGAAAGCATCGATGCCACCATTGGCAAAATCCGCGCGACGGCAGAGCGGCTCGCTCCCGGCCGCGCGTATGTCGCGGTGGTTTCGGACCACGGATTTGTTCGAACGGAGTCGCAATTGAATTTGTTTCCGTCGTTTCGCGACGCGAAGCTGATCACCGTCAATGAAAAGGGGCAAATTACGGATTGGAAGGCCATCCCTTGGCCAACGGGCGGCTCTGCGGCGATCGTGCTGAAAGATCCAAACGATACCACGACGCTTTCCGAGGTGCGCGAGCTACTTCGGAAAGTCGCGAGCGATCCCGCGAACGGGATCGACCGCATCCTGGAAGCCGAGGAACTTCACAAACGCGGCGGGTATCCGCCGGCGTCTTTTTTTGTGGGACTGCAGCCCGGGTGGCGAACGGGATCAACTCTTGACGGCCCGGTTCTCTCCAAAATAAGAGTTGGCGGCACGCATGGAGCGCTGCCGGACTTGCCTGATTTGCGCGCCGCATTCTTCCTGGTTGGCCCGGGCGTGCCTCGGGGGCGTTCGCTTGGCGTGATTGATATGCGTGACGTGGCGCCCACGCTGGCGCATGAAGTGGGTTTATCGCTGCCGAGCGCTGACGGAAAAATCCTTCTGCCATAGCGCCGATGCGCTCCGACGGCTGGACTGCGCTACAGCGCTCTGTCTGCTCACTCTAACGCAAGCCGACTAGTCCTTTTACCGAGTCGATGAGTTTGGCGGAGTCATAGCCGACCCCGTCTTTGAAGACCAGCTCCACTCGCTCGATGTCCTTGATGTTGGCCGATGGGTCTCCCTCGAGGACCACCAGGTCGGCCGCTTTTCCGACCGCAAGCGTTCCGATTTTATCCAGCTCGCCGAGAAATTGAGCGCCGTTGGAGGTCGCGATGTGAATGGCTTCCACCGGCGTAAACCCCGCCTCCACGAGCAATTCGACTTCGCGCTGGTCTCCAAAACCGGCGATCACGCCGCCGTATCCGGTCGGATCCAGACCTGCGAGGAGCAGTCCACCTTGCTTTGAAAATTCGTGCTCGAATTCCAGTTCCTTTTTGAAGATTCCCGGCGCGTCGGAAGTTAGGGAGTTATCCGAAACGCGCGCGCGCCTTGTGAGATAGGCAACGCGCGCTTCGGGCGTCATGGCCTCGAGGACGCGGCTGTCGAGCGGAGCGCGTCCCGGAACAGAGGTTTCGAACACCGGCAGCGTGGAGGTGACGGCGACGTGATGGGCCACCAGGTCGTGAATCATGTCTTGCATGGGTTTACCGGCGATGTCGACGGCCAGAAGGGCCTTTGCGGCGGCTTGCGGGTTGGGGCAGACGCCCGGCTTTTTGTCCGGAAGAAATTCAGTGTCCACCTCGATGCCGTGTTCGAGGTCGTCAATACCGAGGGCGGCTGCTTCGCGGAAACCGATCGAGCAGAGGTGGCCGGTGACTTTGACCCCGTGGGCATGCGCGGCTTTTAGCGCAGCCGCCAGTTCGTCAGGCGTGATGTTCATGTACGCTTTGAAAGAGGTAGCGCCACGTGCGATCCAGAATTCGACCATCTGGCGCGCATCTTCGGCATCTTTTAGCTGATGCATCTGCAATGCAAAAGCGCCTGGTCCTTCAAGATAAGGACCGGTGACGTGGATTTTCGGGCCGGCGAGCCTTCCTAGATCGATGGCTTGCTTGAGTTCAAGATCAGCGTAGGGTTCGAGGCTGCCAGTGGTTCGAATCGAAGTGACGCCGCCTGCGAGATAGAGTCGGGGAAAACTTGCAGCATGCTCGGGATAGAGCGGAAGCCCGCCGCCGGGCGAAGGATAGAACATGTGGTCGTGCATGCCGACGAGGCCGGGAATCACGGTGCGGCCGGTGAGATTGAGCACTTTTGCGCCGTCGGGAGTTTTTGTGGTGGCAGAATCGCCGAGCGCAACAATTTTTCCCTCTGCGATGACCAGCGTTTGATCTGTGCGAGCGGCGGCGCCGGTGCCGTCCACCACGCGCACGTGTGCCAACGCCATGACCGGGGCGTCTTCCTTGATGAAAACGCTCGCCGCGGGCGAGAGCTGCGGCTTCGCTTGGCACCAGGAGTGAGCCGGCCAGACGAGGAAACACAGACTGGACAGAAGAACTCTTGGCATCGCAGCACCTCGCCTACTCGAGATTTTCTAGCGTGTTCGAGTGTATTCAAGAGCGTCCTGTCAACACAAGTGGCGCGTGATGGGAACTCCTAGAAAGCGGCGCTCCTTGATTCGTGATAGATTTTTGGGCGGAGAGGTGAGAGATGCTCCAGCGCTTGAAACATTTTTTTGGCACAGCGCTCCTGGCCATGATTTGGGCGGCCATGCCTTCGGCCGCCCAGCAGCCGCCCGGCGCCCGAGGCACGGAAGGCGACTTTGTGGTTCACAATTTTCAATTCCATTCCGGCGAGTCGCTGCCGGAACTGCGACTGCACTACACGACGCTCGGCAAGCCGGTTCGCGATGCGGCGGGACAGACGACCAATGCCGTTCTCATTCTTCACGGAACAGGCGGTACCGGGCAACAGTTCCTCCAGCCGCAGTTTGCCGGGGTGCTTTTTGGGCCGGGCCAGCTTCTCGATGCGGCGCGCTATTTTATTATTCTTCCTGACGGCCTCGGCCACGGAAAGTCGTCCAAACCCAGCGACGGCCGGCACGCCCACTTTCCGCAGTACGACTACGACGACATGGTCGCGGCGCATTACCGTCTGCTCCAGGAAGGCCTCGGCGTCCATCACCTTCGACTGGTGATGGGCACTTCGATGGGCTGCATGCATTCCTTTGTATGGGGAGAGACCTATCCCGATTTCATGGATGCGCTCATGCCCTTGGCCTGTATGCCGGTCCAGATCGCCGGCCGCAACCGCATCTGGCGCAAGATGGTGATGGATGCAATTCGCGAGGACCCGCAATGGCAGGGCGGCGAATACCAGGAAGAGCCCAAGCAGGCTCTGCGAACGGCGCTGGACTTCCTGTTGATCGCAGGCAGCGCGCCGATCCCCATGCAGAAAACTCTGGCAACGCGCGACGCCGCCGACAAGTACCTCGAAGACTATTTTCGCACGCGCTCGAGCGCGCTGGATGCCAACGATCTTCTCTATCAGGTGAACGCGTCGCGCAATTACGATCCCTCCGGGCAGCTCGGCAAAATCAAGGCGCCGGTGATGTTCATCAATTCCGGAGATGACTTTATCAATCCGCCGGAGCTGGGAATCGCCGAGCGGGAAATCAAGAAAGTGCAGAACGCGCGCTTCGTCTTGATTCCCGCCAGCGAGCAGACGCACGGCCACGGCACGCACACGTGGGCGGAACTTTGGAAGCAGTACCTGGCGGAGTTGCTGGAGAAGTCAGCTCACTAGAACGCGCCCAAAACGAATGCGTTAGCGCGTAGCTTCGTGGCTCGCGCGAATTTCCTGCCAGCGGCGCGGACGCTTGTTGGCTTGCAAAACCTTTTTCCGCAGACGAATCGATTTTGGCGTGATTTCGACGAACTCGTCGTCGGCGATAAATTCAATGGCCTGCTCGAGGCTGAGTTCGCGGTGGGGAATCAGCCGGATGGCCTCATCCGCGCTGGAGGAACGCATGTTTGTCTGTTTCTTTTCCTTGGTGACGTTCACTTCCATGTCCTGCTCGCGGGAATTTTCTCCGATGACCATGCCTTCGTAGACCTCCACGGCGGGACCAATGAACAGTTCGCCGCGCTCTTGAAGGTTCCACAGCGCGAAAGCCGTCGATGGTCCGGAACGGTCCGCGACGAGCGCACCGGTGGGGCGCAGGGCCATCTCGCCGGCATAGTCCGTCCAGCCGTCGAAGATCGAGTGAATCAACGCCGTGCCGCGGGTGTCCGTCAGCAACTGGCTGCGCAGGCCGATCAGCCCACGTGAAGGAATCTTGAAATCCATGCGCACGCGGCCGGAGTTGTGATTGCTCATCTTGAGCATTTCACCGCGCCGGCTGCCCAATGTTTCCAGAATGATGCCGATAAAGCTTTCGGGCACGTCGATGACCAGGCGCTCGAGCGGCTCGAGTTTCCGGCCATTTTCCGTGCGCACGACGATCTCCGGCTTGCCGACCATCAACTCGAAGCCTTCGCGCCGCATGGTCTCGATCAGGATGGCGAGCTGAAGTTCGCCGCGCCCCAGCACGCGAAACGATTCCGGCGTGTCCGTATCTTCCACGCGAATCGAAACGTTGGTCAGTAACTCTTTCTGAAGGCGGTCGCGCAGGTCGCGGGAGGTCAGATAGCTGCCTTCTTTGCCGGAAAGAGGGCCGCTATTCACCGTAAAAATCATGGCCAGCGTGGGCTCGTCGATCAGCAGAGGTTCCAGAGGAGACGGATTCAGAAGGTCCGTGATGCTCTCGCCGATCTGAATTCCTTCCACACCGGCGATGGCCACAAGATCGCCCGCGCCGACCGCTTCCGCCTCGTCACGCTCGAGCCCCCGGAAGGTGTACAGCTTGGTGATGCGCGTGGACAGTAGCCTTCCATCCAGCTTGCTGATACCGACATCCTCGCCGCGCTTCAAGGTGCCGTTAAATACACGGCCAATCGCGATGCGTCCGAGAAAATCGCTATAGTCCAAATTCATAACCTGAATCTGCAACACGCCGTCCGGATCGCCGGGCGGCGCAGGAATACTTTTCACGATGGCCTCAAACAGCGGGAGCAAATCCCGCGAGCTGTCCCCGATTTGCCGGTGCGCGATGCCTTCGCGCGCGTTGGTGTAGATCACCGGGAAATCGAGCTGATCTTCGGTCGCATCCAAGTCGATAAACAGGTCATAGATTTCGTCCAGCACTTCTGTTGCGCGAGCATCCGTGCGGTCGATCTTGTTCAGCACAATCACCGGGGGCAGCTTGGCAGCCAGCGCCTTCTGCAGGACGTAGCGCGTCTGCGGCAGCGGCCCCTCGCTGGCGTCGACCAGCACTACGACTCCATCCACCATGCGCAGCGCCCGCTCGACTTCGCCGCCAAAATCACTGTGGCCGGGCGTGTCGACGATGTTGATCTTCGTGTCGTGAAAAAAAAGGGCGGTATTCTTCGCGAGAATGGTGATGCCGCGCTCGCGTTCGAGGTCGTTGGAATCCATCACGCGCTCGACGAGCGCTTCGTTGGCGCGGAAGATCCCGCTCTGCCGCAGCATGGCGTCGACCAGGGTCGTTTTGCCGTGGTCCACGTGCGCGATAATGGCGATATTGCGAATGTTTTGTCTCATGATTTCTACGTCGGTCTATGGGCTGCCGTCGGGCAGTCTGTTTTAAAGACAAAAATAGCTGCTGAAACAACCAGCAGCCCGGACGAATCCCCTTGGTTCTCAGGTGCGGTCGAGCAACCTATAGTTTAGCAGACAGGCTGCGGGCGGGACAGCCATTCTTGGTTGGCTCTTGCTTCGGCCCACGGCCCAAGCGCGAGCAAGACGAGCGCGACAGGTAATGTCTCGTCCACCGTCAGTTTCCTGTACTATCCTCGTCCAGGTCGCGGCACCTGAACCCACCGTGACTGTCGCGAGGGAGAATGTTATGCGATTCCCGCATCTGTTATGGAAAAGTAGAATCTATTTGTGGCCTTTGGTCATGGTGCTTCTCTTTTTGCTCACCGGCCGTGCCCAAGCGCCGAATCCACCAGACTATTCGCTGCTCTTCGACAAAGCGGACGTCATGATCGCCGCGCGCGACGGCACCAGGCTGCACACGGAAATCTACTCCCCGAAAAATTCCGCCGCGCCACTCCCCATGATCATCGAGCGGACCCCCTATGGTCTGCACCACGATGACCAAGGGTATAGCCGGATCCTAGCCCGCTACGCCGAGATGATTCCGGACGACTACATCTTCGTCTTTCAGGATATTCGCGGCCGCTACGGCTCGGAAGGAACATTTGTTATGCAGCGCCCGGTTCGTAATCAAAAGGATTCGAAGGCCATTGACGAGGGTACCGACACTTACGACACCATCGACTGGCTGGTGAAAAACGTCCCGCACAATAACGGTCGTGCGGGTCTTCTCGGCATCTCCTACGGCGGCTGGCTAACGGTGATGGGAATGCTCGAGCCGCATCCGGCGCTCAAAGCCGTTTCCGAGCAAGCTTCCCCCGCGGACATGTTTCTCGGCGACGATTTTCATCACAACGGCGCGTTCCGGCTGAGCTACGGCTTCGAATACTCCACCATGATGGAGACCGGCAAAACGAATTTTGCCTTTACATTCGATCGGTTCGACACCTATGAATGGTATCTGCGCCTCGGCGCGCTTCGCAACGCCGACAAGAATTACATTCACGGGACGCTGCCCACTTGGAAAGATTTTGTGGCGCACCCGAATTACGACACTTTCTGGAAACAACAGGCCATGCCTTATCTCCTGACGAAGCCAAAAGTGCCGAATCTCAATGTGGCGGGCTGGTGGGACCAGGAAGATGCTTACGGGCCGATGAAGATTTACGAACTCCTCGAGAAAAGCGATCCGGATCACTTGAATTATCTTGTCGCCGGGCCGTGGAATCATGGCGGCTGGGCTCGCAGCTCCGGCAAGTCCCTCGGGCCTATTTCCTTCGGCAGCGACACCTCCCTCTATTTCCGCCAAAAAATTGAAGCGCCCTGGTTCGCCTACTGGCTCAAGAACAAGGGCAGCCTGCCCCTCAAAGAGGCTCTTCTCTTTCAAACCGGCAGTGACAAATGGGTGCAGTTTGATTCCTGGCCCCCGCAAAATGCACCGACGCGCGAGTTGTACTTCCGTGAAGACGGCAGGCTTTCCTTCGATGCGCCGCAATCGGCCACACCGCAATCGTTCGATAGCTACGTCAGCGATCCGGCTCATCCGGTCCCTTACCGCCATCGCCCGATTGACATGACCTATCCCGACGATCATCCCGGCGGCTGGCCCACCTGGCTCGTAGAAGACCAGCGGTTCGTGGACAATCGTCCGGACGTGCTGACCTGGCAAACCGAGGAACTCGGAGAAGATACGACGGTGGCCGGCCAGGTAACCGCAAAACTATTTGCCGCCACCACGGGAAGCGACTCCGACTGGATCGTGAAACTGATCGACGTCTATCCGGAAACGTATTCCGACGACTGGAAACTCTCCGGCTACGAACTGATGATCGCGGACGAAGTTTTCCGCGGGCGCTTTCGCAAGTCGTTCGAAAAACCGGAGCCTATCACTCCGGAGGCCATCACGCCATTTACCATTGATCTGCACACCGCCAATCACGTTTTCAAAAAGGGCCACCGCATCATGGTCCAAGTGCAGAGCACGTGGTTCCCCATCATCGACCGCAATCCCCAGAGATTTGTAGCGAATATTTTTGAAGCGCAGGAGTCCGACTACCAGAAAGCTACGCAACGCATCTACCGTTCGAAGGAATTTCCTTCGGGAGTCGTGGTATCGATACTGCCTATAACGGCTGGAAACTGAAGTTTTTTCATTTGCGCGGGAGCCCTCTTGCGGAAAGAGTGCGCCGAGTCTCTTGTGATATTCTCGGCTTCGCTCGGAAAATGCCGATCATGCGCAGCACTTCGGGAGAGTCTCCATGCGTTCCATCCGTAAAATAAGCAGCGTCACGTTTTTCCTCGCTCTGGCCGGTCTGGTGTGCGTGCCCCGTTTTGGAGCTGCTCGGCAACCTCAACGCCCCGACCTTAGCGCGCTCTTCGACAAAAGCGAAGTGATGATTCCCATGCGCGATGGCGTGAAGCTGCACACCGAGTTCTACAAGCCGAAGAACGCCGCGGCGCGGCTGCCGATTCTCTTTAGCCGGACGCCCTACGGAATCTCCAGCCCGGACAAGGGCATCAGCAGCATGATCTATCGCTACGCGGACCTGGTTCCGGAGGGCTATATCTTTGCGTTTCAGGATATTCGCGGGCGCTATGGCTCGGAAGGGAAGTTCGTCATGCTTCGCCCGCTGCATGACCCGAGCGACGCCCAAGGTGTCGACGAAAGTACGGACACCTACGACGCCATCGACTGGCTGGTAAAAAATGTTCCGAACAATAATGGCCGCGTAGGTCTCGATGGGATTTCCTACGACGGTTTTCTGGTGACCATGGGCATGATCAATCCGCATCCGGCGCTCAAGGCCGCGTCCGAACAGGCCTGTATGGGCGATACCTGGCTCGGCGACGATTTCTTCCACAACGGCGCTTTTCGTCTCAGCTACGGCTTCGAATACACTGCGCTTCTGGAATCCTCCAACGAGAACTTCAGTTTCGCCTTCGACCGCTTCGACGTTTACGACTTCTATCTCCGCCTGGGCGCACTCAGGAACGCCAACACCAAATATTTCCACGGAAAATTGCCGACCTGGAACGAATTTGTGGCCCACCCTAGTTACGACGATTTTTGGAAACGCCACGCAGTCGCTTACGGTTTGAAGGAACCCACCGTTCCGAATCTCAACGTCGCCGGCTGGTGGGACCAGGAGGATTTTTACGGCCCGATGGCGACCTACGCGCGGCTTGAGAAGTCCGATTCGAAACATCTCAACTATCTCGTCGCGGGACCGTGGAATCACGGCGGATGGGGCGGCGGCCCGGGCAAGTCACTCGGCGAAATTCCCTTTGGCAGCGACACGTCGGTTTATTTTCGCCAGAAAATTGAAGTCCCCTGGTTTGATTACTGGCTCAAGGATAAAGGCTCGCTGCCGCTGAAAGAAGCCCTGCTTTTCCAAACGGGGACCAATAACTGGAGGCAATTTGATTCCTGGCCGCCGCGCGAGGCGCAAACCAAAAACCTCTATTTCCGCGAGCACGGACGACTCTCTTTCGAGGCTCCGCAAACGGATTCCGCTGACGCTAGCGACACGTATGTCAGCGATCCCGCGCATCCCGTGCCATACCGCCATCGCCCTATCGACATGACCTATCCGGAGGATCATCCCGGCAGCTGGTACACCTGGCTCGTCGAGGACCAGCGCTTCGTCGACGAACGCCCCGACGTGTTGACCTGGCAAACGGAGGAATTAGCGGAGGACGTCACGCTCGCCGGCCAGGTCACGGCCAAGCTCTTCGCCTCCACCACCGGCAGCGACAGCGATTGGATCGTTAAATTGATCGACGTCTACCCGCAACAGTATCCGGACGACTGGAAACTCTCCGGCTACGAACTGATGATTTCCGATGAGATTTTCCGCGGCCGTTATCACCAATCCTTCGAGAAACCCGAGGCCCTCAAGCCCGGCGAAGTCACACCGTTCACGATCGACCTGCATACCGCGGATCACGTCTTTAAGAAGGGCCACCGCATCATGGTGCAGGTGCAGAGCACCTGGTTCCCCGTCTACGACCGCAACCCGCAAACGTTTGTCCCCAACATCTTCGAAGCCAAAGAATCCGACTACCAGAAAGCGACGCAGCGCATTTATCGCTCCAAGCGGTTCCCGTCGAGCGTCGAAATCATGACTTTATCCGAGACGCCGGCAACCGCCGGAAGCTAGCTGGTCTACGGTTTTAGGCGGCCAGCGCGATGCAACTGGTTTGCGCGAGTCAAGAGTGCCACAGCAGGGGCCGAGAGCATGCGCAGGACCAAATGGAAAAAATAATTTCTAAATTTAACTGAGCATTTTCGGGCAACTATCCGTCCCATTTACGGACATATGTTTCATATTCGCTCAATATTTCTGGGTTCAACCTCCGGGTCTCCAGGAAGTGAGCTCTTTCCCACCTGCGGCTCACAATTTTATACCCTTGTGCCGCCTCTTTTCTTTCTCGATACGGCCCCATAGGTGAAAAGAGGAAACTTCTCTATAGAAATTTCGTATTCTCCAGTAAACACCTGGGCGTTTTCCGCGTCTAATGCCTATATAGGATGGGGTGTATGACTCCGAACTTAGTCCCAACGCTGGATACCGGGATGGAAGAACGATCAAGGTTCGCGCCTCCTTCACGTCCGCGTTTTCTGCGTTTCGGTCCGTTTCAGGTCGATCAACAGCGACAAGAAGTAACCAAAAATGGCTCGCGACTCAAGCTACAGGGAAAGGTGTATCAAGTCCTCGTAGCGCTTCTCGATAAGCCGGGTGAAGTGGTGACCCGCGAAGAGCTGCGGCAGCGCCTCTGGCCCGCTGACACGCACGTCAATTACGACGCCAACGTCAATACCACGGTGAACAAGCTTCGCCAAGTGCTGGGCGATTCTACGGACAAGCCTCTGTACATTGAGACCATTCCCCGCAAAGGGTACTGCCTCCTGGTGGCGGCCGAGGCCTCCGAAGTTCCCTCGGGACCCCTGGCTCCGAACGCGGTTACCGAGAACGCCTCTGTTCCGGCGGCTCTCACGAAGGAACCCGCTGCTGCGCGTTCAGGTTTTTGGATACCTATTGGCGTGGTCGGTCTGATCCTTGCCGGAATGCTTCTCGGTGCCGGCATCACCATCACCACACTCTATATTTCTCATTTCGCGCAAGCCACGCGTTGGCCTTAGCGGCGCGCTCGGAATTTTCCAGAAGCATGCTGGGTCTCGAGAGCCGCAACTCGTTCGGAGTTTCTCGTGTAAACTTAGTCCCCGATCGTGCTCACCGCCATCACGCGCGCCGTCAGCCCCGCCATCGTAAATTGTGAACTAAGCTTTATCTCGCGCCAGCCGATCGAGCTCCAAATCGCGCGCGAGCAGCATCACTGCTACGAACAACTTCTCGAAAAACTCGGCGCTCGTGTCGTGTCCCTCGCCTCCCAGCCGGATCTCCCCGATTCCATGTTCGTCGAGGATCCCGCCATCGTCCTTGATGAACTCGCCGTTATTTTTCCGTTGGGCACAGAATCGCGGCGTCTGGAAGCCGCGTCGCTCGCCGAAGCCATTTCCAAATTTCGCACTCTTGCGTACGTTACTCTACCAGGCCATCTTGAGGGCGGCGACATTCTGCGCATCGGCCGCAAACTTTTCGTCGGTGTCACGAAACGCAGCAACGCCGAGGGCCTTCGCCAACTCGCCGCCATCCTCGCGCCGCACCATTACCAAGTCATACCCGTTGCGGTGACGGGCTGCCTGCACCTCAAGTCCGCGGTCACCTGCCTCGGCCGCCAGACTCTGCTAGCCAACCGCACCTGGTTCGATCCGGCGCCCTTCTCCGGCTACGACTGGATCGACGTCGACCCCAGGGAACCTCACGCCGCCAACGCCTTGGCCCTGGGAAATACAATCATTTTTCCGGCGTCTTTCCCTCGCACACGCGCCCGCGTCGAAGCCCAAGGTTTCGACGTCACTGCTCTTGACATCTCTGAGCTCCAAAAAGCCGAGTCCGGCCTTACTTGCTCTAGCTTGATCTTCGAAGCTTAGATAAGGCCTTTCTGTCTCAAATGCATAATAACTCTTGTAAGTAATTTATTTACATAATGTTAGCTAATCATTGCCAGAGACCTGACGACACAACTTCGAGCCAGGGAATCTTCTCGACACCCCGCCGTGCGGTCCTTTTCAACCCTTGCAATCTTTGCCTTTGCCTGCGGTTTGCTTTGTGTTAGTCTTTCGCTTGGTATGGTTTCCATCGCGACCAAGCGAATTACCACGACGACGTCTATGTCGACTACCTCGACTAAGGCGAAGTCCACTATTTTCGCTTCCGGCGCGTGGAGAAACAGCTAGCAAGCTAGTAAAAGTTTACAACCCACCGCCTGAAGCGAACCTGGCGGTGGGTTTCTTCTTTTAACCCGCCGCCAGAGACGCTCCAGCGGAAACCAGGAGCGGCGCGATGAGCCCCGAATACGTGCAGGAAAAAGTGGCCCGAGAAAGCTGCCTAGTTGAACCCTTTGCGGTTACGAGTATTACTGAAGAAGGTCGCTTTACGGCCGCCAACAACGATGCAGCGGAAAGCCCCCGGCAATCCGTGGTGGCCTTGAAATTCGGCGGCAGCTCTCTACTCGGGGCCGAGCGCATGCTGCACGCCGCAGAACTGGTCCGCGCGGCTGCCCGGTCCTCGAGGGTCATCGTGGTGGTCTCCGCGATGAAGGGCGTCACCGATCGGCTTCTCTCCATCTCGCGTACGCTCGCCGAAGGAAAACTTTCCCACGCGCGCAACGAGGCCGAAGGTGTCCTGCATCTGCATTTTGATGTGCTCGAGGATCTCCAGCTTGAGGAAGCGAAGCACGATCGCGTCCGGCGCGGCCTCCAGCTGCTTGGCCGGGATCTTCTGCACGAAGTGCCGTCACAGGGCCGCGTCGCCACCACCCCCGAACTCGCCGATCGCCTCGCCTCCTTTGGCGAACGATTCAGCGCCCGTCTGTTCGCCGCCGCTCTCGAAAAATCCGGCGTCGCCGCTGTTCCCGTTTCCTCCTCCGATTTCGTGCTCACCTGCGACACTTTCCGCGACGCCAAGCCTCATCTGGAAGAGACCCGGGCGCGCGGCCGCGGCATTCTCCTCCCGCTTCTGGAAGCCGCCCTTGTTCCTGTGGTCACCGGTTTCATAGGCGCGACTCCCGACGGCCGCATCACCACGCTCGGCCGCAATAGCTCCGACTTTTCAGGCGCCATCATTGCCCACGTTGTGGACGCCGAAGAACTAGTGATCTGGACCGATGTGGACGGAGTTTACACAGCCAATCCTCATGTCTCCGTTGAGGCTAAACTTCTCCACGACCTGAGCTATGATGAAGCGCACGCCCTGGCAGCCAGCGGCGCCAAGGTCCTTCATCCTCACGTACTGCCGCTCGCCGCGGAAACGGAAATGACCATATGGATTCGCAACACATTCAAGCCGCACGCCCGAGGGACGCGCATCGGCCTGCCTCAACATGCTCATGACCATGCGCAATTCGGAGGGGCAGCATGAGCGCGCATTCTTCGGAAAATGGCGATAAGAGCGGCATGGCGCAGCAAGCAGGGAGTCCCCTGCCAGGCGGCGCCACGAAAAAATGGCGCGCCGGTGTGCTGGGCGCGACAGGTCTCGTCGGGCAGCGGCTGGTAAAACTTCTCGCCGGTCATCCATGGTTCGAGCTGACGGAAGTTGCCGCCTCGGAACGCTCTTCGGGCAGGAGCTACGGGGAAGCCGTGCGGTGGCACCTCGACGGTCCCATCCCGGAGGTCGCGCGCAGCCTGATCGTCAAAAGCCTCGACCCCAGCCTCGATTGCGATTTTGTTTTTTCCGCGCTCGATTCCTCCGTCGCTGGCGGCGCCGAAGACGACTTCGCGCGCGCCGGCTATCCGGTCGTCAGCAACTCAAAGAATCACCGTATGGATCCCGACGTCCCCTTGCTCATTCCCGAAGTCAATGCCGCGCATCTCGACGCCATCCCCGCGCAGCAAAAAAATCGCGGCTACGACGGCGGCTTCATGGTCACCAACCCGAATTGTTCGACGGCTGGCCTGGTCCTGGTCTTGAAGCCGCTCGCAGACGCTTTCGGACTCGAAAAAGTTTTCGTCGTCACGCTCCAAGCGGTCTCTGGGGCAGGCTATCCCGGCGTGGCCTCGATGGACATCCACGCCAACGTCATTCCCTTCATCAGCGGAGAAGAAGAAAAAATGGAGTCCGAGCCGCAGAAGCTGCTGGGCAGATGGGATGGCGCCCGTTTCATCGACGCCGGCCTGGGCCTGAGCGCCCACTGCAATCGCGTTCCCGTTCTCGAAGGCCACCTCGAGTGCATCTCCGTCAGCCTCAAAAAAATTGCCTGCCTGAAGGAAGTCCGCGAAGCGTTGCGCAACTTCGAAGTTAGTGCCGAGCTTCGCTCACTTCCTTCCGCCATCCGTCACCCCGTGATGCTCCTCGATGGCGACGACCGCCCGCAACCGCGCCGCGATGTTCACGCCGGAAACGGTATGGCTGCCGTAGTTGGCCGGGTACGCGAATGCCCGCTCCTCGATATAAAGCTAACGCTCCTCTCGCACAACCTCGTTCGCGGCGCCGCCGGCGCCGCCCTTCTCAACGCCGAACTCCTCGCCGCCCGCGGCTTCCTGAATCGTCGGGTCTCCGCGGAGGAAGCTCAACTCGCCGCTCGATAACGGGCTTCCCGGAGAGCAATTGCCAATTCCACGCCTCACCCACGGGCAAATTGCTCAGGTATGCGGCCTCTTGGCCCAGTACATCAGAAGTCAGCAGGTCCGCCACGCACCCCTCGCGATGCCCTTATCTCGAGAACAGAAAGACACCATGGCTGGATTCTTCTTGCCGCAACTTATCGACGACACTCGATTGCTGGTGTTGCCATCGGAACGAGTGGCCAACCCGGAGTTCTACCCCATGTTGAGAAACTTGGGTTTCAACAACCTGCCAGATCAATCGACCATGGCAGCGATTACATTTTCAAACACAGTCGTTTCCCATGTTGCTTTCACAGCTGGTTTGCTTTTTCACGAACTTGTTCACGTGGAGCAGTATCGGCAGCTTGGCATTCCGCGTTTTGCCGAGCTTTACGTACTTGGATTTGTCAATGGAGGCAGCTACCAGGCGATACCGCTGGAAGTGAATGCCTATGCGCTCGGCGGCCGCTATGAAAACAATCACGATCAACATTTTTCGGTGGCGGAGGAGGTGGCTGCGTGGGCAGCAGAGAACAGGTTCTAGCCAATGGCGCCGTCCCGCGGAGACCCCAGGATTGCGGGACTGTCCGCTAAACCACCCGGGTTTCCGTGTCTCCTGAAGCGTATTGCTTCAGCTGTTCAGACACACTCTCGGCCCAACGTTCGAGCCCGTCCGCGCCGCCGAACGAGATGACGATGACGACGATCTTCTTGGTCGTTTCCGTCACCATGGTCCGTTCCGAATCGCTCGTCGGACTGCCATGCGGCCCAAGCGCATCACAAAACACCGGCAATCCCTCGAGATTCAAGTCGTATTTCCCGATTCCTTTGTAGGTCTCCCGAGCCCGCCCCGCCCGAAACACAATATCGCCTTGGACGTGCGCCAGATCATAAAGCCCCACCGACAACCGGCTCTCGACGCTCACATAGTTGATCACGTCCACCACATTATTGATCCGCGGCAACCCCTTTCCTGCGATCACCCTCCGCAAGAGCGCCTCCGCTGACCCGCGATACCTGGCCGGGTCCTTCCCCAGCGCCTTGTACGCTGCCCGCGTCGCCAAGATCGCTGCCGACTCCAGCACCGTCTTGGGCTCCGCCAGCTGCAAGATTTTTTCTTCGCAACTACGCAGCGCTTGGTCCAAGCCCTCCGGAGTCGCCACCGTCTGCACTCCCGCCGTGATGCACGCCAGCGCTACCCGTGGGCATTTCGCCTGCAACTCAATATCGATGCTCACCCTCGCCATTTGTCTTTTCTTCGCCGCAATTGAGAGCGGTTCGCCTCCCTCAAGAAGCTCGCTAATCGTGATAAGCTAACACCATTCTAGGCCCGTAGCTCAGTTGGTTAGAGCGCGTCCTTGACACGGACGAGGTCTGCGGTTCGAGTCCGCACGGGCCTACCATTTCTCTGGGTCTTACAACGGCCTTTGCCGACACCCATGCGCCGTTTTTTCTGGATCCGCCTAATCCTCTTCCTGTGGCAAAGCCGCTGGGGCTTCGCCCTCATTGGACTTTGGTTCGCTCTAGGTACAGTGGTCTTTCATCTCTGGGAACATCTGCCCCTCGGCGAATCCTTTCTAAACGCAATCTATTTTCGCTCCCGTCCGGATTCCTTCTGGGTGCTGTACTCCTTTTGGGGCCAATGCGTCCTCTTTGGCATCATCATTTCGATCTTTCTGCTCGAAGCTTTCGAGCGCTACAATCCGCAGGAAGGATGCCGCATGCTCGCCAAAGAGATGCAAAACCACGTCATCATCGTCGGCTACACGCACCTCGGAATGCGCATTGTCGAGCATCTCCGCCGCTGGAAACAGCCTTATGTTTTGATCGATAAGGATGCCGCTGCGGTCGATGACCTCATTCGCGATGGGGAACCCATTATCGTCGACGACGCCAGGCAGGAGAGCTCGCTATCCGACGCCGGTATCGAGCACGCCAAACTCCTCATCGTCACATCCAACAACATCGAGACCGCTCTGCTGGTGACCAAACGTGCCCGCGATCGCAACAAGAAAACGCACATCATCGTCCGCTGCTATCTCGACGAGTTCACGGAAATCCTGGAAAGCTTGGGTGCCAACGAAGTCATCTCCAGCTCGAAAAGCGCCTTCAGTGGGATCTCTTCCCGTCTGGATTCTCGCGGCCCTGTTTGCTAACCTTCCATCCGTTGACTTTCGAAAGGCGGCATCCTAGCATCGTTGTAGCAACTGTTTCGTGACGCGCGAGGTCTTTCATGAGTTCCTCCACGCCACTTCCCCTGCCGCAGCTTCCTCCTCCTGTCGCCGAGGTTCTAAATTCTTTTCTGCAATCCGCGAAGGACGCTTTCGGCCCTGACCTTCTTTCTGCCGTGCTCTTTGGAAGCGCCGCCGAAGGTAAACTTCGCGCGACTTCCGACATCAACCTTATTCTGGTTCTTGCCGTCTTCTCAGAAGCCAAGGCCGACCAGCTCCGTCAACCTCTACGCGTGGCCCAAGCGGCTATCCAACTCCATCCCATGTTTCTCTTGAAGGATGAAATACCTCACGCCGCTCGTTCCTTTGCTCCCAAATTCGCTGACATCCGCCGCCGCCGCGCCATTCTCTTCGGCGACGATCCGTTCGCTTCTCTCTCCATCCCTCGCGATGCCGAGGTCCGCCAGCTCCGCCAGCAACTCCTCAATCTTATTCTTCGCCTCCGCGCCGCCTACGTTGCAGGTAGCCTGCGTGAAGAACAGCTTGGCCTTTTGATCGCCGGAGCACTCGGCCCCCTGCGTTCCTACGCCGCCGTGCTCCTCGACCTCGAGGGTCGACCCGCAGCTTCGTCTTTCCAAGCCCTTCAATCATTGGGCGCCGAGCTGGCCATTCCCGATTGGCCGCAGCTCTCCGCTAGACTCGCGGCCACGCAGGAAGCACGCATCTCGGCTCCTGGCGAAGCGCCGCGTCTTTTCTTTCCTCTCCTCGACCTGGCCTGCCGGATCGCATCCCGGGCCGAAGCGCTTTCTGGTGAGGTGCGCCGTGAATCCCTTTGATCTTCGTGGCCCGGAATTTCTCGTCTTCTATTTCTTTTTGTCCTTGCTGGTCATCGCGGGGGTTGTTTTTCTTCGTCGCCTCAGCGAAGACCGCGACAACGGCAAGCCTCCCATTGACGATCCCTACTTCGTGGCTTTCTTGCGCGGCGGCGAAAGCGAAGCCCTCCGGGTCGCCGCACTTTCGCTCATCGACCGCGGTCTGTTGACTCTGAAAAGTTCGCGAGCCTCTGTCCTTTTTCCCGGAAGCGCTGATAGCCGACTCGAACTGACTGACCCGGCGGCCATCGAAACCGTAAAGCGCCCCATCGAAAAGCGCATCCTCGAAGCCTTCAAAAACTCCCAGCCCGTTCACTCGACGTTGGACTCCCTCGAAGGCTGTACGGCCTGTTTCGATTACGCCATCAATCTCGAGAGGTTCGGCCTCCTGCCCGACGAAGAGGTGCGAAAAGCGCGCTTCCGCCGCGTTGCCATCGCCATCGGAATTCTTCTAGGCGTTGCAGCCGTGAAAGTTCTTATCGCGCTTTCCCGCGGTCGCAGCAACATCCTTTTCCTCGTCATTCTTTCTGGTCTCGCCGCTTTCGTCGCTTTTAAAACGAGCAATCCGTTTCGCACCGCCCGCGGCGAAAAATTTCTTCAGGACGTGAAATCTCTCTTCGGCTCACTTCGTCGCCGCGCCGCGTCGCTTCGCCCCGGAGGCGCGACCTCGGACCTGGTTTGGCTGGCTTCGGCCTACGGACTCACGGAAGTCTCGCCCATCCTCTTTCCCCAGGTGACCGCGCTTCGCCCGCGCAGACAGCCTCGCGGACTAGACTCTACCGGTTGGGGTTCCCGCAACTCTTCGTGCGGCACGGCCAGCAGCTGCAGTAGTGGAAGCAGTAGCTGTGGCGGCGGTGGCTGTGGGGGCGGTGGAGGTTGCGGCGGCGGCTGCGGCGGTTGCGGGAGCTAAGAAGTGAACAATCTCACCGACAGAGTCGGCCTCGGCTGGCGTCCCGACCTAGCCGCCGGCATTCTCGAGCACCTCGATGGCATCGACCTCTTAGAGGTTATTGCCGACGATTTTTTCTGCGCACCAAGCCGCCAAATCCGCGCTCTCAAAACGCTCGCGGCGCAAATCCCCGTCGTTCTCCACGGCGTCAGTCTCGGGCTCGCTTCCTCCTCTCCCGTGGTAACCGAGCGCCTCGATCGAATGGCGCGTCTCGTGGAAGAGGTCAGCCCCGAATTCTGGTCCGAACATCTGGCTTTCGTCCGCGCAGGCGGAATCGAAATCGGCCATCTCGCCGCCCCACCTCGCTGCTCCGCCACGGTAGATGCGGCCGCCGCCAATCTCCACCGCGCCCAAGCCGCCGTTGGAGCCAAGCCTCTGGTCGAAAATATCGCCACGCTGATCGATCCCCCCGCCAGCACACTCGCGGAATCCGACTGGATCGCCGGCATCCTCTCCTCCTCAAATTGCGGCTTGCTCCTCGATCTTCACAATGTCCTCGCCAACGGCCTTAATCATGGCTACGACCCCTGCGAGTTTGTGCGCCAAATCCCACCGGAGCGCATTGCCGCCATTCACATCGCAGGTGGCAAGTTCATCTCCGCGCCCGACGGCACGCAGCGCCTTCTCGATGATCACCTCCACGACGTTCCCGATCCCGTCTTCGACCTCCTCGAAGAAACCGCCGCCCGTGCCCCCGGTCCGCTCACAGTGATTCTCGAACGCGACGGCCACTATCCCTCGATGGACTCCCTTCTCGCCGAAATCGCCCAAGCTCGCAGGGCCCTCGCCAAAGGCCGAGAGCGCCGCATGCGACCTGCGGAGGTCGTCGCTTGAGTTCCACCCGACTCGAAGCCTTCCTCGCCCGCCTTTACGTCGACTCCGACGCACGCGCCAATTTCAAAGGCAACCCCCGCGCCGAAGCAAAAAAAGCCGGCCTCTCCGACGAACAATGCACGGCCCTCGAGAATCTCGATTGGATCGGCCTCGAGATGGCCGCTCGTAGCTTCGCCAAAAAGCGCCAGTTAAAACGCCGCCCGAGTTGGTTCGCCGCGTTCCTACTGCGTCTGTCGCGCCTCCGTTTCCCGCCGTTCCTCCAATAAGGGCTTTGTCTCTCTCGTAGCAATCCGCGATGTAAAAAGCCCTCCCACCTGAACAATCCGTAGTCTAATAAATGCAGGCCCAAGCAAAATGGGTGTGGTATGGGGATCGTTCGCCTATTTACTTCTGCGCTTGTCTGTCTCAGCATTCTTGCATCCCTCCCGACCCGCGCCGCGGACCTGGCTGCCTGCACCGGTCTGGTACTGGACGAAAACGGTATCCCCGTCGTCGCCGCCCAACTGAAACTCGAAGACAGTTCCGCCCACGTCTATCGCACCGAAACCGACGGCGCCGGCCGCTTCACTCTCCGAAATCTCCCCACCGGCGATTTCAGATTGGAAGTCCGCAAGCAAGGCTTCTTCTTGATCGCCGCCCGCGCGATCACTTTTCAACCAGGCGCCAATGAGCTCAATCTCACACTGAATCACGCCGAAGAACTCCACGAGCACGTGCAAGTCACCGCCCCCGCCAATCAAATCGACCCGCAAGACACGGCTCAACGCAACACTCTCACCGCGCGCGCCATCCGCGACATTCCCGTACCCAGTCCTCACGTCCTCGCGCAGAGCCTCGCCGCGCTGCCCGAAATCACGCAAGACAATCTCAACAACCTTCACATTGCCGGCGCCCGCTCCGGAGAAACCCAGTACCTCCTCGACGGCTTCGAAATCGGCGACCCGGTAAATGGCCAGCTGACCTCTCGCTTCAACGTCGACGCCACGCGCGCCGCCGAAGTCCAAACCAGCCGCTTCGGCGCAGCCTATGCTCATTCCGGCGCAAACATCCTCAGCCTCGAAACCCCCGATGGCGACGACCGCTGGCGCTTTGGCACTACCAATCCCGCCCCCGGCGTCAATGTTTACGAGGGTATTCATCTAGGCGATTGGTATCCACGGTTCACTTTCTCCGGCCCCCTCGAGCGTGGCCGCTTGTGGTTCTCCGATTCCATCAGCCTCCAACACACCTTCGCTGTCATCGAAGAGCTGCCTTCCGGCGCTAACACTTGGGAAGACTGGGCAGGCGACAACCTCCTCCGCCTCCAATACAACATCACGCCCAAACACATTCTCCATGCCACCTTCCTCTATAACCGCGCCTACGACACAAACATCGGCCTCGACCCCCTCGATCCTGTCTCGACCACAGTCACCGGCGAGCAAGAGCGTTACTTCGCCTCCCTCAAAGATCAAGTCTGGCTCCACGACACGCTCTTCGATTTCGGCGTCGCCGCTGATGACGGCACTCTCGACTTTATCCCTCACGGCCCGCAACCCGACGTCCTTCTCGTCAACGGCTCGACCGGCAACTATTTCCAGCGCCTCCATCAGCGCGGCCGCCGCCTGCAAGCGGCAGCCCAGATGGTCGCCGCATCGCGCCACTGGCACGGCACTCACCAAATCGCCGCAGGCGCCAACGTAGCAACCCTAAGCTATTCCCTCTCCGCGGAACGCGGTGAGATCGATGCCCTCCAAGTATTTCTAGGCGGTCAACAAAACGGCACGCCTTGTGTTTCGCCCATCCCCGGCTGCCTCGTGCGCCGCTCCACGTTTCAAGGCCCCGCAGCTCCGCACGTCTCTAACGCCCAAGACGGCGCCTACGCCCAAGACACCTGGTCGATCTCAAAGTACCTGGTAGTGCAAGCAGGCCTGCGCACCGACTGGGATCGCTTCACGCGAAGGGCCATGGCCGGCCCGCGCCTCTCCGCCAACATTCTCCCTTTCGGCGACGACACTTCAAAGATCTCCATCGGCTGGGGGATCTACAACGCTCCGCTAAATCTCTCTCTCATCGGCCAAACTCTAGATCAGCGCCAGATTGACACCTTCTACGACTCCGTCGGCAACATCGTCGCCCGAGGCCCGGTCGTAAGCCAGTTCGCACTCCCCACAAACGCCCTGCAGCAACCCCGCTTCACAATTTCCAGCGCCGGCTGGCAGCAAAAATTCGCACACAGCACGCTCCTCGCCCTCGAGCTCCTAGCCCGCAACAGTTCCCACAGCTTTGCCTACGTCCATCAGCAACCTACGCAACCCGGTGGAATTTTTCTTCTGGAAGATACGCGCAAGGACCGCTACCGTGCCGCCACCGCTTCGGTCCGCCACGTCTTTTCCGAGGACATGGAAGTCTACGGCGCCTACACCCGCTCCATCGCCCACTCCAACGAAGTCCTTAACCCCGCCCTCGGGTCGATCTTCTACCTAGCCCAGCAATCCGGCCCGGTCGCGTGGGATGCCCCCAACCGCCTCCTCAGCTGGGGCTGGGCCCCCACCCACATTTGGGGCATCCAACTCAGCTATTTCTTCGAATACCGCACCGGCTTCCCGTTCAGCGTCATCAATCTAGAGCAGCAACTCGTCGGTCCCCCAAACTCTTCCCGCTTCCCCGACTACGCCAGCCTCAACCTCGGCATCGAAAAGAAATTCGGTTTCCGAGGCTACCTCTGGGGAGTCCGAGTGGAAGCTGTCAACGCGCTAGGCCGCCAAAATCCCGACACGGTAGTAAACAATTTCGACGCTCCCAATTTCCGCGCCTTCTCCGGTGGCCAAAGCCGAGCTTTCACCCTCCGCGTCCGCTTCATCGGCCGAAAATAGCCGCGTCAAGTTGACGCAGCGGATCGCGCTCCTGGTGGAAGCCGCATTAGTTAGGTCGTTCTGCCCTTAGATCCGCGCGCTGAAGGTGTCGCTGCTGTGGTGCACAACAGGCCGCCGGCAAGTCCGGGCCGAAAGTACACCCACTCCGGACCCATGCGCCCAGTTTGCTTGGGTGAAGAATTATTCGTATCTCAACGCGGCCAGCGGATCGACACGCATCGCCCGTCGCGCCGGGACGTAACCCGCAATTGCTGCGACCATTGCCAGGAGACTGAAACCAGGGCGGTGACTTCTCCGTCGCATAAATGCGACGGCTTCTCAAACCACGCTCGCGATTAAATCCGCTACGTTGCGGTTGAAGGACTCATCCTAGCCCTTTGGAGAATAACTTGAGCAGACACGACATCACGAGGAGCAGTCAACCCGCAAGCGGTGCAGAGGTGCTCTCTATCTGAGAGTTCCTTCCACACCTTGGTCCCGCTTGTGCATGTCTGACTTGTTCCACGGGGGTTGACCGCCCTCAACGTGCGACCAGCACTTTCAGCCTTGTACGCAAGTTTAGAAAAGAAGGAAGCCCAACTCACATCGTGTACCGACTTGGCGAGCATACCGCCTGCTAAGCCTTTGACGTTCAAATCTTCGACAGCAATTACACCGAAGTTCTGGACCAGCCAGAAGGTGAACTTGTGTTGAAACTCATGACGTTGATTCTTGATTCGCTGGTGGCGATTACTTTCGAAGGCGCAAATGTCGCGGAAGGATTCGTTGTGATTCCGGAAGAATTCGTAGTTGCGGTAAGTGAATTCGAACCACAGCCCGCTCATGACCTGGCCGCTGTAGGCCCCCTGGCTGGGGTCGTCGGAGAAAAGGGCGAGTTCCTGCGGGTTGGCCACCGGAAGTGATTCGAGGAGCACAGCGTCTACAATCGAAAAGATGGCCGTGTTGGCACCGATGTCGAGAGCGAGGGTTAGAACGGCAACGGCCGTGAAACCCGGCGCCTTTGCCAGCATCCGCACGGCATAGCGCAAGTCCTGGATCAGCGTCCCCAAGCGGCCTGCTCCTATCTCTCGGCCAGGATCGAACGTGGTCCAATCGTACCGCAAGAAGGATCTCTCATTCCATTTCATCCGACAGCGCCGGAGGAGTGGTCGGCGTTGCTCAGGTGCTCCCTGCCGTCTCGGCCCCCTGCCCCGGAGGCGGGCTTAAGGAGGTGGCCAGCCAATATCGCCTGGCGACATTTTTCCGCTTGCGAGCGGCCACGACAGTGGTAGGCTTCACATTTGGAAACGTGGAGGAAAGAAGTGAGCTTAGCCGGTCCCCCAGAACATCTTCATTCTCCTTCCGGCTTGGAAGGTCGCCGCAGCACGCGCGTCGACCGCACCCTTCCTCTGGTCGTGCTCGGACAGACCAGCACCGGTCTCTCCTTCCAGGAAAAAACATCCACCGTGACTCTCAATCTTCACGGCTGCCGCTATCCGTCGCGCCATGAATATCCGATCGGGTCTTCCATTGGACTTCGCGTGCTGCAACCTGATGGCGAGACCATCTCGCCGGTTATTCGCGCCTTCGTGAAGTCTGTCCATCCGCCGGCAGGTCCGCACGACCTCTTCGAGGTCGGCGTCGAGCTGGAATCCCCCGCGAATATCTGGAATGTTTCTCCACCGCCGTCGGATTGGAATGGCTTGCTCGGAGGCCGCACCTCGTCGGCAGGCCTGTCCACGGCCACCGCTCCCGCGCTGGAACCGCAGGAGCCGCCGACCGCTGCGGACGCCTCGCCATCCACTCCCGCGTCAAGCAGCGAGCCGAGAGCAAACCAGGTAACGGAATTCCCCTCCCCGTCCCCTGCCGCGGCCGGCGGGCAACCGGCCGCCACTCCGCGAAAACCGGAGCGCGTCGTCATCACCATCGACCAACTGGTCTCCGCCATGCAAGGAAAACTGCAGGCCGCCGCCGAAAAAGTCGTTCAGAACGCGCTGGCCAAGCATCTCGATGAGGCCGTCAACCAAGCTCTCGCGCGAGTGGAAGGAGTTCGCGAACGAAATCTTCAACAACTCGGTGAATTTTCCGAGCAGCGCCTGGAGTCGCTGATGCGTTCTTCCCGCGAAGAGATTCTCGGCCACCTCGAGTCGCGCCTCGGCGAAGTCCAAAGCCGTTGGGAAGAGCAACACAACGCCTACCGGGCGCAGTCAGAAGAAATTGCCCAACGTCTTGAAAGGCTCGCAGCCGATACGCAGCACCATCTGTCCGTAACCCAGAATTTCATAGTCAAAGCCACCCGTGAAATCGAGCCGCAGACACGCGGCCGCTTGGACGAGTCTCTAGGCCAGGCCACCGAACAATTTGAAGCCGCCGCCGACCGTATCTCCGACCGCCAACTCGTTCGCGTCATGGAAGCCACGCGCATGGTCACCCGCGAAGCGGCTGCCCAAATGGAGGCCCGCGTCGCAGAATCCCGTGCGCTCCTGCACACCACCGCCGGCAGCACGCTCGAAGAATTCCGCCGTCAAGCCGAAGTCCAAGTGGACCTCGCGATTTCGGAAACCACCGAGCGTATCCGGTCCGCGCTCTCCGCTCTCGACGCCGAAAATCGCATGGCCTGCGAAAATCGCCGCCGCACCATGATCGACGACGTCACTCGCACCACGGAGCAATCCACGGAGCAGTTCCGCTCCGGTATCAAAGCCTTCCTGTATTCCTGTCTGGTAGCCGCGGTCGGCGCCGTCGATGAACACGCAAAAACCACCCTGGACGGCCTAGTCAAAGATCCCCACGGCACTCCTCGCGCTATCGACGATATCAAAATCATTCCACCCGACGACGAAAAACCAAATTAGCAGACCGTCGGCAGGGGAGTCGGCTCAACTGCCTATGCAGATCTCTCGATTAAGTCTCGTGTTTTGGCAAATTTTCAGAAGTGTGGAAAATAAGTCAGTTCGCTGGCGCTCCCAAACCAAATTCCCGATGCACGGCGATCAACGCAGTCTTCGCCGCCTTTTCCTCCACCACGAATGAAATATTCGACTCCGAAGATCCCTGCGCAATGGCAATCAAGTTCACATTCTCGCGGCCCAGCGCATTAAACGTCCGCCCCGCAATTCCCGGTGTCCCGCGCATGTTTTCGCCGACAACCGCAACAATCGCGATGTTCGTATCGATGGTGATGTGCTCGACCTTCTCGTGCGCCAGATCTTGCGCAAACTCTCTTCGCAGCGCCTCGACGGTGCGCTGCGCATCCGTCGCGGACACAATGAAGCAAATGTCGTTCTGCGAAGACGACTGCGAAATCAGCAGCACGTTGGCGCGCACTTCCGCTGTGGTGGAAAACGTCCGTCCCACCACGTCTGGCAACCCCACAATCCCCGGCCCGCCCACACTGATCAGCGCCACGTCCTGGATGGCCGTGAGCGCTTTGACGCCGCCGCCAATGCTTCGTCCTTCCGGAGTAATCTTCGTGCCCGGTCGCTCTGGCCAAAAGCTGTTGCGAATCCACACCGGAATGGCCGCTTGCATGACCGGCTTCAGCGTTTTCGGGTGCAGCACTTTCGCCCCGAAAAACGCCAGCTCCGCCGCTTCACGATAGGAGATCGCCGGAATCGTTCGCGCCTCTGGCACCAGCCGGGGGTCCGCGGTCAGCACGCCGTCCACGTCTGTCCAGATAATCACTTCGCTCGCATTCAGGGCCGCACCCAGAATGGTCGCAGAATAATCCGAGCCGCCGCGCCCCAGCGTCGTCAATTTTCCGTCTGTCGTCGCGCCAAGAAAACCTGTCACGACCGGTACGATCCCCAGCTCTAGCATCGGACGCAAGCGCACCTCGCATTCTTCCCGGGTCCGGTCCATCAGCGGTTCGGCGCCTCCGTGGAACGTATCCGTAATGATCACTTCCGTGGCATCCACGGCCTCGCTCTTTATCCCCAGCTCTCGCACCGCGCCCGCCACCAGCGGCGCGGACAGCCGCTCCCCCAGACTCGATATGGCATCCAGGGTTCGCGGCGTCAGCTCCCGCAGCAGCGCCGTGCCCTCAAACAGCCGGCGGCCTTCGGCGAAAACCTCCTCCATCTCTTCTTCGATCAATGTGCGTGCATTCTGTTCGTGAACCAAACTCTTAAGCGCCTCGGCGTGCTGCGCACGCAACGCTGTCAACACCGCTGCTCCCTGCCCAGTCTCGCCGGCTCCCGCGCGCTTGGCCGCTTCAATGAGCCGGTTCGTCACACCGCTCATTGCGGAAACGACCGCAACGCAAGCTCCTCCGCGCGCTCCCTCTAGAATAATCTGCGCCGTCCTCGCCAGGCACGCGGCATCGCCTACCGAGGTCCCGCCAAATTTCATCACCCGCAATGGCGCGCTCATCTCTTTCAGTGTTCCTCGCTTCCTGGGCGCATCCGCAACAAACGGGGGCTTGGCCCGGGCGATCCGCTCGATGCCAGCGTCGAAGGTGGTCGCTTCGTGCTTACCCCCGGCAAAATCCGCTCAAAAAAGGTGAGCATCATCCTCGATCCGATTACTGGCCTTGCGGTCCTCCGCGCCGGTCCTCAGTGCCGGTCCACACGCGCCTACGCTCACTAGCAAACAAGTGCACGAGATCTTATCCACTTTCCCACTAGATTTCTTCTCGACTTCCAGGCCTTGTCAGCGTGCGGTTTCCTGCAACGCGAATTTCGAGCGCCGCATTAGGGCCGATCCCAATCCAGCGCGTAAATTTCCTGGATGCTGGCGTCGCGCACCACCAGCGGGGATTCGTCCGGAGCTAGCCCACTCCAGTTTCCGAAGGCTCCTCCGGCGGCCTGAAAACCCTTCAAGCTGAAGATGCGTTCCAATTTGCCGCTGCTGACTTGCGCGCGGAAGTAGCTCTCCTGGTTGTCGAGAATGCCGTCAAAATACAAATAGCGGCCGTCGCGCGACCACGTCGGATAAGCCACGAAGAGACTCGCGAGCTCCGTCCATTTTTGCGTGGCGAAATCAAAAAGCATGAGCTTGAGCGAATCCAGCGGAATCGCCGCGAGGTAGCGTCCGTCGGGAGACCAGCGCGGAGAGTACAAGCCATCGGATCCGGGAAGCTTGGAAGCGTGGCGCGTCTCGAGATTGAGAATGTAGACTGCCGACCCCTGATTGTTCAGCGAGTTTTCACCGAAAGCCAGCGATTTGCCGTCGGGCGACCAGTTGGGGTCGGCTGAGTTTGTTGTACTTCGATAGATCAGTTCCGGCGTGCCTCCCTCGGCTGGAACTATGTAGATCTGCCAGGGCTCGCCGGGTGGATGACCAAAGAAGGCGATCTGCTTGCCGTTCGGCGACCATCGAGGCAAATAGGCCAGCATCGGCGGAAAAACAAGTTGCAGTTTTTGCGTTCCGTCTACCTTGCTCCTCCACAGGGTGCCATCGGACGCGTCATTGTAGGCGACCCATTCACCATCGTGAGAGAAGTCCAGGCCCATCGCGGAAATTCCCGAGAGGTAGGGCACGAATTGTTTTGATCTGCCATCGTAGCGCAATAATTCGCCGCGGGGCTGCCATCCTTGGACAAAAATCTTTTTGCCATCGCGGTTCGGAACGGGATTGCCAACATTCATTGGTCCAGTCGTCAACTGCACCGGCTCCCGCTGTGCTGCGCGAAACAGGCCGCCGTGTTCGTTCAGGGCCCAAAGGTCGGCGGTCGCGTCGCGTCGTGCCTGGAAGATGAAATATTTTCCGTCTGGCGTCCACTTGCCGCAGCACTCGTTGGGTGCATCACTCCAACCGGGAAGCAGCTGGTGGAGATTCCGACCGTCCGCGGCAGCCTGCCAGATCGAGCGGTTATTTGTTTTGGGATCGTTCAGCGTAAAACGCAAAATCGATCCGTCAGACGACCAGCGGATATCGCTTGCAGTTCCTGCCGCTGACAAGAGCTGGCGGGACTCGCCTCCATCGCTTTTCGCCAGGAAAATCTCGTTCCCTTTGCAATAAGCGATCTGTTTCCCATCCGGTGACCACGATCCGGCGTGGCCCTCCAGGTTTCCCAATCGACGAGGGGAGCCGCCCAGCACCGGCACGCTCCAAAGCGGGCCGTCGAGAGACGTTCCTCGGGCGGTATTCATCAAAAGCACGGAGCCGTCGGGCGAAATATCGAAGACGTTGGAAAAACCGGTGTCCTCCAGTGAATTTGGTACCGGAAATGTCTCGCCGCCAGTCACCGAAGTTTGGGAAAGCCTCGATTGCCCCTCGATGAAGTAGAGCCTCGAACCGTCGGTGACTACGCTTGATTTCGGCCGATTCGTGTTGGTCAGCTGGACAGTGCGCAGCACTCGTGGCTCGGCCACTGGCCGTGTCGGCAGGTATCCGAGAATCACCGCGAGGGTGATGAGCGCGCCGCCCGCCAGTATCCAGGTCTGCCATCGAGAAAGCGCATGTTGTTCAGGAACCTCCTCTAGCGCCGCAGCGGCAACCCCCGAAGGGTGGTCCAAGTCCAAATCTCGTTTCAACCTCTTCAGATCCGCCCGAAGCTCCGCGGCGGTCTGGTAACGGAGACTCAGATCTTTCTCCAGTGCCTTCGCCAAAATGTTTTCCAAAGCTACCGGCAAATTCGAATTCAACCTCCTGGCAGGAACCGCTGACGAATTCAGGAGGCCATCAAAGATCAAAGCAATAGCCGCGCCGCCAAATGGCACCGTGCCGGTGGCCATCTCATAAAGGACGACGCCCAGCGAAAACAGATCCGTGCGCGCGTCGAGCTCCTGGCCCCGCGCCTGCTCTGGCGACATGTACGCAACCGTGCCAATGGAGCTGCCTGGACTGGTGACCAACCCATCGTCCAGGATATGTCTGTGGGTCGGCGTGGACGACTCGCCCGAGGATTCCCCCGCTGGCTGCCGGTACTCCGCAAACTTGGCCAGGCCGAAGTCCAGAATTTTCGCCGTCCCGCGCTCCACCAGAAAAATGTTGGCCGGCTTGATGTCGCGGTGCACGATGCCTCTGGCGTGCGCAGCTTCCAGTCCGTCGGCGATCTGAATTCCGATGTCCACTAGCTCGGATGCCTCAACGGACTTCTTCGCGATGCGCCGCTTCAGCGTCTGGCCCTCAAGCAGCTCCATGGCGATAAACGGGCGGCCTTCAAATTCCTCGATATCGTAAATCGTGCAGATGTTCGGATGATTCAACGAGGAGGCAGCGCGCGCTTCGCGACGGAATCGTTCGATGGCCAGCGGGTCCTGGGAAATGTCTTCGGGAAGAAATTTCAGGGCAACCTGGCGGCCCAGCCGCATGTCCTCGGCTTTGTAGACGACGCCCATGCCTCCGCCGCCGAGTTTTTCAAGGACGGTGTAATGGGAGATAGTGCGGCCGACAATGGAAGAAGTATCCGCCACTGGCCCCGGAGTTTACTCCAGCCCTTCGACACGGGCAATCGCCCAAGACGCCCGCGTGACCTGCGTCACACCCAGCTGTGCCCAATGATACATACAGCTCTTTGAATCGGAGCTAGGGTGGTGGCAGTTCGGGCAAGAAGGAGATGCCAAATGCCAAACAAGAAAACCATGAAAGCAGCCGTTGTCGAAAAATTTGGCGAGCCGTTGGTGGTGCGAGAGGTTCCCATCCCAACGCCTGGGCCAGGGCAGGCACTGGTACAAGTATTTGCGACTGGCGTATGTCACACCGATCTGCATGCGGTGGACGGCGATTGGCCAGTCAAGCCAAGGATGCCGCTCATTCCGGGCCACGAAGGAGCAGGAGTCGTCGCAGCTCTCGGGACAGGAGTTACGCACCTGAAGGAAGGCGACCGCGTCGGAATCGCCTGGCTGCACAGCGCTTGCGGACATTGCGATTATTGTCTCGCCGGATGGGAGACACTTTGCGCGGAGCAGCAGAACTCCGGATATTCGGTGAACGGAACATTCGCTGAGTACGCCTTGGGGCAAGCGGATTACCTGGGACGAATTCCCAAGAACCTCTCCTTTGTGGATGCGGCCCCGATCCTGTGCGCGGGCGTCACCACCTACAAAGGATTGAAAATGACGGAGGCGCGGCCCGGTGAATGGGTGGTGATCTCCGGAGTGGGCGGCCTGGGCCATGTGGCCATCCAGTACGCGAAGGCCATGGGACTGCACGTTGTGGCAGTTGATCTCGGACCAGAAAAGATGGCGCTGGCGCGGAAACTCGGAGCGGAAATCACGATTGATGCTAAAACACAGGACCCCGCGAAGGAAATCCAAAAACAAATCGGCGGGGCGCATGGAGCGCTGGTAACCGCGGTTTCACCCATCGCGTTCAAGCAAGCCGTCGGCATGCTTCGTCGCGGTGGGACTTGCGTGCTGAATGGCCTGCCGCCCGGCGAGTTTCCTGTTTCGATTTTCGACGTAGTTCTCAACGGCTACACCATACGGGGCTCCATCGTTGGCACGCGCTTGGACCTGGAAGAGTCGCTGGCGTTTGCCGGAGACGGCAAAGTGAAGGCCACCATTGAGACTTTGCCGCTCGAATCCATCAATGACGTGTTCGGCCGGCTCAAGAAGGGGCAGGTCAACGGACGCGTGGTGCTCAGCCTCAAGGAAGAAGCGTTTCTGAAGGCGGCGACGGCGCGGCTCGCGAGCTGATCCAGTCTCTCCCGCCATGGCCGCAGCGCCGCGTATCCTCGGTTCGGTAGACGAAGCCCATGCCTCCGCCGCCGAGTTGTGCGATGACCGAGCAATGGGAAATCGTACCGCAGACCATGGCCGTCTGCCTTTCCCGCTTCTCCAGCATCGCTGCCACGCACTCCCGAACAACCGGGGCCGGCCTTCCTACGAGCCGTTCGGCCAAAAACTCCGCGCTAACTAGGGGGTGCTATCGGAACTCTCCGGCTAAGGCCCGGAGCGGAGACGGATGCGCGCTCCTCTGCAACTCCTCTGTGCCTGGTGTTGAGCCTCTGGCAAGCCGGGTGCTATTCTGATTTCTATGGCGGATCGCGCTATCTCCCCGCCCGAACTAACGGCCGCAGCGCCGCTCGAACATTCGCGGCGTCAGCTCGAAGCTTTGCTCGAAGTGGCTGAATCCATCGCGCAGCATCGCGACCTGGCCGCGCTTTTTCACGACCTCGCTGAGAGACTGCATGCTGTCGTGGACTTCGATTTCCTCACGCTTGTGCTTCATGACCCCGAACGCAACGTCATGCGCCTGCATATTCTGGAGACGCGGCTTCCCACTCCGGTCAAGACCGGCAGCGAAACGCCGATGGACGGTCATCCTTCTGGCTGGGTCTGGCAATCGCAGCAGCCTTTTGTCGTCAGCGACACGGAAGTGGATCACCGATTCCCGGATTTTCTCGAGAGGCTGCGCGCGGTCGGCGTTCGCTGTTTGGCTATGGTTCCGCTCACCACCGCCCAGCGCCGGCTGGGTGCCATGGGTTTCGGCCGCCTTGTTCCTCAGGGCATCACGGAGAGCGAGGTGCAATTCATGCAGCGCGCGGCCAGCCAGGTTGCGGTGGCCGTCGACAACGCACTGAATTTCCAGACCTCCCAGGCTTATCAAAGTCAGCTTGCCCGCGAGCGCGATCGGCTCCAGGTCCTTCTCGACGTGAACAACGTGCTCGTGTCGACTCGCGAGCTCCCTGAACTTTTCCGCGGCATCGTCACTTCTCTCGAAAAGGTCATTCATCATGATTACACCAGCCTCGCTCTTCGCGATTCTGCTTCCGGACTCTTGAAAATTCACGCGCTCGATTTTTCCAGCCGCCCCGGCCTCTTCGAACAGGAAGAAGTCACCGTCCCTCTTGATACCACTCCTTCCGGCTTGTGCTTTACTACAGCGCAGCCGCTCCTCGCCCGCGGCGCCGAGCTCGATCGCTTCCCTAATGAAATTATTCGTGCGCTCCGCGCCGATGGTGTCCAGACCATCTGCTGCGTTCCACTCCTCACTCAGGGGCGCACTCTCGGTACACTCAACCTGGCGAGCCGTCGCGCGGACGCTTTCCCCCAGCAGGATGTCGAACTCCTGCAACAAGTCTCCGCGCAAATCGCCATCGCCGTGGAGAACGCCCTGGCCTTCAAACAAATTGATGCGCTAAAGGACAAGCTCGCCGAAGAAAAGCTCTACCTCGAGGAAGAAATTCGCAGTGAATTCAATTTTGAAGAGATCGTCGGTGACAGCCCGGTGCTCAAGCGCGCACTCGCACAGGTCGAAGTCGTGGCTCCTGCCGGAACGGCCGTTCTCATCACCGGCGAAACCGGCACGGGCAAGGAGCTCATCGCCCGCGCCATTCACAATCTTAGCCCGCGACGCGAGCGCACTTTCGTCAAAATCAATTGCGCTGCCATCCCCGGCGGTCTTCTCGAATCCGAGCTTTTCGGCCACGAGCGCGGCGCCTTCACCGGCGCGCTCACGCAAAAGATCGGGCGCTTCGAGCTTGCCGACCACGGCACACTATTCCTCGATGAAATCGCCGACCTGCCCCTCGATCTGCAACCCAAACTGCTTCGCGTGCTGCAGGAGCAGGAGTTCGAACGCCTCGGAAGCAATCGAACGCAGCGCGTCGATGTACGGATCGTCGCCGCCACGAATAGCGATCTCTCGAGGCTCGTCGCCGAGCGCACCTTCCGCAGCGATCTGTTTTACCGCCTTAACGTTTTTCCCATTCATATTCCCGCTCTCCGCGAGCGCTCCGAAGACGTCCCCCACCTGGTGCGTTATTTCGTCCAGAAGTTCAGCCGCCGCCTCAACAAAGCTGTCGCCTACATTCCCGCCGAGGCCATGGATGCTCTCTCCGGCTATTCGTGGCCTGGCAATATTCGGGAGCTCGAAAATTTCATCGAGCGCGCCGTGCTACTTTCTCCCGGCAAAGAACTCCGCGTACCCGTCTCCGAGCTGAAACCTGTCGCTTCTCTAGCCGAGTCTGGCGCAGACGCCTCTTCGTCTTCGGCCTCGTTGACCTCCTTGACCTCCTCTCCTTCCTCGATTTCCACGCTTGAAGACGCCGAGCGCCAACACATCCTGCGCGCTCTCCGCCAAACCGCGTGGCGCGTCGCTGGTGCCAAAGGCGCTGCCGGCATCCTGGGCATGAAGCGCACGACGCTCCAGGCGCGCATGCGCAAACTCGGCATCCGCCGCCCGGTCTAGCAAGCCTCGAGGATAAGGTTCTTCCGTTTTCTTATCCGTTTTCACTTGGCTTTCTTCTATCGGGGGAGTACATTCCCCCGCAGCCAGCCACCCGCGAGGTCCCCATGAAGCTACTTGCCGGTATTTCTGTCTTCTTGTCATTAGGGCTGCTCTCCTTCGCACCGGCGCTTTCCGACGCCCCCACGGGCTTCGACAACAAAAGCAATGGCTTGGTGGACGCCGCCACGCACACTGCCGATCAAGCGAAATTCGAGGAAGTCGAGGCCCTCACCGACGGGCTAGGCCCGCTGTACAACGCACAATCCTGCCGCGAGTGTCACCAGAATCCCACCTCTGGGGGCTCCAGCCAGGTTGCCGAATTGCGCGTCGGACACAACGATGCCAAGGGAGCGTTTCAGAATCCGGAGATTCCTATCAACCACGGGGCTGAAATTATCAAAGGCCGCTCGCTGGTTAACGACCGGGCGATCTGCCCCAGCGGCGCTTTCCCCAACACGGAAATTCAGGAGCACGTGCCCGACTCCGAGAAAATCCGCACCTTCCGCGTCTCTCTAAATCTTCTGGGTGATGGCTTCGTCGAAGCCCTTTCCGACCAGACTCTTCTCGACCTTGCGAAAGATCAGTGCAAGAAGACCCAGGGCAAGATTTGTGGCCAAGCCCTTTACGTTCCGATCGTAGAAGTCCCGGGGAAGACCGGCGTTGGGCGCTTCGGCTGGAAAGATCAGCATGCCAGCCTGCTCTCTTTCTCCGCCGACGCCTATCTCAACGAAATGGGCATCACCAATCGCCTGCAACCCGACGAAGTCACCAATCTGTGCAATGCCGCCAGCGAGCCCAACGACACGCCCGGGACTGACGGTCTCTCTGACATCGATCACTTCGCGCGCTTTATGCGCGCCTCGGAAGCGCCGGCGCGCGATGTCACGCTCTCACAAACCTCTGAAGCCAAAAACGGCGAAGGGCTGTTCGACAAAATTGGCTGTGCCCACTGCCATGTCGCAACCCTCACCACGGCCTCCGCTGGAACCGTCATTAACGGCGGCAACTTCACCATACCTCCCGCGCTCGGGGATAAAACGTTCCATCCGTACGGGGACTTCCTGCTCCACAACGTTGGCACCGGCGACGGCATCGTGCAGGCCATTCCCGAGCACTACGGCAGAAGAATTGCGGAGCATCCCGACTTGAAAAACTCAACATTCCCCAAATTCCAGAGCACCGCCGACAAAATCCGTACCGCTCCGCTCTGGGGCGTCCGGCTGCACTCTCGGCTCATGCACGATGGGGCTTCCGTCACCTTCACCGACGCCATCGCCCGCCACCGTGGCGAAGCATCCCACGTCACCGAGGAATTTGAAAAATTAACCCCCGCCGAAAAGAAAGCTCTGCTTACTTTTCTGCAGTCGCTCTGATTTGTGACGGACGGCAGGCGCGTACGTCTTGCCTTGTAGGGGCCCAGCACGGCGCTGCCCAAGGGGCCGGGCGCGGACAAAGTTCCGTCTCCTGGAGTTGGCGCTCGACCGATCCACTTAGGGATCGCTTGAGAAGAAACGGTGCAGCGGGCTATTCTCGTTTCTTACTTGGGAGCTGTGTGGAGTTTTTTGGGGGATGAGGCGGAACGTTCGGAGCGCCTTTCGTGTTCCACGTGTTGGGTGCAATCGGCAATTTCGTCGTCGATCTTCTTGATCTCGAGGGCCAGGTGAAATTCCTCGGGATGCTTTGCATATTTTTCGAAAAGCGAGTTACGTTTGGTTTTCAAGTCGTCGCGTTTTTTCTTCCAGACTCCGGCAACTGCGAGCATGTGATGGCCCTCAGGAGTAGTTTGCGCCCTTTTTTGGTTTGTCGAAAGAGCTAAACGGGGCTTTGCCAGGACTGGTAACGGGTGAGTACCTCGGCAAAGGCAAGAACCAAGCCGCACGGAGGGCGCCGGGGGAAATTATCGGCGTGGTATCATGCGCCGGAAATCAGAGACCCGAGAGCTGGAGCCAACCGAGAGGCACGGCCTAGGTGCTTGGAAAAAAGACCCTAGAGTGGTTAAGAGCCAGTTCTGAACGAGCGAAGAGATCCCCAGGGGGCTTACACACATGAGTGGATTGCCGCAACTCCTGCCGACCAGCGCCGCAGCGGAAACGTTTGGCGGCGTGACCTACCACATCGACGGCGAGCTTGTGCCGGTGCTTACGGTCGAGGTGTCGGCGAGACCCGTGTACTTCGAGCACCACATTCTGCTGTGGAAACACCCCACCGTCGAAATCAGTCTGAAGCCCATGAAAGGGGCGCTCAAGCGGATGATGGCGGGAATGCAGGTATTTGTGACCGAAGCGCGCGGGGCAGGAATGATCGCCTTCAGCCGCGATGGAGCCGGGCACATCGTTCCGATGCATCTCGCTCAGGGGCGGGAACTGCATGTGCGCGAGCACCAGTTCCTGGCGGCTACCGACAGTATCGACTACACCTTCGAACGCGTGCGCGGCGCGGCCAACATGCTGTTCGGCGGAACCGGTTTTTTCATCGACAAGTTTCACAGTCACGCTGGCGACGGCATCCTGTGGCTGCATGGCTATGGAAACGTGTTTGAAAAGGTATTGGGACCGGGCGAGATCATGGATATCGAACCAGGCGGATGGCTCTATAAGGATCCATCCGTTCGCATGGAGACGGTGATCGACAAGCTGACCAGCGGGCTGTTCGGTGGGTTCAATTTGATCGTCAACCGATTCACAGGACCCGGTCGTGTGGGAATCCAGTCCATGTACATGCACTACGCAACTGCCGAGTAGTCCGAAGCTGCTCGGCATTCGGCAAAGTGAGACCTTTCCTGCGATCCGCAATTCCGGTACAAGCCCCGGGGAGGGCTCCTAGACTCACACACATTCGATGGCTTGCTTCTTGATTCTCTTTCCGTGTTGGCTGCTGTTGTCGAATAGGACAGGAGAGACGAGGCGAAATGAGAGAACTCCTGATGAAGGGTAGTGTGGTTTTGCTTTGCGCGACATTGCTGGCGGCGGGCACGTCATCCTCCGAGGCCGATCCGGGGCTGAAAGTGGATGCTTATGTGCGAGGAGAGATCGCGAGGGAGGGGATTCCTGGGCTGGCGCTGGGAGTGTACCGAGACGGGAAGATTGTCAAGGCGGAAGGCTACGGCTTGGCGAATCTGGAGTGGGACGTACCGGTGAAAGCGGATACGCTTTTTCAATCCGGGTCGGTGGGGAAGCAGTTTACAGCGACGGCGGTGATGATGCTTGTGGAGGAAGGAAAAGTCGGGCTTGACGACCCCGTTCAGAAATATCTTCCGGACGCCCCCGATTCGTGGAAAAACATTAAGATTCGAAATCTGCTCAGCCATACGTCCGGACTCGGCGAATACGAGAACCGAGCGCGCACCAAGCCCGACGGACCATTCTACCTCCGGCTGGATATGAATGAAGACGAGCTCTACAAAAGAATTACGGCGATGCCCATGGACTTTCAGCCGGGAGAAGACTGGAGCTACCGGAATACAAACTATGTTTTGCTGGGGATATTGATTCGCAAAGTGACGGGAAAATTCTACGGCGACTTCCTCGCGGAGCGGATCTTCAAGCCGCTGGGAATGGTCGCGACGCGGATCATCAGTGACCGGGACATCATTCCTCACCGAGCAGCAGGCTACGAACTGGTCAAAGGACAGTTGAAAAACCAGGAATGGGTTTCCCCGACATTTAATTCCACCGCGGATGGAGCGCTCTACTTTACGGTCCTGGATTTGGAAAAATGGGACGCGGCCCTGTACACCGAAAAACTGCTGAAACGGTCGAGCTCCGAACAGATGTGGACGGTCGTGAAACTCAACAGCGGGCAGCCTAATAAAGCCAACTACGGTTTTGCCTGGGGCATAAAGCAAGTCAACGGCCACAAGGTCATCGAACATGGCGGCGCCTGGCAGGGATTTACCACTCATATCGCGAGATATGTGGACGACAAACTTACCATCGTGGTTCTAACCAATCTGGATGCGGGCCATGCGCAACCGGACAAGGTGGCGCACAAAGTGGCGGGCATGTATGTTCCAGCGCTGACGCCGGTCGAGGTGCAGGCCATAGAAGACAAAGAGCCGCAGACCGCCATACTGATGCGAAACTTGCTCCAGGAGATTGCCGACGGGAAAGCTGATCCGGATCGATTCACTCCCGAGCTGCGAGCGAAGCTCTTCCCGGAAGCCATCGAGGGAGCGGGTGACTACTTGAAGGAGCTGGGTACCTTGAAATCCTTGGAGCTAATCAAGCGAGGACAGCAAGGAGAGAACCGCGCCTATACGTACCGTGCAAATTACGAGCGAACGGAGCTTTTCCTGTCGGTTCAGCTAACCAGAGACAACAAGACGGCGGTCCTGGATTTTTCGAACGAATAAGGATTGCCCGCCTGGGCCATGCGGAGTCCGTGGTAACCTCTCCCTTTGGGCAAGGCCTCTCGCGCCTCCTCCGCCAGGGTCGAGCGAGAAGCCTGGAGGACCGGCAAGTTCCGCCCGTTCGCAGCGAGGGCGGCGAGCGGGTATTTGTCGAGTATGAGGGACAGGAGGTGGCGATGGGGCGAATCATTGCTTTAGCGGCGTGCCTGGTGGCCGGAACCGTTGCGGTGTGTTGGCGCCTGCAGACTCGGGCTGCCAACTCTCTGGAGCCGCGGTTTGCGGCTGCTTCGCTCGATCAGCCGGAAATTAAGACTCGAAACTCGTGGGATCAGAAGGCTGCTGCGGCTTACCTGGATCAGAGGGCCGGGTGGTGGATGGGATGGCCGCGGGCCGCGCGGGACCACGAAACTTTTTGTGTCTCGTGTCACACGGCGGTGCCTTACGCGATGTCGCGGCCGGCGCTTCGGGCGGCGCTTGCGGAACAGGGGCCTTCCGCAAACGAACGAAAACTGCTGGACAATGTAAGGAAGCGCGTGCGGCTTTGGAGCGAAGTGGCGCCGTTTTATACGGACGCGGATCGCGGGGTGTACAAGAGCGTCGAATCTCGAGGGACGGAATCGGTTTTGAACGCGCTGATCCTGGCGAGCCATGATCGAAGCAATGCCGCGACTACAGGCGATAGCGGCGTTCGAGGCGGCGACACAAGCAAAGGTGCCGGGCGTGGCCATCTGAGTGACGACACGCGCGCGGCGTTCGAGAATATGTGGGCCGAGCAGCAGACCACGGGCGACAAAAAGGGGGCGTGGCTGTGGCTGAGATTCAAGAATGAGCCGTGGGAGGCGGACGACTCGGACTACTACGGCGCGGCACTGGCGGCGATCGCCGTCGGAACAGCTCCAGAGGACTACCGCCGAAGACCAGAAATCCAAAACAATCTGAAGATGTTGCGCGAATACTTGAACCGCGAATACGCGGCCGAAACTTTGAGCAATCGAATTGTGTTGTTGTGGGCGGCGGCGAAACTGCCCGGACTGCTCGATCCGGAGCGCCAAAAGGCCATCATCAACGAGGCGCTCAGCAAGCAACAGGCGGACGGAGGTTGGAGTCTCGCTTCGCTGGCGGGGGACTGGAAACGACACGATGGAACGCCGCAGGAAGACGAGAGCGATGGGTATGCGACGGGGTTGATGGCATTGGCCCTCGAACAAGCGGGGATTCCGCGGGAAAATACACAGTTGAAGCAGGGGCTCCAGTGGCTGGCGAATCATCAGAACAAAACCGACGGCTTCTGGCTGGCCTACTCCTTAAACAACAACGAGGAACATCACATCAGTCCGGACACCGCGCGGTTCATGAATGATGCGGCGACGGCTTACGCCGTGCTCGCTCTCGCCGAGTCCAAGAATCGCTGAAGAAAAAAACGGGCGACCAGCGAACGAATGGGTTCGGCCGGCTCCCCCCTGCACTAGCTGATTTAGTCCTACTAGCTATTTGACCAGGGCGGGACGACGCCGGTCATGCGGGCGTAGGCAACGAGCTGTCCCATGTGCTCGTTGGCGTGAACGATGATGCGCAAGTACATCCCGTCGACGGTGGCGTCGCGATCGGCGATGTGCACTTTGCGTTGGAGATCTTTCGGCGTTACCGCGAGATGGGCTTGCTTCACGGCGTCCAGAGATCGCTTGAGCCAGCTAATGACATCGGCCTTTGCCGTGACCGTTTTTTCCATTCCTTCTTTCATGTCCCTGGGCATCTTGGGGCCGGTCACGCTGAGCAAGTAGAAATTGGCCTCGGCGATGTGCATGTAGACTTCGCTGGTGGAACGCACACCCGGCGCGGGACGCCAGGAGAATTTCTCCTCGGGAGTAGCTTCGGCGAGAGCCATCAGTTGCTGGGTGACGTGGCGCCACTCGCCGTCATAGCCCTGCCAGATGCCTTCGGGGGCCGTTTCGGCGAGCAAAGGATGCGCGCTCGATAAAAGAAGCAGGAGAAGAGCTTTTTTCATGATCGGTCTCCTCGCGGGCATTCCTTCGCCGAGCACTGCGGTAGAGGCCCGCCCATTCTATACGTTCCGGGACTTAGACGGAGTTGTTTTGAAAAAGTTTACGGAACGTCGGATGTTCCCTTCGAAAAGCCGCCGGGCTCCGGACCTCCGCCCTGCGCTGCAAGGGCTTCCGAGGTGCAAACGATCCTCGGAACACGGCCCATTAGGATGCATACGAACGGCGGGTTGGGGAATCTAATGGAGCATGCGAATTCGAGCGGGTTTACTTGGTTTCATTGTGGTGATTCAGACGGTGCTTTTTTTGACCCATTTTCTGCTTTATGAGACGTGGACTCTGTCAGCTGCGGAAACCGCCGCCGGCGGCCCGCTTTGGCTCAAATGGAGTCTCGGCATTTTGTCGATCAGCTTTCTCGCGGCTTCGCTGCTGGCGTTTCGTTATACCAGCGCGCTGCTGCGCTTGTTCTACCGCGCGGCTGCCGTTTGGCTGGGTTTGCTCAGTTTTCTGTTCCTTGCGGCCGTCTCTTCCTGGGTGGTTATCGGAGTTAGCCGGCTGGCCGGTTTGGATTTGAACTTCCATCGGATCGTCGAGGTCCTGTTTGGCGCCGCGATGCTGGTGGGGGTGTGCGGCGTTTTCAACGCGAGTTGCACGCGCATCACGCGAATTACCGTGCAGCTGGCCAATCTGCCGGAGGCGTGGCGGGGAAGAAAGGCGGCGCTCATCAGCGACCTCCATCTGGGGCACGTGAGGAATGGGAGTTTTCTGCGGCGCATGGTGGTAAAGATTTTGAAGGAAGAGCCGGATGCAATTTTTATTGCGGGCGATTTGTATGACGGGACGGCGATCGATGCCGGGCGAGCGGCGAAACCGTTGCGCGAATTGACAGCTCCGCATGGAGTGTATTTTGTGGCGGGGAATCACGAGCAGTTTGGGGACGACAGCAAATATCTGCGCGCGGTTGCGGCCGCCGGGGTGCGCGTGCTCAGCAACGAGAAGGTGGAAGCAGACGGTTTGCAGATTATTGGAGTGCCTTACCGGCATGCGACGCACGACGAACACTTTGCTTCCGTGTTGCAGGGCATCGGGGTGGATCGCGGACGGGCGAGTATCTTGCTGACGCATGCCCCTGATCATCCGGAGGTAGCGGAGGCCGCGGGGGTTTCCTTGCAGCTATCCGGGCATACCCACGTTGGGCAGTTCATTCCCTGGAGCTGGATGGCGCGGCGGATTTACAGGCAGTTTGTCTACGGGTTAAGCCGCATTGGGAAGATGCAGGTGTTCACTTCGAGCGGAGCGGGGACTTGGGGGCCGCCGCTGCGGTTGGGATCGAATCCGGAGATTGTGGTGCTGGAGTTCCTGTGAGAAATGTTCGGGTGGCAGAGACCCGGGGGACGGGCCCGGCAGTGCTATGCCCCTAGCAGAGACTTTAGAGTGGCGGAGAAAAGAAAGCGCGACTGGCGTCCAGGTGCCAGCCGCGCTTTTTGTTTGATGGTCCGAAGGGGTTAGTTGGGGGTGCAGTCCACCGTTGGCGGCACGGCTTGGCTTAGGGTGGTGTGGAGGGATGGCGAGCGGTCGAAGTCGAACAGGTCTTCAAGCGAGTTGGCGTGTTGGTCGCGTCTGGTCAAGTGTTGATGGGGGGTGCCTTGGCCGCGGTCATCATCGCCGTCATTGTCCCCCTCCTGCTCAGGGTCATTTGCGAGACCGAGGAAGCGGCCTTCGATAAAGGCTAGCAGTGAGGTGTGGCTGGCGGTGGTGTGTGAAACGTAGTGCGGCTTGGAAAAGGCCGAGATGGCTAGGAAGGGAACGCGCAAGCCGAGCTGGTCGAACGAGGGGCAGCTTTCCGGGTACGGACCGCTAGGATTGGCGACGAGCTCGGGGCAGAGTTCCTCGGCGTCCTTGACGGTTGTGTCGGTCTTGCTTAGGGGGTTTTGCGCGCACTCTGCGCCGGCGCCCGGTGCAAGGCTGGCGGGGACGCTCGAAAGGTCGGCGCATTGTCCTGGCGAAATGCCATCGGGGGTTCTCTCGTGGCCCTGGGCGACGCGCGGCGAAGCCACGTGATCGTAGTACCCGCCGTGTTCGTCGTAGGTGAAGAAGATCACGGAGTCCTTCCAGTAGGGGCCATTGCGAATGGTATTGAGGACTTGGGAAACGTAGGCTTCTCCGCGCTGAATGTCAGTGGGCGGATGCTCGTCATTTTCAAACTTGCGGCCGGCCAGGCCAAAATTCGGGTCGATGAAAATGACTTCGGGAAGCGGGGGCGCGCCCGTGGTCCCCGAGGCTTCTGCCAGGAATACCGTTAGGGGGAGGAAATGCGGATCGCTCAAGGGTCCGCCGAATTGGCGGAAGCTGCCGCCTTGTGGAGCATCTTGAAAGTAGTCTGCCCAGGTGATGTTGTTCTTGTCGAGCAGGTCGAAGATGGTTCCGGTGATGGGCTTGTAGCCTCCTGGAGGGGGGAAGGTGTCGCTGGTGGTCAAATGACCGAAGGAGGTGGCGGCCAGCAGATAGGAGCGATTCGGGAAGGTGGGGCCGAGGACTGCGGCGAAGTAGCGATCGCCGACGGCGAACTTTTGGGCTAGATCGTAATAGAAGGGAATGTCGGCTTGCGTGTAGAAGCCCATGGTTTGATCGTCGGTTGCGGTCTCGACGCCGTTATCGTGTTGCTCGGTTATGTCATTTACACGGACGAAGCCGTCGCTTCTGGGGTTGCGAAGAGTGTCCATGGGATGAAGGAAGTTGACCTCTTCGTGGGTCTGGAACCAGGAATGATCAAGATCCGGGCCGGCGCAGCGGCGGTTGTCGTGGAAGGAAAAGACGGTACTGCCGTCGTCGTCGAGGTTGGAATTGAAGCAGGTGATGTTGCCGGCTTGGTCCGTTTTGCAGGTTAGGCCGTCGACGCAGTCGTGGTCGTCTTTCGGACAGCCGCCGAGTTCGTGGTGGTAGGGGCTGCCTGGGGCATAGGCGAGCGCGCCGAAGTAATTGTCGAAGGAGTGGTTCTCTTGCATGATCACGATGACGTGCTTGACTTTGTGCACATCGCCGTCGGCGAGAGCGGGTTTTGGTGCGAACAGCAGGAGCGCTAGAGGCAGAAACAGGAGCGCTCGGATACTTCTGGGCGTTCGGATCATCGGTACTCCCTTGGGTCTGACCGCAGGGCGGTCTGGTTTTGTTCGTGGCGTGGGCAGAGTGAGTTTAGTTCCGGAGATGCACTTCGTTATATCCGGAAGGCTTACCAAGTGCCGACACCCGTACTGCTTTACTAGACCGGAATGCATAAGACACTGAAGTAAAAATTCGGTGAACGATTGGTGACTCCTGGTTACCAGGGATGAGGCCGTGGGAAGGAACATGTCGCGAGCATTGTGGCTTCCTGGCGTTTCGACCTATGCTGGGCCGCGCTCATGACCACTCGAAAGAGGTTTGGGGCGAGACCGGGAGGTGGGTATGAGATTCAGGCTGGTGTTGACGATGGTCGCAAGCGGATTGTTGGCCGGCGCGGCGAGGGCGCAGAAGCCGCCGCTTTTGCCGGAGAAGGATGTGGCGGCCCTGGCGAATGAGTTGAGTGGGGAGACAGCGAAGAGGAATTTGGAAGTGATGGCCACGTTTCACCGGCAACGCGGGTCGCGGGGGTTTCACGCGGTGGCGGAGTTGGTGGCGGAGCGAGCGCGGGCTTATGGGTTGCGCGATGTCGAGATCTTGGAGTTTCCGGCGGACGGGAAGATTCTTTATGGGACGCAGAGGTCGCGGCCGGCCTGGGATGCCGAGGTGGGGGAGTTGTGGGAGGTAAAGGCCAAGCCAACCCGACGGAAGTCAGAAGTTACCGGACGCGACGAATATCGCTTGGAGTTCGTCGATGAAAAGTTAGCGAGTTATGAGACGGAGCCGGTGGTGTTGGCCGAGGACAGCGAGTCCTCGGATGTGACGGCGGAGTTGGTGGATGTGGGCAGCGGGACGAGTGAATCGGACTACGCCGGAAGGGATGTAAAGGGGAAGATTGTTTTGGTGGGTGCGCAGCCGGGGGCGGTGCAGGATTTGGCGGTGGGGAAACTTGGTGCGGCAGGAATCCTGAGTTATGCGCAGAACCAGAAGACGGCCTGGTGGGGTGAGGACGAGAATTTGATTCGGTGGGGACACTTGGAGACGTTCTCGGAGCACAAGACGTTTGGGTTCATGGTGTCGCCTAAGACCGCACGGGGGATGCGCGAGCGGTTGGCGCGTGGGGAGAAGATCACCTTGCATGCGGTGGTCAAGGCGGGACAGCATGCGGGGAATTATGAAGTGGTGACGGCGACGATTCCTGGGAGCGACCCGAAACTGAAGGAGGAGGAGATTGCGTTTTCCTGCCATCTGGATCATCAGCGGCCGGGAGCGAATGACAACGCCAGCGGGTGTGTGACCATTCTGGAGGTGGCGCGGACGCTCGAGAAGTTGATTGCGGAGGGAGAATTGGCGCGGCCAGCGCGGACGATGCGGTTTATTTGGCCGCCGGAGATTGAGGGGACTTTGGCGTTGCTGAACGGCAAGCCGGAACTTAGGAAACGGATTCGAGCGGCGGTTCACATGGACATGGTTGGCGGCGGGCCGGAGACCAAGGCGGTGTTCCACGTGACACGGGGGCCGATGAGTTTGCCGTCGTTTGTGCATGACGTGGCGTGGGCGTTTGCGGAGTTTGTGAACGAGGAGTCGTACAAATTTGCGGCGACGGGGAAGGCGGAGTATCCGTTCGTGGCGCCAGAGGGCGGCAAGGAGCCGCTGCGGGCGGAGTATTCGGCGTACAGCATGGGGAGCGACCACGATGTGTATCAGGATTCGTCGTTCGGGATACCGGCGATTTATATGAATGATTGGCCGGACCGCTACATTCATACGAATTTTGATACGGCGGCGAATATCGATACGACGAAATTGAAGAGGGCAGCGTTTATCGGGGCGGCGAGTGGGTATTTTTTGGCGAATCCGCCCAACGAAGTTTCCGGGTCGCTTTATGCACGAATGTTTGCTTCAGCGAATCAACGATTCTCGAAGGCAGCAGGAATGGCCGAAGAACGAAAGGACGATGAGGGAGAAGCCTCCGTCCGAGAGCAGGTGCTCTACACGATCAGTTTAGCCCATTCTCTAAGACCTTTACTGGGTGTTTCAGCAGAGGCGGAGGACTCTCTATCGGAGGCCATCACGCAGTTTTGCGGGATGAAAGAACTTCGAACTGCCGGAGAATCAACAGGCCCGGGGCTCCTGGTTTTCCGACGGAACCAAGTACCGAAGGGACCGCTGGCGGTGTTTGGGTATGACTATTTCGCCGATCATACGAAGGCCGGAGTGGCGACGCCGAAATTGCTTAGTTACGAGGGATTGTGGGGAGCGGGGGAAGAGTATGCGTATGAGATTTTGAATTTTGCGGATGGGAAGCGGAATGCGCAGAAGATACGCGATGCGGTGTCGGCGGAGTATGGGCCGGTGCCGCTGGAGATGGTGGTGGAGTATTTGAGGGCGTTGGAAAAAATCGGGGTTGTGTCGGTGGTGAAGTGAATGGTAGTGGACTGGAATTTGTGGCGCTGAGAGCTGAGAGGGCGGGACAAGCCCCGCCCCTACAGGTGCAGCATGAGCCAGTCCACGCGGGCGCGAGGTAAAATTGAACGCGGCTGGTTCACCGCAAGAGTTGCTATCGTCGGTCGCGGCGAGGATTGAGCGGTTGCCGCTGGGTGGCTTTCACCGCCGGTTTATTGCGCTCGTGTCGCTCGGGAATTTTTTCGATTTGTACGACATTTTTATTGTGGCGTACATCGGTGCGGCTTTGCAGCAGTCCGGTTTTCTCTCCCTCAGACAATTTACATTTTTCGTGGCGTCGGGATTTTTGGGGATGTTTGTTGGGACCGTCGTTTTTGGAATGGGCAGCGACCGCATGGGGAGACGCAGCGCGTTCATTTTGCTGCTGCTGATCTATTCGGTGTTTACGTTCGCGGATGCCTTTGCGCCGTCGGCAAATTGGCTGATTGCGTTGCGGTTTTTCGCCGGCGTCGGGATTGGCGCAGAAATCGTGGTGATTGATACGTACGTGACAGAGGTAGTGCCCGGTTACGCGCGGGGGCGGTATGTGGCGATTACCCAGGTGGCGGGATTTTGCGCCGTGCCGGTGGCGGCAGTGCTGTCGCGTGTGCTTGTGCCGACTCATTTTTTGATGAGCGGGTGGCGCTGGGTGATGGTGATGGGGGCTTCGGGAGCGCTGTTGACCTGGTGGTTTCGGCGGCGCTTGCCGGAGTCGCCACGGTGGTTGGAGAGCCGCGGACGGGTCCGAGAGGCGGACGCGATTATGTCCGGGCTCGAGAATGAATCGTTTTCAAAGCCTCTAAGAAGTGACGTGGGGCCCTGCGGCTCTCGTCAGGGTAAACAAGTGACGAGTGGGCAGCAAGAAGACGGGGGCAGGGACAGGGAAGTACGGGCTGAACGAGCGTCGTTTTGGGAATTGTGGAGACCGCCCTATCTTTCGCGGACCGTCATGCTTCTGATTTTTCAGGCTTTGCAGACGATTGGGTTTTATGGATTTGCGAATTGGGCGCCGACGTTTTTGTTGAAGCGGGGAGTTTCGCTCTTGCATTCGCTGGAGTACACCTTACTGATCGCGTTGGTATCGCCGCTGGGGCCGCTCCTGGCGGCGTTTACGTCGGACCGCATGGAACGGAAGTGGACGATCGTGGTGCTGGCTTTGCTTGTGGCGGGATTGGGTATCGGATTCGGCAATTCCTTTGCGCCTGTGGCAGTTGTGGGGTTCGGGGCGCTTTTGACGCTGGCGAATTATTGGTTTTCGGCGGCCTTTCACGCCTATCAATCGGAATTGTTTCCGACACGGCTGCGCGCGACCGGCGTGGGATTCACCTATAGCTGGAGCCGGCTGAGCGCGGCCTTTACTTCGGTTTTGATTGGAGCGGTGCTGGTACATGGGGTGCCGGCGGTGTTTGCGTTATTGGCGGTGGCGATGGTTTTGGTGGCAGGGGTGGTGGGAGTGATGGGGCCGCGGACGAATGGGTTGGTTTTGGAGGAGATTTCGCGGTGAGTAGGGCGGGAGTGGAGCGGGTTTTCGGAGAAACAGGGGCACGAGTATCGTGCCCCTACGGGTGCTGGGGGTAGGGCTGTGCTAGCATCGAAGATTGTGTTTTGAACGAGGGCCGTAGCCCATGGCAGCGACGATGAAAGCGTTGCGGAAAATGCGAGCGGGGCGTGGGTTGTCCATGGAAAGCGCCCCGGTGCCTGCGATTGGGGCGGCTGACGTGCTGGTGCGCGTGAAAACGGCTTCGATCTGCGGAACGGATTTGCATATCTACGGATGGGACCGGTGGTCGCAGGGACGGATCAAGCCGCCGGTGACCCTGGGGCATGAGTTTTGCGGCGTCGTGGAGCGCGTGGGGGAAGAGGTCACCGCGGTAAGCGCCGGGGACTTCGTGAGTGCCGAGATGCACGTCAATTGTGGTCATTGCCACCAATGCCGGCTGGGCGAAGCGCACATTTGCCAAAATCTGCGGATTATCGGGATCGATCAGGATGGGGCGTTTGCCGAGTTTGTGAAAATACCGGCGTCGAATATCTGGAAGCTTGATGCGGCGATTCCGGAACACTACGGGGCGATTCTCGACCCGCTGGGAAATGCTGTGCATACCGTGCTAGCCGGGCCGATTGCGGGGCAAACGGTGCTGGTGACCGGGTGCGGGCCGATTGGGTTGATGTCGATTGCCGTGGCGAAGGCTTGCGGGAGCTCGACGGTGTTTGCGACGGAGACCAACGGGAACCGGCGCGCGATGGCGCAGAAGATGGGCGCGGATGTGGTTTTGAATCCGGCGGCGGAAGACGCCGTCGCGCGGATTCTGGCGGAGACCAACGGAACCGGCGTCGATGCGCTGCTCGAGATGTCCGGCAATCCCACGGCGATCCAGCAAGGATTTAAAGCGTTGAGAGCGGGAGGCCGGGCTTCGCTCCTGGGGATACCGACGGAGAATGTGCCGCTCGATTTGGTAAACGATGTGATTTTTAAGGGCGCCACCGTGCAGGGGATTTACGGGCGGCGGATGTATGGGACTTGGGTGCAGATGACCGCGCTGCTGAAGGCCAGGCGGTTGGATTTGGAGCCTTTGTTCGGGGAACGAGAGTCGCTGGAAAAGTTTGAGAATGCGTTTGCGAAATTACAAGGCGGGCTGGCAGGGAAAATTCTTTTATATCCGAATGGACTTTCTGGTTAGCACATTCCCGCTCTTGCTCTGTCATCGGTCGGCATGGAAATGAATTCACCCGATAGCGCCGCGCCCCTGCCTATTGCAATCCAGGGCCTGGACTTCTCCGTGATCTCCTGGTGATGACTCCCCGGATTCTTGCGTTAATTCAGGAAATACACGTCACGAAAGAGCGCACTCCGGCCGTGCCGCGGGCTGTGTTTCAAAAATACGATTCTGAACTGCTGTAGCCATGAGACCCGCATGCCGGCGCGGTTTGCTCCAAGCTTCGGCATGGAGGAGAATAGTTTCTCCCCAGTACATTCGCGCCACAGGAGCCATGTAATGTCCGAAACTGGAACACAGACGACGAAGAAGAATCCGACGCAGTATATTTCCGATCAATTGAGCGAGTTGCGGGCCAAAGGCGTGGCGCCGAAGCTGCGCGTGCTCGAGGGCGAGCAGAAACCGGTCGCGATTTTTGACGGACGAGAGGTGATCAATCTGGCTTCAAACAACTATCTCGGACTGACGACCCACAAAGCGTTGCGGAAGGCTGCACTCGATGCGGTGAAGCGATATGGAGCTGGGGCCGGAGCAGTCCGAACGATTGCCGGAACGATGAAGATTCATTTAGAGCTGGAGGAACAGATCGCGCGGTTCAAGAATGTGGAAGCGTGCGTGGTGTTCCAGTCGGGGTTTACGGCGAATGCGGGAACGGTTTCCGCGGTGCTTGGCAAGGAAGACCTGATCATTTCCGATGAATTGAATCACGCTTCGATCATCGACGGAGCGCGGCTCTCCAAGGCGACGATCAAGGTGTTCAAGCACAAGGATGCCGCGGACTGCGAACGTATCTTGCAGGAGCACGCGGAGTTTCCGGGAAAGAAACTGATTATTACGGACGGCGTTTTTTCGATGGACGGGGATATTGCGCCGCTGCCGGAGCTCTGCGACCTCGCGGAAAAATACCACTGCATCATGATGGTGGACGATGCGCACTCGAGCGGCGTGCTGGGACGCGGCGGGCGCGGGACCGTGGATCATTTGAATTGCCACGGTCGCGTGCACATTCAGGTGGGGACGCTTAGCAAAGCCATCGGCGCGATGGGAGGGTACGTGGCTGGATCGCGCGACTTGATTGATTTCTTGTACTTGCGGGCGCGGCCGTTTCTTTTTTCGACTTCGCATCCGCCGGCGACGGTAGCGGCGTGCCAGGCAGCGTTTTCGCTTCTCGATTCACCCGAAGGAGAGAGGCTGGTGAAGAAGCTGTGGGCCAACACGAAAATGTTCAAGCGCGAGCTGAAAAAACGCGGCTTCCAGTTCAAGGTAAGCGAGACACCGATTATTCCGATTCACGTGGGCGATGCGGCGAAGGCCTTCGAGTTTTCGAAAAAGCTGTTCGACGCGGGCGTTTTTGCGCCCGCGGTCGGCTACCCTGTTGTTGCCGAGGGCAAAGCGCGGCTGCGGGCTATGGTGAGCGCGACGCACAAGCGGGAGCAGTTGCTAAGAGCGGCGGACATCTTGGCGGAAGTGGCTCAGCCTTTGGGAATCGTGTAATAGCCGGTATCTTTAGGAGAAACGCGAAATGAACCGCCTAAGCTTGGCGATCTTTCTGGGGACACTCCTTGCCGGAGGAGGGTCCACTCCGAGAGGAGCAAGAGCCGAATTCCCCGGAAGAAGTTTAGCGCCAGGAAGCGAGGAGAGTGTTTCTCTCGTTCGTGGCACCGCGCTTCATGTGGAGCTGGACACGCCTGTGGATTCGAAAAAAGTTAAAACCGGCGACGCCGTGAATGCGCACGTGACGGAAGCTGTCAAAGCCCATGGCCAAACGGTGATCCCCAAGAATACCAAGCTCGTGGGGCACGTCACGCAGGCGTCGGCGCGAGCGAAAGGCGATGCTGGCTCCGCGCTTGCCATAGTGTTTGACAAAGCGGTGCTCAAGAAAGGACAGGAAGTACCGTTAAGAGTAGTGATCCAGGCAGTGACTTCTCCGTCGCATAAATGCGACGGCTTCTCAAACCACGCTTGCGATTAAATCCGCTACGTTGCGGTTTGAAGGACTCATCCTAGCCCTTTGGAGAATTACTTGAGCAGACACGACATCACGAGGAGCAGTCAACCCGC
>Ga0210394_10000629_pt1 | contig 70049 bp, 52 predicted proteins | sample IncBWC12MmetaG_FD_160121 | JGI IMG/M metagenome (GOLD analysis project Ga0210394, IMG submission 160121) | Forest soil microbial communities from Barre Woods Harvard Forest LTER site, Petersham, Massachusetts, United States - Inc-BW-C-12-M | ecosystem: Environmental > Terrestrial > Soil >... | reverse complement strand
AATGAATACTAATTTCACGCGCGGCGCGGGCGCGCCGCGAAACTGAACTTCCAAACCTGCTGGAGTCCGTCATGGCTGACAAAATCACCTTCTATCACAATCCCATGTCCCGCGGCCGCATCGTTCACTGGATGCTGGAAGAGGTGGGGGCCCCCTACGAAATCAAGGTGGTGGACTTCGAGAAGATGCAGCATAAATCGCAGGACTTTCTTGCGCTCAATCCCATGGGGAAAATACCCGCCATCGTGCATCGCGGCACGGTGATTACCGAGGCGGCCGCCATCTGCGCCTACCTGGCGGATGCGTTTCCCGAAAAGGGCCTAAGTCCCGCGCTCGATGATCCCAAGCGCGGCACTTATTATCGCTGGCTGTTCTTCGGCGCGGGCTGCGTCGAACCCGCCATCATCGATCATATGTTTTCCCGCCCGGCGCCGAGCCGGCCCGCCGCCATGGGCTATGGAAACTACCCCGACACGGTGAACACCCTGGAAAAGGCCATCACTCCCGGACCCTTTATTCTAGGGCGAAGCTTCAGCGCAGCCGATGTGTACATAGGTTCTGCGATCGGCTGGGGCATGATGACGAAAGCCTTGGAGCCGCGTCCGGCGTTCGGCGCCTACCTCGCCCGCGTGAGTGAACGGCCGGCGTACCAGCGCTCTACGGCCCAGAACGAGGAGATGGCGAAGAAAAAGGCCTGACCTGCGGGGCAAGGTTCGCATCAGGGCGGAAAATTCAGTTTTCGCAGCATCGCCGCGTAGCGCGGATCGGAGCGCAGCAATCCGAACTGGAAGTCGCCCTTGAGGTCGACCAGCCCTCCATCTTCCTGGCGGTAGGCCCGCTCGAGCCACTTGAACGACTCGTCCTTTTCGCCTCGCCAGGCGTAGACCTCGGCAATCTGATAGGCGGCGTCTCCGGCCCCCGTGGCGATGAGCTTCTCGAGTGCTTGCTGGGAGGCCTTCGCATCGCCCAGCGTATGCTCGGCCATCGCCACTCCGGCGCCACTGAATTCCTCGTCGGAAACGCTTTGGAAGGCCGCCAGCGCTTCCTGCGCTTTCCCGTCGACGAGTTGCAGACGTGCAAGGTGGAATTTCGAATAGGTGTCTGCGGGCCGTATCGCCAGCGCGTGATGGAAAGCGTCATAGGCCCCTGCATGATCTCCCGATTCCGCGAGAGTTATGCCAAGCCCCTGCCAATTGATGCCTTGTAAAGGATCCTGTTCGATCGCTCTTCGCAGCATCGCCACGGCTTCCTCCGTCCGGCCGAGGTAGCTCAACAAGATTCCATAGCGCGATAATACCCGGCTGTTCGTCGGTTCGAGCGCCAGCGCCTGCTTCAAGTCGGACTCCGCGCCGACCCAGTCGTAGTGGCGTAGGTAGCGCAGGGCCCCCCTGACCGAATAGCCGGCCGCCAGACGGGGATCGAGATCGATCGCCTTCTGGGCGGCCAGCTCGGCCAATTTTCCAAGAGCAGGTTCGCCGGTATTTTCCGCCAAGAAATACTCCGACATGGCGAGCTCTGCATACGCATCGGCATAGCGCGGATCGAGGCCGATCGCCTTCTGGTAAGCCTCGATAGCCTGGCGCCAGCTGGCGACGGTGCTTTGCAGGTAGAACTGTCGCCCCAGCAGATAGGCGTTGTAGGCCTCGGGGTTGGTGGTGCCGTGCCCCCGGGCGGCCGAGTTCCCGCCATTGAGTTGCACTTTCAATGCCGTGACCACGGCGTCGGCGATCTCATCCTGAATCTTGAAGATGTCATCTAGCTTGCGGTCATAGGTTTCAGACCAGGCGTGGTAGCCGTTATCGACGCGAACCAGCTGCGCGGTGATGCGAAGGGTGGTGCCGGATTTGCGCACGCTGCCCTCCAGCACGTGCGCAACGCCAAGCGCCTTGCCGATATCGGCGATGGTCGCCTGCTTGCCTTTGAAGTAGAACGAGGAACTCCGTGCTGGCACACGCAGTTCGGGGACGTTTGTCAGCATATCGATGAGTTCCTCCGACATGCCGTCGGAGAAATATTCCTGGTCCTTCTTCTCGCTCATGTCCACAAACGGCAGTACCGCGATAGACTTGTCGCTGACAGCGATCGACGCGGCAGGCGTCTTACCTACGGTGTGCTCGTCGAGCCATACCTTGTCTCCCAAGAAATAAGTGGCAGCCGATGCGAGGACGACGAAGACGCCTGCGGCGATCCAGACTGGTCGCGGAACCCGACGCAGCGTAACCGGTGCTTGAGGTGGGTGGGCGGGTCCGGAAGCGCGCTGCACTGAGGCAACGAGCCGATAGCCTTTGCGTGGAACCGTCGCAATATAAGTGGGATTCGGATCCACATCGCCGAGAAGCTTGCGCAATTGCGACACTGTCTGATAGACGGACGCGGGTCCCACGACCACGTCGGCCCACACCTCTGCGAGCAGACGATCCACGCTGACGACGGCGCCGGGGGATTCCGCCAAGCACAGGAGCAGTCGCATGGCTCGCGGTTCGAGTTTTTGAGTCTCGGTGCCCCGCGAAATGCAGTCGAGCGCGGGATGGACGATCCACTCGCCGATCTGCACCACGCTGCTCGCTTCCTGGGCCGGCATCCCAACAATCCCTCGAGACGCTTCAGTTCATCGGCTGGCTACTTCGGCTCGAACTTAAGCGCCACCCCATTCATGCAGTAGCGCTCGCCGCTGGGCCGCGGGCCGTCGGGAAACACATGCCCCAGATGCCCGCCGCAGCGCGCGCAGTGCACTTCGGTGCGCGCCATGCCGAGACTGCGGTCCGTGCTGGTGCCCACCGCCTTGGGTAAAGGCGCGAAAAAGCTCGGCCAACCCGTGCCGCTGTCGAACTTGGTGGATGATTCGAACAACGGCAGGCCGCACGCGGCGCAGGCGTACATTCCGGCGCGATGTTCCTTGTTCAAGGGGCTGGTGCCGGCGCGCTCGGTGCCGTGCTGGCGCATCACGCGGAAGGTCTCGGCGGGCAGTTCCTTCTTCCACTCCTCTTCGGAGCGCTTAAGCGGCGATGCTGAGGTGTCGTTCACGGGCGATCTCCTGTGGGCGCCAGTTTAAGCTATTCATGCGCGCGCGGCATGAGCAGCTTGGCGATCAGCGAGGTCCAGCCGCTTTGATGCGACGCGCCGACGCCGCGGCCGGTGTCGCCGTGAAAATACTCGTAGAAAGGAATGCAATCCCGGTAATTCGGATCCTTCTGCAGCTGCGGCTGGTGGCGCAGCACCGGGCGCTCGCCGGCGGCATCCTTCAAGAAGATCCGCGACAGCCGATGCGACAGCTCGATCGCCACCTCCTCGATGGTCATGAATTTCCCGGATCCTGTGGGGCATTCCACCTTGAAGTCGTTGCCGTAGTAGTGATGAAATTTCTGCAGCGCTTCGATGATGAGGTAATTCAAGGGAAACCAGATGGGCCCGCGCCAATTGGAGTTGCCGCCGAACTGGCGGGTGTCGGATTCGGCCGGCGTGTAGTGCACCGACTGATCGATATTGCCTAGTTTGAAATTGTAGGGCCGCTCCAGGTGCACTCGCGACAGCGCGCGCAGGCCGTAATCGGACAGGAATTCCGATTCATCCAGCATGCGCGTCAGCAGTCTTTTCATTCGATGGCCGCGCAGCAGCGACAGCAGCCGCCGCTGGCCGCGGCCCGGGTCCTGCCAGTGCGACACCAGGCTCGCGAGGTCGGGCCGGTGGCTCAAGAACCATTCCAGCCGGCGCCTGAAGCCCGGCAATCTGTCGAGCAATTCCGGCTCCAGGGTCTCGACCGCGAGCAGCGGTATCAGCCCCACCATGGAGCGGATGCGCAGCCGCACCCGTTCATCATCGGGCAGGCACAGCACGTCGTAGAAGAATTTATCATCATCGTCCCACAGACCCACATCCTTGAACATCGAACTCATCGCCTCGGCAATGCTCAGGAAATGTTCGAAGAACTTGCTGGCGATGTCCTCGTACACATGGTTGTGCTCGGCGAGTTCGAGCGCAATGCGCATGAGATTCAAGGCATACATCGCCATCCAGCTGGTGCCGTCCGATTGATTGATATACCCGCCGGTGGGCAGCTGCGAGCTGCGATCGAACACGCCGATATTGTCCAGCCCCAAAAATCCGCCCTGGAAAATGTTCTTGCCGAAGTTGTCCTTGCGGTTCACCCACCAGGTGAAATTCAGCATGAGCTTGTGGAATACGCGCTCGAGAAATTCCAGGTCGCCCTTGCCGGCATTTTGCTTGCGATCGATCTGATAGACGCGCCACGCGGCCCATGCGTGCACCGGTGGATTCACATCGCTGAAAGCCCATTCGTAGGCGGGAATTTGGCCGTTCGGGTGCATGTACCACTCGCGGGTCAGCAGCACCAGTTGATGCTTGGCGAACTCCGCGTCGATGAGGGCAAAGGGGATGCAGTGAAAGGCTAAGTCCCAGGAGGCATACCAGGGGTACTCCCACTTGTCGGGCATCGACAAGATGTCGGCATTGTTGAGATTGCGCCAATCCCGATTGCGGCCCTCGAGGCGCTCGGCCGGCGGTGTTGGCTGACCCGGATCGCCCTTCAGCCAGCGCGTGACGTCGAAGCAATAATATTGCTTGCTCCAAATCAACCCGGCAAAGGCTTGGCGCTGCACGATGCGTTCGTCCAGCGATGCCATGCCCTGCTGCAGGTCGGCATAGTATTCGTCGGCCTCGCGGCGCCGCTGCAGCACAATCGCCTCGAAATCCATGAATGGATAGTGGTTGATGCGGCGCGTGAGCCGCAGGCGAAACTCGCGTTTGCCGGCGCCCGGAACCAGCGCCTGGTACCACACGCCGGCCTTGGTGCCGGCGCGCTTCGGGTTCACCGCGTCGCGTCTCCCCGCGACGATGCATTCGTGGAACGCGTCCTTGAAGTAGCCGGCGGCGCCGAAGTTCCACAGGCGCGGGGCATTGGATTCATTTTCCGTGTACAGCACTTCGGCGTTGCCGTCGAAGTACAGGCGGGTCACGCCCAGTTCCTTCGGCTCGATGGCGATCGCCCATTCCTGCTCCGCCTTGCGCAAACTTGGCTTCACCGCGCCGGGCTCCCAGCTCCAGGTATTGCGCAACACCAGTTGCGGAATCACGTGCAGCACCGCGGTCGGACCTCGATTCCACACCGTGATCTTCATCAGCATGTCGCCGGGCTCGGCTTGCGCGTACTCGACGAACACATCGAAGTAGCGGTTGTCGGCGAATATGCCGGTATCCAACAGCTCGTATTCCGGCACGTCGGTGCCGCGGCGCGCATTCTCGGCAACCAGATCCGCGTAGGGAAAGGCGTGATGCGGATATTTGTACAGCATCTTCAAGTACGAATGCGTGGGCGTGGCATCCAGGTAAAAATAATGCTCCTTCACGTCCTCGCCGTGATTGCCCTCGGCATTGGTGAGACCGAACAATCGCTCCTTCAAGATCGGATCGGCGCCGTTCCACAAGGCCAGCGACAGACACACCAATTGCTCGGCATCGGATATGCCGGCGATGCCGTCCTCGCCCCATCGATAGGCGCGGCTGCGCGCATGTTCGTGAGGAAAATTTTCCCAGGCGGTGCCGCCCGGGCTGTAGTCCTCGCGCACCGTGCCCCATTGGCGCTCGCTCAGGTAGGGCCCCCAATGATGCCAACCATCCGGACCCGGGACATTGGCGCGCAGGCGCTCTCGCTCTATGGTCATTTTTATCCTTAATGCTTCGCGATCTTGCGCTCGAGAAACACCCACGCACGCAGTATCTCAGCGACGCTCCAGGCCTGCGCGAAACAGCCGCGCGCATGATGAGGCGCATCGCCATCGAATATTTCATTGATCGTTCCCATGCAGGCGCTCTCCACATGCTCCGCCAGGGGCTTGAGATACGACTGTGCGGCGCGCGCATCGCCGTACACTCGATAGTGCGCCCGGGCGAAGGGCCCCAAGAGCCATGCCCACGCCGTGCCCATGTGGTACGCGCCATCGCGCCGCCTCGGATCTCCGGCATAGCGGCCGATGTAGCCCGGATCTTTAGGGCTCAAGCTGCGCAGCCCGTAGCTCGTCAGCAGTTCCTGGGCGCAGCAATCCACCACGGCGCGCATCTGTTCGGGCGGCAGGGGGCAGTAGGGCAGCGAGATCGCGAGAATTTGGTTGGGGCGCACGCGCGCATCGATCTTATCAGCGCCCTCGACGTCGATCACATCGTACAGACAGCGCCGCTCCTCGTTCCAGAAGCGGCCGAAACTGACGCTGGCGCGCCGCAACGCGGCTTGGCAAAAGCGCTTCTCATTCGTGTCGCGCACCCGTCCTGCGAGGCGCACCCCGACCTCCAACGCGTTCAGCCACAGCGCGTTGATCTCGACCGCCTTGCCCGCGCGCGGCGTGAATACCTGATCGCCGTGCTTGGCGTCCATCCACGTCAGCTGCGTGCCTGCTCCGCCGGCGCACAAAAGCCCGTCGGCGGCATCCACGTGAATCCCGAAGCGGGTGCCGTCCACGTGCGCATGCAGGATGGACAGCAGCGTGGCAAACAGTTCCTGCGCAAGATCCGGATCGCGGCTCAGCAGTAGATAATCATCGAGCGCGTGGAACATCCACAAGGTCGCATCCGCGGTGTTGTACTCGGGCGCCTCGCCGCCGTCGGGAAATCGGTTCGGCAGCAGCCCCTCATCGACGAAGCCGGCGTAAGTCTTGAGAATTTCCGCCGCGAGTCCAAAGCGCCCCAAGTGCGTCGCCAGCCCCGGCAGTGCGATCATGGTGTCGCGGCCCCAGTCCGCAAACCAGGGGTAGCCCGCGATCAGGCTCGCGCTTGCGGTGCTGGCCGCGCCGCGGCGCACGATGAACTGATCGGAGGATCGCGCCAGGGTGCGAATCCATTCCGGTGCGGTTTTGGGCAATGCCACGGTCAGCTGCCGCGCTTGCGCGCGCACTGCGTCCAAGACCTCCGCGCCCGGCATCGGCGCCTTGGCTTCTGCCGTCGCGATCAAAAACACCGGCAGCTGCGGATCCAGCTCGGTGCCGAAGGTGCCCGGCATCAATAAATCTTCCCTGGCATCAAGCCCGCGCTCGCCTTCCTCGCGATGCCAGAAGTTCCAGTACCAGGTAGGAGCCGCCGTGAATTGGCCGCGGCTCATGGAGAGCCGGTAGGGCCGCGCTTGCGCAAACGCTTGAATGCGGCAGTGATGGGGGTCCGATTTGAGTTCGAAGGGTCGCGCGCCCTGGGTGTGGCTGTGATAGTCCCGATAGGTCACGAAGGGCTTGAGCGTGACGCTCAAAGGCGCTGAGGCCCTGATCAATTCCAAGCGCAGATAACTCGTGTTGGCGCCTGGCGCCATGAAAATTTGCTGCTCGAGCAATGCATCGCCGACGCAAAAGCGCCAGGTGGGTATGCCCTCGACGACCGCAAAGGACTCCAACTGCACGAAGCCCTGCGGACTCACCGTGCCGCCGGCAAACTCGTTGGCGCACAGCTCCGTGATGGCCCCGCGGTACAGAACGCTCACATCGATCTTGGCCACGAGCAGGGTGCGCGCGACGGGGGGCGCAAGACTGGCCATGAGAAACGCGTGGTAGCGGCGCGTGTTGGCGAGCGCCACCGTGCCGCAGGCATATCCCCCAAGGCCATTGGTCACCAGCCACTCATAGCTCGTGGCCGCGTTCCAAGTGCCGCAGATTTGCCGGCCGAGCGTCAGAGGCGCGGCCTGCTCGGATATGTGCGAGGTGCGCACGAAGGAAAGTTCCGTTGATCCTAGCGTCCGGTTAAGTTCTTCAGAGCCTCTTCTACTTTTTTAAGGACATTAGGTTGAACTTTACAGTATCGGAACATGAATCGACTGTTCGAGATTGAACGAATCTGATCAATTAGAAGATCAGTGTCGTATTTCAGATCCTCAGATTTCTGGATTCGAACGCGAAGGGGAAACGAATCTCCAGGTGGCAACGATTCAGTCTGGCTGGTGCCGGGGATGATGATGGTCGTAGGATGACCCGCCCTGTTGAGGGCATCGGTCTGAATGACTAGAGCAGGACGCTCCTTCTTTCCAGGCTCTTGTTTGTGAGTTTGCGGCTCAAAGTCAACCGCCCAAACTTCCCCGCGCAATCGTGAGTTCACACTATCCCGTCGGAGATGCTGGACTCCATCGCATCATGGGCTGCGGCGCTGTGCGCAGCCAGTTGCGTGGAAAGATACGCCATGCGTTCTTGCATGCGCTGCTGATTGAACTCTTCCATGGCGCGGCGCGCGTATTCGGATTTGCTCAAGCCGGAGCGCTTGGCTTCAAGCGCAATGCGACGAGCCAAATCCTTGGGAATGCGAAGTGAGAAAGTGGTTAATGATTCCATCGAAAGATTGTATTACTGATTGTACTGCTGTCAAGTATTACGTCTAGCAATACGCTGGCGCAACGCAGCACTGCTGATCAATATCAGTAACATATTGATTATAAAACATAAATTTACCTGCGAAGCGAAGCACCCTACAAATGAGCCACGAACTGAAACGCGGTATTCTGCTGTGTTGTAATGCCGCGGGATGTACACCAGCTTTGGTCAAAAACTAGACCAGTTTTGGCTTGACTCTGAGCCAAACGCCTAGCCTTCCCCGAATGTTTGGTGGGTTTGCTGAGCAGGCCGTTCTGCAACCGTACGTACTTCGAACGCGCCGAGGTTCAGTGCCAGGCGGCCATCGACGCACTCGTCGAGTAGAATTCTCAAGCGGCAGCAGTGACCGCTAGAGTGGCCGCGCGCTTCAAAAACGCAACGCCGCTTTCCCTGTAGAATAGCCGTTTAATCAAACGGTGATCGATGGCGCAGACTGTTTCCCAAGATAAAGCCGCGCTGATCTGCGGCTCGGTGGCTTACGACACCATATTGCTGTTTCCGGACCGCTTCAAGTCGCACATCCTTCCCGACAAGATCCACATTTTGAACGTGTCGTTCCTGGTGCCGGAAATGCGGCGCGAGTTCGGCGGCTGTGCCGCGAACATCGCCTACGGTTTGAAATTGCTCGGCGATAAAGGCATCGCCATGGCCACCGCGGGTCATGATTTCGCGCCCTACAAGGAGCGCATGCTGGCGCAGGGAATCTCCGTCGAGCATATCAAGATCGTCGAGGGCACCTACACGGCGCAGGCCTTCATCACCACCGATCTAGATGACAATCAGATCACCGCCTTCCATCCCGGCGCCATGCAGCATGCCCACTTGAACAAGGTGGCGGACGCCGGTGCCGGCGTGGCCTTAGTGATCGTGGCGCCGGATGGCCGCCAAGCCATGATCCAACACGCGGCGCAGTTTGCCGCCGCCGGCATTCCCTTCATCTTCGATCCCGGCCAGGGGATGCCGATGTTTGGCGACGATGACTTGAGAACCTTCATCGCACAGGCCAGCTGGGTCACCCTGAATGATTACGAATGGGGGCTGCTGCAGCAAAAAACCGGCTTATCCGAGGTCGAGGTTACCGCCCAGGTCAAGGCCCTGATTGTCACCCACGGCGCTGAGGGCTCGGTCATTCACACGCAGGGACGCAGCTTGAGGATTCCCTGCGCCAAGCCGCGCGCCGTGGTCGATCCCACGGGTTGCGGAGATGCCTACCGCGCTGGTCTAATTCACGGGTTGCTCAAGGGCCTGGACTGGGAAACCACGGGCAGGACCGCCTCCCTCATGGGGGCGATCAAAATCGAGTCGCGCGGGCCGCAGAACCATGTATTCTCCCCAGCCGAATTCGAGCGGCGCTATCGGGAAAATTTCGGCTAATTCTTTAAGGAATTTCAATGAGTAAGAGCTTTTCCTTCACATCGGAATCGGTATCCGAGGGCCACCCCGACAAGGTCGCCGACCAGATTTCGGACGCCGTGCTGGACGCCATCCTCGCGGCGGATCCGCGCGGCCGCGTGGCCTGCGAGACCCTGGTCAAGACCGGGGTGGTGATCGTGGCGGGAGAAGTCACCACCAGCGCCTGGGTGGATGTCGAAGCCCTGGTGCGCAAGACCGTGCTCGACATCGGCTACGACACCTCGGAGATGGGCTTCGACGGCGCCAGCTGCGGGGTGCTCAACATCATCGGCAAACAATCGCCCGACATCGCGCAAGGGGTCGATCGCAAGGATGAGCGCAAGCAGGGCGCCGGCGATCAGGGCCTGATGTTCGGCTATGCCACCAATGAAACCGATGTATTGATGCCGGCGCCCATCACGCTCGCGCATCGCTTGGTCAAGCGCCAGGCGCAGGTGCGCAAGAACGGCAAGCTGCCCTGGCTCAGGCCCGATGCCAAGAGCCAGGTCACTTTAAGATACGAAAACGATGTGCCGGTGGGCCTCGAGGCCGTGGTGCTCTCGACGCAGCATTCGGACGACATCAGCACCAAGCAACTGCGCGAAGCCGTGATGGAGGAAATCTTGAAACCGGTGCTGCCGGCCAAGTGGATCGACAAGCGCACCAAGTACCACATCAATCCCACCGGCCGCTTCGTCATCGGCGGACCGGTAGGCGATTGCGGCCTCACCGGCCGCAAGATCATCGTCGACACCTATGGCGGCTTCGCGCGCCACGGGGGCGGCGCCTTCTCCGGCAAGGACCCGTCCAAGGTGGATCGTTCGGCGGCCTATGCCGCCCGCTATGTCGCCAAGAACATCGTCGCCGCGGGACTCGCGGAACGCTGCGAGGTGCAGCTCTCCTATGCCATCGGCGTGGCCGAGCCCACCTCCATCATGGTCGAGACTTTCGGCACCGGAAAATTATCCGATGCGCGCCTGACGCAGCTGGTTCGCGCGCATTTCGACCTCACGCCGTTTGGCTTGCGCGAGATGCTGGATTTGGCGCGGCCCATCTATCAGAAGACCGCCGCCTACGGGCATTTCGGCCGCAAGGAAGAGGAGTTCAGCTGGGAGCGGACCGACAGGGCCGAGGTGCTCGCCGCGGAATGCAAGGCCACGCGGGCCGCCTGAAGCGCGCCTTAAGCGAAGATTACAGGAGTCAATGTGATGAACGCAGCAATCAAGCCGCAATCGGATTACCTCGTCAAAGACCTGTCGTTGCAGGACTGGGGCCGCAAAGAAATCAAGATTGCCGAAACCGAAATGCCCGGTCTCATGGCGATTCGTCATGAGTTCGCGGCCGAGCAACCCTTGCGCGGCGCGCGCATCTCCGGCTCCCTGCACATGACCATACAAACGGCCGTGCTGATCGAAACCTTGAATGCGCTCGGCGCCGCCGTGCGCTGGGCCTCCTGCAACATCTACTCGACCCAGGATCACGCGGCCGCCGCGATCGCCGCCGGCGGCACGCCGGTCTTTGCGGTCAAGGGCGAATCCCTGGCCGAGTACTGGGATTACACCCATCGAATTTTCGAGTGGCCCGACGGCGGCCAATCCAACATGATCTTGGACGACGGCGGCGATGCCACCTTGCTGTTGCACTTGGGCGCGAGGGCCGAGAAGGACGCATCGCTCATTGCCAAGCCCGCCAACGAGGAAGAGCAGGCCTTGTTCGCGGCCATCAAGGCCAAGCTGAAGATCGATCCTAAGTGGTACTCGACGCGGTTGCCCAAGATCAAGGGCGTTACCGAAGAGACCACCACGGGAGTCAAGCGCCTGTACCAAATGGCCAAGGACGGACAGCTCGCCTTCCCGGCCTTCAACGTCAATGATTCGGTCACGAAATCCAAGTTCGACAACCTGTACGGCTGCCGCGAATCGCTGGTGGATGCCATCAAGCGCGCCACCGACGTCATGATCGCGGGCAAGGTGGCCCTGGTGTGCGGCTACGGCGATGTGGGCAAGGGATCGGCACAGGCGCTGCGTGCGCTCTCCGCCCAGGTCTGGGTCACGGAAATCGATCCCATCTGCGCGCTGCAGGCCTCCATGGAAGGCTACCGGGTCGTCACGATGGATTACGCGGCGGACAAAGCCGACATCTTCGTTTCCGCGACCGGCAATTTCCACGTCATCACGCACGAGCACATGAAGCGCATGAAGAATCAGGCCATCGTGTGCAACATCGGGCACTTCGACAATGAAATCGAAGTGGCGGCCTTGCGCCAGTACACCTGGGAGGAGATCAAGCCGCAGGTGGATCACATCATTTTCCCCGACGGCAAGCGCATCATTCTGCTCGCGCAGGGCCGCTTGGTGAACTTGGGCTGCGGCACCGGGCATCCCTCCTACGTCATGAGCTCCTCGTTCGCCAACCAAGTGCTGGCGCAGATCGAGCTCTTTACCAATACCACGAAGTATCCGATCGGCGTGTACGTGCTGCCGAAGCATCTGGATGAGAAAGTCGCCCGGCTGCAGCTCTCCAAGTTGGGCGCGCAGCTCACCGAGCTCACCGATATCCAGGCGCGCTACATCGGCGTTGAAAAAACAGGTCCCTACAAAGCCGATCAATATCGGTACTAGGAGGAGGGGGAGTGAGCGCCAAGGCAAGTGCGAAAGTCACGTCGAAAAAAGTGTTTCCCGACGCGCAGTCCGCGCTGCGCGGCGTGCTCAAGGACGGGCAGACTTTAATGTGCGGCGGATTTGGCGTGTGCGGGATTCCGGAGAATCTGATCGACGCCATTCACGCCCTGGGGTGCCGCGATCTCACCGTGGTCTCGAATAACGCCGGATTCGACGGCGTGGGTTTGGGACTGCTGCTGGAGTCGCGCCAGATCAAAAAGATGATTTCATCGTACGTGGGCGAGAACAAGGAATTCGAGCGCCAGTACCTCGCCGGCGAATTGGAAATCGAATTCAATCCGCAGGGCACTCTGGCCGAGCGCATCAGAGCGGGCGGCGCCGGAATTTACGCGTTTTTCACCAAGACCGGCGCCGGCACGGCCGTGGCCGAGGGCAAGGAGCAGCGCACCGTCGATGGCGAGACCTATGTGCTGGAAAAGGGCCTGACGGCCGATGTGGCCATCGTCAAGGCCTGGAAAGGCGACACCGAGGGCAATTTGATCTATCGGAAAACGGCGCGCAACTTCAATCCCAACATGGCCACCGCCGCGCACATTACCGTGGCCGAGGTCGAGCAGCTGGTCGAGCCCGGCGTACTGGACGGCGACAACATTCACACGCCGGGCATCTTCGTGCAGCGCATTATTCAAGGCGCGCGTTATAGCAAGTTCATCGAAAAGCGCACCGTGCAGAAACGTCAGGAGCGATCCCGTGCCGTGGTCGCGTGAAGACATGGCCGCGCGCGCGGCGAAGGAGCTTCAGGACGGCTTCTATGTGAATCTCGGCATCGGCATTCCCACCCTGGTCGCCAACTACATTCCGCCCGGCATCAACGTGGTGCTTCAGTCGGAGAACGGCATGCTGGGGACGGGTCCGTTCCCCTTTGAGGGGGAAGAAGATGCTGATTTGATCAATGCCGGCAAGCAGACGGTGACCGCGCTGCCCATGACCTCGTATTTTTCCTCCGCGGATAGTTTCGCCATGATCCGCGGCGGGCACATCGACTACGCGGTGTTGGGCGCCATGGAAGTCGCGGAAAACGGCGATCTCGCCAATTGGATGATTCCCGGCAAGGTCGTCAAGGGCATGGGCGGCGCCATGGATCTGGTGGCCGGAGTCAAACGCGTGGCGGTGGTGATGGAGCACACCTCCAAGGATGGCGAGCCGAAATTCAAAGCCCGCTGCGAATTGCCGCTCACCGGACTCAACGTCGTCGACGTGGTGATCACCGATCTAGGGGTATTCTCCAGGCCGACACGCAAGGATGCGTTCAAGCTGATCGAGCTTGCGCCCGGCGTGACGCGCGAAGAAATTCGCCGCAAAACGCCGGCGAAGTACCTCGAATAGAGTTTCGCGCATCAGATCCATTCGTGTTTGGCCTGTCGCGCCCATCTTCTTAGCGCCACCTGCGGAAGTTGGCCCGATTTAGCGCGCAGGAAAAGGTTCCATGCCTGTCGAGACCACCACGATGGAGACAGCTGGACCGCTTGCGCAAACTGAATCTCGCGTGGACCCCAGCGGGTCTTGGAAACGTCCTTCCCGGGCGAGAAATTGACGCTGCTTAAGCCTTGGGCGATCGCATACTTGATGGCCTCCACGAGGGTAGTGGTCATCACGCTGTACTTGGACCAGCGCGGGTCAAAGCCGGAGTAATAAAGATATAGGCTGTTGCCGACCACGAATCCGACGCGGTTGGCGACCACCTGCTCGCTGATCGCGAGTTCGAATATCCGTACGGCGCCGCGCTTTGCCAGGCGCTCACACACCACGCGCAGGAAGCGGCGCGAGATCGCATGGGCGAAATAGTCGGTATGTTTGACAGCCCCCGTGAGGTTTGCGCGCAGGGCATGCAGTTTGAAAAATCGCTCCAGCGCATCCTTGACGGTGTCCGGATGCTGCGCGATGTGCAGCTGGAATGCGTGACCGTCGCGCTTGAGCGAATTGTAACAATGCCGGATCGACTCGCGAATGTTGCGCTTGAGCTTCGAATGCAGCAGTTCCCAGGACTGCGGCAGATCGAGAACGTAATCCAATAGCGGCTCCTGCCACTGCAGCGCCGCGCCGATCCCCAGAGCCGCTCCAAAGGTGCCGCTGGCACCGCTCCATTGCACCCAATCAGCAAGCCGCGCCGCTGCCAGGGACTGCTGCACGGCCCAGGCTGCACGCGCTTCGTAGCCTGCCTCGACCAGCGGTCCGCGAATTTCGGTGATGGCGGGATCCGTACCCACCAAGTCGAGCGACGCCAGCTTCACGGGCCCGACGGCGCGCCGCGTGAGTATCAACGGCACGATGGCGACGCAAGCGTGCTCGCGGTTTCGCACGACGTGAATCATCGGCTGAGCATAAATATGCTCATTGACCTCGAGAAATTGCTCGCACCAGGCTACATGCCAGTCGTGCAAGGCGAACGGCAATGTATTGCGCGTGACAGCTTGCAAGCGCTCATAGTCGAACTTAAGCTCGCGCAGCGCATCAATCGTGGTGGCGACCTCGACCGTGAGGCCTAGCGACTCTATGGCGAAGGGCACCGGACGATCGCGGCTCGTCCATTTAATCCAGCGACCGCTACTGGCTGACGCGACAGCGACTGTGGCGTGTTTTTCGTCCTTGACGCTTTGGAGTTGCAACACTTCCCCCAAGCTTCCCGATTCGGCGGCTCACCGTCTGTGCGGTGGCGGACAATGCGTTGCGGGGGTCGCAGTGTTCAAAGGGCGACCTGCGTATGTTTCGTCCTCGACGAGCTTTCACCGTGACTCTATCACCGTCACTGGATCACGCAATAGGGGGAATTCCCGAGTACTAGACTGCAGCCCGCAGCATGGCGCGGCGCTGCTGCTCGTCGCGAACGTCGGAGTCAGTGAGTCCGGTGTTCGTTGCGATGATGTCGATCAGGCGGTGCGTGGGATCCTTCGGCAGCGTGACCTCGTGTATGCGCTCCCAAATACGGATTCGTTCTTCGGCGGTCTTGAGCCGCGAGGACTGCTCGGCGAGATCCACACGGCGCCGCTCCGCGGCTTCGGCCTGCTGGTGCACCAGCCGCGCTCTGAAGTCCATCATCGGATCCTCAGGCGAGGATGTGGACGGTCGTCCCACCGTGGGGCTTGGCTTGTATTGATTCACGCGTGTCTCCTGAAGGTACCCCCCAAGGTAACACTGTATCGCTCGTCGCGAGCCAGTTTCGTGTGGCCACCGCGCCGGGTAGCATGCCCCGCAACGACTTATTGACTCTCGCATCCATCTCAGATTCACCATCAATGTAAGGGGTAACTAGTTGATTTTTATAGGGAGCGGTCCGTGACTTCAATTGTTGATACCGAGAACCTCACTCGGGTTTCTGTCGCAACCGCGCGGCGCTTGTTGATTGCTTTCGCCGCATGGCCAATGACAAGAGATTTAGTGCGCACCCAGCGACGAATCGCGAAATCGAAATTTTGCCGAGCCCGTCCTTCCGATAGCACATTAGCTGAGGACACTATTGCGGTTGGCTTTACAGGCTGCACATGGCTGATGCGGATGGGTTTTTGGTTGACTTAAACCGATTTTGTTGTTGTTACCACACAATCCGGTCTGCAGGCCTCGGGCAACCGGTTCGCGGTCAGGATTCTCGACCGCCTGTTAGACTAGAAAAGTAGGTCATTTACGACCTGAGTTGCCGCGGCATCGCGCATGGAGAACTGTCATTAGCCTCAAGACCGACGTCGCCATCATTGGTGCAGGGCCGTATGGTTTATCAATCGCCGCCCATCTACGCGACGCCGGCGTGGCGTTTCGCATATTCGGCGATCCGATGTCGAATTGGCGTACGCACATGCCGAAGGGGATGCATTTGAAATCCGACGGATTCGCCTCGTCGCTTTTCGATCCGGGCCGGCGTCTCACGCTGCAGAAGTATTGTGCCGACAAGGGCATTCCCTATCAGAATCTTGGCCTTCCCGTTGCGCTGGAAACGTTTTGCGCCTATGGCATGGCTTTTCAGCAACAACTGGTTCCATCGCTGGACACGCGGACGGTAATGCGGCTAGACCGCGTGGCTGATGATTTCTGCTTGACGATGAGCGACGGCGAGCGCATGCAGGCGAAGCGGGTAATCGTCGCCACCGGAATTAGTTACTACGATCATCTGCCGCAAGAGCTGCGGGGGCTGTCGACCCAGCGGTGCTCCCATAGCGCCGTCCATCATGATCTTTCGCAATTTAAAGCTCGAGATGTCGTGGTGCTGGGACGAGGGGCTTCCGCCACCGACGTTGCTGCTCTGCTGTTCGACCAGGGCGCTCGGACGAAAATCATATCTCGCACGCCAATCGAGTTTCATACACGCGGCCGGCAGCCCACCCTATGGGACCGCATTCGAAAACCGAATTTCGGCTTGGGCCCGAGTTTTCGGTCCGCCGTCTACACGCTCTTTCCCAATCTGTTTCGATTGCTTCCCCTTCGTCTCAGGCAACGCATCGTCAAGCGGCATCTGGGACCGTCAGCCGTGTATTTCATCCGCGACAAGCTGGAAGCCAACGTTCCGATGTTATCGGGATATGAATTGAAGGGTGCCCAAGAGGCAGGCGAGCGCGTAACGCTTCGATTCGTTCACCGCGACGGCGGCGAACTTGAATTGGACGCCGATCATGTCATTGCGGGCACAGGCTATGTCGTCGACCTGAGGCGCCTGCCATTCTTGGATGATTCCCTGCGCTCGCAGATAAGGCAGGAGGGAACTTCACCGGCCTTGTCCGGTAATTTCGAATCATCGGTACCTGGGTTGTATTTTGTCGGCTTGGCGTCCGCCAATAGTTTTGGCCCCCTGACGCGTTTTGCTCACGGCGCCGGCTTTACGGCTCGCAGGTTAAGCGCTCATTTGCGTCGCAACCGGTCAAAGGAATTCGTGGAAGAATTCTCTGGCGCGCGCCAATAATGACCTCTGCTCCGAGGCCTCGATGAAATCACCGCCGAGATACAACGCCACGCCGGTGGCGATTTTCGACAACTATTGGGGCACCACTCTGGCGTTCGCCCGATCGCTGGGGCAACAAGGTGTCCCCTTGCATTTCTACGGGAGCGGCGCAGGGCGCTGGTCGCGATATCGCACCCGACACCGGCGCTGCCCTCCAATCGACAACGTACGTGAATTTCAGCCTTGGCTGCGGGAAAGAGTACGCAGCGGTGAGATTACCCGCATCGCGCCCACCACGGATTTGATCGCCTACTACACATCGAGTCTGCGCAGTGAGTTTCCGGCGGACGTGCAGCGCACGATTGCACCGCTGTCCGAAATCGAAACATGCCTGATCAAAACGCGCTTTTCTATCGCCTGCCGGATTCCAGGGACGCCCAACCTACCGACGCTGTCGGCCGATAGCCTCGAGGGCGCTTTGGCGGCGAGCGAGATTTTGGGTTTCCCCGTCATGCTGAAGCCGAACTCGCATTTGGTGGTTGGCTTTGCGGAACGCGGCAAATTACTCCGCGACGAGGCGGATCTAAAGCGCCATATCCACCCTTACGCCATTGCATCGGGGCAAGAGTCTCTCGCAGAAATCTATCCGGAAGCGCGCTGGCCGCTGCTGCAGCGCTATTTGCCTTCCGCGCGGGATCGCGTGTACAGCGTCAGCGGCATCAAGGACGCAGATGGCGGAGTATTGAGCGCTTGCGTGTCATACAAACGCGAACAGTGGCCGCCGGATGTAGGCGTCAGCACGCTTCAGATCAGTTGCGAAGACCCGCGAATTCTCGAGCGCGGTTTGCAAATCGTCAATCAGGTGTTGTCGCGGGGGATCTTTGAGATCGAACTATTGTCCGATGGCGATGATTTATACCCCATCGACCTGAACCCCAGGGGATTCGGATTTATCGAACTGGATATCGCGCGCGGCTCCGACCTACCGTGGCTTTGGTTTCGCTCAACCCTCGAGCCCCTCGTGCCGGTGCCGACTCAAACGAATCGTGTGTCGCTCGCAGCACGCAGTTCCCTGGTACCGATGGTCTCGGAGCTATTTCGGCGGCGCAAACGCGAGCGAGCCACTGGAACCAATGAGCGGCGTGACCCAAGTATGCCGCGCGCGTCGGTCTCGATGATGGGTAATTGGCGAGACCCGCTGCCACTGATCGTCAGTCATTTGCACTTGCTGCGACATCCGCGCGGACTGCTGCGTGCGCAGGTTGCCGGATGGCGGGCTTGAGCCGCGCCGATCTATTGGTAGCGTCCATAGAGCCGGGGAAACGTCGAACCCAGTTTTCTCCGGCAAAGTCTGCTTAGAGGCTTATCTAGTGTTCTATAAATTATATATCCAGCAATCAATGCGGTTGAAACAATGAAGGAAACGCCAAATGGAGTGTATGGATTTATAAGATTATATTTCTCGAACACTATTTTAATGGTTCCATCAACCACAAATGCATGCGACAGATAAGTTGCGTAACTTGCATCTCCGATGGATTTTAGAAAATTGGCAAGGTGTCCTCGCATTAGGGTCTCTAATTCGACGCAGCTAATTATTAGCAGGAAGGAAGGCAAGCCGTACAGTACAAGACCGCTGGCAGGAACCGCGTAGATTTGTGCAAACGCCATAAAAACGTAAGATGATATTCCGAGCAGAAAAAAGACATATTTCGGTACGTTCCCCACCAACCGCAATTTATAGACTTGGTATGCGATGATTCCCAATATGAATTCAAAAATTTGCGGATTGCTGAAGAAGGCATTCAGGGTGACGTTGTCGATCAGTTTGCCGAATAAGACAAAGACGCTCGCTAAAATGATAGAAGTTAAAATTAGTGGATGTTTTTTGGAGACCACCAACGAAATTGTGATGCACGCGTAGAAGAACATTTCGTAATTTAGGGTCCAGCCAACAAAAAGAAGCGGGAACATTTTTCCGTTCTCTCTAAAATAGGGTATGAAAAAGAGAGATTTCAGATAGTTGGGTATGTTGAAAGTAGTTGAATTTGTTAGGTGCGGATAAAGAGCAAGCACGATTAGAAAGCCGGTAGTCAACACCCAGTAGAGTGGCACGATTCGTGAGATCCGATCGCTAAGGAACTTGGAGGGGTTTCGATTTGTGCTTGTTATCAGGGCCATCACAAAGCCGCTGATTACAAAAAAAATTTCAACTCCAAAACTTCCAAACGACGGTATTGCGTCTATATGCCAGTAAACCACGCTTGTAGCGGCGACTCCTCGCAAGATTTGAATTGAATTTATATTTTTATCGCTAATACCCGTCTCTGCCATGTGCTTTCCTAGTGGGAACGGCCATGGAAGGATAAACCACCTTGTTGCGCCTCTGGTGGCGATTTAGGAAAGCATTGGGGCCTGCGATCTGGACGTGACTCGTTTGGCTAATTTTGTATGGAGCCATACGATGCGGCGCATGAGCATGTTATCTTTCATTTCATGATTGTGGGCGCCTGTTCTTAAGTCTGAGAGTTCTCTGCATGCATTTTCTAGTCGTCAAGAAGGGCGCTTTAGGCGATGTTGTACGTACTTCGTACTTTGCCAGGTCACTGAAGGGTAAATTTGGCGCCGGGCTGCGCCTGTCTTGGATTACCGCCCCCGCCAGTGCCGATCTGCTGCGGCTTAATCCCCACATCGATGATCTGTGGTTCGATTTTGATCAGGCCAAGCCGTTTCGTTTCGATCGGATTTTTTCGCTGGACGACGAGCTCGATACGCTCGCCGGAGTGACTAGCCTTGCAGCGAATTCGGTTACGGGCGCGATCCTGCAGGACACTCGTCCCACCTACACCCAAGATGCGAATGAATGGTTCGACATGGGACTGAATTCGCGCTTTGGCAAACAGCGCGCCGACGAATTGAAGAAACTCAACCAAAGGTCACACGCGCAGATTTTTTCCTCGATTTTTGGCGTTGATGAGGTCCGGCCGGAGTTCTATCTCGATGAGTCCTGTCGGCAATGGGCGCAGAGGACTCTTCCCAAGGCGCTGCGCCGTGTGGGCATCAATCCATATTCCGGCGGCCGCTGGCCCTCCAAGGAATTGCGCCCGCTGGAATTGGAGCAATTGATCGCGCAGCTGCTCGATGGCACCTCGCCGTTTGGGGCTCGCACCGCGGTCGTACTTCTTGGAGCCGGCCAGGATTTCGCGAAGAACCAGGAATTGGTCGCGGCCCAACAGACGGACAATCTGGTGGCCGTTTGCACGGATGAATCGGTGCAGCACCTTGCCGCCGCAATCGGTCGCCTGGATTATTTGATTTCCAGCGACAGCCTCGCGCTGCATCTGGCGATTGCGCAGGATGTTCCGTTCACGGCGTTCTTCAGCCCGACATCGGCGGCGGAAATCGACGACTGGGGCATCGGCACAAAGGTCGCGTCAACCGCGCCGGACTATTGCAACTATCGCAAGGATGCGGACAACAGCACCATCACCGCGGATCGAATCATCGAGGCAATCGGCAGGAATCCGCGCATTCTGGGCGCTAATTCGGGGGCCGCACCGCGAGGTCAGTTCTGATGGACTCCGACGCCGAATCCGCACGGAGTCCTCGCACCGCGTCCGCACGCGATCCAGTGGTATTCGAATTCGACGATTACGATTTACCTGAGTTTCTGTCGGTGGCGGGGAACTTCGGCACACAAACATACGGATATGTGGCGACACCGAATGTCGATGGGTTGATTCGAGTGCACGAATCGGCGTCGTTCCGGGCGCAGTATGCGAAAGCGGCCTACGTGCTGCTCGACAGCCGCGTCGCGGCCCTCCTATTCCGGCTGGCTTACAGGGTCCGGGTTCCAGTCACACCAGGAAGCGATCTAACGGCCGCGCTGCTGCACAAGGTGATCAGACCGGATGATCGAGTGCTGATCATCGGATCGACCGAGCAGCAGGCGCAGACCGTTCGCGAGCGGTTTGGGCTGAAGGATCTGCTGCACCATAACCCACCCATGGGTTTCATTCACGACCCCGCCGCGGTCGAGGCATGCCTGCAATTCATAGAATCGGCCAGCCCCTTTCGCTTCTGCCTGATCGCCGTTGGCGACCCTCAAGGGGTCATCATCGCTCATCGCGTCGCCGTGCGTGAGCGGGCTCGCGGCCTCGCCTTCATCATCGGCGCCTCGATCGATTTCATCACCGGCAAGCAGCAGCGTGCGCCCACGTGGATGCAGCGCGTCGGCCTAGAATGGCTGTACCGGCTGATTCGCAATCCGCGCCGCTTGGCCCGGCGCTATCTTGTGCGCGGGCCGAAGTTCTTCGTCTACCTGTGGACCAGCCGGGTCGTGCTGCGCCAAGGCAGCCGCGGGATCGCAAGCCCGATGGACGGAAGGTGAGCCAATTGGTCAGTCTTTTCCTCGCAGCGCTTGCGCTGCCGGCGACGTTTTCCTGCGCATACCTGGCACTGCTCACCTTGCTGTCCTGGCCACTGCGCTCGCCAGGACGATCCTCGCGACGGCATTGTTTTGATGTAATCGTTCCTGCTCACAACGAAGAAGCGGGAATCGCCCGGACAGTCTCAAGTCTGCTGGCGATGGACTGGCCTCGCAGTGACTTCCGGGTCCTCGTGATCGCTGACAACTGCAGCGACGCGACGGCAGCCGTAGCCCGCGGCGCAGGAGCCCACGTGCTGGAGCGTCAAGATTTGACCTTGCGCGGCAAAGGGTACGCCCTGGCCTACGCATTCGCGTGGAGCATGAACGACAGTTTTGCGAGTGCGGTGGTCGTGGTCGATGCTGACGCCGAGGTCTCGGCGAATTTGCTGCAGGCCTTTGCGGTCAGGATGGAGCGGGGCGCGAGGGCGGTACAGGCCAACTACGGAATACTGAACCCCTGGGCCTCCTGGCGCACGCAACTGATTACCATCGCCAAGGGCGCCTTCCACGTGGTCCGGTCGCGCGCTCGTGAGCGGCTGAACCTATCCTGCGGGGTCCGCGGCAATGGCTGGTGCGTGACGCACACGCTGCTGCGCGAGGTTCCTTACCGCTACTTTTCGCTGACAGAAGACGTCGAGTACGGTATAGCGCTCGGAATGGCTGGTTGCCGAGTCGAGTATGCGGGTGAAGCGCATTCCGACGCGGATATGGCCTCCAGCGAGAAGACCGCGCGAACGCAGCGCCAGCGCTGGGAGCAGGGGCGCTTTCAGCTGATTCGCTCGATGACTGTCCCGCTGCTTTTGGCCGCCATCCGACGCCGCAGCCTTGTATGTCTTGATCTCGCATTCGATCTGATGGTTCCGCCGCTGTCTTACCTGACTTTGAACATCGTGCTGCTCGGCCTCATCGCCGGACTCGTAAGCTTCTGGGATAAGTCCGCTACGGTTTGGATATGGTGGGCACTCGCCTGCGCAGCCATTCTCGTCTTGCACGTGTTGCGCGGCTGGCAATTGAGCGGCATGGGATTCAGAGGACTGTTAGCGCTCGCTCACGTGCCGGGTTTTATTTTGTGGCGAATCTGGCTGCTGCTCGGCCGCAAGACCAGCGAGTGGGTGCGCACCGAGCGGGAGAAGAGCTGAGCCGGGTGGGCGCCCTGTCTCTAGCGTAATTCCTTGCGGCTTGCTAGTGCCGAAGCGACAAAATCGGTCATGCGTTTTGCGCCTTCCCAATTTACGTGCGAGCCATCCCACCACAGCGCGTAATCCTGTACCTGCGCCCACGGGTTGATGAGATCCGCGCGGTTTGCGTATCGCTGGTAAGGGATGGGCTGAGCCGGACCACCATAGCGGGGTGTGTACAAGAAGACGACGCTCGTATGGTGCGCCTTGGCTAGGTCCAGGATGCGCCTCGTGTAGTAGCGGGTCAGGTGAAATTCGATCTCATTCAACGAGGTCGGCAGTAGCGGAGGTGTGGTGAGGCGTTCCTGCTCTTTGCGAAGTGCATCCATTTCAGCTTGTGTGTACGACTCCAAGCGTTCGTGCCGTCGGCCATCGAGCGTCTGGATGAATTCGGCGTGGTCAAGATTGGGTCCCTCATACGGTGGAACAAAACTTGGCGCATCCAATCTCAGCCGCCGTCGTTGAGTTTGAAAAAAGAGATCGGCCTGCCGGCCAGGTAGCCGCACTAAATCTGAGAAGTAATTTAGGTTCACGATCGCCGGGGCGGCGAGAACATCCCAGGTGTCTGCCAGGAAGATGAAATCCGGATGCGGTTTGCGATCCTCCCATTCGGTCATTTCGATCACCAGCAGCTTTACATGGCGGGCCTCGAGAAGCTCCTTGGCCACGACGTACTGCATGTTAACGCCCGTCTTGACGATGTGCAGGTTGGCAACTTTGGCGGAAACCCCCAGCCGCCGGAGGTCCGCCTCGAGGCGACCACTGTGCATCGACAATCCGATGCGCGACGTTCCGATGAATGCGACGTCGATCGGGCTGGGATCGGTGTGTATCCGTTCGTAGATCCAGTACGCCGTCGGCGCTGTACTATCGTTTAGCCCCTGATAGCGCAGGAATTTGTCGTGCGGCAGTGCCAGCATCGCCGCCAGCCCGGCTGTGCAGCCAACCAGTAGGATCAACAAGTAAGGGAGCAAGCGCAAATTGGACAACTTTAGAAGTTGAAATAAATGAAGATCGCCGGCCGCCAAAGCTGGGCAAAGGAAACAGCGAACATCAGGCCGCATAGGAACGCCATCGTCGGGGTAGCCGGAAATACGGGTGTGCGGGAGAAAAGGGCACTTAGGGTCGGTGTCGAGGCCAGTCGCAGCGGTTCTGAAAGGTTTGCTGTGTACCGCGTCAGTTGCTGCGTGTTGGGCGCAAACAAAGCGATCAATGTTCCGACAATGATCCAGAAGTACAAGGTGGGGCCAAGCGTAAGCGGATTCGCCGAGGGCGCGGCACCGGTGGCCATCGAGTACAGGAGGGTACCGGCGCCGGCGACCGTTTTCGCGCGAAAAAAGACCCACGCGAGCGTCACAATCAGCAAGGTAAGCAGCTGCTTTGCGAGCGCAACAAGGCGAGCTTGTTTTGAATTCTGGGTTTGCCCGGTCGCCCGCGGAGCCCGCAGCCGCAAAATGTGATTGGCCACAATGTAACTGCCGTGCAGCGCACCCCAGATAACGAAGGTCCAGCCAGCGCCATGCCAGATGCCACCCAGGAGCATTGTGATGAAAATATTTCGCAGCCGCATCAGTTCGCCGTGGCGATTGCCGCCCAGCGGAATATAGAGGTACTCGCGCAGCCAGCTGGAAAGGGTGATGTGCCAGCGGCGCCAAAATTCGATGATCGATCGGGACTTGTACGGCGAGTCGAAATTAATGGGAAGGCGTATACCGAACAATAGAGCGAGCCCGATCGCCATGTCGCAATATCCGGAAAAATCAAAGTAAATTTGCAAACTATAGGAAATTACGCCGGTCCACGCCGTTGCGAAGCCGGGCGCGGCGCCCTGATCGGCCGCGTTGAATACGCGATCGGCGCCGGCGACCAGGTTGTCGGCCAACAAAACCTTCTTGGCGAGGCCAATGACGAAGATCATTATTCCCATCTTGATCAGTTCCGGATCCGTCGAATCGCGGCGTAAGGAGTCGAATTGAGGCCGCATTTGCGCGTGGTGAATGATGGGGCCGGCAATGAGGTGCGGAAAAATGCTGACGAATAATCCATAGTTGACGAGGTTCGGCTCGCTATTGCGGCTACGGAAGCAATCGACCAGGTAGGCGATCTGGGTGAACGTGAAAAATGAAACGCCGATCGGCATCACGATGGCGCGAGCGATATATTCGACTCCGCAGGCGGCAGCAATGTTGCTGGCGGCAAAGTTGAAGTACTTAAAGTAGAACAGCACTCCCAGATTGCCGCAAACGCCTAAAACCAATATCAGGCGCGAACGGGATCCGACTGCACGCACCAATCCTTTCGCTACGAAGAAATTGAATACAATTGAACTCAAAAGGATAAACGTGTCTTGCGGCTTCCAGTACGCGTAGAACGCTATCGAAGCCAGCGTGAGGGATGCAACCGATGCGCCTAGCCAGCCAAATCGCCGCAGACCGTAGAACACCAGCAGTGTCAGCGGCAGGAAGACGAGGAGAAAGGGGTAAGAATTGAAGAGCATGCAAACGCCGTAGCATTTAGTGCATCCGGCTGCCGATGATCTCCGCGGCCTTCGTCAGATTTTCGACAACGTAGTCAGGAGTGGTTGATGACGATGGGCGCGGCTCGTGTCTTCCAAGCAGCATGGTGACCGCACCGGCACGACGACCGAACTCGACATCCGATTCCTTGTCGCCAATCACAACTGCGGAGGCCGGATCGAAGCCTAGCTCAGCGGCGGCCTGCGTCATTAATCTCAAACCTGGCTTGCGGCAGTCGCAGCCGGCATCGGGCGCATGCGGACAAAAATAAATCCGCTCGAGTTTCGCACCGGCCTCCTCGACCATACGCTCCAAGCGGGCATTCATGGCGTGTACGCGTTCGATCGGAAATAGACCTCGGCCCACCCCGGATTGGTTGGTTATGACGACCAGGCGATAGCCCTGGGTATAGAGGGACCTCAATCCCTCCGCAGCCCCGGGTAAGAATTCCAGGCCCGCGGGGTCGTCCAGGTAGCCGCGATCGATAACCATGGTGCCGTCGCGGTCCAGGATCACGACTTTATCGTTCATGCACTCGATGTACCGGCCACTCGCTTGACCGTCTCGGTCGTGCTGTGTCCCGTTAACAGCTCTGCGAGGATCACCTTGCCGCCTCGCCTGAGGACGATATCGGCGCCGACGACCGTTGCCACCGTGTAGTCCGCGCCCTTGACGAGCACATCGGGCTCCAAGGTATCGATCAGATGGATCGGAGTGTCTTCGGCAAATATAACGACGGCATCAACGGATTTGACGGCCGCGAGCACGGTCGCACGCGCGACCTCGCCTTGCACGGGGCGATTCGGGCCCTTCAATCGGCGGATCGACAAATCGGCATTGAGCCCCACAATTAACCGGTCCGCGCTGCGCCGCGCTTGCTCCAGCAAGGAAATATGCCCGGGATGCAACAAGTCGAAGCAGCCATTCGTAAAGGCGATTTTCAAGCCCTGTTCGCGCCAGGCGCGCGACAACTGCTGCACGCTTTCGAGCGAGAAGATCTTTTGCGGATCCGTGTGACCATCGAAAGGCGTCAGCGCCGCGATCACCTCACCCGTAGTCACCGTGGCGGTACCGCGCTTGCCGACCACGATGCCGGCGGCAATGTTTGCGAGCGAGGCGGCCTGGACGACCTGTCCGCCGGCCGCGAGGCCTAGCGCAATAGCGGCGACGACCGTGTCGCCGGCGCCCGATACGTCGTATACCTGACGAGCCGTGGTCGGCAGATGCACGGTCAAATCATCGGTGCCGATCACGGACATGCCGTCCTTGCCGCGCGTGACAATCATACAATCGCAAATCTGCTGATCCAGGATGCGCCGCGCTCCGGCGAGCACCTCCGCATCGGTGAGGCATTCCTGTCCGCAAGCCTGTTGCAGCTCCATGCGATTCGGAGTCAGCATGGTGGCTCCCCGATAGCGGGCGAAGGTCTTCGACTTGGGATCGACGATGACGATCTTGCCGGCGCCGCGCGCCGTGTCGATCGCGGCCCGTGTCACGGTATCCGACAGCACCCCCTTGGCGTAATCGGACAGCACTATGACGTGGGCGTCGCGCAGCGACGCCGCAAATACCTCGAGTAATTGCCGTTCGACTGCCGCGGAGAGCGGCGCGCGACTCTCGCGATCGGCGCGCATGACCTGCTGTCCATCGGCGACATACCGAGTCTTCACCGAGGTCGGACGTGAGGCATCCGTGATCAGGTGCGCATCGATCGTCGGTGAGGCGCTCAGCTGCGTGCGCAGATCCATCGCCCATGGATCATCGCCGACCACTCCGAGCAGAGTCGCGCGTGCACCCAGCGCAGCGATGTTGCGTGCAACGTTCGCGGCACCGCCCGGCATGTCCATGAATCGTTCCACGTTGACGACAGGAATGGGGGCTTCCGGCGAGATTCGTTCGACCGACCCATAGATGAAGCGGTCGAGCATTACGTCGCCAACGACGATCACGCGTGCTGCGTGGAAGCCATTCAATAACGCAAACAGGGGCGAGGCTTGCATAATTTCTCTATACCAATCCCAGACGCTGTTCCAAGGCTTTACACAGCATATGGCCAATCGTGATGTGCATCTCCTGAATTCTCGCCGTGACGGTCGATGGCACCACGATCAAGGCGTCGCACAGGGCGCGCATTTGCCCGCCGGTTCCGCCGGTGAGCCCAAGCGTCTGCAACCCGCCTGCCTTCGCTTGCCGCAATCCGCGCAGTACATTAGGGCTGTTTCCCGAGGTCGATATGCCGACGGCAATATCGTGTGGTCGGCCCAAGGCCTCGATTTGCCGCTCGAAAATCGCCTCGAATCCTAGGTCATTGCCGCACGCCGTGAGCGCAGAGGTGTCGGTGTGCAGCGCAATCGCCGCAATCGGCGCTCGGTCAGCCTTGTAGCGGATAACGAGTTCAGCAGCGATGTGCTGCGCGTCGGAGGCGCTGCCGCCGTTGCCGAACAGCAAAACCTTGCCGCCCGCGCGCACTCCGCGCTCGAGCAGCGACAGGCTTGCGGCGAACGGTTCGCTCACCATTGCAGCGGTAGCCTCGAAGGCCTCGCGATGCTCCTGTAGCTCACGCTGCAGCAAGCCTTGAACGTCGGCGAGAGGTAACTCGGTTTTTAGTTTCACGCTAGCCATAGGTGTTTATTCCTCGTCGATGGGGCGTACTAACGATAAGGATCGTTCGCAGCCAAATAGTGACCCACGTAGTCTGCAATGCCCTCTTCCAGGGTCGTAAACGGCCGTGTATAGCCGGCCGAGCGCAAGTGGTCCATGCGCGCCTGCGTGAAATACTGGTATTTTTCGATGAGTTCCGGCGGCATCTCGATGAATTCGATTGCCGGCGCTCGCCCGGCCGCGGCGAATAAGGCTTTGGCGAGGTCCAACCAGCTCCGCGCCTGTCCCGTACCTAAATTGAACAAGCCGGACACCTGCGGGTGATCCAGCAGCCAGAGCACCACATCGACGCAATCGCGCACATAGACGAAGTCGCGTAACTGGCCGCCGTCGGCATATTCCGGCCGATAGCTGCGGAACAGGCGCAAGGGCTGGCCGTCCCGGACCAGGCTGTAATTCTTTGCCACCACGCTTTGCATCGAACCCTTGTGGTACTCGTTCGGTCCGTACACATTAAAGAATTTCAAGCCCACCCATTGCGGCGGCAATTTTTCACCTGCTTCCACGACTCGAGCCAGGCGCCGATCGACGACATGCTTGCTCCATCCATATGCATTCAGCGGTCTCAGCTTTGCCAGCGCATCACGTGTAAACGAATCATCGAACCCCTGCTTGCCATCACCGTAGGTTGCTGCAGAGGATGCGTAAATAAGAGGTACTTGTGCGGTGGTACACCACTCCATTAGATCGAATGTAGCGCGAATGTTTCTGGTCGCAATCAGATCGACGTTTGTTTCCGTGGTCGTGCTGATGGCGCCCATGTGAATGATCGCTCGCAGCCCGTCACCCTTACGCTGTAACCACGCGAGTAGCGTTTCGGGTTCAATAATTTCCGCGATCTCGTGCTTGGAAAGATTCCGCCAACGCTCGTCAGCGCACAGCCAATCACACGCGACCACCTCCTGGTCGCGTTCACTCAGCGCAGCAACAATATTCGATCCGATGAATCCTGCGGCACCAGTCACTAAGTACATCAAAAGGATTTCCTAATTTAAGCAGGCTATCATGACTGCGTCGGGATCTCTTCGTCATCAAATTCCTGCAAGATTGACATAACTATATGAAATGTAAAGGAATCACACACTGATTATCATAGTCTTGATTGTATCCGAGGGCCGGTAAGCACATGTTGCTCGACACCACGGATTTTCCCGACAATCATGAAATCCGCGCCGATATCATCATCGTCGGTGCGGGCGCCGCGGGCATCACCATGGCCCTCGACCTCATCGGCTGCAATCAGTCGGTGCTGCTGTTCGAATCCGGAGGATTGGAGAAAGAACCGGCGACACAGCACCTGTATGCCGGCGCAGTTGTCGATGCGCGTTTGCACAGCCCGCCGGACCGTTATCGGCAGCGCCGACTGGGCGGCACAACAACGATTTGGGGCGGCCGCTGCATGCCTCTGGACCCGATTGATTTCGAAGTGCGTGATTATGTTGCTGGCAGCGGCTGGCCCATCACCTACACCGATGTAGAGCCGTTCTACGCCCGCGCGAACGCGCTTTGCGAAGCGGGTGCCTTCGCCTATACGACAGACGCGACATTTGGACCGGCCGCGCTGCCAATAGTCGCAGGATTCACAAGCCCGGATTATTCAACTCATCGACTGGAGCGCTTCAGCTGTCCGACGAATTTTGCGGCTCGCTATGGTCACAAACTGAGGGGCCGCCACAACGTGCAGGTGGTCCTGCACGCCAATCTCACGCAAATCGTCCTCGACGAAAACGGCACCCAGGTCAGGCAACTATTGCTGCGAACGCTGAGCGGCAGACGTCTCACTGCGCGTGGCGGGCGCTATGTACTCGCGACGGGGGGGCTGGAAGCCGCACGCCTGCTGCTCGCCAATCGCGATCGACATCCAAGGGGTATAGGGAACCAGCACGACATCGTCGGGCGGTATTACATGTGTCATGTCGCCGGCACCATCGGCGCAATCCAGTTCGCCTGCCCGACCAGTGCCGTTTATCGTGGGTACCGGATGTCGCCCGAAGGAGTGTATTGCCGGCAGCGATTTTCGCTCGAGGAGTCCGCGCAGCGCCGCGAAGGCATTGGAAATTTCATCGCCCGATTGCATCACCCGCGAATCACTGACCCCGCGCATCGCAGCGCCATCCTATCGCTTCTCTATTTGGCCAAACCTTTGATTCCTTACGAATACCAACAGCGGCTGCACGGCGCTGATGGCAATTCGCCAGGCGACTGGCTGCGGCACGTCACCAATGTCGTCACCGGGCCCATCGAAGCGGCAAGCTTCACGTGGCACATGGTTCGCGATCGAATGCTGGCCGAGCGCAAGTTCCCGTCGATCATCATCAACTCGAAAGCCAATCTTTACAGCATTGATTTTCATGCCGAGCAGTATCCGAATGCCGCGAGTCGCGTACTGCTTGACGACACAGTCGATGCATTGGGCATGCCGCGCATCAAAATCGATTGGCGGTATCTGCCAGAGGACGTGCACACGGTCAGTCGCGCTCTTGAGATTCTGGCCAGAGACTTCGCAGCCAGCGGGGTCGGCCAACTCCACTATGATCCCGCGCTCGTGGAAACCGAGATCACCCGCTACGGTGCGTATGGCGGGCATCACATCGGCACGGCGCGCATGGGTAGCGATCCACGGTCGAGCGTAGTCGATGCGAACTGTCGCCTACACGCTGTGAATAATCTCTACGTCGCAGGCTCGGCGGTGTTCCCCACCTCGAGTCAGGCGAATCCGACATTGACTATCGTCGCCCTTGCCCTGAGGTTAGCGGCGCACCTGAGCCGCATGGAAGCGCTCCGATGATCGGCGAGAAAATCGTGGTGTACGGTGCAGCCTCTCCGCTCGGCCGGCGTGTACTCGATGCGCTGCGCGCGAATCAGCACATCAACCCGGTGGTGGCAGACCGGCTGAACCGCGAAGCATTGCGCACCGCTGTTCGCGACGCCGACATAGTGATCAACGCGACGATGGGCTCAGCAGCGGCGATCTCGTTAGCCGCCAAACGGCTGTTTGAAGCATTGCGAGGCGAAGCGCCGTCGAAACGCCTCGTTCATGTCAGTTCGATGACTGTGTACGGAAATGCCGTCGGACAATGCAACGAAACGTCGCCGCCCGTCGAGCCGCTCGGGAAGTACGCGGCAGCGCATATAGCCGCTGAGACCGAAGCCCAAGGCTTCTCTCAGATGGTGATTCTGCGACCCGGTGTGGAGTACGGGCCCGGCTGCGAAGCGTGGAGCGGGCGCGTTGCCGCGTGGCTGGCGCATCGACGCATTGGCGATCTTGGGGCAGGCGGGGACGGGTATTGCAATCTCATCTTCATCGACGACCTGGTGCATGCCGTGCTTGCTGCTATGCGCTCGCCGGCGGCGGCGGGACGTGTGTTCAACGTCGCGATGGCAGGACCTCCGACCTGGAATGAGTACCTGATCGCATACGCGATCGCCCTCGGTGCCACACCGGCCCGGCGCATGACCCGCCGCCGCTGGACGCTCGAAACCAGGCTCTTGGCGCCGCCGCTGAAAGTCGCCGAACTGACTGTTGGCCGCTTTCCCTTCATCGCTCGGCAGCTACCGTCGCCAATTCCGCCTTCATTCCGCCACCTCTGCGCACAAACAATCCAACTGGACGTGACTGCGGCCGAGGAAATCCTTGGGCTTAATTGGACGCCGCTGATCGCCGGCCTGCGGGCCGCCGCAACCGCCTATGGGTTGGTAGTGCGGCGCTGAGTGCCGGACCCCATCGATTCTCGCGATGAAGCAATTAAAGCGACATGCGCTTGAAGATGAATTCTGGTATCGATCTTATCAGCCACATGATCGGACGCCAGAATCGGGGAGTGTAAATGACCGGTGTTCCCTTGATCATGGCATGCGCAATTTGCTTCGCCACAGTTTCCGGCGTCGCCCATGCGGGCCCTTTCTTGAAGGCCGCAGTCATTGGCGTGTCGACAAATCCGGGCTTGATCGTTACGACATTGACACCTTGTTTGGCTAGGCGTTGGCGCAAACCACTGGTGTACGCCGTGATGGCAGCCTTGGCGGACCCGTACACATAATTGGATTGGCGCCCTCGATCCGCGGCGACCGAGGAAATCACCGCAATCACTCCTTGCTTGTTGAAAGCAAAGCGATTGGCCAGAAGAGTGCACAATGCCATCACCGATAAGGCATTGACTTGAAATTCGTCGAGCAGGGTCTCTACGGAATGCTCGCATGCGTTTTGGTCCGATAGAGTTCCGTGCGCGATCAGCGCACTATCAAGACCGCCTAGGACCGCGGTTGCCGCGTCTAACATGCCCTCGTAAGCGTTTACGTCGCGCACTTCGAGTTGGTAGGTGGCAACAGAGCTGGCACCGCGAATTTTCAAATCGTCCGCGATCGCCTGTAATCGCGGCAGCGAGCGTCCGACCAAAAACATCGCTGCGCCGCGTTTGGCGAATTCTCGTGCGGTGGCCTCGGCAATCGCCGATGAGGCGCCCACGATCAGCAATCGCCTCATATACTGCTCCGCGTCACCCGACGCCAAAACGACGATGAAAATCTTGGATCGACAAATTTAGCGAATTCCTGCCAGGCAGGGAAATAGCTCTGAAACGATGAGGGCGACATCCGGGAGTCCTTCGCAGGATATACCGCACCGCCGGCACTTCGAGTGATTTGATCAAGTGACTCCAATAATCGCAGTGTTGGCTTGCCGCGATTGGGAAAATCAATTGCCAAAGTGGTGCCCGGGCGGGCGAAGGAGAGCATTCCCAACGATTCGGAAGCGCCGAAATTCTTGAGTACGGTGAGAAATGAGCCGGCTCCGGACCTGGAAATTCGATTTAGCATCTCGTGCAATGCGGCCAATGCATACACTTCGGGTATGACACACTGATATTGAAAAAACCCCCTCGGTCCGTAAATGCGGTTCCACTCGAGAATTCCGTCAAGGGGGTAGAGGAAATCGCGGTGGTGCCACAACGCATCTGTTTGCGACGCGCTGCCGCGTCGATAGTAAAGCTGATTGAAGAGGCGCACCGACAGTCCATTTACCAGGGAGATCGGTGGCGTAAGTGGTGCTCGCAAGGAGGTGCGCTTCGGCGCCGCGCCGTCGTCGGGTGCGTGATTGCCCCGCATGAACACGCCGCGGCCCAGTGCGCTTGCTCGAGAACCGCAATCGATCCAGGCGACGGTATATTCATAGTCCCGGTCGGAGGCCCTCGACAGCGCGAAGAACTCCGGCAGATTTGCAAAGCGTTGGCTATCGCCGCGAATCCACGGGCCGCTCACGCGGCGCAGTTGCAACTTGGCGTGCGTGATGAGTCCTGTGAGTCCGAGGCCGCCAACCGTGGCTTGAAACCATGGACGATTTTCTCCCATTGAACATCTCATGCGGCTGCCATCCGAGCGGCACAATTCAAGATCGAGCACATGACGAGAGAAGCACCCTGCGCGATGATGGTTCTTACCGTGTACGTCATTGGCGATGGCACCACCGACGGTCACCAGGGAAGTTCCCGGTGTGACGTGGGGGAACCAGCCATGAGGAAGAACGACATCGATGATTTCGCTGATCAAAACGCCAGCCTCGCACTCCAGGATACCGGTATCAGCGTCAAAGCGGATGAAGCGATCGAGATGACGGGTATGAAGCAGCATACCGTCCTGATTGAGACACACATCGCCATAGCTTCGGCCGTTCCCGTAAGCCAACATTGAACCTTGCGCAGGGCACGGCAACGGCGCAAAGCGATTGGTCAGCGTGAAATGAGTCGCGGGCTTCAGAAGTGGCCAACGGCCCCATGATGTCGCGCGCTGGAGCATATGCTCTAAATGGACAGAAGTACGACCAAGCCGAGCAGACCGAGTACTACCAAACTCAAGCGGTCGCGCAGAGCAAACACCACTGGGTCATCATGCATTTGACCGCGGGTAGTCAGCAGCCAAACTCTGCTGATCCAGTACAGCAGGAGCGGGCAAATCAACCAGAGGGGCTTATTGTGCCGATACAGCACTTGCGAATCAGCACTGTTGATGTAGAGCGCCATAACAACCACGGTGCAATAACCTGCAGCCACTCCTAAGGTCATTACCAACGGCAAATCTGCCGCTGTGTAGCCGCGGCCGGTCGCTATCAAGTTTCCGGATTGGCGCGCCTCGTCGAGTTCCGTGTAACGTTTGACGAAACCCAGACTAAGGAAAATGAAGATGGAGAAAGCCAACAGCCAGAACGATAACGGGATACTGGTTGCCGCAGAACCGGCAATAATACGGATTGTATAAAGGCCCGCCAACGTCATTACATCGACCGACGCCGCCCGTTTGAGGCGCAGCGAATAAGCCCACGTTAGGAGGTAATATCCTCCCAAAACAGCTGCAAATTTCCAACCGACCACCACGGCAACCAGGGCTGCGGCGCAGAACAGGGCGCCTGACGCGAACAAGCCGCTGCGCGCCGGCAACAACCCTGCAGCAAACGGGCGGTTACGCTTACGGGGGTGATGTCGATCCGCGGACAGGTCAAACAGATCATTGAGCAGGTACACACTCGAAGCGCATAGTCCGAATGCGATAAATGCGCCGACGGCATGCAGGAAAACGTCCGGTACAAGGATCCGATGGGCAAGAATCGCGGGCAAGAATATGAGCATATTCTTGACCCATTGGTGCAGGCGGATCGCCTTGAGCCATACCTTTGGCCCGCTTACTGGAATCGTAAAGATTCGACCCACATCGGCAATGCGGCCAGCACGAGCAGCTTGACGTTTCGTGCCAACGACGACTGCCTTGCGCGCCGATCGCCATACGGTTTCGTCAGCGCGCTCACTGCCAACATAGTCGTATCCCTTTTCGCCAAAACGCTCTACCAGGACTGCACGCTTTGCGTCGGCGGACAAGTTGCGTACACCATCACTCGCAATTACTTCGTCAAACAGATTGACGCGATCGGCCACTTGCTGCGCAATGCGCAAATCCGCAGCCGTGGCGAGCACTACACGCCGCCCGGATTCGTGTTCGGTTTTCAGCCACTCGAGCAATTCGGTATTGAGCGGCAATAGCGCCGCATCGAAAGTGTTGCGGCCTGCAATTTCGCGCTTCATCCGCGCCTTGCCAATCCGCAGCCAAAACGGTAACGACAAGATGGCCGTAGGCGTTTGTCGCGCCAGCCGCAGCAACGATTCATGCAGCGTATCGATGGGAGTCAGCGTGCCATCCAGATCTACACACAATGGAACGGTAGAGTCGTTCATGGGTTGAGGCCGACGCGCACCGGCCGCTGGGTGAGCTCGACCGCGGACGCGGCCGCGACTCCGATAATTACCGCGAACCACAAAGTGGCAAGTCTACACAAGAGGGTTGCGATAATAGCCGCGCGCACCGGCGCGCCTTGTTCGACCAATAGAGCGGTCATGACGATTTCCATCCCGCCGATACCTGCTGGGAGTATGAAGGCTATGCTTCCAGCGAGCACCGAGAGAGCATAAATTCCCAGGAACATCGTAAAGTTGCCGCTGATATCCAGTCCTTCACATATTAGCTGGAAGCCGATACCTTCGGCAGCCCAAGCGGCGAGGCCAAGCGCAAAACCGAAGAGTAATGGACGCGGGCGCAGTAGTCGGCTCGAGGAGCGCAGCAATCCGGAAAACGCGGCTAAAAGTCTCGCCGTACGTGCGCCAAATCGCGTGCTCAGCTTATCGATCAATAACGGGACCACGCTTTGGCAGGCGCCAATTAAAATTACCACTATCAACGTAACGGATGCGATGAACATAGGCCGATATTTGAGGTGGTCAAAAACGATCAAGCTCGCCAGTGCTGCGATAGCGAACAAATCGAGGAGCCTTTCGACAAACAATGCCGCGATACTCTCCCTGTACGTAACGCCGTGGTCCTGCAAATATAATGAGCGCATGGCTTCTCCCGCTTTCGCGGGGCTCACCGTAAAAGCGAAGCCACTCAGGTAGTAAAGCAAGTGGCGCCCGGCCGGCAAGCTATGGCCGAGCTGACGCAAGTAGTATTGCCAGCGTTCGAATCGCAGCAAGTAGTTCAACAGCGACAGCGCAAGCACCGCTACACATCCGCGCCAACCGAGTTGCCGCAGCGCATCCGCGAGTTTTGCGGAGTCTGTTAGTAGCGCGACGCAAACATATATTGACGCAAGTAGCAAGCCAACTGCAATCAAGGTACGCCGTTTATTTCTGCTCCGTCCTTGTAAGGTCTGCGGCAAGCAAGGTCCTCGAGGCTTAAGTTGCGCCAGAAAGCGTTTAGTTTCTCACATTCCAGGAAAACATGACCCGCATCAGATCACGTGTTGCTGTTCTGAAGCTCGGACAAGTGCGAAAAACTAGGGCGCCGAAGAGAACGCGTTAACGCAGGGCGATCCAAGCGCTACGAAAAATGAACCCTGTGAGGCGGATTCACGGGTCGTGAGTTGTATACCAGTTATACATAAAGGCGCCGTAGCCCGGCGTCGGATGGTGACCACCGTCGGCGAGGCTGAAGTCTCCACCCTTTAGATCCGTCCATCCATTGCTTGGAGTGTATGCATAAGCAACCAGACTGAAGCCGTTCGCGTCGCACCACGAGGTCAGGGCAGCCATCCAAGGCGAACCCGATATGCCGGTGCCGTAGTGTTCTCCCGTCTCGGTAATGACCACGGGCACACCGGGCGTTGTCCTCAGTGCCGCGACCGCGGACCAATGAGAATTATTTGGCCAGCCAGGACCACCGAGCATTGTTAATGAGAGATTGAAGGTGGCTCCGTTTCCTTTGCCGGAACTGCTGTACTGGGGAACGGGATTGGACGGTAGCATCAGATTGCTGTACGCGCCCCCTACGGGCGAACCACCTGAGCTATGGGACAGGAATTGGGCTGGGTTTCCTCCCGCGACGCCCGGAGTTCCACCAGTGTAGGCATTGATCTGTACCGCGGTGACGGCGCTTCCGTTGACGCCGGTGACTTGCAGCTGCGCCTGCCAGTACACCGAATTCGCAGCTGACCCGCTCTCGGGCATCGGCAGCAGGATGGTATCGCCCACGGCATAACCCGTCCCACCGCGCGCAACCGTTGCATTACTGATGTAGCTATATGTGGGATATGGATGCCAGCAGGCTCCGATTTGTGGCTTCCATTCCGTGCCGCTGAATCCTGCGGGGGCAGTGGAATCCGAGGGAGCATACGCGGCCCACCCTGATAAGTCTTGGTCATACTGCTCACCGCTCAAAAGACACACATTCCATGCTCCTGCAGCACGAATCGCAGCCAGCATCTGCGCATGCCCCGCAACATACCAGCCGTAGTTGCCGGTCACTTGCGTCGTCGCCCCCGAAATACTTCCCGTAATTGAATTGCCACGCGAGATGTCGAGAGCGCGACCGCCATAACCTGCATGGGTGAAAAGATGGATGAACTGGGTGCCACTTGCAGGAAGGTCAACGGTGGTATTTTGGTAATAACACAGTATGACCGCTACCGCAGTTCCGTCGATCATGGCGTTTTCGCCGGGAATAAAGTTTCCCCGCGGCGTACTACAGGGGTACGGACAAACAGGCCTGGCTGGAACATCGCGAATGGCACCGTACCCGTTGGTCGTATAGCTTTGATTTACGAACCCACCATTCATCAGCAGCGACCAGCCGTTTCGGGAATTTCCATCTATCTCAGGTTCGTTGAATAACTCGAAGATCACCGAGCGGTCGTCTAAGGGGCCGCCATTTCTCTTGAGCGCGGTGCCATTCGGATAGCCATACGTTGCGGCGATTGATCGCCAGCAGCCGATGCTGTTGTCCTGATTCGCCATGAAATCCTGTCCGCCGGGAGCTGATCTTCCCGGATTTGTGCCAGCCAGCGTCAAAATGACGTAGCAGCCAATGCTATTGAGTAAGGCAATCTGCCGTGTTATCTGGCGTTGGTAGGAGTTTGATGCCCCGTTAGGATCCGGGTTTATCCAACCCGTGACTCCGTCGCCATTTACTGCAGTGGAATAGCACCTGTATCCGAGCCAACACGCCTCATTGATGCCAATGCGGATTGCATTCATGTTCCACTTTCTTAAGTACGCGAGATTTGGCCCATTTGGCGCATCGTTCGGCCCCTCATTTGCTCCCCTACCACTTGCATCAGCGCTGCCGCTAATCATTGAAAAGGCGTGCGCCTGAATATTGCTTCCGCGAAGCTGTATGGGCACGCCGGCGCCGTTGATTAACAAATTCTCTCTGACGGCAATCGTGCCGTCGTAGCCGCGCTGCTTGGATGCGCCCGTTCCACCCTCGCGCTGCAATCCGCTGACAAGACGAGAAGACGCCAATCCGAGAAGCGCCGTGCCGCCGAGCATTACGCAACGCCGCACGCCATCAACAGCACCAATTCTCTTCGTCATATCTCGCACATTTTGCAGGGAGCGAAAACTCGATTGCTCATCGTCACGTAGCGCGCTCCTTGATTGAAGAATTGCGCACCTGCCGCGCGTCCCAGCAGCTACAGAGAAAACTGGCAGCAACCGCGATCAGGAGAAAGTCAAACGGAATCCTGAAACGTATCCGGGTGAAGTAAATTGCGCTTATGAATGCATTCGCAAAATACAGAATGTAGATCAATGTTTCGGTCTTGCCGAGAGGAAAACGTCGAAACAGCGCCGCCCGCACGATCGCGATCAACAGCAGCGGGTAGTAGGTCGCGAAGAGCAACCAATCACTCCAGGGACTCTCAGCACTTTTGGTTGCGAGCTCATTTCTAAAATTAAAATAATTTATGACCTTGCGCAAGTAAAGAGTCATGGCCGCCCATGGATTTTCCGAAATCCAATCCATCGCGCACTTTCCCAGAGCGTTATCCAGTTGGTTAATGTCCATGTCAGGGCGCACCCTCTTGCAAAGGGAAGTCGCATTCACTGATGCGACGCTGCCGTTTGGGGTGGTCGCAGCCGAATTGCCGACAAACAAATTCCAACCACCATTGGCCGAGACCGGAATCATCTCGTGAAATTCCAGATAGTTGCGCATTGTCCACGGCGTTACTACAAAAGCGGCGGCGACCCCCATTAAGATTGCATTGCGCAGCCTGACGGCGCGACGCCAGTCGCGCCGGAATAAGACATAGGCGGCGAGCACTGGAAGCACCAAAAAAAAATAGGGAATCGCGAGAATGAGAACGCCAAAAACCAAACCCGCAACCACCGCCCGTCGCGCGGATAATCGCTCAGCGGAAATCAACATTATCGTTACTGTCAGCAGCAAGCAGCCGAGTACTTGTGGGTACAGAAGGCTCACCGCGTAGATTAGTAAGGGATACCCGAGAATAAGGAAAGGCGTAAGGGAGGCGGCATTTGGGTGCAATCGTTTGGCAACGATACCGAGCGCAAGCGCCGCCAACATCAAGATCAGTACGTTTTCAACTTTCGCTGTAGCTGGCCGTTCGACAACCGCGTAAGCGACGGCAATAAAAGCCGGATATCCGGGCGGCCGGTACGAAGTCGGACCTCCGTCCGCGAAAGCGAAAGTATGGTTGTGAAGCAAGGAGCGCGCCAATTGGTCATAGTCGCTTTCATCTGAATATTGAAGCGAGTCACCAGAGCGCAGGCTAAAGCCGAGCGCGCATGCAAATAGTAGAGCGAGTCCGAGATTGCGATACCTAACGGAGGTCTGGGGCGTCACAACTAACTACACAAATGTCCAACCATCTCTGCCCCGGCAAGGCGAAGTATCGCTGCTGCAACGCACCATTCCATGGTGGACCACAATTTTTCGTTGGCGGCAAAGCTCATAACCAGTGCCGCGGCCAACGATAAGTGCCTGCAGCCACGTCAAGCGCGCCTGGAGCGCAGAATATCAAGAAATCGTGCGGTCCGTCCCGTGAACTGAGCCATAATTGGATGCGACTCCGTGCCAATATTACCGGCGGTCAAGTAAGATCACGGCAATCTGGGGTAAGGAGCGTCGAGTCCTGGCCCGTATCTCGAACCGCCGGATTTGCGAAGTTCATCAGCCTATTTCCATGATTCGAATATTTCCTTCAAGATTAATTATCGCGCTTTTGTGGTGCATGGCATATGCATTCCCGCTCAACGCGAGTGCCGCCGCGCCGGGTGCCCCACCCCCATCTCCTGCCACGACTGCCGCTGTACCGGAGGATCGACGTCTGGTCGAACTGGGTCCAGGCGATCAAGTCAGCCTCGAGGTTTACGGCCAGCCTGACATGAATAGCACACTTTATGTCGGTAATGACGGCACTATCAGCGTGCCACTCGCCGGCGCCGTGCAGGTCTCCGGCGTGACGCCGGTAGTAGCGGCGAAGCGCGTAGAGAATGCGCTAATCCACGGAAAATTTCTCGTCGCTCCGCATGTAACCATTGCGCTCTTGGTGGGCAAGAGCCAGCGCGTCTCAGTACTCGGCGAGGTGCGAACGCCAGGTCGCTATACAATCGAACCGAACACCAGCATCTTCGACTTATTGGCGCAGGCCGGAGGCACGACACCAGAGGGCGCGGACGTAGTCTATGTACTGAGAACCGACGCTGACGGCAAAGTCAACCGCTTCGAGATTGACCTAAAGGCGCTCGGCGATCGACGTGCATCTGGATCGGCGCAAAAGCTGGAGAGCGGCGACGAAATCATGGTGCCGCGTGCGGAGCAATTTTATATCTACGGTGAAGTCACCAGCCCCAACAAGTACCGCATAGAACATGGCATGACCGTGGTCGAGGCGATTGCACGCGCAGGTGGGGTAACGCCACGCGGAAGCGAACGGCGCGTTGAGATTAAACGCCTAGGTAAAGATGGCAACTACATCATGCGGCACGCCAAAGCCAGTGATTTGGTTGAGCCAAACGACGTGATCCGCGTAAAGGAAAGCATATTTTGAGCGTTCTAAGGCAACTGACTCACTCCTCGGGCGCCAATCTCGCACTCAGCGGCGAGTCGGTAGAGGATATAGGGCTCGTGTCATCGCGCGAGCCGCATCCAGGTATGTCCGCGGCGCAAGTCATTTCAATTCTGCGTTTTTACTGGAAATTCACGCTAATAATTGCCGTTGCAGTTGTGGTGCTGTCGGCGATCGTGATTAAGATTTTGCCTAAGACCTTCACTGCCACCGCGACCTTGATCGTCGACCGAGGGAAAATAGATCCACTTGCGGCCGTCGCGAATCTTTCAAATGCCGACATGACAAGCCACTTCGCGACCCTGGTGGAGCTCATTGAAAGCCCCATCATCTTGCTGCGGGTTGTTGATCGGATAAAGTTGAACTGGGATCCGGAGTTTGCTGGTGGCTTCAATGGCAGCGACAAGAATGCTCTGCGTGAATACACCGAAAAAAACCTCGCCGAGGCGCTGAAGGTGGAGTCAGGTCGGGGTGGGGAATTGGTATACATTTCGGCCGCGGCCAGAAACCCAGTGAAGGCAGCGGAAATTGCTAACGCAGTTGCGGACACGTATATGGAGGAGGAAGAAAGCCGCCAGAGCATACCCGCCGGCGATCGAGCACGGCGCTACACAGAAGACCTGGCTCAACTGCGAGCAAAAGTAGCCGCCGCGCAAGACAAACTGACTGTCTTTCAACAACAGAAGGGCATCACCGATCTCAACTCGGGCCCCTTAGCGACAGACACTGAGTCACAGGCACTAAAAAGTCTGGAGGAGCATTTGTTGGACGCGCAAAACCAGCGTCGTACGCTGGAGGCCCGTAGCGCCGGCCAGCAGTCGGTAGCCGACGAAGCCCAGGCATCACAAATAATCCAGCATCTTAAGACTCAAGTATCGGAACTGCAGACCAAATTGGCGCAGCTCGGTGCTACCTACGGGCCGCAACATCCGAAAGTGATCGAGGCCCACAGTCAGCTAGCGCTTGCGACACGGCAGCTTAACGACGAAATTCAAACATTGTCGGCAAACAATACAACACAATTACAGCGCGCTCGGGAACTAGAAAACAAATATACCCTGGCCGTCGCCGAGCAGCGCGGCAAAGTGATGAATTTGCGCGAACATCAGGGAGAGGGCGCGAAACTGGTTCTGGAAGTCGAATCGGCTCAATCTGTTTACAAGCGTGCGCTGGACGGCTACGACCATTTTCTATTTGCCTCCGCGGACAAAAGCGGTGAAGTCAGCCTCGTGAGCCGTGCAACACCGCCCGTGAAATCCACTTACCCCAACAAGCCAAAGCTTATGCTCGTGGGCGTATTCGCGGGACTTGCTCTCGGCGTCCTGCTGCCTTTGCTTTATGAATTGTTGTTCAATCGCCGACTGCGCTGCCGGGATGATCTTGAGCGCTCCTTTGGGGTTCCTGTATTGGCGCAGTTCGAATCGTTCATTACCGTTTCGAGTTCGAAATGAGCGTCGATCCCGAGGTCGAGGGCCTCGCCGGCCCGCTCGACGAAGCGTTGATCGACGCGCTGATCGACGATTACCGGCTTACTCAAGAACAAGTCGCGCTCATCAAGGAGTTAATGAGCGTGCAAGGTTTGAGGGTCATCGAGGCGGCGCTGCACCTAAATCTGATCACCGCCGACCAGGCGGCTAAGACTTTGGATAGGTCACAAAGTAGCATCGCGAACACCAGCGTGGTCGAGACGGCGCTTCGACGTCAATCCATTGGGCGCGTGGCGACGGTGCCGCCGTCGGTATATGTCAAACCCAGTAAGGAACTCCTGCTGGCGCACACTCAGGATCATCCGCATTGCGAGCGTCTACGGGCATTGCGGACGGAATTATCATTACTGCTTGGCCATGGAGGCCGCCAGGCTAGCGTCGTTGCCGTACTCAGTCCCGGCCCTGGCGAAGGTCGATCGCAAATGGCCGCTGAATTGGCCATTGCTTTCGCCCAGTTGGGCCGACGAACTCTGTTGGTGGAGGCGGATCTGCGGCGACCACGTCAACATCTTTTATTTGGCGCCGGACACGCTCCGGGCATTGCACAATGTCTGACGATTGGCAAGCAGCCGCAGTTCCTCAGGGTCGAGAGCTTACCGCAGCTGTCGCTGTTGACGTCCGGGCCGGTACCGCCTAACCCGTTGGAACTACTCTCGGATGGTCGCTTCGAACGGCTGCTATCGGACTGGCGCCGAGTCTTTGATGTTGTAGTGATAGATACTCCGGCAGTGACACACTTTGCCGACGGTCTGGCGATTGCCTCCTTTGCAGAACAAGTATTGATGTTAAGCCGCGCCAACATCACTAGCCACAAAGATATGAAGGACACTTTGCGCCGCCTTAGCAGCACCAATGCACGAATCCTGGGAGCGGTCATCAACCATTTCTGAAGAGCTCGTGCGTCCTCCCGCATGCCCTCATTTGTCACCGTGCAGACCAGGCCGATCGAGCGCTGCGCGTAGCTTGACCGCTCAGTCTGAATTCTTAGTGCGCCAAAATAATTGAGGATTGCGAGCGGCGCTTGTACTTCAAGCAGCCAATAAATTAATCATTTGGCTGCGACCCAAAAAAAAGCGCCGCGTCACGGTGTGTCAATTCAAGTGTCTCTGTATCCATACACAATTGTGACGCGCATCTCATTATTTTGGATTGCAGCTTTGAGAGGTGTCACAGATCGCCGACACGTTGTCGAAGTTGGACATCGTGCTTAGGATGGTCCGCATGAGAACTTAACTTATTTTTCCGGCACTCAATAAGAATTCTTTGCCGGCCACCCCATTCGAAACTGCGAGAGTGATTATGCTAAAAACCGCGAAGGTTGGTAATGTCGAGCGAGCATAAGCCCGTCAATAAGACGCGGCGTAAAATCATAGTGGGTGGCCCGGCGCTTGGTGTTTTGGCCGCCTGCGGCGGCGGAGTCGTCAAAACTGTCGCGACGGGCGGCGGCACTGGGTCTGCTGCGCAGATACCAGCTATTTCTCCTCCCGGCGGAACATATCCTAATTCGCAAGCGGTTTCCCTCTCGACTCAGACTCCCGGTGCGACCATCTACTACAGCACCGACGGTTCAATTCCCACAACCTCGAGCGCTGCGTACGCATCACCTATTTCAATTTCAGCATCGAAAACTGTACAAGCGATCTCGTCGGCAGCGGGGCTGCAACCTAGCGCCGTAGCGAGCGCGAAATTTACGATTGAGCAGGCAATTAGTTCTACGACGACCAATTACGACGGTGTTATCAGTGTCAGCGGGGCTGCGCTGATCAATGGTGCGAACTCGCCGGTCCAGTTGAGGGGCGCCAATATCCAAGCGTATGCCCTAGGCACGATCGCCGGGGCGGATGCTAGCGGCGGCACTTCGAATGGCAATGATCAAGCACACGGTCCCAACACTGCAGCCCTCGCTAACTGGAGGATGAACGCCATTCGCATCGGCATCAACGAAGCGGCTTGGCTTGGTTACGAGTGCTATACCACTCAGGTCAATGGCGATGGATCTAGCGGTTGGATAAATCCTGATCCCTACAGCGGGGCTAATTCTTACGTTGCGCAGATTACTGCCCAGATTGAGGCGCTGAATGCCATCGGCTGCTATGTGATTCTGACTCTAGCTTTTAGCAACCCCGGACGGTCCGCGCCTTTAGGGCAGGATTATATGGCGAACCAGGACAACAGCATCAGCTGTTGGCAGTCGATCGCCGCCACGTACGGCTATCCGAATGGCACCGCACTCAAGAGAAATGGCGGCACGGTCGACGATCGCTCGGTGATTTTTGAGCTGTATAACGAGCCAGCCATGTATGGCGACGATCCCGGAAATTGGGATCTGCTGATGAATGGTGGCCTATACAACGGCGCCTATTTCGCCAACTATTACGGCGTATTTGGACTTCCGTATACAAACGTCTTTCCATTTCCCTGCCAAACACCAGTTGGTACGGGTTTTGTCCCCGGAGAGGCCGTTACAGTAAATGGAAGTACGGTTGGTCAGGTCCTTTGTTACTACCGTAACACGACCAGTGGACTTCCCTCGAGCGGAACCCAGTTTGTTCACATTTTTAATAACGGGAGCACCAACGCGCCCAACGTTGCCAACGGTAGTACCATCACCGGCAGCAAGTCAGGTACGACGGCAACAATTACTGGACCTTACGGCTGGTATGTTGCGGGGCATGCCCAGATGCTGGCTGGGATTCGTGCTGCAGGAGCATGGAACGTGTGTCTTTTGAGCGGTGATCAGTACAACCAAGACTTATCGGGGTGGGCTACGTATGCTCCCTCGGATTCCACTGCCCCCGCAGGTTATAGCGGTTCGGGATGGAAGCCTCAAATCGGAGCCTGCTGGCATCCATATCCCGCATCGAGTTACATCAGTAGTGCGGCAGTCGCGAGCGGTGGGACCGGTTATGCCGTGGGCGATACCATCCTGCTGCCGATGCCCGAGAGCGGGTCGGCTGCGAATTCGGTGTACTGGCAGGCGCAGCTGCAAGTCACCGGCGTCAACGGAAGCGCCGTCACCGCCGTACAGATCAATGCCTACACCGGTGGAGCGCCGGGCGTCGCGGGTGGAGATCCATCCCAATTTCTTTCCCACAGCTCGGGTGGTTCGCCCGTAGGGGGCGCGTACAGCAATCTGATGTTACCGTCCAATCCGGTTCCCCAGTACAGCAGTTCCGGCCAAGGAAACGGAGCCACCTTCAATCTCTCGTTTCCTCCGCTCGGTGGCACAGGCTGGCCGGATAAATCTCGTTGGCCTGCAGTCGCGGCATTATTGACAGCACCCGGTGTGCCCGTGGTCATTACCGAGACGGGAGAACATTACGGCACCGGGATATCGGGGTCCCCTTGGATGGCTGCCCTGACTTCCTTTTGCGATACGAATGGCATAAGCCTCGTGGCTTATGCATATACCCCGAGCAATGGGTGGATAAATTTGAATGGCGGCGACTACAGCCTTGTCGACGGTAATCACAATCCCACGCCGGGCTACGGCGACTTTATGTACAACTGGTTCACAACTCACAGTTGAGACGCGACCGGTATCAAGTCTTGGGTCCGTCATTGGATTGAGCTTTCGAACTCCGGCAGCTGCGCAACCGCATCCTTCACAAGCTCCTGGATGTCGCAGGTACGAAAATGCCGGGTGAGAACTTGGTTGGCGTGCTCCTGCCAATGCTCGCGGCTACGGATTTCCAGGAATCGCTGTAGGGCCGATTTTAATTTGCCCGGGTTGAAGGGCAGAAAGTCGATTTCAGGCTTCAATTCCGTTCCGCGAACACCAAACAAAGTTGAAATGACAGGCAAACGCGCCACCAAATACTCAAATAGCTTTATGTTTGAGCCCGAACCGCGCGTGATGGGATTCAATCCCGCATCGGCCGCAGCAAAGTAGGGTAAGACTTCCGATACCGGGCCGGTGACTATCAACGCACCGTCGCGCAAGGGCGCGGGAGCCATCGAACCGAGCGCGAGAATGTACAGGTGATTCTCCGCCAGAAACTGGGCTTCGATGCGGCAGAAAGCCTTCAGATCTTCTAGCGCCTCTACATTTGGCCCATAGCGGCTGCCGCTAAACACCAGCAGCCAATCATGGTCAGTGACCCCGAGTTCGGCGCGCACGCGTTCCCGGACTCCCGTTGCGGCGACGTAGGCGCGAGAGTCCACACCGCAGCGGATGTAAGGTAGCTTCAGCCGGCGCTCGGGATCATGCGCGCGGAAAAAGTCGCGGTCCTCCTGAGCGCAAACGAAGATATCCCTGTAGCGGCTTGGCGCGGCTTGTTCGATTGCTCGCATCCATCCGGCGAATAGGCGCTCCAGCGCGCTCCCTTGTTGGAACAGGCGAAATTCCAGTTCATGGCTGATCATGAACCACGGTTTGTCCGACCAAGGACCCGGCACCGGCGGGCAGAACGGGAAATCGGAGACGACAATGTCAGCCTGTCCCAGAGCGACTTTTAATCGCCGCGGAATCAGGCCGCGGCGGAGCAATTCAAATTGCCAGATGCGCGGCACACCAAGACGGCGGAATAGCGCTTGCAATAAGCCGAAACCGGCGTTCAGATTGATCTCCTCTTCTAAGCCCGGCTCTAGCTGCCTGCGGACGATCGAGTTGCTGAAACCCCCGGAGTAATCTTCGCGCCTGCCCGCGAGGCAGTACACCAACACCTGATGTCCCATGCGAGCCAGGGCGCGAGCGATGGTCGTCGAGTGGACGTTGCCACCGGTGCTGGGCGGAAATATTCGATAGCCGCAGAGCATCACGATTCTCTTGCTCACTGAGCGGTCTCGGGCGCGGACTCTTGCGGACCCGCACGCGCGATTTCGCGCAAGGAAAGGGCGATGAACCCCATGATGTTAAAGGCCTCGCCCGACAGCACGCCCACCAACGCGCCGACCACGCCGAATAGCCGCATGCAGACATAACAAGTTACGAGTGAAAAGATCGCGGTCGCCAGAGTCAGCCACGCCATGATGCGATACTGCCCGCAGGCGGCGGGTAGGAACAGCATCTGGTCCCGCACGGCCATGAACAGAAACACCGCAGACCAGAGAAGAAGGAGCGTATCGCGATGATCGAATTGGCCTTTGGTGACGTGGATAAAGATCCAATCCCGAAAAATCCACATGACGACGACGTAGACTCCTCCCACTGCGGCAATCCCCGCCGCGAGCCACGAGAGGCGTTTAAACACGTCGCGGACCGGTTGATGCTGCAGCCATCGTGACACGGTGGGAAATGTCATCGAGCCCAGTCCGGAAGACATCAGATTGACCGGCATAAGGAGTAATCGGGTCGCGGAGATCGTTGCTACCGCAGTCACGCCCAGCGTGCCGGCAACGATGTAAATGAAACCTTGCGAAAACGTCCAATGGATAGCCGCGCCGACGACCGCCCACGTCCCCAACGGAGCCATCTCCGCGAAAACTCGCGGGGAGCCATGGATATCCCACCCCTCGTGTCGCCAGACCATGTGCGATAACAGCCATCCCCCGACGGCGGCCGCAAGGCCCAAGGTCAGGGCCGCAATCATGGCCGGCGCGGCGGTGCGAGTCGCCAGGTAGGCCCCGGCGCAAAGTACAATAACGTAGAAGATATCTACCTTCAGCGCCTGCAGCGGAATCCGGTAGGCGAGCAGCACCATCCGAAAGTACTCGCGGTACAGCGTGGACAGCGCGGCGAATATCGCCGCGACAACGAGGGGCACGATGGAACTATCGATTAAATGGAAGTACCACAGGCTCATCAGGAATACGATGGCAGCCGCCGTGAGAATCAACAGCCCGCGCCGCTGTGCCCGGTATGCGCCGCCGACAAAATCGCGGCGCGCCTCGCGATCAGCTGCAGCGAGACAGCGGACCAGAGAAGGCTGGATAAAAGCCAACTGCAATCCGGAAAGCAGCTGTACAGCGGTTATGATGAGAACGTAGTAGGCATACTGCGCGTGTGGCGTGCGGCGAATCAGCAACAACCCGACTATAAAGTTCCCCGCGGACAGCAATGCCTGACCGAGCACCGCGCTGGTGATCATCTGCAGAAAGTCTCGGCTGGGCCGCGCAGACATTATGGCGCCGCCCTAGAAATTATTGTGCGGTGCGTTTTGCGGCGGTTCAGCTTACCGCGGGGGGTCTTACCACGCTGTGATGGTGTGAAATTCACCCGTGCACACACCTGGATGAGCGTGCCATCGACGCTAAAATTGACGTCGAGGCGTCGAAGTAGAAGCGCATCCAGACTCCATGGACCGGTTAAACACAGTATCGTAGCGTCTCGTCGAATAGCCGGCCACTCGCCGACGAGTGTACAACGAATCGAGCGGCGCACGGGTTAGCTTACGGCGGCGCATTGGCGTGCGTACAATGTAGCTCACGAGGGACAGCGTCGAGCTGATGAAACGATGACAGCTTTTGTTGGATGGATAATTATAGTCCTGGCGTTTTGCGGAATCAGCATGGCGCTTTTATGGCCGGTGTTCCGGCTGATGCGCCGTTCTTATCCCAACTCCTACAAATTGGTGTGGGCCTTTGCCGCAGCAACTGTCGGATGCGGTTTCGCGCTTTGGTACCTTATACCATTAACGGTTCATCAGCTATTCGGCCGCGGAGATCATTGACTGATATTGCGCAATCCACTGAGGATCGCGCAGAGGTTAACGCTTTATGCGATCCGCCAGACGCAACGCTAGCGCTGCGATGGTAAGCGTCGGGTTGGCATGACCCGACGTGGGAAACACAGAACTGCCCGCGACATATAAGTTCTCCATCCCATGTACGGCGCAGTTCCTGTCGACGACGCCCTCGCGCGGATCATCCGCCATACGGGTCGTGCCGATGTAGTGATAGGTCTCCTTGAGTGCGTCTGTAATCGGAATGCGGTCATCCTGTAGCCATGGCTCAATTCGGCAGCGGCCAATACCGAGCCGTGCGAATTCCGCGCCGATGTAGCCGATAAATCTTGCGGCTGTGCGGCGCTCCAGCTCGCCCAGCCGCCAATCTGCTTTCACGCGCCGCAAGCCCAATGCATCCCGATCCTGTGCGAGGGATATGCGACTTTCCGGATTCGGTGCTTGCTCCAGATCAAGGAGAATTACTGCTGATCGCGAGGGGATTCCCGCGGACCCCTCCAAAACCAATGAATGGCCTGATGACAGGCGACGATTCAGGCCGTTGACAAATGCGCCGAAGTCCCCAGCAATGAGTCCGACCTTCTCGCCCATGTCTGGCGCCCAGCGTCCGGTCAGTAGCGAGCGCCATATGTCCTGCGCAGCGGTCACGCCCGACTCGGGGTCGCCTTGGTATTGGAGAACGGCGCTGCAATTGAGCAGGCGCTCCTTTTCCATCGTTTGCGGCGTCAAGCTGAGGCCAACCTCAACTTCAAGGCCATCCGGGCCGCGCAGAATATTGAACTGCTCCTGAACACGCGACAGACGCTGCGCGCTGATGATCAGGCCGCCAGGACCACGCGGGTGTTGCATGAAGTAGCGTCCAACGAGGTCGTTTTTATTGCCGAAACCACCGGAATTTTGTTCTGCGCCCAATAACAGCAGGCGCGCGTTTTCAACGCCGCCGCAACACAGAACGAAAGTATCAGCCGAAATCGTGGCGGAAACCCCGTTCTGCGACTTGACTGTCACGCTGCGCACGCGGGTTCGATCTGCTTCGGTCGAAAATGCCATGAAATTCGCATGCAGGATTGCACGAATGTTGCTGGAATCTCGCACAATCCCGCCGTAGGCATTAGCCCACTTCCAAACCGGAGCATCCTTCATGGCGGGGGTGAAGTGCCAGAGACATGGCCTAAGCCACGCATCGTTGATCGGCGGAAGAGCGACGTTCAGGTACGATAATGTACCTGCGTCGGAGAGCCACCCCGACGAAAAGCCAGCGACTTTGCATGCGCGTACGTAGTAGGGGTCTAGTTCGGCCCGCTCCATCGGCCAACCGCTGTGAGGAATCCACTCGCGCCGACGAAAATCCACATCATCGAGCGGTGCGCAGCGACCTCCCCAATGATTGGTCGTTCCTCCAAAAAACCGCAGGCGGCCGCCATCCAGGGAGACAGGAATTCCGATACTGTCACCCCGGTAAAGCGCTTGAGACTCCAGGTACTCGTAACGCATGCCGCCACCCTCCAACAGGCAGACCCGCAGCGCGCTTCCGGCCAATTCATTGGCGATAGTAATGCCGGCCGCGCCGGCTCCAATCAAGCAGACATCCGCTGTGACCGTGGTGTCATGCTGGAACTCGCGCAAGTCCTCGATCACACGCCTGCGCCATCCATCAGATGCAATACCCCGCAAATGCGGGCTTCGGTGCGCGCTAGCACCCATCCCTGCACCACCACGATGTCATGCTCGAACCAATCCCTTGCGATGCTGCCAACCAGGTTTAATCTAACCGGGGTGCTCTCTTCCCGAGATAGCAGCCGTACTAGGCGCTTGCGGTTTCGTTCCGTGGGATGCGATGCAAGATAAGCCGCGCCGATACGGCGCAGCGCTGCGCCATCGCCCAAAAAATCTGCACCAAAATGCCGCAGCCAATTTTCCAGTTCTACTCCTCCGGAACTTGGTTCGCTCACGCCAATTGCAGGGGCGAGCGACAGCGCGCCGCATAAACCAACAAAAGCGCGAAGCAATGCGCGGCGGCTCAGCGCACCCGCAGCCCCGTTGCTGCCGAACTGCAAAGTTGAAGGGTTGACTCTCAGTCCGTTATTCTTCATTGAGCGTGCTGTGGCGGCTGCAATCGCCGCGGAAGCGGAGCACGCGGTGCTTATGCTCTTCAACTGCTAATATACCTCGCAGAATCCGCAACAGTTGTGAGTATGCCTGAATCGATGGTTTGCGGTGACGCTACACACGACCCTTCGGGCACTACACCCATGCCAAACAAGCGACGCATTTTGGTGCTCGGCGCCACCGGGTTTATCGGCAAGCGCGTAGTGCAAATGCTGGCCGCCAGCGACTGGGCGTTCCCGATTGCGGCCAGCCATCGCACCAAGCTGGATTTCGCAAGTCCGGTTGAAACTGTGCGACTGGATGCACGGCAGCCGGTCGCATTGAAAGAAGCGGTGCGAAGCGCCGCTGGCGTCGTCAACTGCATAACCGGCGATTCGGAAACCATCATCTCTAGCGCACGGGCTTTGTTCCTTGCCTGTTCCGGCGTGACGCCAATGCCGCGCATTATCCACCTGAGCACAATGATGGTGTACGGCACTGCGACCGGCACCGTCGATGAGAATGCCCCACTTCTTGGCGATTGGGACGAATACTCCGCGGCCAAGACTAAAGTGGAGCAAATGGCCCGTGACTATGCGCCGGTGGTGCATCTTCGCCCCGGCATCGTATACGGTCCTCAAAGCCCAATCTGGAGCGGCCGGATCGGACGCTGGCTCCTCCAGCACCGCTTGGGAGACCTGGGAGCGGCGGGAGTCGGGTACTGCAATCTCGTACATGTCGATGATGTAGTTGAGGCGGTCAGTCAAGCACTTCGCATCCCCGGTATCGACGGCGAGGCGTTCAACCTATCCTTGCCTTCTCCACCCACCTGGAATGAGTATTTTCATCGGTATGCAGTACTACTCGGTACGAGTGTTGCTCAGATCTCGGATACCCGGCTCGCAGTCGAGCGATATGTCCTGGCACCACCTTTGAAAATTGCTGAACTACTGTCATTGGCGCTGTCTTTTGACTGGCGACCGCCCGACCCGATTCGACCTTGGTTGCTGCGCTTATGCGCTCACCCCATTCGCATGGACGTGCGCAAGGCCGAGCGCGTGCTGGGAACTAAGTGGACCCCAATCGATCAGGGCCTGCGCCAATCTGCCGCGTGGGTGCTGGGCGACCAAAAGGCAAGAGTTAAATGATTGTTTTGCTGGACGAACTTGATGGGCAGGCAACGCTTGACACCAATATCTGCATCATCGGCGCGGGTGCGGCTGGTATCACCCTGGCATGTGAACTCAACGGCAGCGGGTTTAAGGTGCTGTTGTTGGAGGCAGGGGGGCTGCGACTTGATGTTGCCGCGTCGGATGAGCTGTACCGAGGCACCGCGTCCGCGCCGCATCCGAATCCGTCCGAATATCGGCGAGTCGTTTTCGGGGGCACCACCGGCACATGGGGTGGCCGTTGCGTTCCGTTTGATCCCATCGACTTCGAGAAGCGGGACTACGTTGCCGACAGTGGCTGGCCGATTTCTTACGGCGACATTGCACCTTACTATCCCCGCGCCATGGAGTACTGCGATGCAGGCATATTTGATTTTAGTGTCGGGAACTCTTTGAAACATGGGCCGCGCAATTCGGTTAAGTTCGGCGCGCCGCTCCCAACCATACCTGGCTTGGACGATAACAGCGTCGTGTTGGCCGACAGGATCGAACGCTATAGCCTGCCGACTGACTTCGGCAAACGTTATCGTGCTCAGCTCGCGCGATCGCCGAACGTCACGGTATTGCTGAACGCACGCTGCGTGGCCTTGCATATTGGGCGCGGCGAAAAGCGCATTGAATCGGTCACCATCGTCAATCGCGCTGGCAATCGACGCCGGGTAAATGCGCAGGTGTTCATTGTTGCGGTCGGGGGAATCGAGACGGTGCGCCTCTTGATGCAATCGGACTCGGAAGGCCCGGGCCTGGGAAATCACTCCGACCGTCTAGGGCGCTACTACGCGTGCCATTTCGAGAATACGCTGGGCCGCCTGGTTGTGGAACGCGGCGAGCCGGCATTCGACTTTGAAAAGACCTACGATGGCGTTTATTGCCGGCGTAAGTTGCAGTTCTCTGCGGAAGCGCAGCGACGCCATCGCTTGTTGAACTCAGCGTTTCGGCTGCACTTCCCCTCCTATTCTGACGCATCGCATGGTAGTTCTGTACTCTCAGCAATCTATCTCGCTAAATCAACCTTGATACGCGAATATCGGGCGATACTGCAACACGGCAGCGAGGCAGCAGTGCAGTCTCCTGTGTCCGAGCACCTGCGGAATGTAGCCCGCGGCCTACCCACGCTCGGACGGTTTACGTTCCAGTGGCTATTTCAGCGTCAGCTTGCCACGCGGAAATTGCCGTACACGTTGGTCAAGAACCGCGACGGGAGTTATCCACTGGAATTCAATTCCGAGCAGACACCCCAGGCGTCGAGCCGGGTCACCTTGACGGATGAATTAGACCGCGACGGACTCAAGCGCGTAAATGTGGACTGGCGTGTAAGCGAAGAGGATGCACAATCCGCACAGCGAGCATTTCTTCTGTTGCGCGATGTACTGCAACAGCATTCCTACTGCCGCCTTGAGATGGACGAAGTCCGCCTATTGCCCGCTATTCGCCGTTCTGTGCCCCTGGGTGGTCACCACATGGGGACCGCTCGAATGGCAGTCACGCCACGTGAGGGTGTGGTCAACAGGAATTGTGCAGTCTTCGAAGTGCCGAATCTATTCATTGCTGGCTCGGCCGTATTCTGCACCAACAGTCACGCCAATCCGACTTTAACTATAGTGGCGTTCGCACTGAGACTCGCCGAACACTTGAAGTCGACGCTGCGCACGGCCGCGTCCGTGGATGAGGTCGAGAGTCTTCCTGGCTAGTTAACCCATTACCCCATACGTCGACACGCGGTTAGTATCGTGCTCGAGGCGTTGCGGATTGCGTAGGTGAGGGTCTGATTCTCGCAATCCGGACGAGCTTGTCGCGGTCCATGCTGTTACGTGCCAGACACAGTGTTGCCAAAGTAAACATGATGAAGTCGCATTGGAGAAAAAGCCAATGAGATTCTGACAAGTTGGTTAGTAACTGTTGCAAAAGCATCGCAAGGTACAAGCCAGCTTGCGAGTAATTGGTCTTCAGCAAATTAAGGCACTGTCGGATGAAAGTCCAAAGATAGCCAAACAAGAGCAGCAATCCCAAGTACCCGAGATCGTTGACTATCTCCAGATAGCCGCTGTGGCATTCGCCGGGGTAGAAGAACATTCGGTACGTGAAGACGAAGGACGGGGAACTAGGTCGAGGACCCGTCCAATACGCTCCGTAGCCGGTGCCGAGAATCGGACTCTGGCTTATATGTTCCTGAAGTATTGCCCAGATCTGTGCACGGTTGGAAAATGTCCGGTCCTTGCCTGCCAGGTCAAGAATCGGTGTTAGCAGTGCGTCGAGTCCTGGCACGACGTTGAGTACAACCAAACCGTAAAGCACTGTGACGGCCACAAGAAAACCAACTACGTAAGGCATGTACCGGCGTACGGCGCGATTGGAGCGCAGCATAATGAGCAGGAACCCGCACACCAGAATCGTCGCAATCAAGCTTGTCGAACTTCGCGATAGCAGCAAGCAGGCAACTGAGACGCCGCTCCATAGCAGGGCTACTGATAGCTTTACTTGACGGGCCGCCCACCCATGGACCCAAAAGATTGCGCCCATGCTGGCAAGCGCACCAAGTTGATTCTTTTGATCTGCGAGACCATGCCAGTAGAACTTAGTGTCAGGGGGTCTGGGTGCCTCTATTGCCAGGTCTGGTGCGACCAAGCCAAATATTAGTGAGCCCAATAGCAGTACCGTAAAAATTGGTCGCGTGACGTCTTGAAATCGCCGCTCGTGCCAGCCAATCAAGGTCGCCGCCATACAAGCTAGAAGGACTGTTAGAGCGTGAAACAATCGCGCCAAAGTTGCGGTTCGGTCAATCGACCAAACAACGCTGCATGCCGCAAAGATAAGCAGTACAACAAAAAAGGGATTAGCGGCTCGAATTAACCGCAGTGCAGTTGTCGATCGCGCAAGTACCAAGGCGCCACTAACACCTGCCAAGAACAGCCAGGTGATCTTGTTGAAAACCGCGTCGCGCTCGGCCACCGCGCTCATATTGACCTGTCCGTAATCGAAAAAGCCGGGCACCAACACTCGCAGGATGAGCAACGATAGAATTGCCACTGCCAGAAAGTTGGAAAACCTGCTTTCCAAAGGACGTGATACAGCTGCGGACGGCGAAACTCTGGTACGCGGATTGTGCGCACGTTTCTGCGCCGGTCGAGTCACGAGATTTCGCCGCTTGATATCGGCAACTTACTTGACCGAGGCCGTGGCATTCTTGACCTGGATATCACCGTGCGCCCGAAACGTCGCTCTGCGCGCCGACATCTGCAGGCCGCATGGGAACCTTGCCGCCGCGCAGCAAGTTACGCCCGGGTCGCTCGATTGCGAAATACGTTAGCGTGGCTCCGGCCAACACGAAGAGGGTTATGAAACACAGCCCGATGCTGAGTTGTAGCGGTCCGGATCGCATCCAGGATATTGAGATCACGCGGTAAGATACACTACTGAACAAGAAGTGCCCGAGATAAATAGAGTAGGAGATCTCTCCCAAAAAAAATACCATTTGATTGCTGAACAACCTTACAACCGCATTGTGCCCGCAGAGCGCCAGCAACAGAGGGGCGGTGAAGAACCCCACGACAAATCCGGTATCCGGCGTCAATGCAAAACAAATCACGAGTGCCGTGAGGGCAAGCGTGCTCCCGAGACGACCCTGCAGCCAGCGAGCCAACGAGCTGCCGTGAAAGCGGGCGGTCGCGCAGCCCAGTATAAATTCGCTGAGTCCTCGTGCGATGGCTGGATATCCCGTCAGTCCCCAGGGCGTTGAAGCATTCAAAAGAAATCCGCAACACACCACCACGATGATTAATACCCACGGGCGGAGCCTTTCGATTCGGGAGGTGAATAATACGTAGAGGGGAAAAATCAAGTATGCCAGCGCCTCAATGCTTACTGACCATGAGGGGGGATTCCATTGTCCTGGATCGTCAGCGAGAAAGCCCCAGGCCTGTGTCAAAGTAAAATAGGCAGGCAAACTCGATGCGCTGAAGCGGTCGAGCCCGTGCATAGTAGGCGCGTTAACAACCCGGGCCGCGACCACGAGCGCAATCACCATGATCAACATGAAGAAATGGAGCGGATAAATGCGCGCAAAACGACGCCTTAGGAATTGGCCATAGGCGTGTCTCGTGACCGAACTGACGAACCACTTTCGATAGATCAATGCGAGAACAAAGCCGCTTAGAACGAAAAAGATGTCAACTTGCCGGCCGCCGCTTAGGCAAAGACGTTCGACGATGGTCGGCACGTCCAGCGATAGCCCGCGGGATTGCAATGTTATTCGCACATGCGCAAAGCACACCACGATGGCACATATACCGCGCAATCCGGTCAATGCGCGGATCTCATTCATAAGAATTCTTGAGTCACGCGATCTAGGTGTTGGATGTCGGTCGGTGGCATGCCCAAATGTCGTCAGGTCAAGTATTCAACGTTGAGAGTATACCGGCGCCGCTGCATTAGTCATTACGGCTCTGCGGCCGTGCTATCGGACTGCTCGACCTATGTGACTCTGGGCGCAATCAGATTCTAATTGTTTGCACGCGAACCAGATTGTCCCCGTTATGTAATACAATTCCCAATGACGCGGGATGCTCTTTTGACCGAACGCAAGCAGGTGCCGAGGCGTGAAACACTACAAAGACAAAATACATGCGAAGATCGAAATCCTTGGGCAGAGGGACGGACATCGACGTCGCGCCCTGATCGCAGCTGTATTGTTGCAGGCGCCCTGGCCATGTCTGGCGGCCGTTAGTGTCGATGCTTCAGCGACAGCGCGCTATGAATATAATTCCAATGTCTATGATTTACAGGGCGGATACGCGGTTCCGGGGACGACTGATTATCAGCACTCTGACCGGCTGTATACGTACGGCGCTGCGCTTAACGCGAACTATCTGTGGGATCAGCAAAAGCTGTTCGCGGTTCTTTCTACCACAAACTTTCGTTACGACCAGTTTACTCAGCTGGACCATAACGAGTACTACCTGGACGGTGGCTTGAATTGGAAGCTCGGGCGGGAACTCGACGGCACGTTGGAGGTGCTGCGCAACCGCACCATGGTGGCGTTTACAAACGTCCAAAATGCCCAATTTGTGTTGCAGACCGAGCAGCGCGAATCGGCGAAGGTTGGCTTTGGAATTTCTCCGGACTGGCGCGTCGAAGGCAGCGGCTATTACCGTACGGTCGATCAGTCGTTTTTCGGTGCACCGAATATTGACCTCGAGGAGTCCTTCGGCCAAATGGCCGTAAAGTACATGGGATTGGCTGGACTCACCTCAGGTTTAAGTGCTAGCTATGCAGTCGGCAACTACACGGGCGCGAGCGCGGCGTCCAATCCCTCATATCGACAGACCGGCGCTGCGCTAGTTGCAACCTATGAACCGACCGGCCGCTCCAAATTCAACGGCGCGGTGGGTTACAGCGACCGGACTTCCGGCTCATCGGCAAATGCCATCTCCGGCTTCACAGGCGAACTCGATTACACGAATCAGCTCACGGGCAAAACTTCGATGCAAGTGCAACTCAGTCGCCTGATCAACAGCTACATCGCCAACGTAAGCTCTGAGATCGACAGTATCGCCGCATTGAATGTGCGCTGGCAGGCTACCTACAAAATTCTCGTGGTGGGGGCTTATTCCTGGACATATAGAGACCTGCCGGGCCAGGGCAATGCGCCGGTAGGCAGCGAACGCATCGATCGCTTGCAGTACACCTCGCTAGGAGTTGAATACGAGCCCGTACGGTGGCTTTCGATCAGACCATACATTAACGTGCAGACCCGCAGTTCAAACTTCATCGGCGGAAATTTCAATGCCACGGCCTACGGTTTGTATTTCACCGTGAAATGGCAAAATCAGGCACCGCAAAATCCAAAGTTTCAGCGACCAACTCAGCCGTAAAATCCTTGTGCTACCTCCCTTGGGGCTTAACTCCAAAAAGGCTGAACTCCTTGCGATATGCGGGCTGGGGCCGCATCCGCCGAAGCGCGGTTGCGCAAGGCGAGAGGTCGTGAGCCCCGTCCGCCGCGCCGGCATCCGGATTTTTGTGCGAAACGTGCGCTCTATCACGAGCGATAGGTGTATATCTAGCGGTGGGTTTTCAAAATATGGATACAATCGGCGAACAAGCAGGCCTACCATAGTCCATGAACTCCGTGTCATCCAACCGAATGTCGATCGCACAGGAGCACACATCGCCCGTGGAAGCGGATTTCGCGCCGGCTGACAGTCCGAGAAAGGCTAGCTATTTCGACTCGGGAGAAAGCAAACTATTTGGGTGGCTTCGCGTGCCGCCTGCTGGCGCAAGCCGCGTTGGCCTGGTGATCTGCAAACCATTCGGCTACGAGGCGCTTTGTTCTCATCGCGGACTACGTGCCTTTGAAGAAGCCGCAGCAGCGCTCGGCTTGCCCACTCTGCACTTTGATTATGTGGGGACCGGCGACTCGGCGGAGATCGATCCGCGGGCGGATCAGTTGGCTGTGTGGACTCAGGATGTCATCGCGGCTGTTCACGAGTTGCGCAGACGCACCGCCGTCCAAGAAGTGTGCCTCTTGGGGGTGCGGCTTGGCGCGCTAATGGCCGTGCTGGCCGCCAGCGAATGTGCGGCTGTGACTTCCCTGATCCTAATAGCGCCGATCATCAGCGGACGGCGTTATCTCCGTGCGCTAAAAACAACTCGGCTGGCATCGCTGAGCATGAGCGGTGCGGCTGTCAACGAGGCAGAACTGAGCGATGGCTCGATGGAAGTGAGCGGGTTCACATTTTCCGCAACCACCCTTGCCGCACTCGCGCAGATCGACCTGAACAAACGCGCCGCGCCGGCGGTGTCAGACATACTCGTGATTGACGGCAGCAGCATGCCAGGCGCAAGCGGATGGGTGGAGAAACTCGCGGGGCTGGGCGTTCGCGCCAAGTACTTGGCGCTACCTGGCTTGATTGAAATGATCATGATCGCACCGCAATTCGCGGCCGTGCCGCATGAGATGATCGCGGCTACGCGAGATTGGCTGCTTCGGTTGCTGGCTGCTTCTTCCACGCCCGCTGCGAGCGTGTTTCGCCCTCTGGAGCCCGCTTCGCCGCCATCTTCGACCCTCGAGTTGGGATTCGATGGGCGAGAGCAGCCGGCGCCGCTGACCGAGCGCCCCGTATTCTTCGGTTCCCAATCAGAATTGTTCGGTATCGTCACGGAGCCGCGGCAGGGAGAAATCCGGCGCCGAGCAGTCATTCTGTTGAACGCTGGCGCTGATTATCACATCGGCCCGAACCGTATCCATGTGAATCTCGCGCGCGACTGGGCTAGCCGCGGTTACGTCGCGTTGCGAATGGACCTCTCGGGCATTGGCGACAGCGCAACGCGTTCGGATCAGCCCGACAACGACGTTTTTCCTTCGGCGGCGATCGACGATATTCGGGCGGCGGTAGAGTTACTTCGTGGCCGCTACCGAGCGGCCGATGTTACCGTCTTCGGATTGTGCTCGGGTGCCTATCATGCACTGCGCGCCGCGGTTGCGGAGCTGCCGATAAACCGCATTTTGATGGTCAATCCGCAGAACTATTTCTGGAAAGAGGGGATGGCGCTCACTGATCTACAACTGGCAGAAGTTGTCTACAACCCTGGACTCTACCGGCGTCGGATGCTCTCCCTCGCAGCCTGGCAAAGGATTTTAGGCGGCCGGGTCAATATATTGCGCATCGCAAAAATCTACTTTTATCGGCCTCTCCTTGCGATTGAATCCGCGTTGCGGGACATGGCAAGGCGCATGCGCATTCGTTTGCCCAATGATCTTGGCTGGGATCTCGAGGAGATAGTCAAACAAGGAGTGAGGGTTGTTTTCGTTTTTGCGCGCGGTGAGCCAGGAATCGATCTTTTGAAGTTGGAGGGCGGATCTTCGGTAAAGCGTCTCGGCGAGTACTGCCGCGTTCATATTATCGATGGTGGCGATCATGTATTCAGCCAATGCGGACCTCGAGCACAGATGAAAAAGGTCCTCAGTGACGAGTTGTTCGCGAGAAGCTAAAGGCGCTGCGCGCCCGCGCAGTGAAGTGTTGATTCGCCTGGCTCCGCTCAAGGTGGGCTCAAAGTTGGTACTATGGTCAACGGGGGCGGACAGGAGCCAATCGGATGTCGGTTAGATCCACAGTTATTTCTCAGTTCGAACAGGTCGCGGTCGAGCAGCGTAGAAAGCTGGCGAGGCTATCCGACGATCTGAAGCTGCTGGACTCTGGTTTGGATTCCTTGAGTTTCGCGCTCATCGTCGTACGCTTGGAAAATGCCCTCGGCTTCGACCCATTTGACGTGGCCGAGGACTTGAAATTCCCCGTGACCTTTGGCGACTTTGTGAAGCTGTACGAAAATCACAAATAGTGGTGGGCGGTACAGGGATTGAACCTGTGACCCCTGCCGTGTGAAAGCAGTGCTCTACCGCTGAGCTAACCGCCCGCTGGAAGCGCAAAGTATGACATCGGCCTCCCGCTAAGACAAACGCCGCGGCGCGCTGCCGGGCCTCTGCTAAACTTTGCGCCCATTAATTTTTCACCAGGGTCTAATGACAGTCCGCACCCGATTCGCTCCCAGTCCCACCGGGTTCTTGCATATCGGCGGATTGCGGACGGCGCTGTTTTGCTGGTTGTATGCCCGGCATCATGCCGGGCAATTCATCCTGCGCATCGAAGACACTGACTTGGAGCGCTCGACCGCGCTCGCCATCCAGCAAATTCTCGATGGTCTCGAGTGGGCGGGACTGATGCACGATGAAGGGCCTTTCTTTCAAACCAAGCGCTTCGAGCGTTACAAGGAAGTCATCGAGGAGATGCTCGCCTCCGGCACGGCGTATCGCTGCTACTGCAGCAAGGAGGATTTGGAGCAGATGCGCGCCGAGCAAACTGCGCGCGGCGAGAAGCCGCGCTATGATGGCCGGTGGCGCGAGCGCACCGATTCGCTCGCTGGCGTCGCTCCCGTGGTGCGCTTCAAGAACCCCCTCGCCGGAGAAGTCGTGGTCGACGATGTCGTGCACGGCCGCGTGGTGTTTCAAAATGCCGAACTCGACGATTTGATCATCGCACGCTCCGATGGCACGCCGACGTATAATTTTTGCGTGGTGGTCGATGACATGGACATGCAGATCACCCATGTGATTCGCGGCGATGATCATCTGAACAACACGCCGCGGCAGCTGAATATGCTGCTGGCCTTGGGGGCCGCCCCGCCGGTCTATGCGCACCTGCCGATGATTTTGGGCTCCGACGGCGCCAAACTCTCGAAGCGCCATGGGGCGGTGAGCGTGTTGCAGTATCGCGACGAAGGATTTCTACCCGAGGCGGTGCTTAACTACTTGGTGCGCCTGGGATGGTCATATGGCGACCAGGAAATTTTCAGCATCGAAGAGATGATTCGACTGTTCGATATCCGCGATGTCAACAAATCAGCCTCGGCCTTCAACGCCGAAAAGCTCGCCTGGCTCAATCAACAGCACATGATGCGGGTCCCCGCAGCCCGCATCGTTCCGGTGCTGCGCTGGCAATTGGAGCAGGATGGCATCCACGCGGCTGATGATGTACAGCTCGAGGCCATCGTGTTGACCCAGCGCGAGCGCGCCAAGACTTTGCGCGAAATGGCCTTGAATAGCGCATTTTTCTTCCGGCGGCCCACGGCTTACGACGAAAAAGCGGTGCGCAAACACGTGACTGCCGACGTATTGACGCTGCTGGCCCAGGCAGCGCTCGAACTCAATCAGCTTCAGGAGTGGTCCGCGCCTGCCATTCACGAGCTTATAACCGCTCTGGCGGCCTCCAAGGGCATTTCACTCGGCAAACTGGCGCAGCCCATCCGGCTGGCCGTCTGCGGGGGCACGGTGTCGCCGCCCATCGATGCCACATTGGCGATTCTCGGCAAAGATGAGTCCTTATCCCGGCTTGCCGCAGCTTTGCGACACTGGGCCGCGTAGCTCATTCATTTTCTTGACGAAGTGAGCCCTGTCAGGTAACGTCCCGCGCCTCCATGTGGGGCCATAGCTCAGCTGGGAGAGCGCTTGCATGGCATGCAAGAGGTCGGCGGTTCGATCCCGCCTGGCTCCACCAGACTTCGTCGGGTTAAGTCGATTTTAGAGTTGATTCACGGCCTGTCCCCATCGTCTAGAGGCCTAGGACACCACCCTTTCACGGTGAGAACCGGGGTTCGAATCCCCGTGGGGACGCCACTTTGACCCAGTAAGCTATGTGTCAGGTACTACACCTGGTGCATTCTGGAGACATAGGTAACAGTTTATACCGGCGGTGGGTGTCAAGATGGTTGTCGCCTGATTCAGGATCCGACAGCTCACTTCTCCGGGTTAAGAACCACCAGCACCGATTGGATTCCAGTTAGGGCTGGTAGAGGTCCATCGGTCCGGACGAGCGCGCGACTTACAAGAAAGGTGCACTCGAATAGCGCGGCACCGAACGGCAGACAGCCGAGGCGTGGTTTACGTGCGACTAAATTCGAAGTGGAAGATTTCTCTGCTGCTATTTTTGGGCGCGTTGTTGGTCAATTTAACCGCTGCAATCTTGCTTCGCTCACACGCCACGATTGGCACCATTGACGGGGACGAACAGGAGTATTGGGGGCTTGCAGGAGGGCTTTTAGACAACGGGATTCATAGTATCCCGGCGAGGCGTACCTTCCCTTTTCCTCTCGCCATCGCCGGTCTGCGCAGGGTCGTTGGAGATAATTATTTACTAGTGCAAATGGCGCTCAGCGCGGTGATCAGCATGTCGCCTGTGCTTCTCTATTGGATAGTCAATCGGCGATTGGCGAATGAACAGATCGCGCGACTGAGTGCCCTGATCGCTGTCGTGTGGCCACCCTATGTGCGCTACGGTGCGACGATTTACAGCGATTCGCTGGGGCTTATAGCATTTCTAATTTTCTTGCTTGCATTTCCGCTGCCAACAGCCATTGACGCGCGCGGAATGATTCGTTGGCGGCAGTGGTGTATTGCGGGCGCAATGCTCGGGATCTGCATCCTAGTGAAGCCCCTGTACCTCTTGTACGCGCCGATTGCTTTCCTGCTTGCGCTTTACAGCGAGCGGCAGTTGCATGGCCGTGCGCTGGCGGGCGTCCTCCTAACGCTAGGCTGTTTAGTGGTCGTATTGCCGTGGTCAGCCTACCTCTCGAACCGGGAAGGTCAATTGATTTTGGTCAGTGCGAATGATGGCGAGACTCTCGCGGGTGGCTTAAATCCAGCGCTGCTGGCTATGAAGGGCAACGAACACTCAATCGGCACTGACGGACGCGAAACCTGGATAGGGCCGGGCAAATGGCTTAGAGCAAACGAAACCGGGTACCTTAGTGCGTCAGATCTTCAGCTGCCCTACACGCAGCAGAGTAAGCTGCTGTCGCAACGCTCGCGTGCCTGGATCGCAGCTCATCCAAGCGACGTTGCGTATCTTAGCTTACGAAAAATATTGTACATGTGGGGCCTTTACCCATTCTGGAACGGAGTTTCCCAGACCGTGCTGGGCACATTCCCGCTGCTGTTATTGGTGCCGGCCGCTGTTGTTGCGCTGCGTAGACATTGGCATGTGGCCTCGAATCTGGCACTTTTTTGGACCTTGCCTATTTTCAGTACCACCGTCGCCGTAATGAGTTGGGGCAGCTGGAGGTTCCGGATGCCCGCAGATATCGGCATCATTGTTCTGGCGGCAAGCCTGCTAGTCGCTGTAAAGCAGAAAGCTCCGGAGAATATTGCTAGGCCGACAACCGCGTAAGTTAGCCGGCGCACAGAGAGAAGCGCTTACGATCCATTAAAACGGACTTGTAATGCGAATTCTTACTTCAGTCGGGTTGACCGGAACCGCGATGTTGCTGGTTGCCTGTGGCGGCGCGGGTCAGCCTACAGTCAATCCGCCGCCCACTGCCCCCGTCGCAATCATTCCCACTGCCAGATTGACGGCAGTTCCGTCAACCGTCGCCAGCGGCGGATCTTCAACGCTGACGTGGAGTTCGACGAACGCGACTTCTTGCACGGCCTCCGGCAGCTGGAGCGGAGCGTTAGCGAGCAGCGGCAATCAGAGCACTGGGGCCCTCACCTCGAACACATCGTACTCCCTGACCTGTAACGGCGCCGGCGGCACCAGCGCCCCGGCAACCGCCACGGTAGCGATTTCCAGCACGACGATGACCGTGTCCCCAAGAACGGCCGCCCTCGCGTTGTCGCAGACACAGCAATTCACCGCGACCGTACCGGGAGCCGGTGGTGCAACCTGGACGGTTGATGGTGTCTCCGGAGGCAACAGCACGGTTGGTCCAATCAGCGCGACCGGCCTTTACACAGCGGGAACCGCGGCCGGCATGCATACAATTGTCGCGACCAGCATCGCCAATACAACAATGTCAGCCAGCGCAAATGCAGCGGTCACGGATTTAGCGGGCGTGTATACCTACCACAATGATCTTGCGCGCGATGGCGCCAACACTCACGAATACGCGCTGCAGACGAGCAATGTGAACGTGACCAGCTTCGGAAAGCTTGCATCCTGCAGCGTCGACGGCGCCATTTACGGGCAACCGCTCTGGGTCGCCAATCTGACGGTGAACGGTGCGAAGCACAATGTAGTCTTTGTGGTGACTCAGCACGATAGCCTGTATGCGTTGGATGCGGACTCAAGTCCATGTACAAACCTCTGGTGGGTGAGTCTGATCGACGTCAATCATGGGGGATTGATTGGTGAAACCAGCGTCCCCAGTAATTTGCTTGGCGGTGGGAGCGGCGATATTTCACCGGAAGTAGGGGTAACCAGTACGCCAGTGATAGATCCAGCCTCCGGCATTCTTTATGCCGTTTCGAAGTCTGTTAACTCTGCGCAGACTTCCTTTTATCAGCGCCTGCACGCGATTGATCTTGCCACCGGCACTGAAAAGACCGGGTCGCCCGCGACGATAGCCGGTACTTATCCCGGCACCGGAGACGGCGGGACAGTCGTGACCTTCGATGCACGGCAAGAGAATCAACGGGCCGGCCTCGCTCTCGTGAACGGCGTCGTTTACATCGCCTGGGCTGCACACGAAGACCACGATCCCTGGTACGGATGGATGATGGCGTATCAGTACAATGGCACAACGCTGACCCAAACAGCCGTGCTCAATGTGGCACCCAACACCACGGAGAGTGGAATCTGGATGGGAGGCGGCGCGCCGGCAGTCGACTCCAACAACAATATCTATGTCCTTACGGGCAACGGCAACTTCGATGCCGCCAACAGTAGTCCACCCAACAATGATTACGGCGATTCGCTGCTGAAGTTGAACGCTGCACTGCAAGTCTCTCAGTACTTCACGCCGTCGGATCAGCTATTGGACTTTCAGAACGATTTCGACTTTGGATCCGGGGGCGCCGCGGTTCTCGCCGACTTGCCCGCAGGCAATTCGGTCACTCACACGCTGATTTGCGGCGGCAAGGATGGTGCTCTTTACGTCTTGAATCGCGATCTGTTGGGCGGATACGGTGACGCAGTGGCCGTGCAGAGGATCAATTTCGGCGCGCAGATCTTTTCAACCGGAGCATTCTGGAATAACAATTTCTATTTGGCCGGCGTCGAGGGTGGCGTGAGCGCCTATCATTGGGATACATCGATTCCCCAATTCACCCTATCCTCATCGTCCGCGCATGGCTTTGGATGGCCCGGCGCCACGCCTTCGGTATCGGCCGCCGCAACGCAGAATGGCATCGTCTGGGTCCTCGATGCGCGTGGTTTCTGCACAGCGGGGGCGCCAGGATGCAAACCGGCCGGGCTGTATGCTTACGACGCCACCAACATGTCGACTGAATTATGGGACAACTCCCTAAGCGCCTCCGACGCCGCAGGCAACGCGATCAAGTTCACTGTCCCAACCATTGCCAACGGAAAAGTTTACATCGGAACTCGCGGCAACAACGCGGGCGGGGCTGACAATTCCACCAGCGTTCCCGGTGAGCTGGACATCTACGGCCTGAAACCTGAGTGACTCTCCGGGCTGCTGTGCGTGTCAGTCTCATCGATGCCGCCACATCGCTCGTAATGTCGCGGGACATATTCTTCATTTTTTTCACATAACGAAGGAGCTAACAATTTCGCGCGCGCACGCGGAACGAATCACGTACGATTCATTAAAACTTGTTATGCGAATTCTCTCTTTAGTTGGATCAGCCGGCGCCGCGCTCTTGCTTGTCGCCTGTGGCAGCACGGACCAGCCGACGATCAACCCGCCGCCCACCGCCCCCGTCGCAACCATACCCACCGCCATCTTGACGGCGGTTCCGTCGACCGTCGCCAGTGGCGACGCTTCAACGCTGACCTGGAGTTCGACCAACGCGACATCGTGCGCGGCTTCCGGCGGCTGGAACGGGGCGCTGGCGAGCAGCGGCAATCAGGGCACAGGGGCTCTTACAACTGACACATCGTACTTGCTGACCTGCACTGGACCCGGGGGCACCAGTGCCCCCGCAACTGCTACGGTTGCAGTCGCGGTCATTCCCACTGCAACCTTGGCGGCAGCTCCATCGACCGTCGCCAGTGGCGGCGCTTCAACGCTAACCTGGAGTTCGACCAACGCGACATCGTGCACCGCCTCCGGCGGCTGGAGCGGCGTGTTAGCAAGCAGCGGTAATCAAGGTACAGGTCCTGTCACCTCCAATACAACTTACTCCCTGACCTGCACTGGACCCGGGGGCACCAGCACCCCCGCCGTTGCCGCGGTTGCAGTCGCGGTTATTCCCACTGTCACCTTGACGGCACTACCATCGACCGTCGCCAGTGGCGGATCTTCAACGCTCACGTGGAGTTCGACGAATGCGACATCCTGCACGGCCTCCGGCGGCTGGAGCGGGGTGTTAGCGAGCAGCGGCAATCAGAGCACAGCGGCTCTCACCACCAACACATCGTACTCGCTGACCTGCACCGGACCCGGGGGCACCAGCGCCCCCGCCACTGCTATGGTTGCAGTCGCGGTCATTCCCACTGTCACCTTAACGGCAGTCCCACCGACCGTCGCAAGCGGCGGATCCTCAACGCTCACGTGGAGTTCAACCAACGCGACATCCTGCACCGCCTCCGGCGGTTGGAGCGGGGCGTTGGCAAGCAGCGGCAATCAGGGCACGGGGCCCCTCACCTCCAACACAACATACTCCCTGACTTGCACCGGTCCGGGTGGTACTACTGCTGCAGCGACGGCTACGGTTGCAATCATTCCCACCGCCACCTTGACGGCAGTCCCACCGACCGTCGCGAGCGGCGGATCCTCAACGCTCACTTGGAGTTCGACCAACGCGACATCGTGTACCGCTTCCGGGGGCTGGAGCGGGGCGTTGGCAAGCAGTGGTACGAAAGGCACGGGTGTCCTCACCTCCAACACAACGTACTCCCTGGCCTGCAACGGTCCGGGCGGTACCAGTGCTGCAGCGACGGCTACGGTTGCAATCATTCCCACCGCCACCTTGACGGCAGTCCCATCGACCGTCGCGAGCGGTGGATCCTCAACGCTCACGTGGAGCTCGACCAACGCGACATCGTGCACCGCTTCGGGTGGCTGGAGCGGAGCGTTAGCGAGCAGCGGCAATCAGAGCACGGGGGCTCTCACCACCAATACAAACTACTCCCTGACCTGCACCGGACCCGGGGGCACCAGTGCTCCGCTCACGACTACGGTTGCAATCATTCCCACCGCCACCATGACGGCAGTTCCATCGACTGTCGCCAGCGGCGGATCTTCAACGCTCACGTGGAGTTCGACGAATGCGACATCGTGCACCGCCTCCGGTGGCTGGAGTGGAGCGTTAGCGAGCAGCGGCAATCAGAGCACGGGGCCCCTCACCTCCAACACAACGTACTCCCTGACCTGCACCGGACCCGGGGGCACCAGTGGCCCGGCCACCGCGAGTGTGGCGATTGTTCCTACTGCTACGTTGACGGCAGTTCCAACAACTGTCTCGAGCGGCGGCGCTTCAACGCTGAATTGGAGTTCGACCAATGCGACATCGTGCACCGCTTCGGGTGGCTGGGGTGGGGTGTTAGCGAGCAGCGGTAATCAAGGTACCGGTGCTCTCACCTCCAATACAACGTACTCCCTGACCTGCACTGGACCCGGGGGCACCAGCGCCCCCGCCACTGCTACAGTTGCAGTCGCGGTCATTCCCACTGCCAGCTTGACGGCACTACCATCGACCGTCGCAAGCGGCGGCACTTCAACGCTGGTGTGGAGTTCGACCAATGCGACATCCTGCACCGCTTCGGGCGCCTGGAGCGGGGCGTTAGCGAGCAGCGGCAATCAGGGCACGGGGCCCCTCACAACCAACACATCGTACTCGCTGACGTGCACCGGTTCGGGTGGTACTAGTGCCGCAGCAACGGCCTCTGTTTCGATCATTCCCACCGCCACTTTGACGGCGATTCCAACAACCGTCGCCAGTGGCGGCGCTTCAACGCTGACGTGGAGTTCGACCAACGCAACATCATGCACGGCCTCCGGCGGCTGGAGTGGCGCGTTAGCGAGCAGCGGCAGTCAGGGCACTGGAGCTCTCACCTCCAATGCATCGTACTCGCTAGTCTGTAATGGCGCAGGTGGAACCAGTACTCCCGTCACGGCTACGGTCGCGGTCATTCCCACCGCCACATTGACGGCAGTCCCATCGACCGTCGCGAGCGGCGGCGCTTCAACGCTGACGTGGAGTTCCACCAACGCGACATCCTGCACCGCTTCCGGCGGTTGGAGCGGGGCGTTGGCGAGCATCGGTAATCAAGGCACGGGGCCACTCACCTCCAACACAACGTACTCCCTGACCTGCACCGGTCCGGGTGGTACCAGTGCTGCAGCGACAGCCTCGGTGTCGATCGTTCCCACCGCCACCTTAACGGCAGTTCCATCGACCGTCGCCAATGGTGGATCTTCAACGCTGACGTGGAGTTCGACCAACGCGACATCGTGTACCGCTTCCGGGGGCTGGAGCGGGGCATTGGCGAGCAGCGGTAATAAAGGCACGGGGGTCCTCACCACCAACACATCGTACTCCCTGACTTGCACCGGTCCGGGTGGTACCAGTGCTGCAGCGACGGCTACGGTTGCAATCATTCCCACCGCCACTTTGACGGCCACTCCAACGACGGTCGCCAGCGGCGGATCTTCAGCGCTGACCTGGAGTTCGACCAACGCGACATCGTGCACCGCTTCGGGTGGCTGGAGCGGGGCGTTGGCGAGCAGTGGTAATCAGAGCACGGGGGCTCTTACGACGAATACATCGTACTCCCTGACCTGCACCGGACCCGGGGGCACCAGTGCCCCGGTCACGGCCTCGGTTGCAATCATTCCCACCGCCACGCTGACGGCGGTTCCAACAACCGTCGCGAGCGGCGGATCTTCAACGCTGACGTGGAGTTCGACGAATGCGACATCGTGCACGGCTTCCGGTGGCTGGAGTGGAGCGTTAGCGAGCAGCGGTAATCAGAGCACGGGGACTCTCACCACTAATACATCGTACTCCCTGACCTGCACTGGACCCGGGGGCACCAGTGCTCCGGTCACGGCCTCAGTTTCAATCATTCCGACCGCCACATTGACGGCAGTTCCGTCAACCGTCGCGAGCGGCGGATCTTCAACGCTGACGTGGAGTTCGAACAACGCGACATCGTGCACCGCTTCGGGTGGCTGGAGCGGGGCGTTGGCGAGCAGCGGCAATCAGAGCACGGGGGCTCTCACCACCAATACGTCGTACTCCCTGACGTGCACTGGACCCGGGGGCACCAGTGCTCCGGTCACGGCCGCGGTTGCAATCATTCCCACTGCCACGCT
>Ga0210394_10000627_pt1 | contig 70211 bp, 66 predicted proteins | sample IncBWC12MmetaG_FD_160121 | JGI IMG/M metagenome (GOLD analysis project Ga0210394, IMG submission 160121) | Forest soil microbial communities from Barre Woods Harvard Forest LTER site, Petersham, Massachusetts, United States - Inc-BW-C-12-M | ecosystem: Environmental > Terrestrial > Soil >... | reverse complement strand
CATTTTTCTTCTCTCCTGAATTCACAAGAGAATCCGTTGACACCCTCAGACGTTGGACAGGTAGTGGTTTCGCCACACCAAAGGACAATGAGGATTACATGGCGCGCATTCGCGGGGAGGTGAGCTAGTGCGAGCAATTCGTCAACTCCGCGCGGCCCGTTTCGAGCTTGCTGTTTTTCTCATGGATTATCACGGCGGCCAGCATTCGAGAGGCTATCGCCTGCTCTCTCGACTCCACGCAGAGAATTTTAGCGCGTCATTCTGCGCAGAAATGCGAGATACAGAGGTGTACGGCGAGCTTGTCGCCAAGTATGCAAACAAAGTTTGACCAATCTTCCTAGCAGTCTCCTGCCTCAAGCCGCGCAACGCCCCTACCAAAACTAGCACGCCACACTAAGCGCAGTCGAAAAGAGTGCGCTTGTCGAGTCGCGCTAATTGTGTGCCTCAAAAATTTGTAGATGAGGAGAAACATGGAAACCCTTTTGAATCGCACCCAACAAATCAAGCTCATTTTCGAAGCCTTTGACGAGATTCCCGATTTGCAAGACGGATTTAGAGATGTCCGCGAGTACCTCTTTGACCTAAACGAACAAGCAGAAAGGCGGCATCGCAAGGGCGCACCAAACGGCATTAAGCATGGTCTGACCGTCGCGTCTGCCGCCAAGCTTTTCGTTGTCAGTCATCTCCTCGACGGATTCAAAGAGCCCGACAAATGGTCCGTTGACCACATCATTTCGATTCGGAACGAAGTCCTATATGCGCAAGCCTACGCAAAGCGATTCCATGCCGAGTTAACCGAATGGGCTGCGAAATTCTCTAGCCAGTTTGAGCAAGTGGACTATTCCGAATTGATGAAAGCGGGTCGGGCATGAAATACCTTCACACTGCTGGCCCCTGGCAAGTCAATAGCGGCATGGTTGAGACTCTGACCGGCGTACCAATTGCCTATATGGACCGTAACGCGGGCAATGGAACGTTGCCAGTAGAACGCGATTCTAATGCGCACCTAATCGCTAGCGCGCCTGACCTGCTCACATCGTTGAAAGAAGTACTCCGCGCGCTGGAATCACACATAGACGATTCTTGCCGTAGTCAAAACGTCAACCGGGATGTGCTCTGCCCGTGTAATCAAAACGAAATTAAACGGGCGCGCGCAATTATCGCCAAAACGGAAAACCGCCCTTAGTTAGGTGCGAGCCAAGGCGGGCTTGCATCTATAGCCCGTCTGCCGGCGCACCTAACACAAGAAACGAGGAGAATCATGCTTACACAAGATCAAGCACAAGATATTCGCACGCGAAACGATGCTCTCGCGGCGTGGGTTGATTCCATTCGAGGAAAGAATAGATGGGCAAGCGATAAGCCCGAAGACAAACCCGCGAGTGTGCCAGACGTTACCAACGATGAGCGGAGCGCGTTGGAAGTTTTCGATTTTTGCCAGACTCCTCCGCTCTCTTACTTTCTGTATGTCAACGAGAAAGATCGCACAGCCACAACCTGGACCGGCGACGTGCTCGGGCAAGTACATTTCGGCAGAGAGTTTCGGGATAACTTCGGCGGTCGCCGAGTGCCAGTCACAATTCATACAATCAATGGATTGACTTACCACGGCACCTATTTCAAGTCTTCCGGCAACTATGCTCGCATTCGGCAGAGCAAAAAGAAGGCCTGACGCAACGTATACACTCGGTGTACCTTTGCTTAGCTGGCTTCATTGTGGCGTGATGCGTAGTAGCCCCACACTGTTTTCCCGTCCGCAAACCACGTATAAATGTGACAAAACTTAGTGTACTGCGGGGTTCCGAAAATATCTTCATAGTTGAAGATTCCCCAAGCGAACAAGGCTTTGCCTTGGGCGCCGGATTTAATAGCATCGACTTCAGCATCGTCCACGAACTCCCCGACAATGGGAGCTACGGTGATATTTTGCCGAGGGCCTATGACTTGCATTCCGCTAATGCTATCGGCAAGAGGAAAATCGAAGTCATCCGGCAACGGATTAGGCAGGATTGCCGCTCCTGCTTTGAACGATACCTTGTGAGCTGGCGTAAGCCCCGCATTAATGACTGAAGGAATGGCTTGGAACTTGAGATTCTTCGTCCGCTCTTGATAAGTGGCCGACCCAATAACCACGCTGATGTAAGCTCTCATTTGTTGGTTGATAGCGGAAACACTAGCAGTAGCAGCCTCTGCGCTTACGGCAATCTTGTCGGCGACTTTTTCCATTGCACTAGCAGAGCGGTAGGTAGCGTTGCTCGATTCTCCCAAATAGTAAGCGGATTTAGCCAAGGATTGAGATTGTTCGACCAAAGATTTGGTTTGAGCCATGCTTTCGGCGATGAGCTTGTCAGTCTGAACGCCAGTGCTTTTCATTTCTTCAACTTGAGCATTTATGGAACCCAACGTTTTCAAGGCGGCCGCAACAGCGAAAGCAGTAACAATAACCAAAACCCACGTCGGCCAGAAAATATCTGTCCAAGCTGGCCAGCTACTCGGTTTTTCCTTGGCGTCGTTTGCCTGCGGGTTTGGGGCTGGCTGGCTTATAGGAGTGGCGACCGGCGAAGCCGATTCAGTAACAGCATTTGGGGATTTGTTGGCTGGTTTTGTTTCTTTTTTACCGTGTTCTTGTTCCTTTTTCATTGGTGATTGTATAGCCTGTGGAAGCCCACTAACAATCAAGATTGCTGCTAATAAAATCGCTTTCATTTTGGCCGCATCCTCGACTTTGGCCGTAAGGTATTTGTATTCGATGTTAGAAAATTCGATAAGTTTGAGCATGGTATCGAGGAGCGACGAGGAGATCAATGACTATTTCGAGCGCCGGTCACCGGAACTTCGGGCATACATGCAAAAGTTTTTGCCTGAGGAGTACGCCAAGTTTCAAGAGAGCATTGACGCTTGCAACAAAGCGAACGCGAGGGCATTGCAGAATGAAATCACTTGACATTGCATTGCATATAATGTACGCTGTTCCCGGGAGGAACTCGTGACAAAGAAAAAGCTAAAATTCGACGTTCGCAAAAACATGGAGCGCCAAACGCAAGAGCAGCCTGAAGCGAAGATGGGCCGTCCACCAGTTAGCGAAGATTTGCGCCGTACTTGGCGCGTTGCTGTAACAGTTAATCGCAGCGAGTTAGATGCGATTATGGCCAAAGCCCGTGCCGCAGGTGAAACTGCATCCGAGTGGGCGCGTAAAAAGCTTTTGGAGGCAAAATGATCCTCGCTGAAACTCACACCTTCGGAAGTCAAAGCTCGGCGTGGCTCTCGGGCCTTCGCATACGCAAACGCAAGCCTGTATCGCCTGCCACGATGCGCTCCTACGAGAGTAGGGTGCGCCGCGTCCTATCTATCGTTGGACCCAATACGCTGCTTGACACTTTTGGCAATGCTTCCCTCAAAGTTTTCGTTACGGAAGCGGCGACGAAAAGTTCCAACAAGCGCGTGGTGGATTTGGTTGGCGTGATTCAACAAATTCTCAAGAGCGCCACGAACGAAAGCGGCGACGAGATTTTCCCACGCAAGTTCAATCTGCGATTCGCAGACGTTCCTGTTGTAGATAAGTCCAAGCAGAAGACACCGTGTTTCAGTGCAGCACAAGTCGAGCTATGCATCAAGCAGTCCAGAAGTGAGCAGGAGCAAGTGCTGTATGTTCTGTTCGCCGCAAGTGGCCTGCGTATCAGCGAAGCGCGCAGCATCCTCGTAAATTCGACGGACGAAAAGCTCACGACCTGGAACGAAAGCGAAGCCACAATTTCAGTGTGTGATTCCATGTTCAGCAATGCACGCATGGACTTCCTGAAAACAAAATCTTCGCGTCGTACAGTCAATTTACATTCGCGAGTCAATCAAGTCGTAACGAAATTTGCTGCCAGAGCAAAGCGCGAGCCCGGCTCGTATCTTTTCCAGGGCAGGGAAGGCGGGCCACTGGATGAAAATACAGTGAGGCTACGATTGGCCAAGCGGATTGCGGGCGGCGCGCCTCACGCATTCAGGCGGTATCGGATAACCCATCTTCGCGGCGCAAGAGTGTTGGAAGAAATTTTGCGCGCTGAAGTTGGGCACGGAGACCGGACCATGACGGACCACTACTCTCATCTGGCCGATGATGCCCAAGCTCGCCGCCCTGCGGTAGAGCAAGCCGGATTCGGATTCAGTTTGGAAAAAGTAGGGCACCCTGCTCAACCAAAAACCAAACCAAAACCCATCGTCGCCAAGCCCGACAAAAGGAAAGAAGAAGCTCAACGCCGCTCCATTGCAGCCGCTACCAGAGCGGAGGAAGCACGTCGGGTGGCTTTGAACGTGCCGAAGCCTGTGGAACTTTCCCCGTTGTAATTAACCGCTGTTCGTACAAGAAAGGAACGCCGATGGATGATCGCAGCGGTGTGCTCATGGTCCAAGATGCGCAGCAAAACATAGTCGCGCTGCTTTGTGGAGTGTACCAAGCTCGCAGTCGCGAGGATCAGTTGAACGAGATACGAGATCGCTTCCCAAACGCCGACGAGAAAAATTGCCGAGCCCTCCTCGAAAAAGATTCGCGCTGTAAGGTCCAACTGGCACTGACGCCGGGCGGCGTGCCCGTGGTGTTGTCGAAGCGTGGGGCACGCATTCTCACTCACAAAAAGCTGCGCGAATTTCAAGTGGAACACCAGTGCTCCTGCTACCCAATCCCGCGTACCTTCCTAGAATCCTTAGCCGAAACTGAGCACCGGCAACCGTGGATTCAACTGACCACAAAGCAAAAGCTGCAACTGCTCGATGTAGTTGCAATTTTATATTCGTTTCCCTGCAAGCAAAGCCGCCAGAACTAGCATCACGTTCCAACCAATTTGTAAGTTAGCGCGCAAACGGATTCGCACTCGCCTACGCCCACCGCTCAGTGTGTTCGCGCTGAGGCGCGCAGAAAGAGTGCGTAAAGATTTTGTTGCCGCGGAGGTCAGACAAGACACTGCGGAAAGGACAACCAATGATGAAAATAAATTTGATTGCTTTTGTGACGAGAGCAAAGGTGCACATCCTGAAGCTATGGCCGAGCCGCGATGAAGCCCTGCCCTGTTTTGGGCTTGCGGTAGCGATAGTACTCGGCTTGGTCCTTGTTGCCGTTCGAATTTGTTAGCAGCTATTTTCCGCTGCATCGCCCTACCCCCGCGGGGCGATACGGAGGCAAATGGCCGATTCAACTTCTCCGGTTACGTTAGTCAGGCACTTGGCGGTGAGGATTGGAACCGCCGAAGATTCAATCGGCGGAAGCCTAAGCGAGATCGACGCCGAGCTCTTTTCGCAAGAGTCCTCGGATTCTAAACAGTCGCTTCGCTATTTCGGCCGCCGACTGAGTGTAGACCGGCGGATTTTGTTGTATTTGAGGAACGAGTTGTCGCGTAAAAATGATGAACTCCCGCAGCGCTTGGTGCAGCTCAAGACCACAGACAATGCTCATCAGAGCGAGTGCGCCGTCGTAGGCATCTGCAGACTTGCCCAAATTCACAGTCACTTTTGAGAGTGCTTCGGCCTTCATCGATGCATCGATCACCTGCCCACTCTCCGCAAGGGTTCGATAGTGCATATGCGTCGAGTACATCGATGTCAGCGCGTCATCGACTCCAGATATCTTCTTACTCATTTCGAAAATCACGTCGCGCTTCATTTCCCAGTGCTTTTGCTTGTTCCATAGTTCGCCGGAGATTTTCGATTCGATCTCTTTTGCCGTTTGCGTCACGGCGGACACTTGGTCCACGAGTTTGTCTATGTCCTCGTGAGTAGCGAGATTTTCGCCCTTCTTTGCGGAATACCCACGCAGATACGGCTTCAGCACGACTCCCAGGAGAAACGAAAGCACGCTACAAGTCGCGCCGATAATCAGAAGTTCCACCAAGGTATTGTAGACCATTCCCAACGATCTGTTACGGCGCGGCACGTTGGGTCCCATCCAGACACCCCGACCTTTCCTTCCACCGGTAGTGGTGCCATTTGATTTGATCGGTGGTGGCGGCCTTGCCAAAGTAGGCCGCCACTTGCTCAAGCTTTCAGTCCCTTCGGCTCTAGACCATCAAAGAGCGGCAGGCGTTTGTACTTCGGAAGCGCACGATCAACCATTAGCTTAAATTGCTTCCAAGTGTCGGAGGTGTCTTACCTAACTTTATATAATATAATTAGGACCTAGGGCAGACTCTCGTAGCGAGGTTCTATGGTCGTCTTCTAATTCCGTCAATGAAGTCAAAAAGCATCCGAATAAATGGGTGCATCACAACAATAGCAAGTGTCCGTCCGGAAATGACATTCCAAAACACAAACGGGAGCGGGCACAGGCGGGCATCGACTCTGTTTGCATTGCAAGAATTTAAATAAGTAGGTCATCTTCGGACAGCGAGCTTGAGAAGTAGCAGAGCAGACGAAGGCATTTTGGAAAGGTGTGAAAGAAATGGCGGACAGGGTTTGTGAATTCTGTAACCAGCAACCAGCTAGGCATTTAGAGCCGGTCGAAAATGGTCCGGTATTCGGTCTCACACTTGAAGACGGCTCCGATAGGTATTGCTCGCATGAATGTTGGGAAGCAGACATTCAATTCAAAAACAAACTAGCGGAAGACGACTGAATCTGCGGTTGATGTCGCATCATGTGGAACAACAAGCAGAAAAATGGGTGCGGCTTTCATGAAGGAATTGAGAACGGCCAACGCGGAATCAGTCCCATGTTGGAAAATCCGAGCAAGGTCAAATTATGACATAGTTGCGCATCCAGACCGAAATATCCGATTCGCGGTTGAGATGCGCGATAACCGCAGTAGCTTGTTTCCCCTACTTCGCAGTGCCACTCTTTTTCTTTTCAATTAGTTTCTTCCGGGTATCTTCCCACTTCTTAAACTGTTCAACTTGTGCGCTTCCTATTCGTGCATTCGTCTTAACATCGTAAACACAATAGTTTTGTGCCGTTACTGAGCCTATCTCGAAAGACGGCGGAAAGAACGGCTCGCCCGCGTTGGGTACCGGCTTTCCGAAATAGAAGCCCACAGCATTTGCGATGGTTTTATTGTCTTCGATTTTCAAGCATGTAATCTGCGCTTCTCTACTCTGAATCCCAGCCGCTAAATTCTGAGCAGCCGCCTTGTACTCATCCTCAGATACAGCTTGACCGTTGACAAACCGACAGCACCCTTGAGGACAAGACGCGACATTTTGTTCGGGCATTGGCTTATCTCCTGTGAATCTCGGTAATCTTCAACCACGGCTCCGCCACGGTCAAGATTGAGATGTGAGCGCGAAGCAGGCCCGTCCGTTTTTCGATGTCGCCCTGGGAGAGTTTCTTTTCTTTGCGCAGCTTGCGCAAGCGCTCACCGATCAGCAAGGGGGCGCTCATGCCCGTTTCTCTTCAATCCGCAATTTCAGAGATTCAAGCTTCTGCTTCGTCATACCTTGCAGAGCCATCGCCGTGGCCAGATACAAAGCGGGAACGTGTTTCATCTTGTTGCCGTGTTCTACCTTGCGACGGGGTTTCTGTACTTCTGGGTCAGCACCCACTTTCAAAAACACTTTATACGCATCGGGTAGCGACAGGGTCTTTTCAATCAGGCCATGCTTGACCAGAACGCGATGATACGATGGTACTGCCGAAAACGCAGATGGATGGGTCTGCGGAGCTGGGTTGTTGTGTTTTCGGTATTTCATTTTTTCAGCGCCTCAACCAGTGCGCGAATGCCGTCACGGTCAAGTTGGTTCTTATCGAGCAATTCGAGAATCTGGGCTACGGTGAGCGTGTAGTCGTCAAGTTGAAAGAACATGACACCCTCGGCAGTCTGGTAGGGGAGGCCGACGCGCATCCCCGCACGGCGCAGGGAACGTACGGCACTGACTATATCGCCCGGTCTTTCGCAGAAGTCCTTCACAGGAATTCAATAGAGAATCACTTGGGAAACGGCCCGGCCTCGACTGTCCCAGGAATTGACGCCTCCCAGGTTTTCTTGCAATGGGCGCACTCGACTGCACGTTCAACGTAGGTACTCGCGCCTGGAGTAGGAACAACCGCGAGCAAATTCATCCTCTGGCAGTGGGGGCAGGTCAGGTCTAGCAAAATGTGTTCTTGCGGAGGAATTGTCGCCATGTGGGGCTCCTCTTCCACGCCTATCCATTGTGGCCCTCTCTTCCGTTTGCCGCAAGCACTTAATTAGTAATTTATCCTCTTCAGCACTTACACGCCTCAGCACTTACACGATGCGGTAGCGCGATTCGCGGTCACATCGACGCGTCTGGTCGGCGGTTCGATTGGAATGATATGTTGGTGTAGTTGGAACGCCAGACTCATCCCGCCACTTTCTTCTTCAACGCTCGAAACTTCGCCCACCGCTTCTTCGTAGCTCTGCCAATCCTGGCCCTGGCCGCAGCGGACAGCACGCGCTTCTTAACGACTTTCAATTCTTTGCTCGCGGAATGACCGAGCGCTTCAGCAGCGGCTCGAACGCCATTCAATTGGTGCTGTAACTTGCCTAACTGCTTTTCGAGCTTTTTCTGTTCGCGTTTAATCGCTGCTAAAATTTTCATGATTCCTCCGGTTTGAAATTTATCGCAACCGGAGATAATGCACCAGACGTACGGCCAGGTCAAAACGCCCCGTTACAGGGGCTCCAGCCAGACTGATAGTGACTCACTCTGGATTCTTGAGGAGGTCATCAACAACGGGCAGAAGCGAATCTGGAGCCAGGTCCTTGTCCAGTGTCACAACGGCTCCCAGCCTCTTGGCGACCCGATTCATGCTCCCTTGGAGGAAGCCCGATACCACCACCACCTTGAGTTTTGGATGTTTGGAGCGAACCGCCCGTAATACCTCGAACCCATCCACGTCGGGCATGCTCAAGTCGAGCGTCATCAAATCGAACTTCCTCTTTTCGAGCGCCGCCAATGCCTCTTTTCCCGATTTGCATTCGACTACAGAATATCCACCACTCTCCAAAAGAACTCGAAACCCTTTACAATGGTCTGGATTATCGTCAACAACAAGAATGACTCGCTCTTTTGTATCAACCATTTCTTACATTCCCCATAATTATTGATAACTACACCACTTTATCACGATTCGAAGCGCCATCTGAAAACGCGACACGCGGAGGGTTTCGCGGAATGGCAAGGCTACAAGAAAAGACATTGCCGAAACTGAATCGGCTCTACGCGCTGGAGGATTTGCGGAAAAAGCCGACCAAAGACACCGAAGTCAGCGGCGCTTAGGATGCCGCCGTCTCCATTCCGCCCGAGCTTCTTTCAACTCGATTAGATTTTTCTTCTGGTCGGCGCTCAAAAACTTGTCCCACTTATCGCGCAGTGTTTTTCCAAACTGAACCAAGTCTGCTTCGGTCATGTTGCGGAGTTTAGAGCGGAGGGATTCAAGCCCGTCATCGCGGAAGCCTTCACAACGGAGTCAACTCACTACAAAACGGGCTGACGACTATTTTTTTCGCAGCCATGACGATTTGGGTCGCCGTAGTCGTCTTTGTTGGTTTCGCTCGTTCGTATTTTTTGGCAGGTCTGTTCCACGCCAAACTTCCGAGTCCCTTGGTTCACATCCATGGGGCCATCTTCTCCTCCTGGATCATTCCTCTTGATCACTCAGGTCACCTTGGCAGCGCGGGCTTCACCCGAAGGGTCTTAACGTCCTGAGTGTAGTGCCATCCGGCCAATCGTGAAGTTGACAAACGGTTGACAAAACGGTTTTTTGAGGGAGAGCCCCGAAAAGGGGAAAAGTGAGAATCGGCGCGTATTTACTGGTGATTTGAATGGTGGCCCATTGGCCATAACAGCCTTCATTCAGCGGTTCGGAACGCGGGTTAACTGAGCATCTCTACGTGGACAGTTTCGGCGCTTGCCTGCTTGCCACCGCACGACCACACGGCGTGGGCGCGCTCAACGCTTAGAGGAAGAGTCTGACTCAACAAATTCTACTCTTTCTTCTTCCCATATTCGCATCATGCCCGGTCTGGTTGATTCCCTAAACATTTGCGCGGTCCTGCGATAATAACCAGCTAGTCCAGTTTGAGATAGCGGTAAGTTGGTAGCCATCTTCTCATAAGTCTCTGCTACGAAGTCATCAGCACGCACCAAACGCGGTACGGTTTTAATCATGTGAATGGCCCTCCAGGAAACAGTCTAACAAGGCCGGTCTTTCCGTGGGGGTGAAGTGACCAAGTTCTAAACAACTCAGGAATTTCCTGCAAAAGTAGCACGCGTTCGGAAAGCCCGATCAACGTTGCTTGGCCGTAAGCGATGCACTCTCCTTCTGTTTGGCTTGCAATTTCATGATTTTCTTAACAACCGTCAGGGGAACCTGTTTGAAATGTATTCTAGTTGCGGGCATTGCCGAATCCTCAGACTCCTGACGGTAACATAGCTCTGCACCTTTCAGGCATTCGGCCTCAGGTGTACTGCGCCACCCATTCAGCAAAGCTCGGCAGTTTCTCAATTTCATCCCGCGTTAACCGTATGCCTGTTGTATGGGTGATGGTTCCTGTCATCAATTCTCCTCGGCGGCAATCGCAATTGTGACTGTAGCCAACGCCCACTGTGCCTTCCGTCGAATAGGTCAAAGTCACGCTGCCGATCTTCTTTTCCCACGTGTCAAGGGCACGCTCTCCTAGCCAAACAACCCTCCACTTGTCCACCCCACACAGTTTCACTTTTTCAACTGTCCACCCAGAACTCCAGCCGTTCATTTCGCGGCAATACGAATTGGCATTTTGTTCATCGGGAAAACCGGAAGCGTCTTCGTATTCAGTTACGACCGGCACAGACTCTCTCAGCTTCACTCCCTTTTTCATGTCTGCGTTCTCCCCTACCGCTCGGAATTGCTCTGTTTGCCCAGCACGTACGCGGCGGCCTGAGAAAGCGAACAGATTTGCTGTATGACCGTCCGCGCTTGTTCATCGGACATAGCCGCGATGTTTACGGCAGCTTTAGGCTCATCAGACTTGATTATCGAGCTTATGATGGTTAGGTAGTCGTCTTTCAAAGAGCCGTTCGGAAAATCGTCGTGCCAAATGCTTCCAAACTCAGTGTCGTACGCCCCCCTCAACTTCTCTCGGGGTGCGCAGGAACTGTTGGCCAGAAAACGAACTGCTTTGCGAAGCTGCTCAGCGCAACGTGCTAGATTGTCTTTCACTGTAGCCTTTGCTCTGGTACAAACGCGCTTGACCTATTTCCGTGCGGACACCACACCAAACGCTCCCTGTGGTTCGTTGGTGCCCGTTGGTGACTACCAACTGTCTCACTATGTTGGCCATCTGGATAGACTTATCTAGTTGAGCAATATTGCTCAGTTTTTTGCGACATGTCTTATGTAGCGCCTTGCTCCCTGGTCTTTGTGTGAACTCCCTCTTTTGCCGTGGGCAAATACTGACGCTGATTGACATGCCGTGCAGCGCAGTTCAGGGCCGCCATGCGTTTACAGTCAGATCGTGTGTACTCCCCAATGTTCGGTGGCGAGCAAAGTTCCTCTGCTGTCAAGCTCGGACGCGAAGGCGGAGACGCTACGGTGCGACTTGGCGGTGGAGCAGGCGCAATTGCCGCAACCGGCGACCAACAGAATCAAAATTACGTAGATGAACGCACTGCCAGCAGTCTGGCGTTACTCGTTGTTCACGAGTTCTCAGCCAACAGTTGACTTGTGGGACGTGTCGACTTTCAAATTTCGTTCCCTAGTGGTAAAAAGTCTCACGGTGCGCGTCATCAAGCTAGCTTTATCTCAAGTTGTTCCATATCGCACAGTTTTGCGACATGTCTTAGAGTAGCGTTCCAAAGTGAAAAAGAAAGACCTGACGCCCAAACAAGTTTGCTCCGTCCGCTGTCCTACCTGTGGCGTCCCTTCCGGGAAGAGTTGCGTGCTGCATTCAGGTATGCCGCGCACAGAACCACACGTAGACCGGAAGCTCTCCGCGATTGACGCCATCCAAGGGAAATGACTTGACCGCCGTGAGAAAAAAAAAAGCTCGGTCACCTTGCGCAGATCGTGCGCCAGTGCCAGCGGCTGTTGCAGGGCAATGCGTCACAGCCCGTGATCTGCCGCGCACCGGTCGCAGCACGAAGCAGACTGCAAGCGGTAGGCCCGGTGTAAACCATCAAGCAGCAGCGGCAGCGGGTAGCCAGCGTCTATCGAACACTGATGGCACCGCGTCTGGATTGGTCACGGTCAGCCGGCCAATGAGCTTCGTGGCGATGCGCTGTGCTTCCACGTCAATCTTGGCCGCGCCGAGTTTTACATCTCGGCGTCTCACAGGCAAACGCGAAGAACTCGGCTTGCTGACGCGGCCACCGCATCCTGAATTTGTGCCGCAGTCAATCCATTGGCGAGCAACGAATCCACCAGCGGTTCCAGAAAGAAGCTTGCATCATCATCTTGCTACGAACAGCGCCAACTGCTTTGGGCTAATAGGCTTTCACTTGGGTTCTCCTTGCGCCGTCTCGCAGCGTGAAGAGGTTATCTCAGCGGGTTGTGGTGAGTGCAATAGAGCCATCGTACTTCAACAGTAACTGTAGGAATTAAAACCAACGGCGTGGTGTTGTTAAGCGGTTTCCAAAACGCCGCTAAGAAGGCCAGTCCCTTGGCGGGTTGCCCGAAGAATTCAGCTTGGCATTGCGGGAAAGCTCTAACACACTCTCAGCCCAATCCGAAACGTAGTGGCTGCCAGCCCAAGTATCGCGTATAACGGGCACTGCAACTTCGTAGGTAATCGCACCCTCAAGTTCGTACACCCTTGTGACTAGGCCGTCTTCATTGGTGTTGTGGTTGTGGAGCAATTCTCCCTTTCGGAACTTCGCATCAGCGGTCAGGGGACTTTTTTCAATACCTTCCCGAACGGATGCTGCTAGGCGGGGCTTCGCCAGTTCCTGCGCGACGTTCGATAGTGCCTTCTCATCAAGATGTTTCTTCGTTTGCTTATGGACCAAGGTTGACTAAGGATGGCACATAACTGGAAATTATACTGTGCGAAACAGTACAGCTTTTTGCCCTTGCGCTTCGGGTGACATCTTGGCGTTCCTTTTGAAGAAGGGCTGAAGCAGTACTCGCCAAAGAGAAACGGCAGACCACCGGGCAAGAAGGGCGAAAAGACTTCCGAAGTGCGAACGCACGGCAAGTGAGCAGTGGGTTGCCGGGCAACGAACTGCCCTTACCCGTGGCCGTGGATAGACTTGGACTAGAAATGATAACCCTTGACCCAGACCGCGTGGCTAAGCCGAGGCTTGGCCATTTCGTTCTTGACCCTGGACACTCTCATCAAGATGGCCAAGCCCGCTGAGGCTGGCACAGAACTGGAAAATATACTGTACGAAACAGGACAGCTTTTTGACCTTCTGTTAGTCACCAAACGCTTGGTCGATCTTCGCTCGCGTTGCGGACGCGTGTCGCCGGTGGCCGTCCACTCCTCTTTAGCGCTCCAGCTCATGAGTACCACGATGGACACAACCCAACCAACGGCGTATGCTCGCCGACTCGCTATTTCATCGCGATGGACAAGCAGCTATTCCAGGCGTACCCAAAGGCGAATTTGGCTGCAAGCGCCGCGCCCGCAGCGCACAGAATCCACCCCCACCAGGGAAAGGTCGGACGGGCTCATCTGGCAAACTACCTCAGCCCCATAATGGCAGAAAAACTAGAACTCGCGAATTCGGCAGATGTCACGAAGGTTTTTCGTTTGCACTGGGAAGTCCAGATGCTCTTCGGGTTTCGGAGCTTCGCCAAGATTGCCTCGAACTAATTGGTATGTCGCATTTTCAAATGCGAGTGCATCTGTGAGAGAAAAGAGAAACCTGTACTCATACTGCCACTCGTAACCTTTGAACTTCGATCTTGCGATCAGATCGGGCAGCGCCCAGCGCTCCTCAGGCCCCTGGCCTGGGTCGTAGTAAATAACCTTCCCAGCAAAAAATGTAGCATTCTGGGGGAGAGCTCGTTGAATCCGCCTGCAAAACGCTGCAATCTTAAGAATTTCTACGCACACGACCGCGCCGAATCGACTGCGAAGTTCCTCTGAGAAACAAGAGCTCGCGCAAAGCACAAAGATTTCGGCCTGCTTCGTTCTTGATTCCATTCGGAAACCAGGATGGATGCGAGAAGTCCCCTGGGTTTGATTGTTTATAAGCAGGCCTTCTGGAGGGCCAAAAACTAGATTGCCTTCCTTGTCATCTTTCCTGACCTTTTCGTCTTCGCTTTCGTTTTCATAGTCGCGAAAGTAGGCCAACGACCGAAAGCGCATTTTGCCGTCAAGGAACTCGTCAGCCCACCTGCGATCACTGAAGTATCTGTATAGGCTGTGCCGCATACGAACCGTTATCTCGCCTACTGGCGTTCAGCGTATTATGGAACACTTTTGGAACACCTTTTCTCACGTTCTGTCGGCCGACAATTTGTCGAGGATCTCGGGCAGAACATCGATCGTCAAATGGTCTAGAAACTGGGCGATTGTGCCGAATCGTTTCCTACAGCAAGGGCAACCGGCCACGGGGACGCCTTTGCCGCCCTGCGCAGCACTTGGCGGGTCATCCACAAACGTAGACAAGTCGTGACGCCGGATTTCCTTTTGTAATTCGCGGAGTAGAACGGATTTCTACACGGTGGACTCCTGATTGGTGTGCAGGAAGCGGGTGTTCTAGTGAATCTGCTCCATTTGGGCAATAAAGACACACGCTAATTGTCGTAAACTTAACAAAAATGTCCAGGAACCAGCCTTATGGTGGCCGCGAGAGTCGTCGAGTTCGGAGAGAACAAGCGCGTCAGCTCGCTAAAGAACTTCTAAAGACTCAGCGCGAATCCACGCCACGCACAAAGAGATATGGCAGCGACCTTTTTTGGGCGTTTGTCATCTCGCTGGTACATATCCCGTGGACCTACATCGTGCCTGAGGAAAGACCCTGGAGTATCGCTGTTGCTTGGGTGTTATGGATTTGTGCGTTTTTCTTCTTGGCGCGCCTGTTTTTGCGTTGGTCCTTTGACAGAAGTTGGCCTAGAATTGCACGCCTTGGCACAACTGCCGTAGCAAGCATGACGCTCTTGTATTTCGCGGCTAGTTCAATCTGGTCAGTCATGCAGCCTGTGTATTTATATGTTGCTCCGACTCGCGATTTGATCGACGGAGAACGGCGTGCCTTTTTTGTGATACATGAAGGGCCGCGAACTCCAAGCAACGTGGAGATAGAACTGCGCGACAACAAGTCCGGTGTCGCCGTAGTTGCAAAATTTGCTGAAATTGACGCCACACCGTCAAATCTTATAACGCTGCAATATTTCTGGTTTGCCCCATCAACACCATGGGATGAAGATTACACAATCACAATCGCATCCTTTGGAAACCCACGGGCCGTTCAGCATTTGATAGTGAGCGCAACTCATAAAGTGCTGCAGTATGCCGTGCAGGTGAGTGTCGATGGTTTGCGTAGACCAGTGATCCAATGTCGGGACAGCCTTCTGCCGACTAGCTACCACATCGCTGAGAATTCAAAGCAATCTTGCGACAGGTGGATGAAGATTCCACTCGAATTTGAGGATAGGCTTCAGCCGCCCGCTCATACCGTGCAGTTGCCAGACGGCTCCCTGACAATAATGAGGGAAGACGCGCCGACCCCGCAGCCCGGTTCCGAAACCCTGCCAGACACACGGCACTTGTCAGAGTGGCAGCGGTCGCAAATAGAGGCTGAACTGTCGAAGTATCCTGGCCACAAGATTCTAATAATGGCTTCGAGCGGGGGGAACACGTGGAGCTATGCTCAAGAGTTCAAAAAGGTTTTCACTTCAGCGGGATGGAGAGTAATCGGTCCCAACCGCGTTGAGCCCTTCTACGAGTCGATGATTGACGTGCAACTTTCCGCGAATGGGTCGCTCGGTGTAATGAAACCGGAAATCGCAGCGATACGAGATGGCTTCGCCAAGGCCGCAATTAAGCATAGGAAAAATGTGACGCTTGACCCAGAAGTGCCCGACGATATTGTGCTTTGGGTTGGCGCAAAAAGCCCTGAAGGCATCAGTCCAGACGATTGCGCTCCCTTCAGCTTCAAACACAAAGCCGGTGATGCCAAGCCATGCGCCTTTACCAGGGTTTCAAAAAAACCACTGACCCTTCCGCCACCGTGATGGAAGCTCAGGAAGGCGGAGGTGGCGGCGGGACTCGAACCCGCTAAGGTCGGCTTCGCAGGCCACCAACGCCTCTTTCCAGGAGCCGTTTTTCGGGATATGGAGGCGCGGCTCGGATTCGAACCGACGAGTGATAGTTTTGCAGACCGTTCCCTAAGGCCACTTGATGTGTCGGAGAGCACCTCACACATTTCTGCTAACATTGATGGAGCCTTTAGGGTATCCGAGCAAAAACATTGCCTGCTTATAGCGAGTCTCTTGCGCAAAAGATTCTTTCGGCTTTGGAGGAAGCATTTCCCACCAAAGTTTCGTCTCGCGACTTGAAAACCCGTGTGCCCGATTTTGCTGAGGTACCGGATAAGGAGTGGTCGCTTGCTCTTGATGCGCTGTACAAAATGCGATTTGTTGACGGTAAAACCTACCGGACGGGGGCACGAGGAACACTTGAGGCCATTGTAAATCTTGAGATCACTCCGCTCGGAAGAGAAGGTATTCGTAACAGAAGCCGGGAAGAAAAGTGGAAATCGTATTATGGGAATTTCTTCGGGCAGTTCGGAATGGAGTTCTATCAAAGATGGAAGCCGAAACTGGCGGCTGGAAGCGTAGGTGCGATCGTCGGCTTTCTGTTGCACCAAGACTTATGGACGAATGCGAAGAATGCCTTAGCGGGAACTCTACTCGGGATTGCGATTTTCGCGATTACTGATCTCTTTCGGGTCCCGTGGCTGATTCACAAGAGGACTTTGAAGCTAGAGCAAGCGGTAAGTCACAAGGGGTTTGCGATTTTGGGCTTGAGCGTGCTTGGTATAATACTCGTCGGTGTGCTGTATCTGACCGCGCCGCGTTGGATTCCGACTAGGCATCGTTATGCGCTTTCAACGCAAGACTCTCAGTATCCCGGTTTCACGAATACGCTCCACGTCTTTAAGAACCTTTCGGCGTTGACGCCGAATAAGAAATGCCTGATTCGACTAACGGCTCCTCAAGAAAACAGAGAAGTTCTTTCCATCCTGCGGGATTTTGCCGGAGATTTCTGCGATGTCGAGACTCCGTATAACTCCGCTGCGCCCGTTGAAGAAATTCTGGACGGCTCCGTGAATGATGCAATCGTCGTCCACATGGCGAATGAAGGCAGTTCCAAAGAAGGCAGTCCGAGAGAACTAACTTTTATGAACGACATGGGCAACGTCTTTTCAGTTAGACGAAAATACGACTTGCCTCCAGGTTCTCCAGACGGGCTTATCTGGCTTCAAATCGGACGCGGGTACCCGTGGAGAAAGGATGGAGGGGAAGCGGGAACGTCGAACTAGTCAGCGGCAACCCGGCTGATTACATCGAGATTCTACGCGGCGTTTTTCTTTGCTACGTTTGCTACGTCGCGTCTTCCGACTACACCTAGAAATTCTCCGCAGCCCTACTTGAATCCGCTGCCTAATCGTTTCTAAGTCCTTTTGAAAACGCCTGTTCGCTAATGGCTACGGACGTATCAGGAAGAAAAGTGGCTTCGGATCGCCTTGGTCGCCTTTATCGCAATCGGATCAGCCCTGGCGCTGGTCCGGATCTTCTACGCCGCAAGTTTCAGTGTTGCTAGTGCTAGCGGAGGTAAGGTTTGGTGTTCGTTGCTGGGACACGTTCCCCGAGCGGACAAATGGTGGGTCAATCTGAGGGGCAATTTGGAGGGTTCGGCTTTAATCGTAAGTGCAACGGTTCAAACGGTTTATCTCACGATTTGATTCATATTCAGAGTCTGGAGTCCTACCAATTGGACGATCTCCCAGCCGATGGGAGGAAAAAGAAACCGCGGCAGGATCCCGAGGCTCGGGAGGGCCACGATTCTTCTTATCTAATTTAATCGGGATTCGCTGGGGCGTCAACCGCGAGCGGAAGTGGCTGGAGTCGAATTCGCTTCTCCCGATGCTGCCTCGGGTACCATTTGACCTTTGTGCATGGTGAACTCCTGACCGCCCCAGGTGATGCGGTTGGAAGCGAAGCTCGCGAGCCAGACGGCCGAATAAAGCGCGTCGCGCAGCGGTACGAGCCAGAGTTTGCGGCGAAGCACCTCATCGCCGACTCCCCAGACGCCCACGGTCCAAGCCATGACGTGCCGCAACACAAGGTAGGCCAGCAAGTAGGCGGCGGCGATCCACTTCGTCGGGGCCACAAACGCCGCCAACAGTGACCACGGAAGGCCGAGCGTAAAGATCAGCGCGAAATAAGAGAGCGGGCGGCAGAGACGAACGGTCCTCGCCCAACGCAGCTGATGCTCCCAGAAGCCCTTGGCGGTTTGCGCGGCGTACATGGTCCAGACGGACTCACGCGAAAGAAGAACGCGTCCGCCGGCATTGGCGATGCGCAGACCCAGTTCGTAGTCGTCTGCAAGCAGGCCTGCGATCGACTCAAAACCGCCGATTTTGGAGAGCCAGCGCTTGGTGGTGACGATGGAAGCGCCGAGAGCAAAATTGATGCCCTCGGTCAACTCCGCCATCAGCACGCCCGCGAAAAAATCACTGGATGCGCCGACGGCTTCCAGCTCTGCGCCAAGATTTTTCTCGGCGATGCCGCGATAGAAACAGGTCACCGCGCCCGTGCTTTCGTCGACGAAGGGAGCGACGACTTCGCGCAAATAGTTTGGACCGACGCGAACATCCCCATCCGTGAGGACCAGGATTTCGTGCTGCGCTTCACGAGAGAGCCGTGCGAGCTTGTTGACCTTGCGATTCGCCCCCAAATTGTCCGCGCCAACAAGCAGACGAATCTGGCGGGCGGGAAATTCGGCGATCAAGCGGCGGATGAGCGGAACGGCCGGATCTGAGGCGTCATTCACAGCAAAGAGAATTTCATAGTCGGGGTAATCCTGGCGGCAGAAGCTCGAATAATTTTCATAAGTGCCGAAATCCACGTCTCGGACCGGTTTCAGCAAGCTCACGCCCGGAGTGTAGTTTCGCAACTTGTGCCTGCGCGCGCGGCGAAAGAAGCGCCAGGCGGCAAATGTAGCCGCGAGGTAATAAGCGAGTGGCGCCGCCGCCAGCAGAAGCACCGTATCGCGCCATCCTGAATGAAAAATCGTCACGCCGAGATTCTCTTCCTGTTCCTGAGATTTCCTGGATAGGATCGGTTGAGCGCTGCTTCACTAGCTTGCCACAAAGTGAAAGCGTGCGGTATTTCCCAGCAAGGAATTGGCGCAGGATGCGCACGGTGACGGAGAGGTTTCGAGTTTCTTGACACCCCACTCAGCTTGGCGCGGAATCCAGAAATCGAACGAGACCGGGGCATGGCCAGCCACGTTTTTTAGTGCGCCCCTCCCCCGCTCACTTCGGGGATTAACAAGCCCTTCCTGACGCGATAGACAGAGCCGCGCCACACGATCTTATTGGAGAAAAAACCTCCAACCCAGACCACAAAACTGATGGCATCGTGCAATGGAACCAACCACAGTTTTCCCGCTATCTGAGAATCGCCGAGGCCCCAGACGGCCGTAGTCCAAACCACTCCGAGACGCAAAATCAAGTAGGCGACGGCGTAAGCAATGGCGACGCTTCCCCATCCCGAAGCAGTGGCCAACGCCACGGCCAGAAGAGTCCACGGCAACCCATGGGTGAGCAACATTCCGACATATCCCACGGGACGCACGTTCCGAAGGCCGATGGACCATCGCAGTTCATGCTTCAAAAATTCGCCAAAGCTTTCGTCGGGAAGGACCATGTCTACAGGTTTTCGCATCAGCTCGACCCGGTAGCCCAACTCCGAGATGCGGTTGCCCAACTCGAAGTCGTCCGAGTGATGATTCACCATGGACTCAAAGCCGCCGATTTCCGACAGAACTTTCTTCGTGGTCGCCATCGTCCATCCAAAGGCAAACCGCATCTTGCCTTCGAGTTTGCGCGCAACCAAAGCTGCCGGCGCCGAATCGGTGTACATTCCGAGGTCGTCTAACGCGGAGACCAGGCCCCTACCTGAGATGCCGCGGTAGAGCGCAGTAACCACTCCCACTCGCGGATCCGAGAAGGGCGCCACCACGTTGCGGAGATAGTCGGTTTCCACGCGCACGTCGCTATCGCTCATAACGATAAGCTCGTGCTTGGCTTCCTGAACCAACTGGCAAAGGTTATTCACTTTGTTGTTGGCACCCAGGTTCGCCACCGCGGTAACGAGCCGTATAGAGCACTTGGGGAAAGACTGCTGAAGTTTTCGGATGACCGGGATCACCGGGTCATCGCGATCGGCCACGGCGAAGACAATTTCGTACTTCGGATAATCCAAACGGCAAAAGCTGGCGAAGTTCTCATAGGCTTCACGGTCCACGTTGCGGACGGGCTTGACGATGCTCACCGGAGGCACAAAGGAAGGATTGACAGGCGGCAGCCTGCGAAGCCCCTGGAAATACTCCAGGACGCAATAAAACGACAAAAGGTAATAGGCCAACGGAGCGAGCGCCAAAATGAGGATAGCCAAGCTAATTATTGAGAGCACGGACTGCCTCTTCGAGCAAGCTTATTAGACTTCAGTGGCCAAATCCCGGGACTCCGTCGCGAATCGCAGGAATCATCGAGACCGTGGAAGGTGCGCCCCCGTTCGATGACCACAGCTTAGAACCTGCACGCACGATTACGGCACGTTGCCTTGATTATACTGATGCTTGTTGCAAGTGGAAGGATGTTTTGCGCAGAAGGTCATGGTCTGCCAACACACTATGTGGTCAACGAACTTGGCCTGCGAAAGTCAGCGCTTGCCGAGCCAGACGAGCGTGACGCCGATGCAAACGATAAGCACTCCGGCCCAGCGGCGGGGAGTCACGCGTTCCCCCAGAAAAAGTTTTCCACCGAGCGCCCCGGCCGCATAGTTCAGCGCGGTGACCGGGACGACGAAGCTCACGTTTTCGATGGAAAGCACTGCCAGTAAGGAGAAAAAAGCCAGCGCCATCATGGAAATCCCGATCCACATCCAGGGCAACTTCATGGCGCGCAAGATGACGCGGGCGACCGCAAGTGGGCGAAAATCCTTTACTTCTCCGACGTGTTTCATGGCGCGCGTGACACAAATCTCCCCGCCCGTTCCGCTAACGACAACAAAAAATAAAAGCAGAGCTTCCCTCATGTTCAGTGCACCTCGGTAGTGCGCGGGGGAGTGTTCCCGACGACGAAAACTCCGAGACAGATGACGACAATGCCCGCCCAGTGCAGAGGCGAAATCCTCTCGCCCAGGTAGAAGTAACCCAAGAGCGCGACGACAAGCAGCGCGACCGAAGACGCGGGCTGAACGTAACTGAAATCGGCCCAGGAAAGAATCAGCATGTAGGCCACGAAAAATGTGAGCAGAGAAGCGACGCCGAGCCAAATGTAACCGGACATGAAAACACGCGAGACCACGTGCGGCAGTTCGGAAGGCGCCCAGGTTACCACCGCGCCGACATTTTTCATTCCCTTGCCAAGCATCACATTTCCTAGAGGGGCGAACACGATCATGATCAAAAGCATGCAATATGTCTTGAAGTGCAGGCCGGCCCTAGAAGTCATGCAAGGCGCGCGCCCGACGTGAGGATAAACGGCCGATGGTGGTATTGGACAGAAAACAAGCGAATGGCACTCCTCGGTTTACGCGATCGCATCTGGTAAAACCACCAGAAGCTCAGATTCCATCACAGATTTTCCTCCTTCATTATGACATGATTTTCGGAGGCCTCCCAAACGCGGCTCTTGGTCTCCCCTGCTGTTCTTTGCCTCCCGGCCCACTCCCTGATCCGGATTCGAACCAAGCCGCCAAATGAGCTCGATAGGGCGCTTTTGGCAGAGTGAAATTCGCGGCTATTTGCTATCCTTTTGAAGCTAGCAGTACACTCCGCAAATATTCTGAAAGGACCGGCTGCTGAAAAAGGAATGATCGCCGCCCTGAACCGGTTGCCTGGCATTCCGCTCCCCGGACGTGGAATCGTAAACACCGGCCAACGTGTCGTTCCGGCGCCGCCAAGAAATACACGCTTGCTCCTTCCCACGCGGGGGCCTGCATGACGACAGCTGTTCTCGTTTACGTTTTCCTGGGCGTGGCCGCCATTCCTTTCATATATTACTTCCTTGCGCTTTACAGTTCGTGGCGATTTTTCCGGCAAGCCAGAAAACCGAGTCAGCCTTCGGACTACACGCCCCCGGTCAGCAATCTAAAACCGATCCGTGGCTTAGATGCCGAGGCTTACGAAAACTTCGCAAGTTACTGCAAACAGGACTATCCCGACTACGAGCTGCTTTTTGCCATCGGCGACGGTGACGAGGCCGTTCTGGAAGTCATCGAAAAGCTGAAACGCGATTTTCCGCAGCGGCGCATTCGAATAGTCCACGTCTCCGGTCATACCGCGCCCAACGACAAAGTGGTGAAACTGGCCAGGCTGGTGAGCGAAGCACAAAACGAGGTTCTGGTCATAAACGACAGCGACGTGCGCGTCCGGCCGGACTATCTTCGTTCGGTGGTCGCGCCTCTTCGCGATTCCAAAGTGGGTGCCGTCACGTGTCTGTATGTGTCCACGCAAGAGCACACGCTGCTCCAGAAGCTTCAGTCTATCGGTATGATTTGCGACTTCTATCCGGGCATTTTGGTGGCGCGGCAACTGGACGGTGTGAAGTTTGCGTTCGGACAGACCATTGTGACCACCAGAAAGCATCTCGCGGGATTCGGCGGCTACACCGCGATTGAAAGGCGCCCTGCGGATGATCTGCTTGTCGGGCGTCTTGTTGCTGAACAAGGTTTTGAAGTGGAGCTCTTGCCGTACGCCGTGGAGACGGTCGCTGATTTTCGATCCTTGCGCGAATTTTTCTTTAAGCGCCTGCGCTGGATGACGGTAATGCGCCACATGCGCCCGTGGGGACACCTTGGACTAATTTTTACGCAAGGATTAGCGTGGTCAGTGGCCGCGGTGGCGGTTCATCCCACTCCGCAAGTGGCACTGTTTTATCTCGGCGGATACACATGCGTGCGCGTTGCCATGACCTGGTTAATCGGTGTTTGGGGGATGAAGCAAAAGCGTATCTGGCGAAAGATGGCGCTCGTACCGCTTTGGGACGCGTGGGCCTTGCTGATCTGGCTGCTCAGTTTCGGCCGCAAAAGCATTCGCTGGCGCGACATTGACTATCGTATTCGCGAAGGCTTGCTGGTTCCCGTAGCTCCGCCTGCTCCGCAAAAGTGAGCGCGCAAGCGAGGCCCGCTCCTACTTCACGCTTCAACCGTTTGATGAGCCGTTTTTCTTGGTGCGAAAGAAAAATCGGCAGAGGACTATGGGAGTGAAGATCGCTGTAGCCGGGGCCGGCATTTACGGCGCGACGGCGGCCATCCGTCTGGCCGACGAGGGCCACCAGGTCCATCTCTTCGACCCCCTGGGCGTGCTGCGCGCAGCATCCGCGATCAACCAGTACCGCGTTCACGCCGGCTACCACTATCCCCGCAGCGCAGAGACGATCCGCGAGATAGCCGAGGCGCGCGCGGAATTTACGCAGACTTTCAGGGGCGCCATCGTGCGAAACAGTCTTCATTTCTACGCGATTCCCAAAGAGCACTCTCTCACTCCGCCGGACTTATACGAGCGCGTGATGAGCAAGCATGGACTCTCGCTTCGGCAATGCCGGCCAGCGTGGATGAATTTCGATTTCATCGACAGATGCTACCAAGTCGAGGAAAACATCTATGATCCGGATCTGTTGAGGGGGCTAATCGAAGCTCGCCTGACAGCGCTAGGGATTGGCCTGCGGCAACATCCATTTACCCCGGAGATGCGGCCCGACTACGAGTTTGTAGTGTGGGCTACTTACGGCTTGGGCCCCGGCGGCGGACTCTTCAAAGCCGCCAAGTACCAAGTCGCGGAAAAAATGCTAATCGAACTCCCCTCCAAATTGCAGGGCATCGCGCTGGTCGTCGTGGATGGACCGTTCACCGCCTTCGATCCCTATGGCAGCTCTTCGCGTTCTCTGTTCGGCTCAGCAAAGAATACAAATCATTGGACCACAACCAGGGCCGGCGAACCGATTCCCGAGCCTTACGCGGGCATATTGAACAAGCCCGATTTCGAGGCGGTGTCCTTCACGCGCTTTGAAACCATGCGCGCGGATTGCTGTCTCAGCGTGCCCGCGGCAAAGGACGCGGTTTACATCGGCTCGCGTTTCACGATCCGCGTGGTGGAAGACAATCCGGAGCACGACCGCAGAATCCTCTACGTCCGCGAAGGCGCGCCGGGCGAAATTCACATTTTCTCCGGCAAGGTGGTTAGTGCGGTGAAGGCCGCTCGCCTCGTTTGCGAAATGGTTCGAGGAAAACGTCATGCTTGACGGACGTTCCTACGTAATCCTCGGCCGGGGACGCTGGGCCGCAAGGATCGAGGACATACTGCAATCGGAGGGTCGCCGCGTCGAGACCAACCCAGAGACACGGCGCGCTTCGGGCGAACGAGACGCCGCCTATAGGTCGCGTCTCGCCGAAGCCATGCGCGCGAGCGACGCACAGATCGCGTGGCTCGCGGTGCTACCCGGTCCTCATATTCCCATCATGATCGAGGCGGCGCTGGACGCGGGCCTCCACGTGGTAGTGGAAAAACCGTGGGAAGGCTCGCAGCGCGAGACCGCATCACTTACAGCGAGGGCCAAAGCACTCCACCGCCTCATTGCCGTGCATTTCGAGTATTGCCTTCTGGAAGAAGTCGAAAGGTGGCGCAGAGATTTTCACCCGGGAACAGGGCTTCGTTTCGGAGGCCATTTCTTTTTAAGCAGGCCCGATCATACCGGGATGCCGGCGATGGCCAACCTAGGCTCTCATCTGCTCGCGATACGGGCGTACGGAATTCCCCAGTCCGCGGTGCTGGAGATTCGCTGCGGCTACGAGCAGCCAGATGAGCGCTGTGTTTGGCTGGAGAGACGAAACACCCGCGTGGCATTCATCGATCTTCTGTCCCAGAAGGAGCCCATCATTCAGCGCTTCATCGCCAAAGTGGAAGGATCTCTGGAGGGAGCAGACTTCCCTCTTAATCTGGAATTTGCGTTGCGCGTTTCAAATGACACCCCGGCTCTCCGCTGAGAGCCGGCGTCAAGGGGCCATGGAAATGCTACCGATGCGAATGCTTCTTGGTTTTCTCCACGGGCTCGCTGGCCGTTTGGACTCGCGATGCTCCCAAAGAGTTCCTCGCGGTCTTGCTCATCTGCAAGCGCCGGTCATTGCGCGGCTCCCGCCAGTTCACTTGGGGCAACATTAGCGAGCCGTCCGCCCGGTCGCGGTACTTGATTGCGATGTTCATCAGCGAGTCCAGCAAGGAATCGGAGAGCAGATGCGGCTTCAAACCCAGATCGATCAGCTTCGAGTGTTTGGCGTTGTAGTAATGCTCCTCGGCTTCAACGCGCGGATCCTGCAGGTGGTCGACCTCAACGTTTAGGCCGAGCTTTTTGCCCGCAGCCACGGTCATCTTCGCAAGGTCACGCACTGAGAACTGCTCGGTGAATTGGTTATAAACTCGGCATTCTCCGCGAGCTGCCGGGTTTTCACAGGCGATCTCGATGCAGCGCACCGTGTCGCGAATATCCAGAAATCCTCGCGTCTGGCCACCCTTTCCGTAAACGGTCAGCGGCTGTCCGATTGCTGCTTGAATGCAGAAGCGGTTCAGTACCGTGCCAAATACATCGTCGTAGTCGAAACGGTTGATGAGCGCCTCGTCCATGGACGTCTCGTCGGTCATCGTGCCATACACCACACCCTGGTTGAGGTCCGTCGCGCGCAACCCCCAAATCTTGCAGGTGAACATGATGTTGTGGCTGTCGTGTACTTTCGAGAGGTGATAGAAGGAGCCTGGCTGCTTCGGAAACGGCAGGATGTCTTTCCGCCCGTTGTGCTCAATGGCGATGTAACCCTCTTCGATGTCGATGTTCGGCGTGCCGTACTCCCCCATCGTTCCGAGCTTGACCAGGTGACAGTCGGGCCGGTACTCGCGCAGTGCAAACAGCAGATTCAGAGTGCCCACCACGTTATTTACCTGTGTAAAGACGGCGTGGCTGCGATCAATCATTGAGTAGGGAGCGGAGCGCTGCTCGGCGAAGTGCACAACCGCGTCAGGCTCGAACGCGCGCAGCGTCGAAGCTAGAAACTCGTAGTCGCAAACATCCCCGTAGAAAGACTCGATGGTCTTGCCGCTCACCGCCTGCCAAACGCGCAGACGGTCGGAGAGCGGACGAATAGGAGTCAGAGTCTGGGCATTGAGCTCGTGGTCCCACAGACGGCGGACAAAATTGTCAACGATGGCGACGGAATGCCCTTGCTTCGATAGATACAAAGCGGTTGCCCATCCACAATAGCCGTCCCCTCCAAGCACAGCAATCTTCATCGTTCCTCCTTAGTGAAATCCCTCTGCGTCAATATGATCGCTTGGCGCGGCACACTTCTCCTGTGCCAGCCTGACCTGGGATGACTAGGCTACCTGGGAGCGCCCGACTACATTCTCCGCCGTCTATTTCTCCATACAGTATACGTGATTAGAGCCGGAATACGTCCTTTCGTCCTATGAAAACTATGATGAACGACCGCCCTAGTTAGATACAGCAAACGCTCCTCTTTCTACAATCAAGCCAAGGCCAAGGCAAACCGCGAAACAAGAAGATGGCCAAAAACGCCATCTCCGAGCGAAAAACGATGCGACCCACATGAATCGCTCCCGCAAGGAGCAGGACCGCTAGCTTAGCTAGAGATGCCCGTCTTTTCCTGTATCCAAGAAGTCCGTGAGGGAGACGGCCCGGCCTGAATTCGCCATTTTTTCATCCACAGGAAAAGCAGCAGCAGACCCCACAAGTGGTAGCCGATGTTTACCCGGCGCGCCAGGTGCAGGCGCACCAACTCCTGGATCATGCCCGGCCTGAAAAGCGCCTTGTTCTCCGCAAGCCCTTCTTGTATGGCATCGAGCAGAAGGTCGCGCAACGGACCGCGGAGCCATTCGTGCGCCGGAATGTCGAAGCCAACCTTCTTCCGCCGCAGGATCATCTCGGGAAGCCTGCTGTTCATCAATTGCTTGAGAACTATTTTCTGACGCGAGCCTTCGATCTTCAAAGAGGGCGGCAAAGTCGCGGCAAATTCCACGATGCGATGATCCAGAAACGGCGGCCGCACTTCCAGCGAATGCGCCATGCTCATGCGGTCGACTTTGTTCAGAATGTCGTCTGGCAGAAAATATTTTTGGTCCCACCAAAGATACGGAGACACTCCGTCATGCGTCGCCGGTGAATTGCACAGTTCGCCAAGAACACTATCAAGAGAATTTGGCAGGGGAACCGAGGAAAGAGAACGCACTTCGGCCCCGGAAAAAGTACCGTTCCAATAAACGTGGGCCTGTTCCGGAGACATCAGACTTCCCTCCAGGAACCGCTTCGCCATATATTCGCGGCTGATCTTGTCATCCGACACAGGCCAAAGCCGAGCGAGCCCAAGGCCCGCGCGAAGCGACCACTTCGGCAACCGCCGCATCGGTCGCGCCAGCTGATTCGCTCGATACGTCAGGTAGCCGCCAAAAAGTTCGTCGGCGCCTTCCCCGCTCAGCGCGACGGTCACCGCCGTCCGGCTCATCTTCGACAGGAACCAAACCGGCAAAGCTCCGGCATCCGAACTGGGCTCATCGGAGTAATAAGCAAACTCCTCGATTGCGCCGCGCAGATCAGTCCCGGGATGCAGATCGAATTCCTGATGATCCGTGCCGTACTGCTTCGCGGCGCTCCGGACGTATACCGTTTCATCAAAACTTCTTCCCAGAAAAGAGACAGAGAGCGTCTTTATGGGCCTCGACGAAGCAGTCGCGGCATAGTGCAAGACCGTCGAAGAATCGATGCCACCGCTCAACCACAGCCCGAGAGGCACGTCCGAAAGTAAATGCTCGCGAACGGATTGCTGCAAGAGCGAGTCGAGTTCCTCACAAGCGGAGTCGAGCGAGCATTCGCGAATCGGACCCGCCGGCAAATTCCAATAACACTCGACGCGCACTTTTCCATCCAGCCATTCGAGCCACTGTCCCGGAGGCAGCTTCTCGATTCCCTCCACCAGGGTCCACGGGCAAGGAACATAGTTGAGCGAGAGGTAGCAATCGAGACCCGCGAGACTCAAGCGCCGCTCGAATTCAGGATGAACGAAAATGGTTTTAAGTTCAGAACCGAAGAAGAGATCTTCTCCGCGCCGCGCGATGTAAAGCGGCTTTATACCCATGCGGTCGCGCGCCAGAACGAGCCGGCGCGACGATTTGCTCCACAATGCGATCGCGAACATGCCCCGCAAACGCGAAAGACATTCCGTGTCCCATTCGACAAATGCGTGCAGCACGGTCTCGGTATCGGAATGCGAGTGAAAGCGGTGCCCCAGCTTCAGGAGCTCGCCGCGCACCTCGAGATGATTGTAAATTTCCCCGTTGAAGACAAGCGCGGTGTCGCCATCATCGCTAACGATGGGCTGGTCTCCGCCCTGGAGATCAATGATTTTCAGGCGTGTCGCGCCCATCGAAACAACGCTGGAGCGAAACACTCCGCTCTGGTCAGGCCCGCGATGTGCCAGAGTGGCAGTGGCGCGTTCAATGCGCTCAGGTTCAGGCGCCCAGTTTTTATGTGTAAAGCCGGCTATCCCGCACAAATTCAAGCACCTTTCGCCCGCCGGCGAAATCACCCGGCGCCTCAGCCAACGCTTTCCCGGCGGCTCGTCTCGCAGAACCGCACCCTGGCAGGATACATCCCTTATCCCAACGCAACCAGCGCTACGCCCGCGCACACCAGCACGACACCCGTCCAGCGCGCAGCGCTCACCTCTTCACGCAAAATATATTTCGCCCCAAACGTTCCGACCACGTAGCTCAAAGCCGACGCGGGAATCACAAAGCTGATCGGCTCCCACGAGAGCAGCAGCAGCAGCGCATAAAACGACAGCGCCATCAACGGCACGCCTGCCCAAAACCAGCCGTTGCCTAAAGCTCTGCCGAGAAATCGCAAAAGCTCCTTAGGCCGCAAGCGTTCCGGTTCGCCCGTCACCTTCATCCCGCGCGTGATGGCAATCTCACCGCCAGTGCTCCCCAGTATGAGGAAGGAGAGGAACACGACGACATGCATCATGCCAGCGCCTCTCGGGTCACCGCGGTTGTGCGCGGCTTCGTTTGCCCAACGAGCAGCACCCCCACGCAAATCAAAGCCACTCCAACCCACCGCCGAGGCGAAACCGCTTCGTGCAGAAACACCACCGCAAAAAAGGTGAGTAAGGCGTAGCCAAACGCCCCCGCAGGCATCACGTAACTGTAGTCCGCCCAGCTCAAAACCGTCATGTAGCTGAGCATGAATCCGCAAAGAAAAAATATGCCGACCCATAACGTTCCGCTGGTTACCGTCATCCTAAACGCGTGCTGAAGCCCCGCCGCAGACAGCTCTACCCTGCCAATGCGCAGCATGGCGCGTTTCAGCATCAAGTCACCGGCGTTGGCGCAAACCACCATCACGCACACCATAACCAGAGTCTTTATGCGCAGCCTGCCCTCTGTTGCCATTTTGTCTAAAGTTTTAGTCGTTTCCGGACGCCGAAGGCGTCTCCGGCACGGAAATCATGGGCTTCGGCGCGTCGCCGCCCTGCCGTACCCACTTCAAACGCTCGGCGCGTAGCTTCAGAAAGCTCGTAGCTTCCTCATAGAGCCGCTTGCGCTCGTGCCCGTCCCACAAGGCTTCCTTCACGATGCGCCACGCCACACGCGGCCGGAAGTAGTACTCATCATAAAAACGGTTCACGCCGTCCATCATCTCGGCTTTCGAAAGATGCGGATACTCGATGTGCGGCAGTTGGTGTCCGCCGGAATCCGCGAGCGCTTCCACCTTCAGGAAGCCTTCCTTGGCCATCGAATCATACAGCTCGGTCCCAGGCATGGCATGGGCCAGCGAAACTTGTATGGTCTCGCAATCCAGTTCCTTGGCGAAATCAATCGTCTTGTTGATGGTCTCTTTCGTCTCGCCCGGCAATCCGATAATAAAATCGCCGTGCACCTTGATTCCCACCTTTTTGCAGTTTTTCATGAACTCGCGCGCCATCTCTACGGTCGCGCCTTTTTTGATGTTTTTCAAAATCTGCGGATCGCCAGATTCGAATCCCACGATGAATAGCCGCGCGCCGCCCTCCGCCATGGCTTTCAACTCTTCATACTTGCTATGGCACCGCGCCGTGCAAGACCACTGGAATTTCAGCGGCTTGAATTTTTGGCTCAGCTCGATGGCTCGGTCTTTTCGAATATTGAAGGTATCGTCGTCGAAGAAAATCTCTTTCATCTGCGGGAAATACTCGAGCGTGTTTTTCACTTCCTGGACGACGTTGTCCACAGATCTTGTCCGCCAAGCGTGACCCGAAACCGTCTGCGGCCACATGCAGAACGTGCATAGCGCCGGGCATCCCCGCGTCGTATAGAACGACACGAACGGATGCAGCAAAAACGGCACGTTGTATTTTTCAATCGTCAAATCACGCTTATAAGTGTCAGTCGCAAACGGCAACGCATCCAATTCCGCGGTGTGCAGCTGAGGCCGCGGCGCGTTATGGACCACCTTGCCGTCCTTGCGGTAGCTCACGCCCATGATCTGCTCGATTGGTTTCCCGTGTGCGTACTCCGTCACCGAGTGATCAAATTCTCCGCGCGTTACAAAATCTATGTCCGCGCTCGCCATGAGCGTCTCGTCCGGCTTGATGTGCCCATGCGGCCCGACGAACGCAATTTTCAGTCCAGGGTTGCTTTCCTTGATCTTGCGGATCAGCTTCACGTCGCTCGCGAACCCGACAGTGGAGGTGTACAACACCAGAAATTCGTAGTCCTTCGCGATCTCGATGGTTTGCTGCCAATTCACCTTGTGAGGCGAAGCGTCTAGCAAGCGGCTTCCGGGAATTAGTCCAGCGGGGTAGGACAGCCACACCGGGTACCAGTACGACTCAATCTCGCGCGTCGCGGGCCACCGCGAGCTGGCTCCGCCATCAAAATTCTCAAAACTCGGCGGGTTCATCAACAGCGTTTTCATGACATCCGGCATTCTTCACCCTCAGTTTCTTCGAATACAGCCTCGAAGCTGCAAGATTTTTCCGTTTTGCGCCCGGACTGCATCTGGGGCCGCGCCTGCGGCTGGCCCAGAACTACCCTCATGTTTGGATAACAGTTTACCATTAAATGGGCCGTAAAGCCCCGACACTTCAGGCCGGGGTGGCCGCAGACATAAGGCTTGCGTTTCTCATGGTTTAGTCATAAATTCTCCGCGTCCTGAAACATGGACCCAGGGCCGGATAAGCCCAATGTGAAGCCTGTGGAGATGCGGCGCAGTGAGGCTGATCTGTGAAGCAGGAACCCTCCGAAGCGTCCATGCGAAACTGCCATGGCGCCGTAGGAATCCACGCCATTAATGGCGTGGAGGATGTCAACTGAGTTGGTTGCATATGCTCAATTCTTTGTGCCAATTGGCCCTTTTCTGCATCGAAAGGCCATCTGCTGTATAAAAACCGTGTTCGCTTGTTCGCCGTTTCACTAACAGGCCCACTCTATGTGCAGCCAGCCGAACACCTCAGCCGCATCAACACGCTGCTCGGCGCCCACACATAGCCTTTCAAGATTCCTGGCGGGCGGCCCGTGACGTTTCTTCTGCGCCCAGCACTTCCGATGTTGCCGCTGATAGCACGTCCCAGATTCGCGGGATCCACTCGAGATGTTCCGGTTTCATCAGCACGGAACGCAAGCAAGTCATAGTTTCACGATCGCGCTCGATCGCGCCCAGATTCTCGCCCCAAAAGACTACCGGCATCTCCGCCACCGCGAGATGCAAATTGCGCTTCGCCGCAGCATCGAAGATCCTGCGGGAAAGTGTGGACATCTCGCTTACGCTCTTGGCACGCGGAGCAAAGATCACGATGTCCAGCTCCGGCCGAAAGGCCGCAGCGAATCGCTCATCCTTCTCGATCCTTTCGTAAAAAATCAGCGCCGCCGCCCGGCCGCGTTCCAACCCGCGCGCGAATTCCCCGCCCCGCGCCAGCGGCAAAAGCTTTTGCGTCGTCCACAGCGCAGCCGCCGCGGCGCCCGGCCGGGAGCACTCCAAACTGATCTCGCCCAAATGCAGCTCCGCGGAACTGAAATAGGTGTACGGAGAATCGTGTTTGTAAAACCGGCCCGCAGACGGATCGCGAAACAACACACAGCCGCAACCGTACGGTTGCAATCCATGCTTGTGAGGATCGATGACGATCGAGTCGGCCTCCCCGATCCGCTCCAAGCTCCGCGTGGCTTGCTCTCCCAAATTCCCCGCCAGTCGAAAATAGCCGCCGTAAGCGGCGTCCGCGTGAATCCGAAAACCGTGCTTCGCGCGCAAGCCGAGAATCTCCGGCAGTGGATCGACGGACCCGGTTGCCGTGGTGCCCAGCGTTACGACTACCGTGCCCACGTCCCCGCCCGCCACGCACCTTGCCAAAGCGTTCAGGTCCATCCGCCCGCGCGCATCACTGGGCACACACTCAAATTGCAATTGCAACACCGCGCTGATCCGTTTGTGCGTATAGTGCGCCTGCTGGCTGGCCAGAATTTTCTTTCCGGGATGCATCTGCGAAGCCACCCACAGCGCCTCGAGATTCGCTATCGTCCCGCCGCCGCACAAGTGCCCGAGAAACTCTTTCCAGCCAAACATCGCGGCAATTTCCGCAACCGCTTCCTTCTCCATCGCGGAACTCGCGCGCCCACCGTCGAGCGCGTGATTGTTGGGATTGATCCACATGGCCAGCGCATAAGCCAGGCGCGCCACAGGATGCGGCGGCTTAAGCATTTGCCCCGCATACAAGGGGTGAAAGTAGGGATAATTGTCGTGCAACCGCTCGGCAGTCGCCGCCAACGCTTCGGCCATCCGCTCGCTGCCCGGCGCACTCGATCGAAACGCAGGCAATCCCCTAAATCCGGCATCCAGCTTTTGGACGGCCTCTAGAAACGCTTCCAAACTCTTCTGTTCGAGGTGCACAGTCACCAATCACAAGCCAGCATTCTCTACTGACTGCTCACTACCTGCCACTCGCCTTTTCACTGCCATACCTTGTCCAACTGCCCCGCCGTCTTCAGCAAATCGAGCTGCGCTTGCTGCCGCTCGAAATTCGCATCCAGAAAAGCCATCCATTTGTCATTCTCTTCCAGCCGCGCTTTCTCCACTTCGCGCAGATTCACTTTCCCTTCGTTGTACTGTGTCTCGAGCACTCCGATATTTTGCTGCGCCAGCTGCAGTTCCAGCCGCGCCACTTCCTTCGCCGCATCCCGCTCCCGCAAATGCAGCGTTTTCTGCCGCACCTCGGCGCTCACTTGCGTCTTCTTGCTCGCTAATGTCGCCTGCGACGTCTCCAGATTGATCTGCGCCAGTCCGATAGCCTCCCTCGTTCTTGCGCTGAACAGCGGCACTTGCACCTGTACGCCCGCGTTAAAATTGTTCCTCTGGAACTTCTTGTAAAACTCGCTGTAATTGTTGAAGTTCGCCAACAAACTATAGGTGCTGACCGCCTCCAGCGTCGGAAAATATCCCCGCTTCTCGCCCTTCAACCGGAACTCTTTGGCCCGCACTTCGGACTGGGCCAGCAAGAGCCCCGCGTTGTTCTGCATCGCCATGGCCACAAGATTTGCGCCTTCCTGTTCCGCTTCGCCGGGCAATTCCTCCGGCGTGACCTCTATGACCTGCTCTGGCCCCAGCCCAATCTGCCCTCTCAAGAAAACTTCCAGCTCGTCTCGGCGCCCCTCGAGCTGCAGAATCCTATGCGTCACTTGCGCTTTCATCAGCTGCGCCTTGGTCACTTCCACCGGCAATTCGTATCCTTCTCCCTGTCGTTCCGCGGTCACCTGCAAGATCTTATCCGCGCTCCCCTGCTCCCCCCGCAAAAGTTCCAGCGAATGCCGAACCTTGGCCAGCTCCAAATAAGCCATCGCCGTCCGCGCGATTACGCTGTTCTTCACATCCTCCAGCACAATCTTCTGCGACCGGGCCTGCTCCTCCAGCTCTTTTCCCTGGCCCCGCAGCGGTTCGTTAAAAACCTGCTCTGTGTACGTAAGGCTGAAGAGGGACGGGGCACGCCCTCCGGGTGTCTCCGGAATCCCGTAGGTGTACCCCGCGCCCGACCCGGCGTATACACTCGGCAAAAACTCCGCTTTGCTGACCTGCGATGCGTGCGTCGCAAGGCTGGCCTGCAATTTCGCGACTTGAATGTCCTTGCTGTTCCTAAGCGCCATCTCGATCGCCCTCTTCAGCGTCAGCGCCACAGGCGCTCCCGGTTGTTCTCCTGCGACCCTTCCCGCAGGTTGCGCCACAACCTGTTCGCGCGGTGCTTCGAGCACAGCCGCGGTCTGGGCACTCGCCGTCGCACCCCAGAGCAACGCTGCCCACGGCAAGGCCCGCGTCGCGCCACGCACCAACCTCATACTTTTCAGCATTCTCCCGCTCCTTGGTCCGATGCCCGCCCTCGCCCCAAACTCGCCTCGTTCCTCAAATGTGTCCCGAAAAAAATCCCAAATTTCACTGGTGTCATAAAACTCTGCAGGGGCGGGGCAGTTCGGCCGCTCGGCCGGCCCAGGCCCTCGCACGAAATGAGCCGGACACGACTTAAGCCCGCCTTATTCATACCGCAACGACTCAATCGGCTGCAGCTTAGCCGCCTGGTTCGCCGGCAAATATCCAAAGAAAAGTCCCGTCGAACACGACACCACAAACGCCAGCACCACGCTCATGGTCGACACCGGCACGCGCAAGTTTCCCGGCAAGAAAAGCTGAGTGATCACCGGCACCAGCAAACCGATCAAAATCCCCACGACCGCTCCGCCGCCGCTGATCAAAAACGCTTCCGTCAAAAACTGATACATGATCTCCTTGCGCGCCGCCCCGATAGCCTTTCGAATCCCGATCTCCCGCGTCCGCTCCGTCACTGTCACAAGCATGATGTTCATAATCCCTACCCCGCTGATGAGCAGCGCGATGAACGCAATCACGATCAACACAATCGTCAACGCCAGCGAAATATCCCTCGCCGCTTTCAGAATCGCCGTCAGCGTCTGCACGTTATACTCGGCCGCGCTCGGGTGCCGGCTGTGCAGCAACCGCGTCACTTGCCGCTCCACGCTCGGCACGTCCTCTGGCGTGGCCGCCTGCACATCCAGTACTTTCAATGTATTCACGCCCGTGTAGTACTTGATCAATCCGAATGGAATCAGAACAGATTCCGCCTGAATGTCGGAGAGCCCGAACGTTTCCACGCGCTCCTTGAAAACCCCGATGATCGTGAAGATGAGCTCACCCACGTGTAAATCGCGCCCCACCGGATTGTCTTGTCCGAAAAGCCTCTTCGCAAGCTGCGGCGTGATCACGCACATCTTGCTCCGCATTTCCATGTCCACGGAATCGAGATAACGCCCGCGCAAGATGAGCAGCCGGCGCATCTCCCGGTACCCGGGCGTCACACCGATCAACGTAACGGGCCGCACCACGCCCTGGGCCACGACGGATAATTGCAGGTCGCTTATTCCGGACACTTGCGTAACCTCGGGGATGGTGTCCTTCACCGCCCGCAGATCCTCCATGGTCATTTCGTAACTCAGCGGCTGAGCCTTCTCCGAACTTCTCACCAGCTCCACCCACACCAGGTTCGACCCCACTGCTTCAATTTGTGAAATGACAAATTTCCGGCTCGTCAGCGCCACCGTAACCACCAGCACGATCGACGCGCTTCCAATAATCACGCCCAGCGAGGTCAGCATCGCGCGCAACTTGTTGGCCCGCAGCGCGTCAATCGATACCGACAGCGTTTCTTTCAAATCCATCATGAAGGTTTACTCGTCGACGCCAGGCCGCAGAAAACGGGAACAGCGCGTTTCCCTGCTCTTCTTCAATTTTTCTCGACCCGCTTGAGCGACTCGCGTGCGCTTTTGTTTTTCGGATCCAGCTGCAGCGCCGTCTGATATTCCTTTAGCGCCGATTCCTTCTCACCCTTGTTCTCATGCAAGCGGCCCAGCCACTCGTGCGCCACTGCGTATCGCGGATAACCAGTACGCTTTGGCGCCTTCTGCAAGTATTCCCGCAACAACCGCTCGGCTTCTTCCTGCTTTTCGTTCTTCAGAATCAAACCCACGGCCCGGTAAAACATGCCACGCGGGTCCGCTGCGTCCACCTTAGTCGCAAGATCGGCGATCTCCATCAATCGCTCCGCCTGGCCGCGCCTCACCGCGTAGTCGCCAATGTCGAAAATGAGTTCCGCTGACTTCGGATGACTTTCCAGCGCCAGCTTGAACTCCGCATCGGCATCCGCGAAATCCTTTTTCTGCCGCCGGCAATTCCCCAGCGCGTAATGCCATTCCGCCTCATCCATGGACTGCAGCTTCTCGATTTCCGGCTTGGCTTTCTCCTCCCCGCCTCCCACCAGGCCAGGAGCGGCACAATCAAATTCGATCAGCGCCTGCCGCGCCGCAAAATTCTTTTCATCGAGCCGCACAGCAATCTCAAATTCCCGGTGCGTCTTCCTCGCTAGCCCGGGAGCCGTAAACATCGAGGCGTGATCCGCCTTCTCGCCGTAAGCCCTCCCAAGCCATTCGTGAAACACCGAACTCTGGGGATCGATGGCCACCGCTTTTTCAGCGCTGGTGATGGCCGCATCCCGTTCCTGCAATTCCAAATAGGACTTTGTCAGCAGCAACTGTATGTCGCCGTTCTGCGGCTCCTTCGCCGCCGCCGCCTGCAACTCCAGCACGGCCTTCGCGTAATCGCCGTTCTCATAAGCCCGTCGCCCGGCTTCGAACGCCTCGCCCTGCTTGACCGTCGCCGAAATACTTGCCGTTCCCGCCAGCAACACGGGCAGCATCACCCAATATTTTGCCTGCCTGCGTATACCCATCCCCCATCTACGCCGCATTCGTATTCACAACCTGGACGGCCATCCCGTCATGCAAATCCGTATCTCCCGGCAGCGCGACCATTTCCCCTTCCTGCAATCCGCCCATGACCTCGTAGCTTGTGGCGTCCGCGATTCCCACTAGAATCTCGCGCTTCTCCAGCCGCGATTTGCCAACGCCCAGTTCGTTTTTCTTCACCACAAACACATACCGGTGCGCGCCCTCCGACGCCACCGCGCCTCGCGGCACCGCCAGCACATTCAAGCGCTCCTTCGAATTGATGCGCACATTCACGTTAATGTTCGGCAGAAGCTCCAGCTTGTCATTACTTACCGCGCACAAAAGCTCTCCCACACTCCGCGTTCCATGCGGAACCACTTGCTTGGGAATAATCTCCGTTTTCCCCATCCAACTCCTGTTCGGCAAGGCATCCCAGGTGATAATCACCGGCTCGTTCGCTTCCAGTCCGCCAAGATCCGGCTCGTCAATAAACGCCCTTACCCGCACCTTATGCAAATCCGCCAGCTCCGCCAGCAAATCACCCAATTTCACGTAGTCGCCCGCCCTCACCGGCAGCGAATACAGCGTCCCATCCGCCGGCGCCGCAATTCTGCCGTTGTTCACTTTGTCTTCGAGCGCCGCCATCTCGCTCAAAGTCTGCTGCACTTGCAACTCTCCGCGCTCTGCACCCAGCCTAGCCTGCCGGTCAAACTCCTGCTTCACCGCCAGCAATCTCGTAACTTCGGCTTTCGCGTTGGCCAGCGCCTGATCGTTTACGGCAAGGTCCTCTTTCGTCGCCGCTTGTCCCACCGCCAGCCTCGCCAGCGAATCATGATTCCGTTGCAAACGATCGCGCTCCCCCTCGGCTTTCGACAAATCGCCTGCTACCTTGGCAGCTTCATCGGCCTTACCACCCGCTCTCGCCGCCCGCAAATCGTCCTGCGCCCGCAAGAGTTTTGAGCGCGCATCCGCCAGTTGCGCCGCCACTTCCTTAACGTTCAGCTCCAGCAAGAGTTGTCCCTTCTTGACCGTCTGCCCCTCGGTTACGTAAATCTTTTCGACAAAGGTATCCAGCATAGCCCTCGTCACATACGGAGAAATCGGCTCCACTTTCCCGTTGCTGCTGATCGACGACACCAGGTTTTCCCGCGTAGGCGTCATTGCAGAGATTTTCGCCGCCGGCTTCCTCCCACTCAGCCAAACCAAAAGCGGCGCAGCTGCGCCGGCCAGCAGCAGCAAAATCACAATCCGGTTTCGCAGCCTGCGATCCATGTTCTCCTATTCCAAACAGTTCCCGACCAGGCACCCAGAAACACACACAAGCGCTAGCGCCGCATTGCCTTCTTCAATCTTGTCCGTGGCTTGCGGCCCTACGTCTGGAGTGCCCCGAAGTGTCTCATTCTAACAATAGCCAAGCCGCTTTCTCCATCTTGGTTCCAAACAAGTGCCTCATCTCCAATTCAATACAGATGCCCCTCGCACCCCGCAGGATGCGTGCCAGGCCCGCTAGACTCCCCTGTGACGGTCTTATACCTCTCGCCATCGCAACCCAATCGGTCGCCGTACTTTGCTCCAGTCTCAAGTCACTAATCGCTTCTCCCACAGGCTTTACGCGAGAGCGAAATTTTCTCCCTTCCCCGTCCGTAGTAGACTCAGAAGCCTTACTGCACTGTCTTTTGATCGCCGCAGGCGAGGGGTCCGTCCATGATTGATGCTCGTGGCTTGTCCAAGCGCTTCCAGGACAAGAAGCGCGGTGAAATCCGCGCCGTCGATAACGTCAGCTTTCAGTGCCAACCCGGCAAAATCTACGGCCTGCTAGGCGCCAACGGCGCCGGCAAAACCACCACGCTCCGCATGCTAGCCACCATTCTCGAGCCCACCGACGGCACCGCCACCGTCTGCGGCTATGACGTCGTCGAGCACCCCGAAAAAGTCCGCGCCAACGTCGGCTTCCTTTCCACCGCCACCGCCCTCTATCGCCGCCTCACCGCTCAAGAATTTGTCGAATATTTCGGCCGCCTCAACGGCCTCGACGAAGCAACTCTCAAAAAACGCATCGACATCATCTTCGATCGTCTCGATATGAACGGTTTCCGCGACCGCCGCTGCGACAAACTCTCCACCGGCATGATGCAGAAAACCTCCATCGCCCGCACTCTCGTCCACGATCCCCCCGTCATGATCTTCGATGAGCCCACCAACGGCCTCGACATCATGACCGCCCGCACCATCACGTCCTTCATCCGCGAATGCCGCAACAACGGCAAGACCGTTATCTTCTCCACCCACATCATGAGCGAAGTCGAGAAGCTTTGCGACACCATCGGCATCATCCAATCCGGCAAACTCCTCGTCGAAGGCACCCTCGCCCAGCTCCGCGACAAATACGCCGAACACGAACTCGAGGAAATCTTCGTCAAAGTCGTCACACCCCACTACGTCGCCGAGGAGAAAAACTGATATGTCCCTGCGCAACGTCGGCATCGTCTATCGCAAAGAACTCACCGAAGCCATTCGCGACCGGCGCACCGTCATCTCCACAATTCTCGTGCCTCTTTTGCTCTTCCCCGTTCTCAGCGTCGGCTTTGGTTCCCTGGCTGTCATGCTCGTCGGCAAAGCCAAGGAAGAGGTCCCCAAAGTCATGCTCCGCGGCGGCCAAGATTCTCCTGACGTTGTTCGAGGCCTAAAGAAACTCGAGAAAATCGAAATTGTTCCCGAAACACCCGACTGGAAAGATCAGATCATCAACAAGGAAATTCGCGCCGCCGTCGAGATCCCCCCTGGTTTTCAGGCCGACGTCGCTCAACAAAAACAAGATACCGTCAACATCTATGACTACGAAGGCGAACTGAAGTCCGAATTTGCCACTGACAAAGTCGAAAAGTACTTGAAGGACTACAGCGACACAGTAGTCAAAGACCGTCTCGCGGCGAAAAACCTGCCAGTCGGCGTGCTGAAGCCTTTCGAATTGAAGCGTGAAAACGTCGCCCCGCCCGAAAAAGTCAGCGGCGCCGCGTTCGGCGGCATCATCGGCTATATGGTCATACTTCTCTGCATGACCGGCGCGATGTACCCCGCCATGGACCTGACCGCAGGTGAAAAAGAGCGCGGCACCATGGAGACCATTCTTTCCAGCCCCATCTCTCGCACCCATCTTGTTCTAGGTAAGTTCTTTTTGATCTTGACGGCCGCTCTTGGCACCGCCGCTCTTTCTGTCCTGTCCATGGGCGTCTCGTTCTCGGTTTTGAGTCACTACACCGGACAAACGGCGGGTGGGCGCGCTGCAGCCGCCGGCTTCCTTCTTCATCTTGGTCCCAAAACAGTTATTTCCGTCTTCATCATGGCTCTTCCAATCGCCGTTCTTTTCTCCTCCGTCCTCATGACCATCGCCCTCTTTGCCAAAACCTATAAAGAGGCCCAGAGCTATCTGACACCGATGACCTTTATCGTCATCATCCCCGCTATCGCATCCATGCTCCCCGGTGTTGAGCTGACTCCCAAGCTGTCCCTCATCCCGATTCTCAGCACCAGCCTTCTCTGCAAAGAGCTTGTCGCCGGTACCTATCACTGGAATCTAATCGCCATCATCTTCTCGTCCACGTGCGTCTACGCCGCCGTCGCGCTCTTCATCGCGATAAAAATGTTCCAACGCGAATCCGTCCTCTTCCGCTCCTAACCTCTTCCCTTCGTAGGGCCATATATTGCGCCCCATTTCGGCAAGACTGTCCTGCTGGGTTCCGGCCCGGTTTTTAGAAAACCTACCGTTGCGCTTTGGTCTTATCTCTAGCCGCTTTGCTCCTCTCCGGTGTCCAATAGAGGAGAGCTCCCGGCCGCACATGCGCTTCACGACTCCCCAATGGCGTCCCAGCGCAGCGAAGCGCCGCTCTCCTTGGCGCAGCGCCATCGATGTCTCGGCCTTCGCCAGCATCATGTTCGCCCTGCTGTTCTTGCAGATGGGATTGCTGCTACCGGCCCACAGTCCAATGCGCTCACTGGCTGCAGACCTGCCAATAACCGTGCATGCCACCCTAAAACCGGCCGCGCTCCGCGAGGACGCAATGACCCTTATCATCACCCGCGACGGGATGCTCTACTTTCGCAACATCAAAATTTCCCAAAAAGCCCTGCCAGACGCCATCCGCGTGGCTCTGCGTAATGGCTCCGAAAAGAACCTCTACATCAACGCCGACGCCCGTGCAAAATATGCCGACATCAAAGCCGTGCTCGACCGGATTCGTGACTCCGGTATGACCAGCGTTACATTCCTCACGGAACGCTACCAACCCTAAAGAGCAATCTCTCTTCTCCTGCCCACATCTCGCTTTTGCACGTCCACGTTCTTAGCGGCGATCGCCACGCGCTTCCTTGCTCGCTCCACATGCGTCAGCTCTCCCACATTCCACAAATACATCGCCGCATATGCCCGCCACGGCCTCCACGCCTGCGAACGCTCATCCAACTCCCGCACATTCCCAACGCCAGCGGCAAACTGCATGACGCCGTGCCGGCCGAAAAGGCCGTGGCGCTAGCCGAGTGCCTGTGTTTCCCCAGTAGCGTTGCGGGCCGATGACCGCCATAATGATGGGTGATTCCGGACCGCGCCATAAGACATCGCCCAGATAGTGATATGGTTCCTCGGCAGCGCCGCGAGGAAAGCAATGAAAAGCACGATGAGCCGTCGTGAAGCACTGAAGTTGGGAGCCAATGCCGCCGTAACGGCGACGATGACACCTCTTTTTTCAGCCAATCCAATCGAAGCAAAATCACGTTCGGCAAGCGCGCCAGACCCGCCGGCGGATATCTGTTTTCTGCGCGCGGTGGATATGGCCAATTTGATCCGCGAGAAGAAGCTTTCTGCGCGCGAGGTGATGCAGACGCACCTGCAGCAGATCAGTCGCGTGAATTCCAAGGTCAACGCGATCGTTACGCTGGTTGGGGAAGAGCAGTTGATGGCGGAAGCGGCTGCGGCGGACGAATCGCTGGCCAAGGGGAAATTGTTGGGGCCGCTGCATGGAATGCCGGTTGGCGTGAAAGATTTGCACGAGACGGCTGGCATTCGCACCACGTACGGCTCGCCGCTGCATCGCGATTTTGTGCCGGATTTTGATTGCCGCGTGGTGCAGCGCGAGAAGGCGGCAGGCGCGATCGTGATCGGCAAGACGAATGTGCCGGAGTTTGGCCTGGGGTCGCAAACCTTCAATCCTGTGTTTGGCGCGACGCGCAATCCCTACAACTTGACCAAGACGTGCGGGGGCAGCACCGGTGGCGGCGTGGTGGCCTTGGCTTGCGGCATGGTTCCGCTTGCGGATGGCAGCGACATGGGCGGCTCGCTGCGCAATCCGCCAAACTTTTGCAATGTCGTGGGTATCCGGACGTCGCCTGGGCGCGTGCCTAATGTACCTACACACCTGGGCTGGTTCACGCTTTCCGTGCCGGGACCTGTCGCGCGCAATGTTACGGACTGCGCGTTTTTCCTGAGCGTGCTCGCCGGATACGATCACCATTCGCCGATTTCCATCGAGCAATCCGGGGAGCAGTTTCGGCGGCCGCTGGAGCGCAGTTTCAAGGGCGTGCGCGTGGCGATGTTCAAGGATCTGGGGCTGCCGTGCGATCCGGAGGTGAAGAGCGCGGTCGCGGCGCAGGGCAAAGTGTTCGAGTCGCTGGGATGCATTGTGGAGGAAGCGGAGCCGGATTTCAGTGACGCAAATGAATGCTTCGTGGCCTGGCGGCACTGGTCAACGGAACTAGCCTTCGGTGACCTGATTGCGACGCACGGCGATCAGCTGAACGAATACATTCACTGGCACGTCCAAGAAGCACGCAAGCTTACGGGGCCGTATCTAGCGCAAGTGGAGGCCAAGCGCACGGCGCTGTTTCAGCGCATGGCCGCGTTCATGAGCAAGTACGAATTTTTCGTTCTGCCCGTGAATCAAGTGCTGCCTTTTGATGTGAACGTGCATTACCCGACGGAAATCGCGGGGACCAAGATGGAAAACTACATCGCGTGGATGAAATCGGCTTACTACATTTCCACGGTAGGGAATCCGGCGATGTCCGTGCCCTGCGCGTTTTCGCAGAGTGGGTTGCCGATCGGGATTCAGATTGTCGGGCGGCACCACGACGACTGGGGCGTGCTGCAGCTGGGATATGCCTTCGAGCAGGCTACCAACGTAGGCAGGCGCCGTCCTGGCATTGTTTGAACGGGTGTCGAGAGGGAGGCCTCCCTCCCTCCGCTATGTTTTTCACTCGTTTGTGTTGTAATACCCAGGCAAGCAGTTATTGGCGGACGCTTTCGTAGACATTGATTCTAAAGGATTTGTAACAAAGTAGACGGGGAGCATTCCTGACACTTTTCCGCGCCTGCTCTCGAACCAACCCCTTCGTTTTCTCGTATATTAAATAACGACTATGGCAACGACGTTACGCCGCCGGATCCTCCGTATCCTGCTGATCCTTCTCCTCTTACCACCAATCCTCGCCGGGGTTGCAGGCTGGCTAGTCGCACCCGGCTTCCTCCACCCCGTTCGCCGCGAGCTTACCCTCGACCTAATCCGCGAGGCCGACGCCTCCTTCGCTCACTCCGGCGGCCATCGCGAGGACTTCACCGTGCGCGCTCCCGACGGCATCCTGCTTCGCGGCTGGATCGTACGCCCCGCGCACCCCAATGGATCCTGGGTTCTTCTCTTCCATGGAGTCGCCGACAACCGCGTCGGCGTCATCGGCCCATCCGAAATCTTACTCCGCGCCGGCTACGGCGTGGTCATGATGGACGCTCGCGCCCACGGCGCCACGGAAGGTCAACTCGCAACTTACGGCTGGCTAGAGCGTAACGACACCCGCGCCATCCTTGACGCTCTCATCCTTTGCGAGGTCGGTCGTTACACCGATGAGCAGTTGAAGTCCGGAAAGAGGAGCATGGAACTGGCCACCGAAGCGGACCTGAAAAACCCTGTGCACTCGCCAAATCCGCGCCCAGGCGCGCCGCTTCACATCTTTGCGCTAGGCGAATCCATGGGCGCGGGCATCGCTCTGCAATCGGCCGGCATCGAACCGCGCATCGAAGGCGTCGTCGCCGAATCATCCTTTGCAACTCTCCGCGAGGCCTCCTACGATTACGCCGGTTTACGCCGTTCCCCTCTGCTCGGCAAAACGCTCTTCGCGCCCTTCAGCTGGATGTTGCTCTATCGCGGCGAAAAACTCACCGGCCTCCCCGTCGCCGAAGTTTCTCCCGAAAAAGCCGTCGCCAGGCGCGCCTTTCCCGCTCTCCTAATCTGCGACGAAAAAGACCAAGCACTCCCCTGCCGCCACACCGAGCGTATCTATGCCGCCGCGCGCGGCCCCAAACAACTCTGGGAGGTCCCCGGCGCATTCCACACCGCCGCTCTCGGCTTCCAACCCGCCGAGTTCCAACGCCGCGTCCTGGAGTTTTTCGCTAACGTTGCCCAGTCCAAGCCCGTCCAATAACCTGGCGGCCGGTAAGTCGCGCTGGTGGGGGCATTCTTGTCCGTCAGATTTTTGCAGCCTGACTAACACAGCCGTGACAACGACTAGGCTCCGCCGTTAAGCGGAATCACGCGCACAAAAAGGGCGCAACGCCGGTCTTTTCTCCCCCGCGTGCTAAAATTACTAATTCATGCCGGACGCTCCCCTCATCTCGGTTCACGCCCTCTCCAAGCACTACCGCAGTTTCCGTAGGCGCGAAGGCCTGCTCGGCGGCCTGGCGAATCTTTTTCACCGCGAATACCAAACCGTCAAAGCCGTAGAAAACATAAATTTTGAAATCGGCCGCGGAGAAATGGTCGGCTACATCGGCCCAAACGGTGCCGGGAAATCCACCACCATCAAAATGCTCACCGGCATCCTGGTGCCGACCTCGGGCGAAATGTCCTCGAACGGTTTCGTCCCCTGGCGCCAGCGCGCCGCCTACGTGAAAACGATCGGCGTAGTGTTCGGCCAGCGCACGCAACTCTGGTGGGACATCGCCGCCATAGAATCTTTCAAGCTCCTGCGCCGCATCTACGACGTCTCGCAGCGCGATTTCGAAGAGCGCATGGAACTCTTCAATCAAGTCCTTGGCCTAACCGAACTGCTCGACGTTCCCGTCCGCAAACTCTCGCTTGGCCAACGCATGCGCTGCGACCTTGCCGCCGCGCTGCTGCACAATCCGCCAATCCTTTTTCTAGACGAGCCCACCATTGGTCTCGACGTCGTCGCCAAGGATCACATTCGTCAATTCCTCCGCGCCATCAACCAGCGCTACAAGACGACCGTCCTTCTCACCACGCACGATCTCGACGACATCGAGGAACTTTGCCGCCGTATCATGATTATCGACCGCGGCACGGTGCTCTACGACGGCCCGCTCTCCCGCTTAAAAGAGCGGTTCCTGCGCACCAAGCAGATCAAATTCATTCTTCGCGACGGCGATCAAAGCGCCCGCCTCGCCGCCTTTGAGCAGAATCTCCCAGCGCTCGCGCCGAATGGCAGCAGCGGCGCAGCCGCGCTCGAACTCGAGCGCCTCGACGAAATGACCTGCCGTCTGCGCTTCGACCGCGCGCGCGTCTCTTCGAGCGACCTGATCCGGCAGATTCTCGCGGCAGTAGATGTGCGCGACTTCGTCATCGAAGACGAGCCCATCGAAGAAATCATTAAACGCATCTATTCCGGCGAAGCCGAGATTAGTTCGTGCCAGACCGAGGAGAAAAGCGTTTTGCCGGTGAACAGGTAAAAAAAGAAGCGCTATGGCGACCGCCGAAACATTTCCGCTTCCCGTTCGCAAGCCTACCCCGCTCGCCGGCCTGAAGATTTACGCCGAATTCATCCGCATCGGCTTCGTCAACATTCTCGCGTTTCGCTTGCGCTACTACACTGGCATCATCACCTATCTCATCAACGTCACCGTGTACTTTTTCATTTGGCGAGCAGTCTTTGCCAACGCCACCGGCGCCATCGCGGGATTTTCGCTTTCGCAAATCCTCACCTACGTCAGCGTCGGCTGGATTCTCCGTTCCTTCTACTGGAACACCATTGATCAGGAAATGGCCTACGAAGTGATCGACGGAAAAATCGCCATGGACCTGCTCAAACCCGTCTCCGTCCAGTGGATGTGGCTGGCGCGCGCCATGGGCGAATCCGCGTTCCGCCTCATTCTTCTCACTGCGCCAACGGCGATCATCGTCGCCCTGCTCTTTCCAGTTCTGCCGCCCGCCTCGAAACTGAACTTCGCGCTTTTCCTGGTAGCCGCCATCGGCAGTTTTTTCATCATGGGCGCGCTCAATTTCATCATCGGCACTTGCGCGATCCCGCTGACGTCCATCCTCGCCTTGATTCGCGCCAAATTCTGGCTCATCGAGCTGCTGAGCGGCCTGCTCATCCCTCTGAATTTCTTCCCGCGCCCGATCCACATCCTTTCCTCGTGGCTTCCGTTCGAGCACATCGCCTACACCCCGCTGCAAATTTATCTCGGCCGCCTTTCCCTCGCCGAAACGTTTCGTCTCCTGGCCATCGAATATTTCTGGGTGGCCGCGTTACTTTTCCTCGGTCATCTCTGGTGGATCCGCGCCACCCGCAAAATCACCATTCACGGCGGCTAAATGCGCGACGCCCTCCTCAATCTGAAACGCCACGCGACGCTGCTGGGCTCGTACTTCGCGCAATATGCGAAAGTGCGCGTCAGCTATCGAGGCGATTTCTTCATCTCCGCAGCGACTTCCATGGCCGCCACGATCTTTTCACTTGGATTTGTCTTCGTCCTTTTTAAAAGAGTTCCAACTCTGTCCAACTGGCGCATGGAAGAAGTCGTATTTCTTTACGGCTTCTCGCTCATCCCGTTCGGTCTCTTCAACATTTTTTCTCTCAACCTCTACGAATTTGGCGCCACCTACATCATGGAGGGTAAATTTGACCGCGTCTTGCTGCGCCCGCTCTCTTCTCTGTTTCAGGTGGTCTTTGACGCCTTCCGCATCGAGTCCTTGCAGGAGGTTGTCGTCGGTCTGGTAGTGGTCATCTGGGCTTCGCGCCGGCTTCATTATCCATGGCACGCCCTCGATGTTCTTCTCCTTGCTTTCTTCGCGCTCTGCGGAGGCCTCATCTATATCTCCGTTTTCCTCTTTCTCTCTACGTTTTCCTTCTGGTTCGAGGACCGCATCGGCATCCACCCGCCTTTCTGGAATCTCCTGGCCTTCGGCCGTTATCCGCTCTCCATCTATTCCAGCTACATCCAGTTTCTGCTCAGTTGGATCATTCCGTTCGGCTTCGCCACCTTTTATCCCGCCTCGCGCCTTCTCGGCCACACCGAATTTCGCATCTACGCGCCGCTCATTCCCCTTGTTGCCGCCGCAACCTTCGCGCTCGCGGTCACGTCGTGGCGCATCGGCCTGCGCCGTTATTCGTCCACGGGCTCCTGAGCCGGCGCCGAGCCGGACAAACAGAAAAAAACCGACTCGCGCCAGCCTTTCCTTAGAACCGGGTTTTTCGGCGGAAGCTAACTCAAAGAGCTTTCATCACCATCAGGATGCGATCATCTTCGTACATTCCGTCGCGCGAGTGCGTCTCGACTTCTCGAAGTACCGCGCGGATGATTGCTTCAGGAGTGCGGTCGCGCACTCCTCGGACGAGTTCTGCCAGGCGCTGGCGGCTGAATTCCGTTCCAACCGGGTCCATGGCCTCGGTGATTCCGTCCGTACAGGCTACCAGCAGATCGCCCGGACCGAACGCCACCGCGCCGCACTCAAACTGCACGTCCGGCAGGAGCCCAACAATCATCCCGCCAATGTCGAGCCACTCGACGCGTCCATCCGCTCGAATCACCGCCGGCGGCACGTGCCCCGCGTTCACATAACGCAGGTTCCGTCCTCCGCTTTCCACCAGTGCGAGGAACATGCTCAAATATTTTGTAGCCCGCCCCAGTGCCATCGAAACGCGCGCCCCCATCAAAAGTTTGTGATTGATGGTAGCCGGCAACTTTTCAAGCGGCTCGACGTGATCCGCCAGCGCATGCAGCGTTGCTTGCACGTTGGCCATCACCAACGCCGACGCCGCGCCCTTGCCTTCCACATCCGCCACAACGAGCAGGAGCGCCTCTCCCCCGTCCACCTGCACGGGAAGAAAATCGTAATAGTCGCCGCCAACCATTTGCGAAGCGCGGTGCGACACGGCAATTTCGATTCCCGGAAAAGCGGGCGGCGCATCCGGCAGAAACCCGGCTTGAATCTCCCTCGCCAGCGCCAGGTCGCGCTCCATTTTTTCTTTTTCGACGCGTTCGCGGTGCAGCTGCGCTTTTTCCAGGGCCAGCGCCACATGCGCTGAAAGCGCATCGAGAAAAGCTTCATCCTCGTCCGTGAATCCTTCCGCCTTGTTCAGCAATTGCAAGACGCCGATGATGTCCCCTGCTTCATTCCGAATGGGCAAGCAGAGCAACTGCTTCGTTTTAAATCCCAGCCTACGGTCGATATCCGGCTCGAAGCGCGGATCATCGTAAGCATTTTCCAGCCGCACCGCGGAGCCCTCGCGTGCCACCCATCCAACGATGCCGCGGTCCGCCGGCAGCCGGATGACTTGCTGTTCCAGCCCTAGCCCCACAAGCGACCAGATTTCATGGCGCTCGCGGTCCACGAGAAAAACCGTGCCGCGCTCCGCACCCGTCTGGCGCGTGGCGATCTGCAAAATGATGTGGATCAGCTCGCCGAGATCCAGCGTGGAGTTCAGCTTCTTGGTGGCTTCGATGATGCTGGAAAGCTCTTTCATCGCGCCGCGGCGCTCCGCCAGCGCCAGCACCACGGCGGAAAAACGCGCGAGCAAATCCATCTGGCTACGGACGCGATCCTCGAGCGGCCCAGCGCCGCGAACCTCCAGAACGCGAACGCGAAAATCGTCGCTCCCCAGCGCGCCCGCCCAAATCGCGGGATCTTTGCTGCTGTCGCTGGGCAATCCCGGTTTTATACCCGCGGGAGTCGACGCGGGCAGAGTTCCCGCTTCGGCCCAGACTTCCGCTTCGCCGCGGTCAGCGCGCCAAAGCCTCGCGCCGACAACACCGGGCTGGCCCATCGCGGCGCGCACTACACGAGCGGCAATCTCATTCGCGGGGAACCGGCCCTCGAGTAGCCGCAGCCCATCGAGCAGTTCGGGGAAAAGTTCGTTCGCTTTCTGGCAAGTCGGCGATTCACTCATAGCGTGCAAGGCGGAAAAAAGGGCCGCCGCGTTGGGGGTAAGCCTAGCAGGAGTGCTGTGGGTTGAAAAGAGCAGGTTCGTAGTGACCGATGCGCATGGCAAGGGAAGCCAACCGCGGCGTTGTGGTGTAGCGGAACTCTCGTAATAAGTGGCTAGAGATGGATGACAGGCGATGCGCCCGGTAAGAAATGATTCAGCGGGCGCTGCGATCTTTTCTACTGGCGCGCAGGGCAGGTGCACTGAATTCTGGCGCAATTCTCTTTCCGGCCAAGGCCGCGCAGAATTCTCGCCCTTGCATTTTTCCTCGCCCTCCGAGCTATAATTTGTTTATGCGAAAGCTTATCTTCGCTCTAGCCTTCCCCGTTCTTGCCTTACCCGCACTCGCGGCCTTGGGCCTTCCGCTCGGCACCCCGCAAACCGCTCCGGCGCTTACCTCTCCAACCGCATCTGCCACGCAGCCGCAATCCACGGCCGGCACCGTCCACGAAAACATCGCCTACGCCGCCGCCAATGGCGAAACGCTGCTCCTCGACATTTTCGAGCCATCCGGCAACCGCGATCATCCCCGCCCGGCCGTCATGCTCATTCACGGCGGCGGCTGGACCAGCTTCGACAAATCCACCATGCGCCCGCTCGCCCAATTCCTAGCGCGTTCCGGTTTTGTCGTGGTCGCGGTGGACTACCGCCTTTTTCACGACAACGTGAATCGCTGGCCTGCGCAGCTCGATGACGTGCAGCGATCCGTCCGCTGGCTCCGCGCCAACGCCGCCAAGTACAACATCGCGCCCCAGCACATCGGCGCCTACGGCCACTCCGCCGGAGCACAACTCGCCGCGCTCCTTGGTATGCTCGATACGCGTGACAATTCCGATTCCGCGCTCGCCAAATATTCCAGCAAAGTCCAGGCCGTGGTGGACAGCAGCGGCCCGACCGAATTCGCTGCCAAGGACAGCGATGAAGATAAATTCCTTTCGAGCTTTTTTGGCGCCGAGTACTCGGCTCACCCCGAAATCTGGCGCGACGCCTCGCCCGTCGACCACGTCTCGAAATCCAACGCTCCCTTCCTCATCATCCACGGCACACGCGACGAAATGGTCCCCATCGCCGAGGCTCAGGCACTGTACGACAAACTGAAGGAAGCCGGCGCCACCGTTCAGTTTCTCCGTCTCGATTCCGATCACATGTTTCACGAACCCGCCGCCCGCCGCCAGCTAGCTCTCGAAACACAGCTCTTCTTCGAGCACTATCTCGTCCCCGCTTCCTGAGCACGCGATTCTTCCTGGCGTCGGACTATCTTGTGAATGTTTGGCGTCCCCCACCGGCAAAGGGGACGCGCGGGATGCTGCGATTTCCATTCCGTACTCGGCCGGCGCACCGATTCGCGCAACGAACCGCAAGCGCGGCAATGGTTTCCAGGCGCTGAGGAGCGCCCTGCAGGAAGCGGCCATCACTTCTTCGCCGTATTTCGCAGAGCAGCGCGCCACTCCACCCAGGTGATGGTCGGCTCGCCCAATTACGGCTTGGGCGCCGGCTTCTTGGCGGCGGGTGCCTTCGCTGCTGTCCCCTTCTCGCCACCTTGCCTGCTGAGCAGGGTCAAAGCATCCTTGGCGTTGAACGGGAAGCGCCGCACGGACTGTTCGCCCGTGGTGCTGAGGGTGACGTCCACGCGCCGGTTATTGGCCAGCCGAACGGTCAGAAGGTTCTTCAGGAACTTCTGCTTTTCCGCCGGAGTCAGGTCCGGATCGTCTTCGAGCAGCTTCTTGACCTCCTCGTCGGTCATGTTTTGCTCGACACCGTACGCCTTGGTATCGATGTGATCGGCACGAACGCCCTTTTCGATCAAATAGCTTTTGGTTTTTTCCACGCGGCGCTCGGAAAGAAGCTGGTTGTACTCCTTGCCTCCGCGAATATCGGCGTGGCCGCCCAGGATCAGGTGAGCGTCCGGTTTGTAGGTCAAATATTGCTTGAAGTCGGCTGCCAGCGTGTCGAGAGTGACCGCTTGGCTGGCCATCAGCCCTCCTGTCGGCTTGGCGACCGTGGGCAGCGCCGTCGGGAAGTAGATGCTGTGCAGGGCCAGCTTGAGTTCCAGCTGATGCACCTGCGGAGGTTCCTTGACTTCGATGTTGCCTGAGGCCTCGGCCGTGCCGCCGCGTCCGTCATTCACCGTGCACTTCACGGTGTACGCTCCAGGCTGCAAACCGGTGGCATCGAACGACGCGTTCGAGCCGGTGCCGCTAACCTGGCCACCCGAAGCCGAATAACTATAAGTCAGCGGATCGTTGTCCGGATCGCTGCCGGTGCAGGTAATTCCGCTATGCTCCCCAGGGAGAATCGGGCTGCGCTCAACCGACAAAGTTGCCGTGGGCGGACGATTGGGCCGCTCCTCGACCTTGATGTCCGTTGCGCACGACGCCGTCCCGCCCTTGCCATCGCTGACTTGGGCAGTCACGGTATAGTTCCCCGGGGTGGCGCCCGCGGAGTTCCAGCGCGCGTCAGGGCCGGAGCCATCCACTACTCCGCCGGTCGCCGTGTAGCTGAAGGTGAGCGGGTCGTTGTCCGGATCGCTGGCGTTGACGTGGATCGCGACGGTGTCTCCCGAAGCGGCAAACACGGAAGTGGGACTCGCCGAACACGCGGCTACCGGCGGGTGATTCACGGGCGCCGGAGGTGGTGCTTCGTGCGGCAAGCCAAAGCGCAGAACGATTCCGGTTCCAAGCCGCAGATTATCCTGGCGGGCGTTTCCGCCGACGGAAGGCCCCGAGAAATTGGTCATCAGGTAGTCGAGCTCCGCGAAGCGCCAAACGAGGTTCTCTGTCAGCGCGATATCTACGCCGCCGCCAGCCGCAAGGGCAAAGGCGCTCTGGCTGCCGGCGCCCGTCATCGGAGGACCCACATGGGCTCCGCCCAGGAGGAATTCCGCGTAGGGTATGAAGTAATCGAATTTGCGCAGATTCAAACGCGGACCGAGCAAAAATGTCGTAATCCCGCCGTGCGTCGAGGTGCCGTTGACATTCCGGTCGAAGCTCAACCCGCCGAGTTCTTCGGTGAGCCCGATCCATCGCGAGGGGTTCCAGGTGAAGGAGCCCGATCCTCCGTAGTTGCTAAACGAGTCGAAGCCGCCGCCCGGATGAAAATTCACGTAATCGAACATGCCCGCGATTTCGAATTTGGGAACAATTTTTCCCGGCGGCGTGTCACTGCTCGATTTGGCACCGGCCGGAAACGGCTTCGGGCGCGGAGAGTCGGGAAGCGCGAAAAGATTTCGCGAAGCAGGCGTGATGTCCACCAAATTCGTTTTGGCGGGGCTCTTTTCCGCCATTGCTGCCGCCGCGCTCGTGTCGTCGCCATTCTGCCGGGCCTGCTGGGCGCACACCGGCAAAGCCAGAAGGGCGCTCACCGCTATTGCCGCACACCAATTGCGCATGATTCGTCTCCCTAAATCGTCTGATTCGGCACCCAAGCCGCTCTTGTCCCCGTTGCAGCGACGTCTGTGGCGCTGCCACAAACTCGGCCATTCGCCGCCACGCCGCTGATACCTTGCTCCTGCTCTTTCCAAATACCGGGAGAAAATCCGAGAGGTCACAGGCCGCGGCGCCGTTAGCCTATTCTAGATTTCCCTTTATTCGCAAGTCTTTCCTTTCCGTGCCAAATTGCGGAAAAGAATTCGTTTGGCCGCCTGGCTGTGAAAGTCGCCCGAAACTCCCTCGACAGAAATCGGAATAAACGGCGGGGGTTGGCGTTCACCGGGGGAATCCTCGTTCGTTTCTCCGCAGTAAGTATCTCCTGAGTTACCGGACGCGGTGATGGTATGCCGCCACTTGCTGTGGTGAACCTGCCTCTCACGGAGTTTTTGGACTTAAGGATCCTCCGCATAGAGCGATCGCGTCGGTTGCCGGTCCTCCTGTCCCGCAGGTTGAGCGGCCCCACAGAATTTCCGTTATCCTCTGCTGCTTGGGCGGATTATGAAAACAAATAATTTGTGTCCGCGGGATTCGTTTTTGTCACTGGTCATCATCGCTGGAAGTTTGTGCCTCGCCCCGGCAGCGTAATGCCAGCAGAAGCAGGCACCTGCGAGTGAGGCAGGCTCCTCCGATAGCAACGCGACGCATACCCGAACCCTGCAGTTGACCGTCAACGGAGCTGCCGGCAAAACCTGACCGGCACCTCGCTCTCGCGTTACACTACTGCTCGATGCTTGCTACGACGATTCTTGATACGAACTGGATGGGGCGGCCGCGATCGATTGCTGCGGCGTTACTGGAATCCGACGGGCATCGCGCGATTATTGATCCTGGGCCTGCTTCTGTTCTTCCGAGGCTTCGACAACAGCTGGATTCACGCGGCATTGGCGTTTCGGATCTGAACGCTATCCTGCTCACGCATATTCATTTGGACCATGCGGGCGCCACGGGCGCTTTGATCAAAGAAAATCCTAACCTCGAGGTGTACGTCCACAAGGCCGGCATGCTGCACCTGGCAAACCCTTCGAAACTGCTGGCCAGCGCCGAGCGGCTTTGGCCGGGCGAATTGGGGCACCTGTTTGGCGAAACGCTGCCCGTGCCGTTCGGAAATTTGCGAATGCTTGAAGGTGGAGAGACGCTCTCTCTGGGGAGCCGCCACGTCGAAGTTGTTTACACGCCTGGCCACGCTGCGCATCACGTTTCCTATTTCGATTCGTCGGACGGCACCGCGTTTGTCGGTGACACCACGGGGTTTCACATCGCAGGCGAGCCTTTCGTGGTGCCGCTCGCTCCGCCGCCAGATATTGATCTCGAAATCTGGTACGCCTCGCTGGAGGCCATCGCGGCACGCCATCCCGCGCGGCTATTTCTCACGCACTTCGGTTACTCGAAAGATCCCGCGACGCACATCGCGGAATACCGGGAAAATATGCAGCGCTGGGCAGATCTAGCTGCGAAAATCCTCCGTTCCACGCGGGACGAGCGCGGCGGACGCGACGCGTTTGTAAGAGCTGCCAGTTCCGAAATCGAGAAACACCTAACAGGCGCCCAAGCCGAGCACTATATCTTCAACTGCGGCCTCCATCTCACCTGGCTGGGGCTGGCGCGCTACCACCGCAAACGCGCCGAAGCCGCCGTTACGCCTGGGACCAGGCCGACGCCCCTTCCATAACAAACTAGCGAGAACCTGCGAAGGCGCCTTCTGCCACCGTTCATTGACAAAAAATGGTACCGGCTCAGAGTGGAGTTGTACTCCGAATCGAGACACGCCGACGCTCAAAAAGATCTCTTTATTTCATGGCCTGCAAGGCGGGCTCGAGCCAGGAGAAAAGAAACTGGTTGATGCTCGGAAACTGCGACGCAAGCAAACTGAAAACCGGGAGGGCTCCTGCCGAAAGAAACTTTATCCAGAAATCCAGTCCCAGTTCCCCGGGCTTCGTGGAAGTCAGCTGGCTCAAGATCACTTCGCGGTGCATTTCCGCATAAACATAGCCGACCGCTCCCGCCATGACCAACAGAAGAATCACCGCCAAAGTCTGCAGCGCAGGATGCGGTTCAAAGGGATAGGTATTCAGAGACAGCACGATGAGGACATACATCCCACCGGCGCAAAGCACCAAAGTCCGGATGCGCAAGAGCACGCTCACCAGAAAATTTACATAGACCAGCGCAGCGTACTCTTCCGCCATAGCGCGATACAGCGGCAAAGGAGATTCTTGGATGCGTTTATCCGAAGACACCGCCAGCTCCCCGTCTTCTTCCCACAGGGGTCTCAGGACGTCACGAATCATCACGCCCGCGGTTCGGGCCATCTCTTTCTGCAGCGCTTCGACGCGCCCCATCAAGTAGATCAAGCGCCAGCCCTGTTTGAAATCGTTCAGGCAAAATGCTCGCTTTGCTTTCAGGGGCCACAAGAACACGAATAAGGCAGTTTCTAGGGTGGCGTTCCAGCGATCACGAATAGAAGGCGGGCCGGTATCAGCAAAATCCGGCATATCCGATTTTCCTTTGTGCTCGGCCATAATTCTTCCGTAGGTGCCCATCATTAAATGCCTTGCCTCGAGGGTCTTCCGGATTTGCTCGCGGGCCGTCCGGCGCGCGCCTTCTGACATGGGGGTTTCCCAGTCCTCGACAAGCACAAGCAAGTGATTCAAATTCTCCAACGCGCGCTGCATCACCTTGTACGTTTCCCGCAAGGTGCTTCCGCCCGGATTCCAAAAAGAATGCCAGGAGAGGTTGTTGATTCGACAGAAAGCCTTGCGAAGAGGCAGCCGGTCGAGGCCTGCAAGCACTTGACGGCACTTCAGCCAGGTCCGGACGAGCTTCAATAGACACCCAAGGAAAGAAGCGACCAGCAAACCCAGCAGGATGGTGTAGCCCCAATCAAAGGGCTTGCCTTCGATGGTTTGGACAGGATGGCCGAGGTCCAGCACCAACAGTGCCATCGCGATCAGCGCGAGCAAAGGCGTAAGTACTTGCCAGACAAAAAATAGCGGGTGCGCCGTCCTTCTCAGTACCTCTCCCTCGGCGTCGCTTACGCGATAGGCATCCTTCGGAAGATCGTATTGCTGCGGCAGCCGTGGACGGCGCAAATCGACGAGGCACACACCCCGAAGACTGATCCACATCCACCAATAGGCCGCCGCCAGGAGCAAAAGTATGGGTAGTATCGGCGACACGCCGGAAGTGAGATAGAGCATCCGCGTGGACCAATAGACGCGCATCCCTCCGCGTGAACACCACGTAAGCCATAACTGGAAGCCCGTCATCAGGCACACAAAGAAAGTAAAGACAGCGGCGACAATCGGTTCGCAGCGCAATTTGCCCAAGTCCCAGATCGTCGCGGCCACGAAAAGCAAATAAGGCAGCCAGAGCCACGCTGTCTGGCCTTGAAAGCCAGACCAATGCACCATGGGAGTCCGCGTACACATCACCAGGACAAAAGCGGACGCCAAAGCAAGCGCGCCGATTCCGAGAATCAGCGTGCCGCGCGAGTCGGTGTTGCGCGCGAATTGAGCGCGGGCCTCGGAGTCCGCCAGGATCGATCCCGACCAGCTCAAGATGGCGTGCATAAGCATCAAAATGAGGCACAAAAAGTAAGCGATATTCCACGCCGGAGGCGTGCGCGGTCTTAATTCGATCGAATCCAGCGGAAACAGCAACGAATAGCTTCCAGAGCTCTTGGTGAGGGTGCTCTTAGGAAGCCCTTCCCTCGAGAGAAAGGCAAGCGGGATCTGTGCATCCGTCGAATAAAGATCGGTGGGGCTGAGGCCGGCGATGGGCCAAAAGCCATCGCGACCCAGAATCGTCAGCCAGAGCAGCGGGCGCTCTTCGCAATAGTCTTGTTTATTCAAGCGGAACAAGCTTGGAGAACCGAATTCCGCATACGGCGCGTACGGAATGCCAGGCTCGGCTGCCGGAGCGGCGATTTGCGCAGCGACGGTTCGTTCCGTTGAACCCGGAGCAGGCTTGACGGTTGGCGGAATCAATTCCTGGACGGATAGCAGGCCGACCATGGCATTAAATGTTCCAATGTTGCCGCTGCTGACGAACAGCCGGTCCTGATGCGCCGACCTTTGCTGGCGACAGAGGCGATCGCTTAATCCTGGAATCAGGGAATAGGTGTTGAGGCTGAGCACCCCGCGGAGGCTGGGGTCCCCCTCGCGCGCGAAGAGCAAATCCGGAACGGTAATGACCACCTGGCCTTGCGCGTAGGCCCGGCGAAGATAGCTTGCGAGGAACAAGTCGTCGACCGGATCACTCGCGAGAAGCAGAGTAAACTTGATGTGGTGCTTCTGTAACTCACTCACGATCCCCAACATCACTGCTTCCTGCGAGAAAGATGTCTGGGCGACGGCGTAGGACGAAACCGAATCGTCGTCACTGCCGGTTTCATCCAGGTCCATCGGGAGAGTAGAAGTTGCGGATGATTTGGAAGCAGACGACTGCTGCGCGGCGACTTGCTTCTGGTAAGCGGAGCGAAAATAAGAGATTTCACGGGGGAAATGAAGCTTGAGGACGGATTCGTCGAGGTCCCGAAAGCCGCCCGTTAGCCCGCATCCCTCCGGCTGCGGCGCAACGGACTTGGCGTTGTGCGGGGGTTTCTGCGCGCCCGCCGACGGTGGCTCGGCTGCAGGTTTCTGGCAATCGGGTTGCCAGGAGCCGTACAGCGTTTCGTCTTCGGAGAGAATGGCGATGTCATCGGGTTTATAGCCCCGGTCGAAGACAAACTGAAGGAAGCGCGCTCGCGTGTAGTCGTCATTTTCCTGAAAGGACGAGAAATGGGCGAAATTCTTGGTTGCGTCCTTGAATTGAAGCATCGCGCCGGAAGCCGTCACGGTTCCGCTGTAGATAAAGGCCTGGCGGTAAGCCTTTCGCAGGTCCGCGTCGCGCAACTCCTTCTCAAGCGACTCGAGGGAGCCGGAAAAAGTCGGGCCCAAAATTGAAATCGGATCTTCGGAAAGTTCGGACGGAGGATTTTCCGCGTGCGACTTCACCATGATCTGAAGCGCGTTGCGAAACTGTTGTTTGTTTAATCCGGCTGTCGGAGTCTCGCTCACAACCAGGACAAACAGCGCGCGATTGCCAGGTACCGTACCCGGTGCCTTCCCGGGACGAAAAATCATCAGCCCTGGAAATGATTCACGTTGTCGTTGCTCGTCCGCTTCCTCCCGGCGCGTCTTCAGATCCGATTGCTCGCGGCGGGGAGCGTGGTCCCATGGCATGATGGCCCGGTCAAACACATAGTCTTTCGCCTGCGCAGCCTGCTGGATGGCCTCGATGCTACGGCCGAAGAACAGACCAAGGTGGGTGTGCACGGGATCAGGCAGGATGGCTATCGCGAATTGCACGCGATTCTTGCTCATCAGCTCCAGGGCGTTGGGGGATAGATTCGCGTTTGCGGGAAGCTCCGTGGTATTTGCATAAATCTGCGATGGAACTCCGAAAAACTCCTGAATTTTTTCGGCCAATTCGTCCGGATAGGTAGTTTTCAGGCGCTGCTTTGATTCCGCGGAGCCCGCCGGGTTGGGCGAGGAATTGCCTTCTTCTTCGGAGGCAGTGACAGCGCCTCCCGGCCCGGCAAAGCGGAGCACACCGCTAATGAGCAAGAACGCTGCAAAGAAGAGGCTGCCACGCTTCATAGCTCTCCTGAACAAGAAAACAAGAAGAATTCCCGCCAGCAAGGGGCTCTGTGCGCCATTTTTCGTCGGGGGAAAAACCCGTTAGCACACTTCGAGCCAGGCTGGATCCTTGTACCGTAGTGCAGGAATAATCTCAAACGTTTCATGCCACGTAAAGGGATTCACACGACTTACAAAGGGACGGGAGGTAAGCGATGGCGCGGAACCGAGTCGGAGGTCGCTCTCTATTCGGATGCCGGCAGGCTCGATTCCGACGAGGAGACTTCGGAAGTCGCTGGAGCGGGCTCGGCGCCGGGTGATGCTGGAGTTTCCAGGCGCGTGGAGAGGGTCTCCACCAGCAAATCGACGAGCTTTTTTGCGCCGCTGCCGTCGGCGTCTTTGTCCGGGTTGTATTGCGCAACGACTAGGCCGAGAAGATTCCTGTGTTTTGCAAATTCGCTGAGGGCCGCGCGCACTTCGTCCATCCGCAGTCCGTCATCGCCCGGCACATTGACGGCAGGAAATTCGGCGGCGGCGATAACGTCGGTATCCAGATGCAGCACAAATTCGTGCGCGTCGGCGTGCACGTAGTTGAGACCGTCACGGGCCGCGGCGGTCCCGCCTTTGGATTGAATGTCCCCCGCGTCTATGTGGCGCATCGGCGATTTGCTGAGGAATTCCTGTTCCGGCGGATCCAGTCTTTCGAGGCCGAACAGCGTCACATCCGGCTCGCGGACCAGCGGCGATTCGCCAAAGAAGCGCACCAGTTCCGGAGCGCCGCGGCCGATCACGTGCGCCACAACCATTCCATCGATGCGCCCGGACGGCGTCGACGCGGGCGTGTTCAAATCCGCGTCGCGATCGAACCACAATAGGTTGACGTGTTTGTAGTAGCGGCGCACACCCGTCAAAAGTCCGATCATTTGCGCGCAATCGCCGCCCAGAACCAGCACCAGCGCGCCGCTTTTCACGGCGAGTTCGGCGCGCACTTTGAGGTCGTTCAGGCCGGCGACAATCTCCTTCAAATTGCGCGCCCGCTTATGCTCGTCATCGTCGGCGAAGAGCCTCGGCGCGCAGTCGCCATGATCGATCACTTCGTACCCCGCGCTTTGCAGGCGTTCAACCAGTCCCACCGCTCGCAACGCTGCGGGTGCTTTCTCAGTGCCGGCCAAAAACGCGGCCGCGCTCGACGGCGCGCCAATCAAGGCAATCTTCTTCGGCTGACGGACGATTTTGACCGCCAAGGTTAAGCTCCTTGTTTTGTGGGTCCCCGGCTACCGCGCTGGACCGACTGCAAACCGCCCGGGCAAATGCCCGCCCCTGCTCCTGCATTTCGATGACGCTACAGATTCTTACCGCCGCGGCGCCGGCGCGATGGTTGCCAGCTCGGGAGGCAGCGTGAAACGCACATCCTCGCGGATCAAATCGAGGTCCCGCTGGTCCGTAAATCCGAACTCCGCGAGCCGCTCGCTCACTTGCTCGACGAGCACTTCGGGAGCGGAGGCACCGGCAGTCAAGCCCACGCGCGTTACGCCTTCGAGCCACCTCACGTCGATGTCCGTGGCCGAGTCAATGAGCTGGGCTTTCACTCCGCTGCGCTTTGCCACTTCCACCAGCCGGTTCGAGTTCGAGCTGTTCGGCGAGCCCACCACCAGCAGAAAATCCACGTCCTTGGCCACTTGCTCGACGGCTTCCTGGCGGTTCTGCGTGGCGTAGCAAATGTCGTCGCTCGCCGGGCCCTTGATGGCCGGAAATTTTTGCCGCAGCCGCGCCACGATTTCTTGCGTGTCGTAGAGACTCAACGTGGTCTGCGTTAGAAACGACAGCTTATCCGGTTCGTCCACTTCGAGCGCGTCGACCGCCGCGACCGAATCCACCACGATGGTGCGGTCGGGAGCTTCGCCCGACGTCCCGACAATTTCCTGGTGGTCCTTGTGACCGATCAAAATAATGGTGCGCTTTTCACGCGCGAACTTGAGCGCCTCGAGATGCACCTTGGTGACCAGCGGGCAAGTCGCGTCGATCACTTTCAGCGCGCGGTCCTTGGCCTCCTGGCGCACCGTCGGCGGCACGCCGTGGGCGCTGAACACCAGCACCGCGCCGTGCGGCACGTCCTCGATGGACTCCACAAAAATCGCCCCGCGGCGGCGCAACTGCTCCACCACGTAGGTGTTATGCACGATTTCGTGATGCACGTAGACCGGCGCGCCGTACGCTTCCAGCGCCAGCTCCACGATATCCACCGCTCGCACCACTCCCGCGCAGAAGCCCCGCGGCCGTACCCTCAGCAATACCTTTCCATTTGTCGCAGTCGGCATCGTTATCCTAAGTGAGTCATTCTGAACACTCTATCATACCCTACGCCGCGCCCGGCCCGCACCAGGGTTTCCTTGTCCGGTGCCGGGCAGTTTCCGAGTGCGGTACTATCCGTCTTGCGCTTCGTGGTTTTACGGCACCTTACAAAAGCGCGGGGACTGCCAAAGCACGCGGAAGTCGTACCAGACATCGCACCGGCCTGGTGGACCCGGAACTAGTCCAGGAGCTTCAAAAAGTCTGGGTGCGCCTCGATGAAAAAGCAAGTGAGCCACTGGAGAGCTGAAGTTGCGTTGCGGATAGTGGACATGTGCTGATGGGAACGATTTGGTAACACGAGACCATGGTGGCGGTGGAGGCGGCGAAAGATGAGTTCACAGCAGACGCAGAATAAGCGTGAAATGCCCATCGCGGAAGTAGTCCGCTTGATCGAACTCGTGAATTACCAGGAAGGAGCGGTTGTCAGCCGGACGCTGGTCCACCGCGCGACGGGAACCGTCACGCTGTTCGCCTTCGATGAGGGCCAAGGCTTAAGTGAGCATACCGCTCCGTTCGACGCAGTGGCACATCTTCTGGAAGGCGAAGCGGAAATCGCGGTTTCTGGCAAGCCACTACGCACGAAGGCAGGCGAAGCGGTCCTCATGCCTGCAAATCAACCTCACTCGCTGAAGGCCCTCACTCGGTTCAAGATGCTGCTGACGATGATCCGCTCGTGAGCAATGCGAACCGGAGGACTGGATTTACTATATATGGAGCGCCAGAAATGCTCTCGGTCCTGACCATTGGGCATTCCAACCGCACATGGAAAGAGTTCCTAGAGCTTCTGCGGGCGCACCGCATCAAGCGCGTCATAGACGTACGCAGTATCCCCCGATCGAGACGCAACCCTCAGTTCAACCGGGAGACCCTGTCGAAAAAGTTGCGGGCCGCGAGGATTGGCTACGTGCACTTGCGAAAGCTCGGGGGCTTGCGCCATGCGCGACGGGATTCGCCGAACATGGGCTGGCGCAACTCCTCATTTCGTGGCTTCGCGGATTATATGCAGACTTCCGAGTTTGCAGCGGGATTACATCGATTGATGAAAATGGCCGCGGAGAAGCGGAGCGCGATTATGTGCGCGGAGGCGGTTCCGTGGCGTTGCCACCGTTCGCTCATCGCCGATGCGCTGACGGTACGCGGCATCGAGGTTGACGACATTATGAGCAGGAAGCGTACCCAGATTCATTCGCTCACTTCTTTTCTAAGAGTGTTGGACGGCCGCATCATTTACCCTCTCGATAAAGCCAAACGCTGAGGTCCTCGCACGCTGGCCCTAAGTATCGCATCACGATATAATGTCATGGTGACATCGGGATCAGCGCAAGGGAGTACCAGCTCTTCGCGGAAACTGCGCTCCCGCATCCGGAGATTTCACTGCGGTGCAGACGATATAGCGCGCAGGACGGGCCTTTGACCGCAACAATATCTAATACTGCTGGCGATTCGTGGGCTGCCAAGAAACGACTAGACCACGGTCCGGCTGCTTGCATCGCGCATGGCGCTGAAACATCACAGTGCTGTCGAACTGGTTGACCGGCTGGAGAAGCACGGCTATGTGCGACGGAGCCGCGGGCAGAAAGACCGGCGCCTGCTCGTGGTGAACCCGTGTCAGTCCCAGGACCTCCATCCGGGGCGGGATTAACCAAGACGGAGAGTGCGTGACAAAACATGGGTAATCCTACCGAAACAGATGCGGAGCCCGGCAAGAGGAAATCAGGGTACAGCGAGCACGGCAAATCGTTGAACCTGCTTGGCGACTTCACGGCGACGACACGACTTTTGCCGATCTCTGGGCTGGCACTGGCCATCGGAGTTGTTGCCGCGTTTGTTGCTTTGGCACTGCTGCGACTGATCGGACTGTTCACAAATCTTTTTTATTTCGGGCGATGGAGCACGGCCTTGGTATCGCCCTCAGGGAATCACCTGGGAATCTTTGCGGTGCTGGTGCCCGTTGGCGGCGCGCTGATAATTGGCTTGATGGCCCGCTATGGATCGGAGCGAATCCGGGGACACGGGATTCCCGAGGCCATCGAAGCGATCCTGATTAACGGGAGCCGTGTCGAGCCAAAAGTCGCATTGCTCAAGCCGATTTCCTCGGCGATCTCGATTGGTTCTGGCGGGCCCTTTGGCGCCGAGGGGCCCATCATCATGACGGGTGGCGCTATCGGCTCGATGATTGCGCAACTGTTCCACCTGACGAGCGCTGAGCGCAAGACCCTGTTGGTGGCGGGGGCCGCGGCTGGGATGTCGGCGACGTTCGCGGCCCCGGTGGCCTCCGTGCTGCTCGCGGTGGAACTTCTTCTCTTCGAGTGGAAACCCCGCAGCCTGGTTCCCGTGGCATTGGCTAGCGCAATGGCAGCCGTGCTGAGGCGTTATCTCTTGGGACTTGGACCATTGTTTCCAGTTCCGGAACACCCGCTGTTCATCGGGCCGCAAGGTCTTTTGGGATGTGTTCTGGTAGGTTTGCTGGCCGGAGTGTTGTCGGCTCTGCTTACCATGTCGGTTTACGCCGCGGAGGACGCATTCCAGCGCTTGCCAATTCACTGGATGTGGTGGCCTATGATTGGCGGGCTGGCGATTGGCTTGGGCGGATTGATTTTTCCGCAGGCGCTGGGCGTGGGATACGACACCATCGGCGGATTGCTGCAAGGCAGCGTGACGACGCACGTGATACTGGGCGTCTTGCTGGTGAAATGGTTCATCTGGGCGGTATCGCTTGGCTCGGGGACATCCGGCGGCGTTTTGGCGCCGTTGCTGATGATGGGTGGAGCACTTGGAGGCCTTGAAGCCATGTTCCTTCCTAACGAAGGCGCGGGATTCTGGCCATTGATCAGCATGGGCGCGGTGTTGGGTGGCACCATGCGTTCGCCGTTCACGAGCATCGTATTTGCGTTTGAGTTGACACACGACGGAAACGTTTTTTTGCCGTTGCTGGTTGCCAGTGTGATCGCTCACGCATTCACGGTACTCACGCTGAAAAGATCGATCTTGACCGAAAAGGTAGCGCGCCGTGGTTATCACTTGAGCCGAGAATATGCGGTCGATCCGCTGGAGATTCTTTTTGTCCGCGAAGTGATGCGCACTACGGTGGTGGTGTTGTCCGCGACGACTACGCTCGGAGAATTGCAACAGTCCCTTCGGACGAATCATCGGCGGAGCCAGCGGCTGCTGCCGGTGGTCAACGCGGCGGGCCAGTTCGTAGGCGTGCTAACACGCGACGATGTCCGCAAACGCGTTGCCGACGGGGGGCAGGCCGCGTTGCAGCGTCCCCTGAGTGAAATCGTCCGACGTGAAACAGTCGCAGCCTACCCCGACGAACCACTACGTGTCGTAGTCTACAGAATGGCCGAGAAAGGGTTTACAAGAATGCCGGTGGTCGAGCCTGGAACCGGGGAATTTTTGGGGTTGATCGCGCTGGAAGATTTGCTCAAAGCGCGTGGCCGCCACTTGGAGGAGGAGATCCGGCGGGAGCGGCCCCTGAAACTACGGTTTCTTTCGCCGGCTACCAGCGGCTCTGACAATTCTGAAGATCCTTCCGTGGGTTGAAACCATCAAGGCTTGCCGGATCACACTCCATCTGAGCAACTCGACGGCACTTCCGTGGGAACGCGCACGGAATTAGAGGATCGGAATTGACGATTTATGCGATCAACATTCTCGGTACGTTCGTCTTTCAGCCCAGCTAGGCGCAGAAACAGCCACAGGTCGTGGGCGTGCCAGTTAAGATTCCTTAAGGTGCCGACACTTCAGCAGTAACTTTCAGTTTGTCTGGAGGGCAGCGCGAGATGTATGCTGAAGCTCCCTTCCAACGAGCGCAAGTCCGAACTCACTCCTTCCTGACTACCGGAGGGCTGCGTGGAGCAGGGATGAACAGGACCCCAGCCACTTCTCGACCAAATCTGCAGTTAGCTCTGGGAACAGTCTCCTTTGCCTTTTGCTTCGCCGTTTGGGGACTGATTAGTGCGTTCGCTCCGCGTTTCCGTGAAGCCTTCCACCTCACGGCAACGCAAACGGCGTTTCTTGTGGCCGTACCCGTTCTTCTCGGAGCTTTGCTGCGCATCGTGACGGGAATGCTCGCGGACCGCTTCGGCGGCAGAATAGTCTTTGCGCTGCTAATGATTCTGGTCGCCGTGCCCGCTTGCATGGTGCCGCTTGTCCCGAGCTACAAGAAGTTACTGTACGTCGCGTTTTTTCTGGGCATCGCCGGAAGTTCGTTCGCGGTCGGAGTGGGATTCGTTTCCCGCTGGTTCCCACCTGAAAAACAAGGCGGCGCACTGGGCATTTACGGGCTGGGCAACATCGGGCAATCCGCTGCCGTATTTCTCGGGCCGGTCCTGGCTGTGGTCGTCGGATGGCAGAATATTTTTCGGGGCATGGCGGCTTTGATGGTCATTTGGGGAGTCGCATTCTTTCTCCTTGCTCGCAATTCACCCGAGACGGTGCGGCCCTCCGGCCTGGGCTCGATGCTCCAGCTCTTCTGGCGCGAACGTCTGTCCTGGGTGCTCTCGTTATTTTATTTCTTAACCTTCGGAGGATTCGTCGCGTTTTCGATATACCTGCCGGTCTTGCTCAAGGACCAGTTTGGGTTAAAACCTGCGGACGCGGGCCTCCGTACAGCAGGTTTTGTAGTATTAGCGACCCTCGCTCGTCCGCTAGGAGGCTGGTTATCGGATAAGATCGGAGGCGCTCGCGTTCTTCAAGCTGTCTTCCTCGGAATTATTCCATTCGCCTTGTTGATGTCTTGGCCTGCAATGTTGCCGTTCACCGTAGGCGCGCTCGGCTGCGCGTTTTTGTTGGGCATAGGTAACGGCGCAGTCTTCAAGTTAGTGCCGCAATACTTTCCAAAAGAGGTGGGGACGGTTACCGGCCTAGTTGGCGCTATGGGTGGGCTGGGAGGATTCTTTCCACCGTTGCTATTGGGGTTTTTCCGCGATCACCTGCACACCATTTGGCCTGGCTTCACTCTCCTGGCTTTTCTTTCCGCCATTCTGTGGCGCACCAATGCGGCGGTCTTCCTGACCAGACAACAGACCGCCGAGCTGACTCTGCCGACATCGCTTACCCGGACGGCGGACCGCATTCGCGCGGGCGTCACGGCCACACTCTTCACCGGCTTACTGGTTGCCGCCATCGTTGTCGGCTCGCGCAATCTCCAAAACTTTGATCCAGCCCTGGTGATCTACACGTTCGCTACCATCTTTGCGACCTGGGGCGTCGTCTACCACTATCGCGTGTGGCTCGATAAACCCCCGACGCGGGTGTATTGGGAACGGGGATGGCAGCTTTTCCGCGAGGCGGGTATCTTTCTCGGGACGGCGCGGCTTGTGCGCGTGGCTGCCACGCACCTTGCAGCCCAAACCTTCATTCGCCGCCGTTCGACGCTGCGATGGTGGATGCACCAACTGCTCTTCTGGGGATGTATTCTCGCCGTACTCATCACTTTTCCATTGGTTTTCGGCTGGATCTCGTTCCAGACGCTGCCCACGGATCAAGACACGTACGTTGTGCTGCTCTACGGCTTTCCGGTGCAGTCATTTCGCCTGCATACGCTGCTTGCGGAACTCTTGTTTCATGGTTTGGATATCTCGGCAATTCTGGTTCTCGGTGGAATTGCTCTTTCGTTGTGGAGACGTTTTCGCGATAGAGGCGCTCAAGCAGTGCAGTCCTTTGCACTGGATTTTCTTCCGATCATTATGCTATTCGCGATCTCTGTGACCGGACTTGCGCTCACGGTTTCGCAAAACTGGCTGCGCGGGGAGTTCTACAGCTTCTTGGCAATTCTGCACGCCATCACGGTGATTGCCGCTCTGCTGTATCTTCCATTCGGAAAGTTTTTTCATATTTTCCAGCGTCCCGCGCAGCTCGGTGTGAAGTTCTACCAGGCGGCAGGGGAAACGGGCGAGCCCGCGCTTTGCAAGCGCTGCGGTGAGCGGTTTGCTTCCAAAATGCACATCGAAGATTTGAAGCGCGTCCTTCCGCAGGTTGGATTCGATTACCGCATGGAAGGCCCGGGCGGAAGCTGGCAGGAACTGTGTCCGGCGTGCAAACGAAAATCGCTCTCCCTTGCGCAACTCCGCCTTAGGGAGAATTCGCGTGGCTAAAGCACCGGTATCGCTGGAATCGCTCCTCGATCGCTTTGGCCCGCATCCGGCGTACACGCCTCCTGGCGGGTGGCAAGATGAATCACGTAGCCCCGCAGAACGCCTGGTGAAAACACATTGCTGTTTCTGTGGCCAACAGTGCGGCATCCAGCTCAAGGTTCGCGGCAACCAAGTGATCGGTTTCGAGCCATGGGAGGAATTTCCGTTCAACCACGGAATGCTTTGCCCGAAAGGTGTGAAGCGCTACATGCAGGGCGGGCATCCGGACCGCTTACTGGACCCCTTGTTGCGCACGCCAAAGGGATTCCGCGCGGCGACGTGGGATGAGTCGCTGGATTTCACCGTGGCTCGTCTGAAAGAAGTGCAACTGAAGTATGGCAAGGATTCCGTGGCCATCTATGGCGGCGCCTCCCTGATTTCCGAGAAATCCTACCTGCTCGGGAAATTCGCGCGTGTGGCACTGGGCACGCGTCACATCGACTATAACGGACGGCTGTGCATGGTCTCTGCAGGCACCGCGTACAAACTGGCGTTTGGCGTGGACCGCAGCCCGTTACCGTGGGCCGATATTCTCAAGGCGCAAGTCGTGCTGGTGGCCGGTGCGAATGTCGCCGATTGTGCTCCGATCACGACCGACTATTTATGGCGATGCCGCGATGCGGGCGGAAAACTCATCATTGTTGATCCGCGGATGACGCCGATTTGCCGGAATGCGGACATGTATCTTCCCGTGCGGCCAGGCACGGACATGGCGTTGTACATGAGTTTGCTGAACGTCATTCTGCGCGACGGCCTCGAACGCCGCGATTTTATCGCCGCGCATACGACGGGGTTCGAACAAGTGGCGGAATCAGTGCGGGCCTGGGACCCGCGCACGGCCGCGGAGAAGACCGGTGTGCCGCCCGAGTCCATCGAACGCGCGGCACATCTCTTCGCGAAAGCTGAGCGCGCCATTGTGCTTCACGCGCGCGGGGTGGAGCACCAATCGAAAGGCGTCGAAAACTGTCTGGCGCTGATCAACCTGTGCCTGGCGACCGGCAACATCGGACGCGAAGGCGCGGGCTGCGCGATGATTACCGGGCAGGGCAACGGCCAGGGCGGGCGTGAACACGGTCAGAAATGCGATCAACTTCCCGGACAGCGTTCGATTAGCGATCCCAAAGCCCGCGCTCACACAGCGAAGGTCTGGGGAATCTCGCCGGAAGAGATTCCGCCAGCCGGCTACTCCGCCGTTGAAATCATGGAAGCCATTCACTGCGGAGAGATCAAGGCGCTGCTGTCTTGCTGTTTCAATCCACTGGTTTCGCTTCCCGATGCGAAGTTCACGCAGGAGGCCCTCGAGAAACTTGAGTTCTTCGGTGTTGTGGACTTCTTTATGTCCGAGACCGCGCACCACGCCGACGTGGTTCTCGCCGGCAGTTTGCAGGAAGAAGAGGAAGGCATCGGCTGCACGAATGAAGGCCGCGTCATTCATATCCAGAAAGCCGTGGACCCGCCCGGGAATGCCAAAGGCGATAGCTGGATCTATTGCGAACTCGCGAAACGTCTCGGAAAGGGGAAGTATTTTCCGTACGCTACCACGAAAGATATTTATGAAGAGCTGCGCGAAGCCTCTCGCGGCGGCCACGCGGACTATTTTGGTATCACTTATGAAAAGATCGACAAGAACATGGGCATTTTCTGGCCCTGTCCTTCGCTCGATCATCCCGGAACTCCGCGACTTTTCGAGGATGGACGTTCTTTCCATCCCGATGGCAAACACCATTTCCTCGTTACGGAGTGGCGTGAGAGTGGCGATCCCGTCTCTGTAGAGTTTCCGGTCTATCTGACGACTGGTCGTGTGGTAAGCCAGTATCTCTCCGGAACGCAAACGCGTCGCATCGGCGCTCTGGTCGATCAGTACCCAAATCCGCGCCTCGAAATTCATCCGCGCCTCGCTGAGCAATATCAGATAAAGGATGGGGACTGGGTCACGGTAACCTCCCGCCGAAACGACATGACCTTGCAAGCGATGGTCGTCAAGACCATTCGCCCGGATACGGTGTTCATCCCTTACCACTGGGCTGGCGAGCGAAGTGCGAATCGACTGACGCACCGCACGCTCGACCCGCGCAGCAAGATTCCTGAGTTCAAAGTATCCGCGTGTCGCCTTCGAAAGGCGGACGGACCGCCTGATGGGGCCCGCGCTTCGAATAGAACCGGAAACCTATCCGAACCGAGAAAGGGCCAAGCCTGATGCACGGTTACGAATTCTACGTCGATCCTTCGCGCTGCATCGGCTGCCAATCTTGCGTCGAAGCCTGTGCGGAATGTGAAACCCATCGCGGCAAGTCGATGATCAATTTCGACTTCATCGATCGACAGCGAACGACGGCGACCGCAGCCTACGTCTGCTGGCACTGCGAAGAGCCGACCTGTGCCATGGTGTGTCCCGCGGACGCGATCAAGAAGGGCGATGACGGCATCGTCCAATCCTCTCTGAAGCCGCGGTGTATCGGTTGCTCGAACTGTGTTCTTGCCTGTCCGTTCGGCATTCCCAAGATCTTTCCGGAATATGAGCAGATGATGAAATGCGACATGTGCTACGACCGCACTTCAGTCGGCAAAAAGCCCATGTGTGCCACGGTTTGCCCCAGCCAGGCGCTTTCCTACGTTCGGCCAGAGGAGATCGGCAAGCGGCGGGAAAAGCCAACCAACGTATTTCACTTCGGAAACCAGAAGATCGTGACCCGTGTGCACATGATGATTCCCGCCGAGACAGATGCGGTTTCACTCGATGTTCTGGATTACATGTGGGAGGAGTCGTATGCCGTTTTTTCGCAACCCCAGTAAGGAGCCGCTTTGGAAAGACGAGTTTTCGGTGTTCACCAGCGACGAGCGCTACGTCACCCGTCGCCAATTCACGAAGTTTCTCACGCTCGCGAGCCTCGGGATGTTCGTAGGCAACCTCTGGATTCTGGCGAAATCGCGTCTTACTAAGACTCCTGCGTTTCCAACGGCTGAAGTTGCCGAGATCGACGAAATCCCGGTTCGCGGCGTGAAACTCTTCACCTACCCGACACCGCAGGACCATTGCATCATGATTCGGACCAGCGAGGAAGAATACGTAGCCTACAGTCAGAAGTGCACGCATTTGTCCTGCGCCGTATATTACTCCGCGAAAAATGACCGGCTCGAATGCCCGTGCCATCAAGGCTTCTTCTCGGTGAAAGATGGTTCCGTTTTGCAAGGTCCTCCGCCGCGTCCTCTCCCACAAATCACTCTCGAACGCGAGGGCACCAAGCTAGTTGCCATTGCCGTGAAGGGAAGCTGACATGGCCAACCTGGAACTCTCCAAGCAGCGGCGCGGACTAGTGGCCATCGATGGGGCCATGGCGCTCACCGTTATCCTGCTGGTAGTCCAAATCTGGCTACTAAGCGCCACTCTAGAAACCTTCCTTGCAGGTCACTCGGGAGCAGTTGTCCCCGCTGCGATTTTCTCCGGACTGATTTTCTCAGGATGCCTGGCTCTGGACTTCTTTGTAACTCGAGTGGA